>CAJHXN010000423.1_pt1 | contig 9885 bp, 11 predicted proteins | sample 9198401 | NCBI WGS metagenome assembly CAJHXN01 (sample SAMEA7708334, study PRJEB35096) | sediment metagenome | biome: marine neritic benthic zone biome [ENVO:01000025]; feature: sediment [ENVO:00002007]; material: shallow marine sediment [ENVO:03000034] sea grass bed [ENVO_01000059] ... | reverse complement strand
GAAAGATTCGTTGGACGCGCTCAATCGATCCACAAGCACTTCTCGGTGTGTTTCAGCCCTACCCACGAGCTGCCCGATCGAACGAATGGACGCGGCCGAGGTCTGGGGCGAAGCATCGGTTGCAAGTTCGAGTAAGAACTCGAGCGCTTCCGGATCGCCCGCACGTCCGAGCAGTTCAGCAGAGATCCGACGAACGATCACGTCGTCTACCGCGGGGGCAAGCTCGTTCCATGTGACCCGTGTGCCCAATCGGGTGAGCCCCTCGACGATCGCGATCCGAAGGAAGAGATCGGGAGTGGCGAGCTGCTCTTTGAGAAGCCCTTCGGCACGCGCGCCGCCGATGCGGACCAACGCCTCCGCCGCCGCCGCCGCAACATTCGGGTCTGAACCACGGAGAACAGTTTGTAGGTGATCGATCATCTGAGGGTCGCGGGTCTTTCCCATCGCTTCGATCACGAACTTGCGGCAGCCGGCGTCGGCAGCTTCGCATGCGTCTGCAAACTTGCCGACCGCCCCTTGTCCGATCAGGCCTAGCACTTCGATCGAGGCGTTACGCAACCCGATGTTGTCGGTATCGATCAACCGAGGCAACAGGGCGTCGACAAGTGCATCTTTTTGGTCGCTCGCCACAGCAAGAGAAATCGCCTCACGCCGAACCCGCCAGTCGGCATCGCTCAAAGCGTCTACAATTTGGTCCAACGAAGTGCGGGCGGGACGCAAGCTCAGCGTGTGAACGGCGCGGCGCCGAACGTCCGGGTCGGCCGAATGGAGCGCGTGCTCGATGTCCTCCTGCCTCACGGGGCCTCCGAATGCAGCATGGGAAACTGCCCGGGACTGAGCTCCATTGCAGGCTCGGCGAGCCGGTCGGCGTTCAGCAGGAACACGAGCCCACCTGCATGTTTGTACGCAGACGTGATCCCTCGCTCACGATGCCGCTCGTCGAGGACGGGAACATTGCGCTCGCCGTGGTCCTCCGACGAGAACACGTCGAGCACTGCATCGACGACGAGCGCCACGAGCCGGTGCGAACTTTCTATGATTACCCATTTCGTACGGCGGGTCGGCTCTTGTCTGGGAAGGTCAAAAAGACCCCGAAGATCCACGACGACGACTACCTCTTCTCGATAGTCAGCAACGCCCAGCACAAAGTCGCGCTCGCGTGGAAGATCGACCACCGCAAGCGGGTTCACGATCTCCCGGATGCGCGAAACTTGGAGCGCGTAGAGCACGGAGCCGACCTCTACCCGAATCAAGTCTTTTGCGCGACTTCCGCTGTAAGCTCGGCTAACGCTCACGTCATTCTCCCAGGAGGGCCACGGGGTCGATCAGGATCAGCATGTCGTCGGGTGCACCCCCAGGTTCCGTTTGCACTCGTCCCACGCCCAGCACGTAGTCTGATAGATCCGCGTTCATCGCTATCGCGTACTCAATCTGGTCGGGTTCCAACCGATACACCTGAATGATACGGGTGACCGCTACTCCGATGAGCTCTTGTCCGTTGTCGACGAGTAGCACTCGGCTATGAGGCTCATCGTCGTCGACCGCGAGATTCAGTAGCTTCGCAAGATCGATCACGGTAATGATCTCACCGCGAACCGAAATCACGCCGAGAAAGTGGTCCGCCGAGCGGGGAACTTCGGTCATCGGCGGCGGCACGAGAATCTCGCGAACCGCTGATAAGGGAATTCCATAAGCCTCATCGCCAACGATCACTCCAAGCAGAGCCACCGCACTTGAGTCGCTATCAACGTCGGGCGCCAGCGTTGCCTTCTGTGCGACGCTCATGGTCGACTCTCCACCGAGCGAAAGGCATCAGGGCCGTCGAAGTATTCGGCAAACAAGGCGGGTGGGTCGAGCATCAACGCCACCTTCTGGTCTCCGAGGTCGGTCGCCCCAGCGAAACCGCGAATAGAAGATAGACTCTTGCCGAGCGACTTGATGATCACGTCTTCTTGGCCGATGAGCTCGTCGACGACGAACCCCAGCTCGCGGTTCCCCATCGATCCGACGACCACGAATTTGCCTTCTGGCCCATGCGATTCGCGAAGGTCGAACAGTTGCCCCAAGTCACAGATTGCAAGCGTTTCTCCCCGAAGCGAGATCACTTCCTTCCCGTGAATGGTGTGTACGGCTTCGGGAACGTAGGGAATCGCCTCCCGCACTGCGGTAACTGGAAGCGCGAATGTCCGTGACGCGACAGATACGATGAGCGCCCGAATGATCGCCAAAGTAATCGGAAGCGTAACTGTGAGCTTCGTTCCAGTGCCTCGTTCGCTCACGATCGAGATCATCCCGCCTAACCGATATATGTTCGTCTTGACGACATCCATTCCCACGCCGCGCCCGGACATGTCGGTGACCTCCGGACTGGTGCTCAGCCCCGGAAGGAACACTAGGTCGAGCATTTCCTGACGCGACAACTCCTGGCCTGCCTCCGCGCTCAGGAGCCCACGTTCGACCGCCGCGTCACGCAGCCGGTGCGCATCCATTCCGTTGCCATCGTCTTCCACCTCGATGACGACGTTACTTCCTTTATGATACGCGTTGATTGCAAGCGTTCCCTCTTCACCTTTATTCGCGAGAACACGGTCGGCGGGAGATTCAATGCCATGATCGATGGCATTGCGGACCAAGTGCATCAGGGGGTCAGTCAACTCTTCGACGATCAGCTTGTCGACCTCAGTACTTGCACCTGTGACTACGAGGCGCACCTGCTTGTCACGCTCCCTAGCGGCCTGACGAACAATCCGCGCGAGCTTGTTGAACACCTGGCCCAGCGGAACCATTCTGACGTCAAGAATCCCGGAGCGAAGCTCGAGGAGCTGACGCTCAAGGCCACGGCCGATCCTATCGAGGTCCATTATCGACTGGCGATGAGCTACGTCGTTCTTGAAGCGGTCGACGATGCGGTTCACGGCGCTTCGAACCAGCGCAAGCTCACCAACGACACTCATCAGGTGGTCGAGTTTACGGATGTCTACCCGAACGGAGTCCGCAACCGAGCGAAGAGAGGCTTGGCCCCCATCCTCTTCGGACTGAGGGCGCATGCTCAGCAAGGGGATCGACGTGCGCCGAGGCGGCAGCGTTGGGAAATGGGTCTGTTCAGAAACAGCCTCGATCGAGCCGTACCGACCTTGGAAGTGCGCCCTGAGTTCCTCTTCGGGAACACGGGCAGCCAACAGAACAACCAACTCTATCGTGTCGTCGTTCCCGGCTTCCATACTTGGCAAGTATGTGATGATCTCAGCTTCTTCTTGGGCCTGCTCGCGGAGCGCTTCGATCGAATCGTCGATCGACATGAGGTCGAAAGTCGCACGAAGGCGGTACAGTCGAAGTCCTTCGCGGATACAGGCCCGCAACCGATGCTCCTCGTATTCGGTCAGGACCGCGAGCACGGCGGGATCGAGCTCATACTTGTTGATTGGATCGTGGTCTTCGACCTCTTCCTCAGTGCCGATCGATCGGATCGCTGCAATGTATTGCTGGACCCCTGGCTCTTCTTGGGGTGACTGTGGGTCCTCGAGAGCGAGAAGACTCTGAAACCGCTCGACAGAATCAAAAAGGATGTCGAGCAGGTTCTGACTGACCACCGTCCGGCCAAGCCTCAAATCGTCCAAGAGATCTTCGAGGGCGTGGGCGACCGTACCAACGTGTTTGTAACCGAACATACCCGCGATGCCCTTGAGGGTATGGACGCTTCGAAAAATCTCGTTGATCAGCGCGAGATCGACACGCTCACCGCGATGGTGGGCTTCATCAAGCAACAGTAGGTCGCGAGACAGCGCCTCCACCAGCTCCTGAGCTTCGGCGAGGAACTCTTGTTGAACGTTGTCGCGCGGGTCACTCATCCCGAAACCCCTTCCGCAGGCGTCAGAAGCTCCGATACCAACTCGCGAAGCTCGTCAATCGTGAAAGGCTTACGGAGAAACGCGTCTGCGCCGAGCTCGACGCCGCGTTGCGCGTCCAGCCCACCGTCCTGCGTGCTGATCAAGATCTTCCGGGCTCCCTGCTGCCGCGGGCTCTTCTTCATGAAAGACAACAACTCGAGCCCGTTGATATCGGGCATGTTGACATCGACGATCACCACGTCGAACGCGTGGGAAGCCAGCGTCTGAAGGGCCTCGAACCCGGTTTCTGCCTCCTCCACCCTAGCGAAGTCCGCCCTTTCCAGAGACACGCGGACGAACGCGCGCACAGCGCTGCTGTCATCGACTACTAGAGCGTGAAAAGCCACTGGATCCCCCTACGCACATGGTAACAGGTTCAAAAGGGGCCTACACCGGCCCTATTGTCGCCAAAAAGAGCGCTTCTTGGGGTCCCCCGCACGGCAGGATGAACATGTGCACAGCTGTCGCAGGAAGCGATAGCTGTAGATCCCGGTCTGGTGACCGTCACCCCACACGAGTCGCAGGGCGTAATTGCCGACTTGTTGGATGTCTTCGAGCCGGAGGTCGCCTCCCTCGACGAACCGGATCGGCCCTTCGTGGCCCTGGCAATGCGCGCAAGGGCAATAGCCGCGCAATAGCTCATGCGGATAGATCCCAGCATGGCCGTCACCCCAGTCGATTTCCATCACGCGTGCCCCGCGTGGCGCCCGCAACTCTACGGGCTCCGGGGCGTCGGTCACGTCGCTCTTCCTTCCCAGGCGGCCCTGGCTGTGGAGGTCCGCTCGAGCACCGAGGAGGTGGCGTGATTCGCGTCGAGTAGGGCAAGTGCCTCGTGAATCTGCATGCGTTCTTCGTCCGGCCACGGTTCATCTGGGAACTCTGGACTTGCTTGCACCATGGTCCATCGACGCAACGCACCCGCGCACAGAACCAACCTCGCTCCGCCGCACGCACGGCATACGATGCCTCCGCGCCCCGCATCAAAGAAAGCCGAGCGACCCACCGGCGGGCTCTTCCCGCAAACTACGCAACGATCGAGCGTTGGGGCAAACCCGAGGAGAGCAAGCACGCGGATGTGCAGAGACAGAAGCGCCTCCTCGGCTGGGGCACCAACGTCCAGCGCCGCGAGGAAACGCACCGCGATGTCGAACGCCACAGGCTCTGGCTCATGATCGGGCACCCGCTCACGAATTACGGCCATCGCAGCACCCGCCGCTCCAATCGCCGTGAGGTTGCGGAGAATGTTGAGAAAGTACCGATCGACCGTCACGCGCTCCAAATGAGCAAGCGCGCCGCGTCCCTTGCGGAAGTGCGCCTGCATGACGACATATGGTTGAAGCGCGCCGCCGAATCGACGCTGGCTCTTTCGCGCACCACGAGCAAGCGCAGCGATTTTTCCGTGGTCCTCGGTTAGGAGGGTGACGATTCGATCGGAGTCGCGGTAGTCGATGGAGCGTAGGAGCAAGGCTCGACTCTGGTGGGTTCGACTTGGCACGGCTCAACGGAGGATAGCTCAATCGGTTCGTTCTGTGCAGGCGCACGCCGCACCGTGACGAACGTGGCAACGATGATGGCGAACAACGCGGCGGTAGTAATGGCCAAGAGCCAAACGTAGCTTCGGTCACGCTCAATGCCTGCCAGCGGCGGCGCGAAGGCGGTTTTCGGCTGTTGCTCATCGAAACGGGCCAAAACGTCGTGTGCGTCGATGTCGACAGCAGAGGCGTACGCCTTGATGAAACCTCTCACGAACACACCACTTGGGAGGTCCTCGAACCGATCATCTTCAAGTGACTCCAAGGTTCGGCGAGGAATACGCGTGGTGCTCGACACCTCTTCGATGGACAGGTCGCGGGTCTCGCGCTCGCTCTTGAGCAATGCACCGATCGAGTGACGCGTCACTTTGTAGCCTCCAACAAGCTTTGGCACATGCGCCCGTCATTCGTGTAGGGGCCGAGCTCCACACAGCGCTCGAGATCCGCTACGGCATCCTGGTGGTGTCCAAGATGCGCTCGAACCTCTCCACGCAAACGCCACGCACCTTGCAACTGCGTGCTATTCTTGCATGACTCGTCCGCGTCAATGGCGCTGACCAACGCTTGCTCGGCATCTCGCCACAGCTCCATGCGCGCAAGCGCTTGCCCCATCGTAAAGTATCCGACGCAAAAGCGTGGTTGGATTCGCACAGACTCCATCGTCGATTTCACGGCCTCTTGATATTCTCCGAGCTTGAATTGTGCCAGCCCCAGATTCCCCCACGCAAGATGTGGAGCTGTGTTCAGTTCATCCATGGCGGACTCGCGCAGTGCGACGATGGCCTCGTCGTAGCGCTCGAGCTCGATCAGACAAAGCCCATAGATGTTGCGGGCTTCAGCTAGCATCGAACCCCCGTGCTTCTGCTTCTTCAGAATCGCGATGGCAGTGCTCAAATGTTCCTCTGCGTTCAGATACGCCTGGCGCTCCATCTGAATGAACCCGAGAAGTAGATGGGCCTCCGCGTTGTTCGGATCGAGGTCGATGGCCTTGTGCAAATGTTCAATTGCACCCGCGGTCTGGCCTTCATCCCTAAGGCTGGCCGCCAGTTGAAACTCCCGAAATGAACGCTCGCCGTCGGGCGTGCCCGAGGCTGACCCCGTTGCGCATCCCACCGCCAGGCAAGCCAGCCAAACCGTTCCCCACCTTCCGATCACGTCAGCAACCATTTACTTAGCGCGGGCACGCTGGTCAAGGGTGTCGGATTACCGACAGCCCTGGCGGGTCGCTATTGCGCAAGGTGGCAGGCAGCCTCGTGGCCCTGATCTAGGGGGCGCAGCTCCGGTGCCTCCCGATCACACAGGCCTTTTTGCGCAATCGGACAGCGGGGGTGAAAGGCACAACCCGCTGGAGGGTCGAGCGGGCTCGGGACATCGCCCTGCAAAACGATACGCGTCCTTCGGCTGAAGGGGTCGGGCTCGGGTGCTGCGCTCAAAAGGGCCTGGGTGTATGGATGACGCGGGCTTTCGTAGATCTGCTCCGAGGTCGCGAGCTCAACGACACGCCCGAGATACATCACCGCTACCCGATGGCTCACGTACTCCACGATCTGAAGATCATGGGCGATGAACAAATAGCTCAATCCCAGCTCTTCTTGCAGGTCCCCGAGCAGGTTCACGATCTGAGCCTGAATCGAGACATCCAGTGCACTGACGGGCTCATCAGCGACGATGAAGCTAGGGGAAACCGCCAACGCTCGTGCAATACCGATTCGTTGGCGCTGCCCCCCAGAAAACTCATGAGGGTAGCGACGCATGTGCTCGGGCCGCAATCCAACGCGCTCGAGTAGGGACGCCACGCGCTGCTGGGTTTCCGCTTTCGAGCTAACGAGCCGGTGTACGCGAAGTGGCTCAGCGATTGCCGCTTCGACGGTCATGCGCGGGTTCAACGAGCTGTAGGGATCTTGGAAGATGATCTGCATCTGACGACGAATAGGACGAAGCTCGGTTTGCGACAGGTCGGTGATGTCCTGTCCGCCGAAGTGGACTGTCCCGCCAGTGGGTTTGTAGAGGCGCAACAGCAGCCGACCCAAGGTGCTCTTCCCGCACCCAGACTCGCCTACTAAGCCCAATGTTTCGCTCGGCATGACGCCCAGCGAAACCCCATCGACGGCGCGAAGCTCTGCGCGTCCTTTCCCCACGCCTCGAGCTGGACCACGGAACGACTTGCGCAGTGATTCCGCGCGAACCACAGGTTGGGCGCTCACGTTCGCACCTCCGCATGAAAACACGCGACATCGGATTTGTCGTGAAGCTCGAGCGGGGGCTCTTCGACCCTGCACTCTTCGGTCGCGAGGTCACAACGGTCTTGAAAGCGACACCCTTCGGGCAGCGTGCGGAGGTCAGGCACCAGGCCAGGAATTGTCGGCAGGCGCGAGCCGCGACTGCGGGCGCCCGGCAAACTCCGCAATAGCCCACGTGTGTAGGGGTGCCGCGGATCTCGAAAGAGCGCCTCTGTTTGGGCGCGCTCGACGATTTTCCCGGCGTACATGACCGCGATCTCGTGAGCAAACTCGGCCATCACGCCGAGATCGTGACTGATGAAGACGATGCTCATCCCGAGCTCTTGTTGGAGCGATCGGAGCAGGTCCAAGATTTGGGCCTGGATGGTGACGTCGAGCGCGGTGGTCGGTTCATCAGCGATGAGGAGTCGAGGCTGACAGGCAAGCGCCATCGCGATCATTGCACGCTGACGCATTCCTCCCGAAAGGGTATGGGGATACGAATCGACCCGCTGGTCCGGCGCCGGGATTCCAACGAGATCCAGAAGCTCAATCGCTCGCACCCGTGCGGCTCGACGACTCACCCGTTGATGCAGGCGAAGAGATTCGATGATCTGCGTGCCGACTGTGTAGACGGGATTGAGCGATGTCATCGGCTCCTGAAAGATCATCGAGATCTCATTCCCCCGCAGCCCTCGCATCTCGCGTTCGGCGATCGACAAGAGGTCTCGGCCTTCGAAAAGCGCTTCCCCCCGTTCAATGACGCCAGGTGGGCTTGGGACCAATCGCATGATCGAAAGAGCGGTGACACTCTTGCCGCATCCGCTCTCACCAACAATCCCCAGAGTGCGACCGGGAAACGCATCGAACGACACATCGTCGACGGCACGAAGATAGCCTTCATCGGTCTCGAATGCGGTGACCAAGTGGCGCACACGGAGCAACGGTTCGGTCATGCGCCGCTACCTTAGCATCAGAGCCTGGGAACACGCGGGAAACGGGAACTGCGCCCTTTTCCTACGGACAGCTGGCAACTTCGACAGCCATCCCGGGTATCGGCACCTGCCGAAAGGCCTCGGGGGGCACATCGGGATCCAAAGAAATCGACTTCACCCGCACTTGGGTGTCTGCCCCACGCACACGATCGATGAAACGAACATCCATTGGGAATGCTTGCCCGTCGACGGTGGTGTAGTCGCCATACGTCGCCTCCCACTGGAGCTCGCCGTTCGCGGCCCAGACGCTCGATTTGCGGAGGGTGAGGCGCTGCTTTTCGGGGGTCTCATCGCGGTCTCGTTCATCGACCGAGAATTCGATGTCCTGCCTCGACCCATCTTGGGCCGAGAGCGAAATCAAGTACTTACCATCCCGGCACTCCATACTCTGCTCTGAGCTCTCGATCATCGGAGTGTCCCCCGTGAGCAATCGAAGAATGTTTTCAGCATCGACCTCGATGCCCAGCAGTCGGGCGATGTTTCGTGGGCAGGTTGGTCCCTGCAAAAACACGTTCTCTCGCAAGTCGCTGAGCTGAAAGCTGCCGCCATCGCTGGTCAACACCGCCGCAGGCCCGAGCTGCGTCATGACGTCGAACCGAACGCGACTCGGTCGTTCTAGAAACATCAAAACGGTGCCGCGAATGCGACCTCGGTCAGCCCATTGCGTGACACGCGCCTCGGCCTTGAGCGACGTCCACCCCTGCTGGCGAGCCGCGTGCTCTTCGAGTGTCTGTTGCGCGTTCGTTCGTACTTGGACGGGACACGCGGGCGCCGTTTTGCAGCCGACGGCCGCAACCGCCAGCGACATGATCGCAGTGAGCCCCCCGCGGAGCACTAGTTGTTTAGCGCTCCCGTGTCGATCCATTCCGCCACGATGTCGATGGTGGCGTCGGGAATCGTCTGGCCGCCGATGGCGATCGGCATCTCGTCGCCGCACGTTTGGATGGCTCTCATTTTCTGGATCATGAGCGAGCCAACCGAATCGTTTGGAACGACGACCGTCCCTTGACCCTCGCATTTGCCAGCGGCCGACGCAGGCACATTGAATACCGCTGCATGGGAGTCCGAGGCCCAATTGCTGGTGTCCATTAAATCGACACCGGATAGGTCGAGGGCAGCAAGGCCATCGGCGCTGGCGCCGCCCGGAATCATCCCGCCGGGATTGTTGGGATTCTGATCCACGTTCAGGTTGAGGGGCGCGTGGCACAACAAGCACTGTGTGAAGATCAAATCCGCATAGATCGCGCTCCAT
>CAJHXN010000459.1_pt1 | contig 9904 bp, 8 predicted proteins | sample 9198401 | NCBI WGS metagenome assembly CAJHXN01 (sample SAMEA7708334, study PRJEB35096) | sediment metagenome | biome: marine neritic benthic zone biome [ENVO:01000025]; feature: sediment [ENVO:00002007]; material: shallow marine sediment [ENVO:03000034] sea grass bed [ENVO_01000059] ... | reverse complement strand
GACACTGATCCTGTTCTCGAGGAGATAGGTGACTCGGCCCGCGGCAGCGGGACGCGATGGGGTCTCGAACGAAGGTCGTGTGTCCCCGTGCGCGCAGCACGGGGAACCGCGTCGCCGGGCGAGGCTGGGCGGGGGCCCGTAGTTGCGTGAGTCGTCGCGCGTCGGGAGCCCCTGTCTATAGAAAGAGGTGACCCGGCCCGCGGCGCGGGATGGGCAGCACAGCGTTGGGGAGGAGCCCGCGTACGGATCCATAATTGGCCACAAGGGCGACCGGGGCCCCAACGCGAGCACGCCCGTCCCGTGCCGCGGGCCGGGTCACCGGTTGACGCCGAGTTAGCGGATCTTGGTTTTCGCGCCTGCCAGTTCGACCACGCGCTGGAAGTGCGTTTTGTCGACCGGTTGAACCGAGAGCCGCGACCCCTTTTGGGTGACCCGCATCCCCTCGAGCTCCGGATCTTCTTTCAGCGCCTGGAGCGAAACCAGCTCCTTGAACTTCTCGACAAACGACACGTCGACCATCGACCAGCGCGGATCTTCCTTCTTCGACTTTGCATCGTAGTACCTGCTCTTTTTGTCGAACTGACTGTCGTCCGGATAGGCCTCCCGAGAGATCTTACAAACGCCCGCCGCACCGGGTGGCTTGGTGCTCGAGTGATAGAAGATCGCGAGGTCCCCAATCGCCATGTCACGCATGAAATTTCGCGCTTGGTAGTTCCGTACACCGTCCCAGCTCTCCGTGCCGTCACGCTTGAGATGATCGATCGAGTAGACGTCGGGCTCGCTTTTCATGAGCCAGTACTTTCTAGGGCGCTTCGGCATGCGGGCACTATCGCACAGTTGTCCACTGGCTCGGCGGAGATTTGACCAGGCTACACTTGTCGTTCGATCATCTCGAAATCTTGAGCCGCAATGTCATCAAGGCGCTGCTTGCGGGCGGGCTACCGCTCGTCGTGTACCTGTGCACCGCATCGGGGTATGCCCACTGGCTCGACAGCGGGGAGTTCGTCGCGGTCGCAGCAGACTTTGGGATCTCGCATCCCCCGGGTCATCCCTTGGCATCGGTCGTCCTCGGGGTGGCAAATCTGTTCCCGATTGGCGCACTCTCGTTTCGCGTGGCGTTGGTGTGCGCCTTCCTGGCCTCGGTGGCCGCGGTGGCTCTTTTCTTCGCGTTTGAAAGGACGCTCCGCGTAGGCGGCGTCATTCGCCAGCCGTTGATCGTTCCACTCTCGTTGGCCGGTACTTGGTGGGTAGCCGGCACCGGGGCTTGGTGGTTTCAAGCGGTGAGGCCCGAAGTATACGCGCTCGAGGCCGCGCTTTTGTGTATTGCGATCGAGCGTTTGCTCTGCGTCGCCATGTCCGGCCGAGAGGGTGATGTGCGACCCCTCTATCAAGCGTCGCTCGCGATTGGGTTGGCCCTCGCCAACCACCACTACCTCACGCTCCTGGCCCTGGTGCCGGCCGCATGGCTGCTGATCGGGATTTGGGCTGCATGGGGATGGCGCCCGTTCGCGTGGTCGACCGGCTTTGTCGGAGCTGGCCTGCTGACGTATCTGTTCTTGCCGCTCCGCGCGTTCTCGGAGCCGTATCTCAACTTGGGCGACCCGACCACGCCTTCTCGCTTCGTTTGGGTCGTGAGCGCGCAGGCGTTTCAAAAGAGCCTCGGCCCAGGGCGCGTTGCGCCCTTTGTGGAGCACCTCGCGGACGTGATCGTCGCGATGGGCCAGGACCTTCACCTGGGGGCGCTCTTGCTCGGCCTGCTTGGGGCTTACTTCATGCTGCGTGTACGCGCCGCGCGGAAGTTCGGCCTCTTTTGGCTCACGCTCTGGCTGGTTTACACGATCGGCCGCGCTCTCCTCGGCTTCGTGCACGGCAATCCCGATGCGTTGGCGTACTTCATGTTGTCATACGCTTCGGTGGGTGTGTTCGGCGGATTTGCGCTGGGTGTCGTGCTCTCGGCCGTCGCAGAGGCCGCCCAGGAGAGGCGGAAGTTGGCGCCCGCCCTTGGAGCAATGGTCGCAATCGCGTCCCTCTTTCAGTTCGTGCGGTCCTACGAAGACGCTTCGCTCGCAAACTTCACGGATACCGATGTCTTCGATGACGGCCTCCGGCGCTCGCTGCCCGAGGGCGCGGTCGTGTTGGCTCACAATCCGAATACGATCTTTCGGTTTTGGGGCGGCGAGGCCGAAGAGCTGAATCGGCCCGACGTGACTATGGTGCCGCTTCCGCTCGCGAGTTACCCGAAGCTGGTGGATCGGCTCGTGTCCGATGAGCCCGAGCTCAGATCATTGCTGCGAAACTACATCCTCGACGGCCAACTCAACGCGGCCGACCTGCAAAGCCTCGCCGCGCTGCGACCTGTGTTCGTCGAGATGGATATCCGCGTGACCACCGAGATGTTCGACATGCTGGTCCCGGAGGAGCTTTACTACCGGGTTCTCACCGCCGACATCACCGACATCGATGAGGGACGAGCGATGCAAAGACACGCGAAGCTTTGGGACGACATCTATGCGCGTGTCGACGAGCCGCATGACGCGCAGACCCAGGTCCAGCTGCTGTGGCGCCACTACAACGATGCGCTCTATTTTGCAGGCGTTGGCGATATCCACGCGGCCCGGCGCAGCGTCGGAGCGGGCCTTTCGGTGAATCCCCACGCGCAGGAGCTTGTGCTGATGCGAGACGCACTCAAGCACGCCCCGCCCGGCGAACGCGTCGACGTCACGTCCTTTCGTGTGCAATAGAAGAGGCAATGCCCATCATCTATCGACGCTCGGCGCGGCGAGCATGGCGATAGACTTCGTAGAGGCGCTGGCGGACGTCCGGGGGGATGCTTTGTCGGAGGTCGATCTTCCAGCCGCTGTCTTGCCTGGTTAGTACGACAGGCGAGTAGTCCGGAGCCGAAGACGAAGCCCGCACGCGGGCGGTGTCTCCTTCGACGTCGATCGTGAGCTCTTCCTTAGCGGCGACCAACTGCCCAAAGACGAAGCCACCAAGCCCTTGGTCGTGCTCGCCTTGCCAGTCGGAAAAGCAGCTTCGAAAAAGGCTCTCGTCGACGAGCTCAAAGCGTTCGCGAGCTTGAAACCGTCGGCGAATCTCGGCCTGCGGAACGTCTTCCACGTCGTAGGCGCGAAACAACGTATCGATTGTTGCGCTTGGGGACTCGAACGCCGAGGATATCGACTCGGCCTTGCAGGAGGTCAACGCGAGTACCGTGGTCGCGGCGATGAGGACGGCTCGCACCCGAGTGTTATTGCCTTGTTTTTGTGGGCTGTCCACCCATTGACGCGCTGCGTGACGTGCTTAATTTCCCCTGAACACAGGAAAAGCAATGCGATTGGATCGACTGACCACCAAAACCCGAGAGGCCCTGGTCGCGGCTCAACAAAATGCGGCCGACCGAGGGAACCCAGAGGTTTACCCCGAGCATTTGATGCTGGAATTGCTTGCGCAGGCCGAGGGCCTTGCACCAGCGATTTTGGAAAAAGCCGGCGCGGATCTACAAGGGTTGATTCGTGCCGAGGGCGCAATCCTCGACAAGATGCCCAAGGTCGCCGGGGGCTCTGAGCCTGGGATCTCACGTCGGCTCCGCAGCCTGTTGACCGCAGCGTGGAAAGAGACCGAAGCGCTCAAAGACGAATATACGTCCGCAGAGCACGTCCTCCTCGCTGCGTACACCGATTCACAACTCAAGCAGGCGCTCGAAGCGCAACAGGTCGACCGCAAAAAGCTTCTTCAAGCGCTTCAAGAGGTGCGCGGAAGCCAGCGCGTAACCGACCCAGACCCTGAGGGGAAGTTCCAGGCGCTCGAGAAGTACACGCGCGACCTGACCGAAGCAGCGCGCCAAGGCAAGACCGACCCGGTGATCGGGCGTGACGAAGAAATCCGCCGCGTGATGCAAGTGCTTTCACGCCGCACCAAGAACAACCCGGTGTTGATCGGCGAGCCAGGCGTCGGAAAGACCGCGATCGCCGAAGGGATCGCGCACCGTATCGCTCAAGGCGACGTCCCCGAAGGACTCAAGAACAAGCGCCTCCTAGCGCTCGATCTCGCAGCGATCGTCGCAGGCTCGAAGTACCGTGGCGAGTTCGAGGAGCGTCTCAAAGCGGTGTTGCATGAGATCGAGGCTGCCAAAGGCGACATCATCCTCTTCATTGACGAGCTTCACACCTTGGTGGGCGCAGGTGCTGCCGAAGGCTCGATGGATGCGAGCAACATGCTGAAGCCAGCGCTCGCGCGGGGGGAGCTCCGCTGCGTCGGAGCGACCACACTCGACGAGTATCGAAAGCGCATCGAAAAAGACGCTGCGCTCGCCCGACGCTTTCAACCTGTCTTTGCAGGCGAGCCTTCGGTCCCCGACACGATCGGTATCTTGCGGGGCCTCAAAGAGCGCTACGAGATCCATCACGGGATTCGGATTCAAGACTCGGCGATCGTCGCCGCCGCAACGCTCAGTCATCGGTACATCACCGACCGGTTCCTACCGGACAAGGCGATCGACTTGGTCGACGAAGCAGCGTCACGCCTAAAAATGGAGATCGACTCGCTACCTGCTCCAATCGATACGCTCGAGCGCAAAGTGGTGCAGCTTGAGATCGAGCGACAGGCCCTCAAAAAGGAGAAAGACGACGCGAGCAAGAAACGCCTCGACGAGCTCGAGAAGGAGCTTTCGGAGCTTCAGGAGCAGCGTGACACCATGCGCGCACAATGGCTGCGCGAAAAGGACCTAATCACCGAGATTCGCGAGAAAAAGGAGCTCGTCGAAAGCCTTCGGCTCGACCTCGAACGGGCTGAGCGCACGGCGGATTTTGATACCGCGGCTCGACTCCAATATGGGGAAATCCCGGCGGCCGAGGCCGCGGTGACTGGGGCCCAGCAAAAGCTCGCCGAAGTTCAAACCGAAACGTCGTTCCTGAAGGAAGAGGTGACCGACGAAGACATCGCCGAGGTGGTGTCGAAGTGGACCGGGATCCCGGTTGCCAAGATGCTCGAAGGCGAAAAGGACAAGCTCCTTCACATGGAGGAGCGGCTTCGCGAGCGCGTGATCGGGCAAGACGAAGCGGTCGTTGCCGTTTCAAATGCGGTTCGCCGCTCGCGCGCGGGGTTGAGCGAGCCCAATCGACCGATCGGTTCATTCCTCTTTTTGGGTCCGACCGGTGTCGGCAAGACCGAGCTCGCCCGCGCACTGGCCGGGTTCATGTTCGATGACGACAAGGCGATGATTCGACTCGACATGAGCGAGTACATGGAAAAGCATGCGGTGGCCCGTTTGATCGGCGCCCCGCCTGGCTATGTAGGCTACGAAGAAGGCGGCCAGCTGACCGAACCCGTGCGGCGTCGCCCCTACTCGGTGGTGCTTTTCGACGAGGTGGAAAAAGCCCACCCGGACGTGTGGAACGTGCTGTTGCAGGTGCTCGATGACGGGCGTCTGACCGACGGTCAAGGGCGTACAGTGGACTTCAAAAACGTGGTCGTCATCTTGACCTCAAACGTCGGCTCGCATCACATCATGGCACTCGATGACGACGAAGCGATGCGCAAAGCGGTCATGGAAGACCTCCGCGATGCTTTCCGACCGGAGTTCCTCAACCGACTAGACGAGACGATCATCTTCCACCGTCTCGACCGAGCTCAGCTTCGAAGCATCGTTGACATTCAGCTTCGAAACTTCGAGAAGCGGCTCCTCGAGCGTGAGCTGGGGCTGGAGGTCTCCAACGACGCGAAGGACTTCCTTGCAAACGTTGGCTACGACCCGGCCTTTGGCGCCAGGCCGCTCAAGCGCGCGATCCAACGCTACCTCGAAAACCAGCTAGCCGAGGATATCCTCGCCGGGCGTTTCAAAGCGGGCGACGTGGTTCGTGTCGGGGTAAGCGACGGAACGCTGACCTTCGAAAAGTCGAGGGAAATCGGCCCTGAAGCGTCTCGCGCGTCGGCCGAATAAGACAGCGATCGCACGACGTTAGAATTGCAATACGCCGTAAACCTGGGCCCCCTTGCACCCAGGTGTACACTGTGTAAGCCTCCCGCGCTCTTGCGAAGGAGCAATCGCATCCATGGTCGAGACCGTACAAGTCAAACCAATCGAAGTTCACGTAGGTGAACGTGGGCTCGAACGTGCGGTCAAGCACCTCAAGCGTAAGATGGCGACCGAAGGCATCCTCCGGGAGCTCAAGCGCCGCCGCCACTACATGAAGCCCTCGATCAAGAAGCGGAAGAAAGCGGCCGAGGCGGCACGGCGGCGTCGAAAGCGCGTTCGTCAGATGAACGAGCGACCGAACTTCTGAGTTTTCAGCACGGACGTTCTTGCTTCAGGCCGGCCGAGGCTTGTCGGTTGGCGGTTCGATCCGTCTTCCAGGACTCCACTCTGTGCTTTGCTCGGTGCGGGTCTCGAGGAAGCGGGCGAGGCGATGAAAGTCGCTACCCGACTCGATGAAGCGCACCTCGGTGTGAAGTGTCGTTGGATTGATCAGCTTGGAGAACTCGACGTACTGGAGGTCGAGCTGCCCGCTCACGCTGACCATGTGGCCATCGAGATCCTCCTCGATCAAAGCCCGAAAGGCGCCGATCCCGAGTTGGCTCGCAAGCATGACATCAAAGGCGTGAGGCGGTGCGCATCGCGACTCGTACCCGAGCTGAATATGGCGCACCTTCTTGCGGCGCCCGGTACGCTCTTCGTATCGAGCTTGCGCCCGGTCCGAGACCATCTTGGCGAGATCAAACGCGGCGAGCTGGATGTGGCCATGTTCGTCACGTGGTAGGCCTCGAAGGGCATTTTCGGGCAAGAGCTCGGCAAGCCCTTCGGCCAACACCACCGAGCCATAGTGCTGATCGCGTTTTTCCCGCGCGAGGATCAGGTCGACGATACGGTCGACGAGCGCCGTGATCGAAAGCCGCTGACACATCACTTCGGCACCAGTGCGGGGATCGGTGCTCCGTTCTTCGATCGCAAGGTCACCCTCTACGTCCTCGGTCGACAACACCATGTTGGCCTCGCCAGCAATCGCCACGCCGTAGGAAAGCCACCCCGCCTTGCGCCCCATGGTCTCCACGATGAAATAACTGCTGGTGGCGATGCAATCGGCGCGAAGGTTCAAGAGCTCTTTGGCCATCACGTCAACGGCGGTGAAGAAGCCGAACGTGAAGTCGATGCCGCGGTAGTCGTTGTCGATCGTCTTTGGGAGATGCACGATACGAACCCGTTGATCGGGTTGGATTTGATGACGCTGATATTCGTACAAGAAGTTCGCGGTCTTGAGCGTGTCGTCGCCGCCGATCGAAATGAGCGCGCCGACTCCTAGAGCGGCAAGCGCGTGATGGATGCGTGCCAATCGCTGGGTCTTTTCAGGGTCGAGGAGATCCGATGGCGTTTCGATACTCGCCCCAGGGTTCACACGGGCCGTGCCGATGATCACGCCCCGCGTGTTCCTGAGACCACGGATGTCTTGCGGTGTGAGGAGGCGATAGTGTTCGCCCTCGACCATCGGATGTTTTGCGGCGTCGTACTCCTGGAGGTTGGTGTAGCCGTGAAAAATGCCAAGCACCTCGATGCCCGCTTCGAGAAAGGAAGTCGCCGCGGCGGCGATCACGGCGTTGGCTGCCGGCGCAGGCCCGCCCGAAAAAACGATAGCGACTCTATTCATCGCGCTCATGCGCTCGCACTCTACCCATGTGCACCATCGCCCACAAGCAAACAAGCGTGGACTTGCCAGCACTCCGCGCAAGCGCTCTACTCCCGCTCATCGCGATGGCCATCGACCCACAAACGATCGGCTACCAAACCGAGTCGATCGAGTTTCGCTACACATGGCGTGAAGCGATCCTCTATGCGCTCGGCGTTGGAGCAAACGCCGATACCGGTCTGGACTTCTTGTACGAAGGGCGTGGTCCAAAGGTTCTACCAACGTTTGCGACAATTCCGACGTTTGCGGCCTTTGACGCACTGGTCGACAAGATCGGCTGTGATCGCCAGGGCATGGTGCATCACAGTCAGCGCCTCGAAGTGCTGAAGGCCTTGAAGCCCAATGCATGCCTGAAAGTGAACGGACGGGTGGCCGGCCTCTACGACTTGAAGCGGGTCGCCACGTCGGTGTTCGAGATCGAAGTGAACGACGAGGAAGGCGACCTGGTCGCGCGGGGTGTGGTCACACTCCTGCTCCGCAACGACGGAGACTTCGGTGGCGATCGTCCTCCGCGAACCGAACGAGTCATCCCGCCCGACCGGGAATCTGATTTCGAGGTGCGCGAGATCATCCCGCCGACTCAAGCGCTTCTCTACCGCCTGAGCGGTGACCACAATCCGCTACACGTGGATCCGGCGTTCGCAGCCAGCGCTGGCTTCGATCGCCCGATCCTGCATGGCCTCTGTACGTTTGGATATGCCGGACGCGTGGTGTTGCGCGAGGTATGCGCAGGTGACCCGAAACGATTCGCTGCCCTTGAGGGGCAGTTCAGCGCGCCGATCTTCCCAGGCGACACGATGATCATCCGCGGCTGGAGAGCTGAGAACCGAGTGCTTTTGAGTGTCACGGCCGAAGCGCGACCCGACGTCCTGTGCCTGAGCAACGCCTACGCGGACCTTCGCTAGCGGCGCGCTCGATTTTTTGTCTTGCCGAAGCGCGGATCCACTCCCAGGGTTAGGGGGTGTCGCGGATGATGCAATGCGCCTGGCGTTTGGCCCTTGCATTCGGGCTCTGCGCGGGCTGCAAGGCCGATGCACCCGCGGCTACTGAACCTCCGCCACCGCCGGTTCACGCGAAGACTCTCGAACCAGAGGCGATCACTCCGACGTCGACTTCGACCGCCGAAATCCTCGCGAAGCGACAATCCGAGATGCGATCCGAAACCTCGGGTCGAGTTGTGGCTGTGTTCGTCGAAGCCGGTGATCGAGTCGAGGGGGCAGAGGTTTTGCTTCGGCTCGACGTGGGTCGGACGACGTCCGCCGTCCAGGCCGCCCAGGCTGCGGTCGCACAAAGCGATGCGAGACTCGACCAGGCACAACGAGAACGCGACCGGACAGAGCGACTCGTGCAAACGGGAGGGCTCCCCAAGCAGCGGCTGGATGACGCCAGCGATGCCGTGCGCATGGCGTCGGCTGCGCGCGATGCGGCTCGTGCCGAAGCCAAGCTGGCTCGCCGGGGTCTCACCGAAGCGGTCGTGCGTGCTCCGTTTGGCGGAACAATCGTCGAGCGTGCGATTGAAGTCGGCGAGTGGGTCGCTCCCGGAAGCCCGTTGTTGACGCTGGCCGACACGACCCTGCTCAAGGCGCGGGTGTATCTCGATCCGCGCGAGGCGTTGGATGTGTCAGTCGGCTCCAATGTCGAAGTGACGGTGTTCGCACGCCCAGGAGAAGCATTCAGGGGCCGAGTTGTGCGGGTGGGCGAAGTGATCAACCCGCGAACGAGGCGGCTTCCGGTCGAGATCGAAATCGACGATCCCGAGACCCGGCTTCGCCCGGGATTGGTGGCCCGGTTCACCGTCGAAACCGGAGACCCGAAGTTGGTCCTCTTAGTGCCACTCGAGGGGGTCTTTGAGAGATTCGGCCGCCAGCACGTGTATGTCATCGAAGATGGAATCGCCCGCCGCCAGGCGGTCGTGATCGGATCGGTGCGGGGTGGCTTTGCCGAGATCAAAGAAGGCCTGAAGGTTGGGGACACGGTCGTGATCAAGGGCGTCGCACGCGTTGTCGATGCCTCGAAAGTACTGATCGTTCCCGTCGAATCCGCGACGGCGTTGAGTGAGCAGGCCGAAGAACCATGAGTATCCCTAGCTTCGCGGTCCGGCAGCCGGTGCTCGTCAATTTGGTGGCGATCTCGATGGTCCTGGTCGGCGCGTTGGTGATGAGTGACATGCACCGAGAGTCGCTCCCAACGATGCCGACCGGGTGGGGGAGCGTCACCACGGTCTACGT
>CAJHXN010000378.1_pt1 | contig 9907 bp, 10 predicted proteins | sample 9198401 | NCBI WGS metagenome assembly CAJHXN01 (sample SAMEA7708334, study PRJEB35096) | sediment metagenome | biome: marine neritic benthic zone biome [ENVO:01000025]; feature: sediment [ENVO:00002007]; material: shallow marine sediment [ENVO:03000034] sea grass bed [ENVO_01000059] ... | reverse complement strand
TCATGGAGTGTCCGAGCCACCCGAAGGGCACTCGAGCTTTGGATCGCAGTCGCAGTGGCGCCCGCCGTCGTCATCGTAGCCGCAGCCATCTTTGCAGGCGTCCTCATGGTCGCACTCGTACTTGCAGTCGTCGTAGTGATAGTCGCAGCCGTCTTTGCAGTCGTCGTAGTGGTAATCGCATTCGTCTTTGCAACCATCGTAGTAATAGTCGCACGCGTCTTTGCAGCCTTCGTAGTGGTGATCGCACGCGTCCTTACAGGCGGAGTCATCGGGGTCGCACTCGTACTTGCAAGCTTCGTAGTGGCGGTCGCACTCGTACTTGCAGCCGTCATAGCTCTGATCGCACTCGTACTTGCAGCCGTCATAGCTCTGATCGCACTCGTACTTGCAGCCGTCGTAGCGGTGATCGCAAGCGTCTTGGCAACGATCGCCACCGTCGGGCTCACAGTCGCACTCGCAGCCCGTGCCGCCCATGCCGCCGGTACCGTCCACGCCGCCTGTGCCGCCAGTTCCGGCGGTTCCGCCTGTGCCGCCCGTCCCGTGGCAATCCGCATCGGACTCGAACCGCTCACCATAACCCGGACCATCGCCGCTCCCGTTATTGCCGGCTTTCACCCAGACGGTGGCGATGATGCGGTCGCCACCACCGAACGTCCCGTAGTGGCCTTTCAACCCATCGAATTTCTGATGCTCCAACCCATCGAATTTCTGATGCTCGCCATCGTCGTAGTAGGCCAAGACCACATTCGAAAGGTCCTTGCACGAGACGATATGCACCTCCGTGCAGTCGAAATGAACTGCAATGGGGCCGGTTGGGCCACCTCGAGGACAGTCGAGCCTACAGTCGTCGCGATCGCCCTCGCCTCCCATCTGCCAATCGTCACACTGATCGTCATCGGGCCAGTTGCCGCAGTCGTTGCCATCGCATTCACCATCGCTGCGCGGCATGATCACGAGACCGTCGCCTGCCGCGGGGTCGCTTGGCGAAGAGCAGCCAAGGAGCGAGCCAAGAAGAAGAACCAGAGTGATTTGGAGCTTAGACATGCCGGCGAAGCTAGGATGAGCTCGAGCCTCATTCAAGAAGATCTCCGGTGAAGTGAAGATGAATTACAAGCGCGTATGCTGACCAACCCAATGCAATCGAATAAGTCCAACCACACTGTGCGTCTGGACCAGGCCGCCTCGCGAGCCATGCCGTCCGCGTCATCCCCGCTCGTCGAACTGCAGCGAATACATCTCATCGGAGCGGTGGTCAACGACGGTGTTACTTTCTGCTCACCCTGGGTCCGATCATCTTCATGCCCGCGCAGACGGCATCAGTTGCCGTCGGATACGCCGAATCCACCAGCACCGCCCTGGCCGCCAGCACCGCTATCGCAGATGCCGATCGGTGCCTCCCGCACCAGCGCCGCCGCCAGATCCATCGGGTCCGTTGCTGCCGCAACCCATCGCAACAGTAAACCCAACCGCAGGACAGCAAGCCCGGGCCCTCCTCTTTGAAACGTGGCGCCTCCCTGCATGCGGGTACTCGGCTCCACGCACACGGTCTCGCTTCTTTGTCTGCGGATCGCGCACCCTGGACATTGGATCCTCACTGTCCAACGTTGCCGTCCCCTCCGCAACCCCTTGGGAGCCACTCGCTATGCTGTGACCGGGTTCACAGTGTCGGTGTCGGCGTCAGTGCCGGTGTCAGTGCCAGTGTCAGTGCCAGTGTCAGCGCCAGTGCCAGTGTCAGTGCCGGTGCCCGCGCCAGTGCCCGCGCCAGTGCCAGTGCCAGCGCGGACGGGCATCGACATCGAGCCATGAGAGCGCTAGGACAGTCAGCACGAACGTCGCCATGTCCGACCCACTTGCCGAATGGCCCTCGGGGGAACCCGTCGGGCTTCTGATCTTCGCCGAGGATTCGTCTTCACGGCTTTCCGACCCAAATGCGAGGTCCCTCGTGATGAACACGGCGCGTCGCTGGTGGTCGGCAAGCGCGAAGAACATGGCGGTTGGGCCGAGCGTCGATCCGCCGTTTCGAAATCTGCATTTCGTCGAGCTCGACGAACCAAGGGTCGCGGCGAGTTTCATCGATGAGTTGCGCGAAACCGAGCCTGCGTCAACGACGATCGTGGCGGCATCCCCGATTTCCCCGAAGTCGGGGCGTCGGCTCCGACGGTTTCAGTCGCTCATGCGCCGGCTCCCCCACCCGAGCAGGACCGGTGGCTCGCTACCGCCGGCCTATCAGGGCAGCCTCATTCCAAACGATGCGCAGGTGCGTCGGCTGCAAACGCTGGAACAAAAAGAGCCTGTGCTGGTGCTGAGCTTGAACCGCTATCGGCATCGTGCCGTCGACCCGCTAACCGCCCAGGAAATGACGGGACGCGAAGTATTTCAACCGTACTTCCGACGCGCCTTTTCGACATTCAGCCGGCTCGGCGCGCGCATCGTGTGGATGGGGCATGCCCGCGGCGTCGTCACTGGTGCGCTCGACATGCCGGTCTGGCACCACGTCATGGCGGTGTCCTATCCGTCCTACGACGCCGTGAGCCGCATGATCGAAAATCCCGGCTTGCAGTCCAAAGCACGCTACCGAATCGCCGCGCTCGACGCGTCGTGGATCGTGACCGGGCAGCTCGTCGCCTCGAGCGACGGTTGAGCTTCGCATTGTTGGCGCCCTCGGGTCCGTCCGAGCGCGCTCTGCGCTCACGTCTTCCTCGCAATGAGAAAAGTGGCCCGGCTCGGTGTTGTCGGTGGCAGCTTCTCAATGATCACGAATCCGCACTCAGTGATGGCTTGTTCGAGCTCTTCTGCCGATATGAACTGAACTCTCGGGATCAGTCCGAGAGCGGCGCCCAGAGGCAACACGAGTTTCAGCGGATTGAACCCCGAGGACAGGCAGACTGTGCTCGTGACGAAAACGCCGCCTGGCTTCAACAGTTGGTGCGCTTTTCGAATGCACGAACGATAGTCGTCGATCAGGTGCAGCACGTTCAGACCAAGCACCGCATCAAATGACGCATCGTCCGCATCCAGATCGAACAGGGTGGCACACTTGAACTCAACGTTTTTCAAGTCCGTTTCAGCCAGCTTGCGATTGGCAATGCCAATCATCTCGTCGGAAAAGTCAGTCGCGAGAATACGATTGACCCGTGGCGCGTGGAGCAGCGCCGTAGAGCCGGTACCGCAGCCGAACTCGAGGACGTTGGCCTCGGGCGTCAGATACTGCTGCGTGAGTTGAAGCTTCTTTTCATAAAGCTCGGGATTTTGAATCGGCTGTTTCGCATAACGCTCGGCGATTCGGTCCCAGAACCGGACGGATTTATCCATGGTGATGCTACCTGCATGATTCATTTAATTTCTCGTGTAGGTCATTTCCAGGCGCGTATCCTAACCTATCTCAGCGTCACTTCACTATCCTGATCGAAGAGGTTGGCGATGCCGAGCCCCTGGTGGCTCGCGTGGAGTGTGATGAAACGGAAGCTGGATGATCCCTGGAAGAGTTGGCTGGAGGAGAACCTCGAGCGCCGTTGCGACCCGACCGAGCTGGTGTCGATTTTGCTCCAGAACCATTTCTCCATGGATTCGATTCGAGAGAGCATGGGGGAGGCGTTTCCCGCAGACGCCGAGTTGTTGGAGAGGGCCGAGCTCGACTACCGGGCGATTTCCGAAACAGCCCTCACACGCGACGTGGGCAATCCAAAATTGCGGAAGATCCACACCCACAAGCTTCAACTCTATGTGTTGGACGACTTCGTCTCTCACGCGGAGTGCAAAGCGATGGTTGAAATCATCGATCAGAGTTTGCGTCCTTCGACCACCACGAGCGATGACGACGCACATTTCCGCACCAGCAGAACCAGCGACCTGTCGTTGCTGCACAACCCCTTGGTTACCGAGATCGACTTGCGGATCGCGCGAAAGCTCGGAATCCGCGTCGAGTACTCCGAAGGCATTCAAGCGCAGCGCTATGACGTGGGCCAGGAATTCAAGGCGCACACCGACTACTTCGAATACGGAACCACGGAGTATGCAGAGCATACCGCCTTCCAAGGCAACCGAACTTGGACATTCATGGTCTATCTCAACGAAGACATGGACGGCGGCGCCACCAAGTTCCCCGCGATCGATCGAGAGTTTCGTCCCTGCGAGGGCCAGGCGGTTGTTTGGAACAGCCTCTACCCAAACGGCGCCCCCAACCCAGACACCCTGCACAGCGGAACGCCGGTCACACGAGGCCACAAAATCATCATCACGAAGTGGTTTCGTGAGCGGGGCGTCGGGCCAATGTTCTATGACGACCCATAGCTCTTTCTCGAACCGCGACCCATTCCGCTCCATGGGTATAGCCCACATCCGTTCCCTTTGCAGACGTGGTACGTTGGTGCTCGCCGGAGGTACGGATGCGAGCCGCGTGGTACGAAGAACAGGGTCCTCCAAACGAGTCGCTCGTCGTAGGAGACATGCCCGAACCGATTCCTGCACCAGGCGAGCTCCGGATCCGCATCGCGGTGTCCGGTGTGAATCCCGGAGATGTCAAAAAGCGGCACGATACGTTCGGCGTCGGGATGCCCTACCCCCGAGTGATCCCACATAGTGATGGAGCTGGAATCGTGGACAAAGTCGGGGAGGGCGTGAACCCCGAGTGGATCGGCAAGCGGGTCTGGTGTTTCGGCGCACAGAGCTATCGACCGTTTGGAACAGCCGCCGAGCTCTGCGTCATCCCGGAAACGCAGGCTTCCGAGCTGCCAGGTGACGCAAGCTTTGAGCAGGGCGCGCTCCTCGGCATCCCGGGACTCACCGCACATCGGGCAGTCCATGCGGGCGGCTCAGTCACGGGGCGTACCGTACTCGTCCAAGGTGGCGCGGGGGCGGTTGGAACGTGTGCGGTTCGTCTCGCGCGCCTAGCGGGTGCCACCGTCATCGCAACGGTGCAGAAACCAGCCCAGTCGGACTTAGCGAAGGAAGCTGGGGCGCACCACGTCGTGCAGTCGGGAGAGGGGATTGCAGCGCGAGTTGCCGCCATCGCGCCCGGCGGAATTGACCATATCGTCGAAGTCGCCTTCGCCGCCAACATCGCGAGCGACGAGCGGATGTTGAAGCTAGGTGGCTCGATCGCCACGTACGCGAGCAACGCCCCTGAAGCGACGATTCCGTTTTGGCAGTTGGTCTTCAAGAACATACGGGTGTTCTTCCTAGGTAGCGATGACTTCCCCCTCGATGCCAAGCGTAAGGCTGCGCAGGACTTGAACGACGCGATCCAGCAAGCGTGGGTGGGGCTACCGGTCGGAGCGCGCTTTGCTCTTACGGACATCGCGGAGGCCCACGCATTCATCGAAGAACGCAAGGGGCCCGGCCGTGTCATCGTCACCGTCGCGCACGCGTAGTCGCGTGGCTCAGACTCCGAGCGCTTGCCGCCAGTCGTCTTCACGGAAGCCGACGAGGGCAAAACCGTCTCCTAGAACCAAGGGGCGCTTGATCAGCTTGCCGTCGCTCGCCAGCGCCGTCAGCGCTTGATCGTCGGTCATCGCTGGGAGTTTGTCTTTGAACCCACCGTCTCGATAGCTCTGGCCCGACGTATTGAAGAGTTTTTTGATAGGAAGCCCCGAGAGCCTGTATGCCTTCGCGAGAAGCACTTTCGACGGCGGATTGTTGACGATGTTCTTCGACTTGAAGTCTACTCCCGCGTCGTCGAGAAATTGCAGCGCCTTCTTGCAGGTGCCGCACTTCGGGTATTGATACACGACGATCGACATCGCTGATGCGTAGCACGGGGTTTGGGCCCGCGCCGCGTGTCCCTACAACCGTTTCACGCGCGTCTGTTCGGCCATCTGGGGCTCGGTCAGCTTTCCGGTTTGGCCGTAGTCCAGGTAGTCGTTCCATTTCTGGACAGCGAGCTTGTTGAAGCGGTTGACCGCGGGATTGGGCTCAGGAATGGCCTTATCGGCGTATCGTTGATAGGCGACCTGCTCCTCTTCGACGGTGAAGCCATCCTGGCGGAAGACCTCTTTCACGTAGGGTCGAAGCAAGGGCATCATCATCTGCGCCAGGCCGCGTGGGAAGTGACGATCTCTGCTGAAGGGGATCTTCGCAGGTTTCCACTGCTGAATCGAAAACACCTTGGTGTGCGTGTCGTCGATCGGCAGCATGAAGTTGTTGGAGCGAACCCGCTTGTTGCTTACCGCGCTCTGGTAGGGATAGTCATAGACCATGTACGTGTCGCTCTCTGGTCCATTGTTCTTCCCGAAGAGCCGCCTGGTGAGCGGGTACTGGTAGTCGCGCCGGAGTTGGTGCCTCCAGGTGAGCGTGATCTTGTCGCCCTCGAGCGTGTGATCGGCCAAGAAGGTGTCGGCATACGGAATCCATCTCCCGTGCACCCATAGGTGAGTCAGGTTGCAGAGGTTGTCGATCACCATCGAATGATGGGCCGCCCACGTGTACGCGAATGAAAGAGACGCCCAGCCGTCAGCGCCCTCGAAGTTGGGAATCTCGACGAGCGGGGTGACCTCTGAAAGCTCAGGGTCGCCTGGGAAGAACCACACGATGCCGTACCGCTCCCGCGTTGGGTAGCTTTGCACGCGGGCAGACGGGAGCTTCTTGCCAAAGTCGTCGTGCTTGGTGCCTACGAGCGCGCCGCTGCGGTCGTAGGTCCAGCCGTGATAGAGACAAACGAGGTTGCAGTTTTCGACGCTGCCGTGGCTCAGCTTGATGTGCCGATGCGCGCAACGATTTTCGAGCACCTGCACGAGCCCGTCGTCCCCACGAAAAACAGCGAGATCCTCGCCTGAAAATCGGGTTTCGATCACCTGCTTGCGTTTGATTTCGCGACTGAACGCAGCGGGATACCAGTGGTTGGGGTTCATTCCCACTTGGCGCGCCTTGTGTGCGAGGCCAGGACGCGCCGTCTTCTCATTGGTCCGAAGGCGGACCAGGGTATTGCCCTGCATGAGTGGAGCTTTACCGGCTCTTTTTGCGTCATGCAAAGTAATCGGCGTCACCGCGAAACACACTGGATCGTGCAGACGGCTGCCGGCGACGGTCGCAAGCTTTTCGTCTACCGTTCAGTCGAATGTGAAGACCACTCACGGGGAGTTTGGCTCCAGTCAGCCCGGTCCGCAGCCCCATGAGGAGGTGTGCCCCCGGGTCACGCTTTCTGCACGCAGGTGTCGGAGTCTTCCGCCAACGAGATCTCAAAACGTGATGCTTGTGCTCAGATCCGGAGAAGATCGCCGCGTTGCGGTGTGAGCACACTTGGAAAGCCTCGCTCGTCGAGTAGCTCCTTCAATGTGTTCCGAGGCGTGTCTTCTCCGTGCACCAGAGCGATAGTGCGAAGGCTGCCCGCATCGCGAACGGCCTCCGCATAGTCGATTAGGTCGTCCTGCCCGGCATGCGCGCTAAAGCCATTCAACACGGCGACTTCCGCACGCCGGTCACGCTCCACGCCAAAGATGCGTACACGCGACCGACGCTCCACCAGGCGACGCCCGAGCGTGTGTTGCGCCTGAAAACCCACGATCATGACGGTGTTCTTTCGGTTCTCGATGCTCGCTACGAGATGATGAACGACCCGACCGAACTCGCACATTCCGCTCGCTGAAATGACCACCGCCGGATCGTCGCTCCGGTCGATTGCTTTCGAATCCTCGACGGACGAAACGTACTTCAGCCCCTCGAAGTCGAAGGGGGAGTCGCCACTGAGCACAAGCGACCTTGCCCTACTGTCGAAACAGTCTGGATGCATCCGGAATACGTCGGTGAGCTTCACGGTCAATGGGGAATCGACGTACACCGGCACGTCGGGCAAACGCCCTTTGTTCTTGAGGTCTTTGAGGGAGTAGATGACTTCCTGAGCACGTTCTAAGGCGAAGGAAGGCACGATCACTTTGCCGCCACGCTTTACCGTTCGCGTGATCACGTCATGAAGCTCGTCCTCCATCCGCTCGATCGGGTCATGCGTGCGGTCCCCGTACGTGCTCTCCATGATCAGATAAGAAGCCCGAGGCGGAATCTCCGGATCTCGCAAGATCGGCATGTTCCGCCTCCCGACGTCTCCCGAGAAAACAAGGCGTCGCTCGTCGCCGACGACATCGATATCAAGCGCCACCATGGCGCTTCCAAGTACGTGACCGGCGTCGTAAAAGGTCAGCTTCACACCCTGGGCGATCACGATCTCCCGGTGGTACGGCACACTCACCATCAAACCAAGGGTGCCGGCCACGTCGTCCTGTGTGTACAGCGGCTCGACGGGCTCCATGTCGGCCTTGTCACGCTCGATCGCGCGATTGATATAGGCCGCGTCCTGCGCTTGAATCTCGGCCGAATCCTCGAGCATGACCGCGCAAAGGTCGCGCGTTGCAGGCGTGCAGTAGATCGAACCGCGGAACCCTTGGCGATAGAGCCGCGGCAACGCCCCCGAGTGGTCGATGTGCGCATGCGATAGAACCATGACGTCGACGTCTGACGCGCGAAAGCCTAGGTCGTGGTTTCGCTCGTAGGTGTCCTTGCGTCGCCCTTGGAAAAGGCCGCAATCGAGCAGGATCTTGGCGTGCTCGGTGTGTACGAGATGGCGCGATCCGGTCACATTGCCGCCGGCGGCGCCGACAAACTCCACATGCATGGAATCCTTCTACCTCAGATTTCGGGGTGGCGTCACGGTGGTCCCTGCCCTATGCCTCCGAAATGCCCAACCTCCCACGTACCCGTGATCGATCGCGCGACTTCGACATCGTCCTCTGGGGCGCAACCGGCTTCACCGGTCAGCTCGTCGCCGATTATCTAGTTCGCAACTACCTGCACCGCAACGGTAATCACACGAAGCTTCGGCTCGCCCTGGCCGGTCGGAACGAAGAGAAGCTCAAAGCGCTCGCCCAGGAGGTCGGCGCGACCGACCTTCCGATCTTGATCGGTGACAGCTTCGACGGGGCATCACTCGATGCGATCGCGTCGCGCGCCGAGGTCGTGATCAGCGCGGTGGGTCCGTATGCGAAATACGGTCACGAGCTGGTTGCCGCCTGCGTGCGAAATGCGACCGACTATTGCGACTTGACGGGCGAGTCCAACTTCATCCGAGACGTGATCGACGCACACCACGAAACGGCACGAGAAAACGGCACGCGCATCGTCCATTGCTGCGGCTACGATTCGATCCCATCGGACCTCGGCACATTGATGGTCCAAGAGGCCATGAAAAAGCGATACGGCACCTACGCGTCAGAGGTGAAGTTGGCAGCCGGGGAAACGAAAGCCGGAGCGAGCGGCGGAACGCTCGCCAGCATGATGAATATGGTCGACGAGATGAAGGTGAACCCGGGCGTGAGAAAGGTGCTCGGAAACCCTTATGCGTTGAACCCCAAGGGGGTTCGCGGACCGGACAAAAGGGACCAAACCGGCATCCGTTTCGATAAGGACTTCAATATGTGGACTGCGCCTTTCCTGATGGCGGGGATAAACACTCGAATCGTCCGACGAAGCCATGCGCTCATGGGGCTCCCCTGGGGCAAAGACTTTCGCTACTCCGAAGTGATGAGCACGGGGAAAGGCCCCAAGGGCTTCATACGTGCCGCGACAATCACGGGCGGCATAGCCGGTTTCTTCGGTCTGATCGCCTTCCCGGTCACTCGGCCGATGATCGAGAAGCGGCTGCCCGCACCCGGAGAGGGGCCAGACAAAGAAGCCCGCGAAAACGGATTCTTCAAGACCAGGCTGATCGCGCTCGGCGACGGACACGAGGTCCGTGGGATCGTCGAGGGCTATCGAGACCCGGGGTATGGGGCGACGGCGATCATGTTGAGCGAGGCGGCGCTTTGCCTTGCCCTCGACGGGGCGGAGCTCCGGAGCGAAGGTGGTGTGTCCACCCCGGCAGCGACGATGGGGATGCGATTGATCGAGCGCCTGCGGGATGCCGGCATGAAATTCGAGATCCAAG
>CAJHXN010000002.1_pt1 | contig 9944 bp, 6 predicted proteins | sample 9198401 | NCBI WGS metagenome assembly CAJHXN01 (sample SAMEA7708334, study PRJEB35096) | sediment metagenome | biome: marine neritic benthic zone biome [ENVO:01000025]; feature: sediment [ENVO:00002007]; material: shallow marine sediment [ENVO:03000034] sea grass bed [ENVO_01000059] ... | reverse complement strand
GGCTCTACACCGATGAAGGGCGACCCCTGCGCGAAGAGGCCGACCGCGATTTCGACGGTCAGATCGACGAGGTCACGCACTTCGCCGAGGGCCGCGTGCGCCGCCAAGAGCTCGACACCACTGGCGACGGCATGATCGACACCAAGATCTACTACGAGAACGGCGAGCCCACGCGGGCTGAGCGCGACACGGCGGGCCGGAGCACGGCATCCGAGTGGAAGCCCAATCGCTGGGAATACCTCGTGGACGGCCGCACGGTTCGCATTGGGACCGACGTGAACGGCGACGGCAAAGTCGACCGCTGGGACCGCGACGAAGAGAAGCTCCGCAAGTCGGCTCTAGCCAGACAGCAAGCAGAAGACTCCGCCAGCCAGTAACTGACGCTGGCGCTGGCACTGACGCTGACACTGGCGCTGGCACTGGCACTGGCACTGGCACCGGCACTGGCACTGGCACAGGCACAGGCACTGGCACTGGCGCTGGCACTGACGCGGGCACTGGCGCCGCGGCTGCGACGGGCTAGCTTCGGCCGGTGGAGCGTTTGCAAAAAGTGCTGGCTCGCGCCGGCATCGCGTCTCGGCGTGCGTCCGAGGATCTGATCACGGCGGGGCGCGTGCGTGTGAATGGGCGCATCGTGACCGAGCTTGGGACCAAGGTCGACCCACGCAAAGACCGCGTCGAGGTCGATGGCAAGCGGGTCGTGGCTGAAAAGCCGGTCTACTACTTCCTTCACAAACCGCGCGAGATGGTGACGACGCTCGATGACCCGGAGGGGAGGGCGACCATTGGCGATATTCTGCGAAGGATTCCCGAGCGGGTCGTGCCCGTGGGGCGGCTCGACTATCACACCAGCGGCGCGCTGTTGGTGACCAATGACGGCGACATGGTCGACGCGCTCCTTCGGCCTCGGTCTGCGGTTCCCAAAGTCTATGCGGTGAAGTTTCAGGGGCACCTCGATGTCCCGGAGCTCGATGCCCTTCGCAATGGAGTCACCCTCGACGACGGCTATCGTACGAAAAAGGCCGAGGTCTTCGTGCTCCGCGAGGAGCGCAACCACACCTGGGTGCAAATCACGCTCACCGAAGGGAAGAACCGGCAAGTTCACCGGATGGGTGATGCGATCGGCCATCGGGTGATGCGACTGACTCGGCAGTCGTTTGCGGGGCTGAGCATCGAGGGCTTGAGGCCCGGCGAGTACCGCGAGCTCAAGCGCGACGAGCTCACGCGACTCAAAAAGAACTATCTCAATCCGTATCGCCGTGCCCGCGAAGCCTCCAAAGGAGCGTAAAGGCGCTTGGCACGACGAAGAGGGTGAGCACGGTCGACAGCAACAGCCCACCAAGCACAATCGCGCCGACCCCTCGGTAAAGCTCTGAGCCGGAGCCGGAGAAGATCACCATCGGCAACAAGCCGGCCAGCGATGTGGCGGTGGTCATGAAAATCGGACGCACGCGGGCCTCGACTGCCAGCGGAACGGCGTCACTGAGCGACTTGCCCTGACGCAAGCGGGCAAGCGAACCGTCGACCACGAGGATGGCGTTGTTCACGACGACGCCGATCAGGATCAAGAACCCAAGGGCGGTCATCAGGTCGAGCGGTTGCTTCCCGAGGAGGGCATTGACCAGCCACAAGCCGCCGGCGCCGCCGGCCGCAGCGAGGGGAACGCTCATCAACACCGCCAGCGGTGAGACGAAATCCTCGAAGAGGGCGGCGATCAACAAGAAGCAGATGATGAGGGCCAGGAGCAGAATGTTGCCGAACTGCGCCTGAGCGAGCTCGAGCTTTCCGGCGGCACCACTCAACCCGAACTCGACCCCGGCGGGGACTGCCCCCGATTCTTCGAGCCCTGCGATGACGTCGTCTTTGATGATCCCAATCGCTTGTTCGAGCGCGAGGTCTTCGGGTGGTGAGACATTCAACGTGATCGAGCGCCGGCGTTCGAGGTGCCGGATCACCGACGGCCCGAGTCGCTCTTCAATGTCGGCCAAGGCGCCAAGGGGAACTGTGCTGCCACTTGGCGTCGCGACCGGCGCCGACAACAATGCTGGGGCGTCGGGGAGGAGCTCGTCGTCGACGGTCACCGCGCGAAGCACGACATCGAGCTTCGGCTGCCCTTCGGGGGTGTACTCGCCGATGATCGCCCCATCGATCAAGGCGTCGACCACGAGCCCAAGCTCGGCACCCGGCATTTGAAGCCGCGCCGCTGCCTTTCGTTTGGGGATGACATGAAGCTCGGGTGCGCCGGGGTCGAGGCTTGGCACCGGACGGATCTGTGCGCCGGGAAGCGCTTGTCGAAGGGCGACGAAAAGCTCGCCACCGACCTTGCTCATCGTGGGGAGGTCCGAACCCTTGATGTCGATTTCGACCACGCGCCCTCCGCCGATGGTGCGCCCAAAGAGCGAGGCCTGCGTCGCAAAGGAAATCATTCCCGGAATCTTGGCCTGCACGCGCCGAAGGAGGCTCAACATCCGACCGACGTCCTTGCCGTCTTCGGCGACGGCGCCCGCAAACACCCGGTCTGGGCTTCCAACGAAGAAGCTCCGCTTGATGTTGGCCTCGCCGTCGGTCTCGACCCCCGTGTACCGGGCCATTTCACCTTGTAGCCGATTGCCCGTCTCTTCGAGCTCGTCGATTGAGTAGCCGGGAGGCGGGACCAAAATGCCAAACACCAAGTTGCGATTGCCGGTGGGCAGATACTCCATCGGCGGGATGAGCGCCCACGTCACCAAGACCGACCCCACGATCGCCGCCAACAACGTCGTCAGTGAGCGACGGGGTGAGCGGCAGAGCCACCGCACCTTCTCGGTCACATTGGCCCGAAACCGAACGCCAAAATCGGTGAGCCCGCCGATGTCGAGGGTTTGGCCGCGCGCAAGCAATCGGGCAGCCAGGCTCGGGATGACCAGCACCGACACCACCAACGAGATCGCGACCGCGAGCGAAATCGCAACCGCCACATCACGAAGCAGCTCGCCCACCTCGCCCTGCCAAAGGACGATTGGAATGAACACCGCCACCGTGGTCGCCGTCGATGCGATCAAGGCCCCCCAGACCTCGCGAATCCCCCGATACGCCGCGAGCTTGGTGTCGGGTACACGGTTTTTCCAGGTGTCGATGCTTTCGAGGGCCACGATCGAGTTGTCGACCACCATCCCGATGGCAAATGTGATGCCCGCCAGCGACACGACATTGATCGTGCGTCCAAAGGCCTGCATCCCAAGCGCCGTCGCAAAGGCACATACCGGGATCGCAATGCTCACCACCGCCGATGCGCCAAGGGTTCGCAAGAACAAAAAGAGCACGATGATCGCCAAAAAGGCACCAAGCAACAGATTTTGGCGCACGAGGTCGAGGGCACCTTCGATGTATTCGACCTGGTCGGCAAGGATTTCGATCTGAAGGCCTTCGCGATCGAAATGCTCACGCTGCAAGCGGTCGACCACGCCATGCACTTCACGGGTGACCTCGAGCACATTCGTCCCGGCTTCGCGCGACAAGAGCATCACCATGGCGGGCCGGTCCTGCACGATCGCGACCCCGGTTGGTTTTCGAAGGGCCATCTTCACGGTCGCGACATCACCGAGCAGGATCGGCGTGCCATCGGCCGCTGCGCCGAGGACGATCTCTTCGAAGGCGGTGGCGTTCTTTGGGGCAATCGTCGTCCGTACCAGATAGCGCCGCTTGCCAAGGGTGACGTCGCCGCCCGACAGATCACGAAGCTCACTTCGGACCCGGTCGGCCACCCCCTCGACCGAAAGACCACGCGCGGCCACGGCCTCCGGGTCGAAGAGAACATGTACTTCGCTGTTCTGGCCGCCGATGAAAAAGATGCCGGAGACGCCCGGGATGCGATCGATCTCCGGAAGAATGGTGTCTTCGACCCACGTACGATAAGCCGCGACGCTGCCCTTTTGTGGATCGCGGATCGCGATGACCGCGAGGGGAGGGCCGGCGCTGTTGGCCGTTTCGACGATTGGCTCGCGCACCGCTGCGGGGTAGCTCGCGACCTGGCTCAGCTTGTTGGTCACCCGGACGAGCGCTTCTTCGATATCGGTGTCGACCTCGAACTCGAGGGTGATGCTGCCGCTGTTCATGCTGGCGTTCGACTCCATCAGCGTCAGGCCTTGCACATTTTTGAGGACCTCCTCTTGCGGCTCGAGGATTTCGGTCTCAATCTCGACCGGAGCGGCGCCGGGCCAACTCGTGCTGACCGAAATCGTCGGCGTTGCAATGTCGGGCGTGAGCTGGATCGGGAGATCGACCACCGACAAGGCACCGAACAGGACCACCAACACAATGCCGACGACGACCGTGATCGGCCGCTGAATCGCAACCCACGTCAGGCCGGCAGGCTGCTCATCATGGGGGTGCGCGTCGTCGGGCATGCGCGATCAGCCTTCGGGCACGATCGTGAGGGGCTGCCCGGGAAAGACCCGCTCGTTACCGCGCGTCACCACTGCATCGCCTGCCGCAAGCGCCTCGGCTTTGACCAACACCCGATCGCGGCCGCGCGCAACGATCTCGATGGGGACCGGCTCGGCGTGCCCATCGGCGACCTTCACCACATGGATATCAGCAATCCCGTAGACCAACGCGTCCCGGGGGATCACCACCGCATCGGGTTCGCTTCGTTCGATCTCCAGGAGCACATCGATCGCCGCTCCGGGAAGCAGCCACGCCGCAGCCTCGTCGGGAACGAGCCGGACACGCACAGTCCGCGACTCGTCATCCAAGGCGCGCACCACCCCCGCGACCGTCGCCGGAACGGACGCACCCTTGTACCGAAGGAGCGCCTTGTCGTCTGTCTCGAGATAGAGCGCCACATCGGGTGGAGCCGACACCAGGACTTCGACTCCGGCATCGTCGACCAGCTCGACGACCTCGACCCCGGGGTCCACCCAGTCGCCCGGATCGACTGCGCGGTTCGCGACCACCCCGTCAAACGGTGCTCTCACCCGATGCCGACCAAGCTGCGCACGCGCCTCGGCTTCAGCAGCCTTGAGTCGCCCCCGCTCGGCGATCGCCCGCTTGCGCTCCGAGGTCGCTTGTTCGATCTCGGCAAGGGCTGCGATGTCCGGACCCGCACCGGTCAACCGGTCGGCGTCACGCTTGGCCCGCTCGAGCTCCGCCGCCCCTGCTTGCTTGGAGGCTTGCGCCGCACGAACGCGCGCGGCCGCAAGGGAGGGATCGATGTCGACCAGCAACTCTCCCTTCTTCACGTGATCCCCAACGCGCACAAACACCTCGCGAACCTCGCCCGCCGCCCCCGCCGCCAACTTGGCCCGCTTGAGCGCACGCACATCGCCAAGGAACGACCACTCGGCCTGAATGCTCCCGCCACCCACCTCAGCGACCTGGACGCGCGCAGGAGGCGGCCCGTCATTGGCATCGCTCTTGGCGGGCGTCTCGCCTTTGCAGGCCACCGCCATAGGCAGGAGGGCTGCAAATAGGATCGCGAACCGCGGCGAACCCGACGAAATCATCGGGAAAATTTAGTGCTTGGGCTCGTTTTGACAAGCCAACGCCCCTGACTATATTGGCGCCCGCGGGGTGGAGCAGTCTGGTAGCTCGTCGGGCTCATAACCCGAAGGTCGTCAGTTCAAATCTGGCCCCCGCAACCAATGATGACGCGCACTTGGGAGTCACCCTCGTGCGCGTTTGTTCTTCTGGGGCAATTTTGAGGCCACGGCGTTCCGGGGAGGGGACCGCGCCAGGCGGTCTTGCTTCAAGAAAGGAGCAAGGACCATGGCACGGCCCACAAGGCACCGAGACAAATGGCGCATCCGTTGGGTGGACCATACCGGCAAGCGTCGAAGCGAAACACATGCTCGTCGAAAGGATGCGGAGCTTGCACTCCTCCGGCGGCAGCTCGAAGTCGAAGACATTCGGCTCGGCCCAAAAGTTGCTCCGGTGGCGCTACTTGTCGCTCTCGGTGCACTCGTTGTGCACTCGCGATGCACTAGATGGCGCGCGCGCGACGCTTCGTGTCACTTCTTGTCGTTTTTGCAAGGACGTGTCGCGGTTGTGACTCCCCGGCGACAACCAGCGTCAGTTTGGGACTCGCTACCGCAGGGCAAGGCATAGTTTTGGCAGACACCGAAACTGCACAGCCGTCGCTGCGGATCTCCGTGCCGAGCTCGGCCGTGGTTGGCGCGCTCAACGCCTTCGGCTTGTCCGCACGCGCAGCGCAGCCCGTCGGGTCGTACGACTTCACAACGCGCCGAGTCTCCGGTGTAATCGCGGGGTACCCATTGGCCTGCCGCCGGGAACCAGCATTGGGCGTTGGCGGGCTTGTTCAGCGGAACTCGTTGGCGCCCATCGAGTGGTCCACGACCGCGCCAAAGTCGCCGGCAAAGATGTTGTCGTGAACGCCGGCGGCGATCTCGAGGCCAACTGGTGCTTCGAGTGTCGTGAAGGAGTCGCCCACGTCGATGACGTTGCCGTGCGACTCGTTTGGCTCCGCGCGGTGGTCGCTGAAGAGGATGGCCGGGCCGGATACCGCCCCGCTGAAGAGGTTGTTCTCGATCACCGAATCGTTCAGGGATCCCCCTAACGTCGTGCCAAAGAAGGAGAACCCAAGACCGATGCGGATTGCTCCTCCTGGCGCGATGGCTTTATGTTGCTCGAAGCTGAGAACGTTGTTTCTGACCTGGAAGCCTTCGCCGCTGAGCGCCATCGCACGACCCATGCGAGTTCCCCTCACGGTGATGACGTTGTTCTCGATCAGCACTTCGCTCGTGTTTGCATTGGCACCAATGATCAGCGCATCGCCGCTGCCCCATCCTTCGGGCAGGACGTGCGTGAGGTCGAGCACGTTGTTCGCAATGACGATCTCCGCCGCCGGGCGGCTCATCGCGCCGGGATGGGGAGCCGTGCCTCCAGCGCGATAGCCATTTCGAATGATCTCGAAGGCTTCGTCGTGGCCCGTGACAACGTTGCCCGTAATTCGGATGTTACTGTGGTTCGCGAAGAAAATCCCCATAAGCTGTTCGTCGTCAGGCAATCCGAAGGGGTAGTCGTCAAACTCCACGACGTTGTTTTCGACGATGAAATCACCCCTGGCTCCTTCACCCCAACTCCAAATCGCGTGGATGAACGAGGTCCCGCCGAGCTGCGTGGTGATGGGATGACTGATGCGGCTGTCCCTCAGCACGAAACCCGACGAAGCGGAAATGAAGATCGCCTCCGACGTCCATTCGCGGAGCCACAAGCCTTGGAAGGCGTTTGAATTCTGGTCGTTCGTGTTGTCGACGCGCAACGTGCCGCCGCTGTCCGAGCCAGGAGTCCCCGTCGGCGAGCCCCCGCCGCCCCGAATCACCGTCTCGAAATCTTCCTCGCTCTTTACCCCCTCCAGCGTGATTCCCCGACTGATCATGAGAGTCTTGCGCGACGATCCTTCGCCCAGAAAAAACGTTCCGGCGCAAAGCTTCACCGTGCCGCCGGGTGCGACGTGGTCGACTGCCCATTGGAGGTTGTCGAAGTCCTCGTCGCCATTGACTGGGGAGACCTCGATCCTGGCGTCGCCCGCACTGCCGCGGATCTGCGCCGATTGCGGGTTGTCGCCGGCGGGCCCCATTGCGCACGGCGGGTAGTCTTCACTCCCCTCGCCGGTCGTCTCGCTGCATCCGGAGACGCCCAACGCGAGAACGCAGATCAATCCCGCCAGATATCGGGTCACGACGTCAGCTCCAGTCATCACCGCGAAGTGTAGGGCCGTCGATCCGCGGAGCGCCATACGTAATTGTTTCCTCAACGTTGGCCAATAGTCGCTTCCCGAAGTGAAGCCGCGTTTCGCTTCAGGACCGCGCCAAGCGGTCTTGCACGATAGGAACCTCGTTTCAGATCCCCTCAGAGGAGCTGCGCCGACCGAAGTACTACCCCGATCGCTCAGTCCACTCACCGCCAACCTCGGTCGGATCCTTTTTTCTTTTTTTTAGACAGGAACACCAAGTACTGGTACCGCCGAGCCTCAGGGGAGGTGCAGGCTATGGGTGTAGATCGAACCGTGAGAATGGTCGGGGTGTTGCTGGCGGTGGTGCTCGTCAGTCAGGGTTGTGGTGACGACGACGGCGACGACCCGGCCGCCGCGCTGTTCGGCAGTTGGGCGACAGACCTGGGGCCCTTGGGCCACGAGGGGTTTTCACACATCACCTTTAGCTCTGACGGTACCTTCGAGTCAGACTTGGAGTTTGTCGTTGCGGGTAGTGACTGTGTGCTCGATAGGACGACCACCGGCACGTTCGAGGCAGACGAGACCACAGTGACGCTCCTGCATGAGTCCGGCACTCAGGCCGTACGGCAATGCACCGGCGACAATGAAGCTGCCAACCACGATGAACGCGCGACGACAGCGGAGGAGATATCCGAGAGCAACGCCGTCGGCGAACTGATGTGGACCGTTGACTCTGGCGTGCTCACGCTGACGGACGGAGCGGGTCTTGTCCGCACGTATACACCTCTTAGCTAGCCGAAAAGATCCGACCGCCGTTGGCCGATACGACTGGAAGATGGGCCGAGTCTGCTGTCGTTTCGTATGCGGGCGGTCGCCGGCGGGGGCCTAGGAAGCCGCGCCGACCGGGGTACTACCCCGAACACTCGGTCCACTCACCACCAACCTCGGTCGGATCCTTTCTTACTGGAGGCTGGCCTCGAAGATGGCGTCGAGGACGAGGATCTCCATGCATGGCAGATCCTCGTTGAGGAAGGCGATCGCGTCCGCACTGCTGCACGTGGCCGTGTTACCGTCGATCGTCGGCGGGAACACGGTTTCGAACGTTTTCGTTTCGATGTTGATGGTTTGGGCGCTCGTCGAGGTGAGCGTATGGGCCTGCACGTCTGCCGTACACTGATCATTCAAGGAGCCGACGCTTGCGATTGCCCAGCCCAGCCAACCAGACTGGTCGTCTCCGGTGATGAAGGAATAACCGATCGCGGGCTCGGGGGCGTCGTTGGCTACTTGCTGGCAGTCATCGACGTCCGCGCAGAAGGTCCCACCAAGAAGCGATTCGTCTGGGTTGTCGTTGCGCCGAAAGGAGTAGAGAACGAGATAGGGGGGGCTCGGCATGTCGCTCACCTGGTCGCAACCGTCTTGGCTGCCTTGGTATCGAGTGATTTGGTATGCCCCGAGCAGCTCGGAGTCGACCGTAGACCCTCCACCGCCCCCGGTTCCGCCACTCCCTCCGGTGCCGCCGCCGCCCGAGCCGCCAGTGCCCGAGCCTCCGCTTCCACCCATTCCGTCTGCGGTGTCCGCGGCAACCGTCACAATGGAGAAGCGCGAAAGACTGACGGTTGCGGTGCCGTTCTCAAAGGATGGCCCCGTGAGCTGCTCCCAGGTCGTGTCATTCTCGTCATCGATGCGAAGCACCGATAGGCTGCTGCCGGTCGACGCATACGGTAGCGCCACTTCGACTGGGACTGCGAACTGAGTGCCGTGCGGTGTGAGCGCGACGAAAGGTCCTGCCGCCGTCATGCCACTGGGTCGCGGTGGCAGCCCGCTGGCCTCGACGACAATCGCCGCGATCGTGGTCTCAGAAGCGAGAGCCCCGGCCGGGATGGTCACCGTGACTCCTTGCTCTCCGGTGACGACGCCGCCCTCGCGTCCGATGACCCCCGTGCCGTTCGAGCCACCCGTTCCTCGATCACCGGCCGCCCCACCGGTTCCACCATCACCAGACATGCCCCCGCTCTCGCTTCTGCAGCTCAACAGCAGAGTAAACACGCACACCATCCATCGTGACGTCATGGGTCACCTCCAGGCGAAGATGATTACGCTACGCCTCGGTCACATTTTCGGAAACCCCCCCAAATGGTGATCCCGTTGATCCTGTCCCTTCATCCCGTATGCTGGCGGCCGCGAGGTAACCGATGCCCAACTACGTCTTCGAGCCCAACGACCTACAGCGAATCGTGAACATGCATCTCGATGCGCCACTCGAGCAGCGCTT
>CAJHXN010000319.1_pt1 | contig 10062 bp, 8 predicted proteins | sample 9198401 | NCBI WGS metagenome assembly CAJHXN01 (sample SAMEA7708334, study PRJEB35096) | sediment metagenome | biome: marine neritic benthic zone biome [ENVO:01000025]; feature: sediment [ENVO:00002007]; material: shallow marine sediment [ENVO:03000034] sea grass bed [ENVO_01000059] ... | reverse complement strand
CGTCCCCGAGGCCGTCGGCGAAGACGGACCCGCAGCCACTTTCTATTCCAAGGTGCCGCTCGATCCATCGACCGATGTGCAATGGGTGCTCGGCAAGGGGGAAACGGTTCGGGGCGACCTCGCGACGAACGGAGACTGGAGCTCGAACGAGGTCTGCTTGCCGCCTGAATGGAGCGGTCGGTGGTTTCGCTTGAAGGTCCAGGTGGGGCCTCCTTCCGAGGCTGGCATGCCGATCGGGCAGGAGCGGGTCTTTTTGGACGACTTCGAGCTCACCACCTCGCCCAACTGCGCGGCAAGATAGCGGCGAGGGGCTCACCCGGCCGGCTGCACGACCTCCACGACGCTGGCCTCCTCCGCCTTGGGCGGGCGCGGCGCATCGGTGAATTGCACCAACACGAGGGAAAGCGCTGCGACGAGCGCGATGGGGAGCCCGTAGCTCCTCAATCCTGAGCCGATGAACTCGGCACGCTGCTGCTTTGCTTGTTCGACGATTCGGGTGATTTCCTGATGGCTGGTCATAGCTGACTCCTTGTGAATGGTTGTGCCCCGCTACTGAGCACGCCGCGTGCCAACTCGAAAACCAGGCTTTTTTGTCTGCGTGCGACGCTCATCGCTCAAAAAAGAGACGGCGAACGTCATCTTTCGACGATGCTCGTCGCCTTCTTGGTCCGAAAGATCCGCGCTCGCTCGAGATCCCTCGCCCTAGCTCCGCCAAGATCCCGAAAGCGCCGAAACGGAACAGAGCATCGACCGGTGACGCAAGGTCTTGCGTACCATGGTCCACCCGACTAGTTGTGGACTGAGGTTGGCCGAATTGTCATCTGAGATGCAGGCATCAGCCAAGGGAACCTCGCCCGCATGGCACACCCTACCCGCTGACGCCGTCATGTCGCATCTGTCCTCCGCCCCTCAGGGCTTGGGGGAAGTCGAAGTCGCGCGTCGCTTCGATGAATATGGCCCAAACGAGCTCCAAGCTGCTGATCGTGTCTCCCCTTGGGCCATCCTTTTCGAGCAGTTCAAGAACGTTTTGATCATCATCTTGCTGATCGCGACGGCGATCTCCGCCTTCCTCGGACAGGGCGTCGAGACCATTGCGATCGCCGTGATCGTGCTCTTTGCCGTGCTGCTCGGCTTCATACAAGAGTACCGCGCAGAACGCGCGATCGAGGCGCTACGAAAAATGGCCGCGCCCACCGTGACGGTCATTCGCGATGGGCAAGAAGTCGAGATTCCGGCGCGCGAGCTCGTGCCGGGTGATCTCATCCTCTTGCACGCCGGAGACAAAGTGGCCGCGGACGCGCGGCTGGTCGAGTCGGTCAACCTGCAAGTCGACGAGGCCGCGCTCACGGGCGAATCCGTGCCCGTCGATAAGAACATAGAACCGCTTCGGAGAGCTGACCTAGCCCTTGGTGACCGCGACAACATGGTTTTTGGCGGAACCATCGCCACCTACGGTCGAGGCCGTGCTCTCGTCGTCGCCACCGGCATGAAGACCCAGTTCGGCCGGATCGCCCAGATGCTGCAAACCGTCGAAACCGGCAAGACACCCCTGCAACAGAATCTCGACAAGGTCGGTCGTGTCCTGGCCCAAGCAGCTCTCATCGTGGTAGCTGCAATCGTCGCCGTGGGCGTGCTCCGCGGCCAACCTTTACTGGAGATGTTCATCTTCGGTATCGCCCTGGCGGTAGCCGCCGTGCCAGAGGCCCTGCCGGCCGTCGTCACCATCTCGTTGGCGATCGGCGTGCAACGGATGGTGAAGCGAAACGCGCTCGTGCGACGCCTGCCAGCCGTGGAAACCTTGGGTAGTACGTCCGTCATTTGCTCCGACAAGACCGGCACGCTGACCAAAGACGAGATGACGGCCCGGCAGCTCTATACGCCCGACAGAACGATCACGATCTCCGGCAGCGGCTACGACCCCCAGGGCGAGTTCTCACTCGACGGATCGGTTACATCTCTCTCTCAGGAAGAAATGCAATTGCTGCTCGCCTCTGCGCTGGTTTCCGATGCACACGTCGTCCGCGACAATGCACAGGGCGCTTGGCAAATCAAAGGCGATCCAACTGAAGGGGCGATGATCGTAGCCGCCGCGAAAGCCGGACTACAAAAGGACGACCTCGACCTGCAGTTCCCACGCATCGGAGAGATCCCCTTTACCTCCGAAGCCAAGCGCATGACGACCCTGCATTCCGTTGGGGACGAACAAATTGCGTACGCCAAGGGCGCCCCGGAAACGATCCTCGATTCGTGCTCTCGGCAGTTGACGAGCGAAGGCGAAGTCGCGCTCGGAGACGCCGATCGAAAGGCGATTGTCGAAGCGGTTCGACAGATGGCGAGCGAGGCCTTACGCGTGCTGGGAGTAGCCAGCAAAGCGGATGCCACGCTCGGAGATGCTGAGCGCAATATGACCTTCCTCGGCCTGGTGGGCATGATCGATCCCCCACGTCCGGAAGCCAAAGCCGCCGTCGAAGAATGCGAGCGAGCCGGCATTCGAGTGGTCATGATTACGGGGGACCACCCGCTCACTGCTCGAGCCGTAGCTCGCGAGCTCGGTCTGTTCAGGGCGGGGCACACGGTGACGGGCGCTGAGCTCGAGAACATGAACGACGAGGAGCTCCTGCGCGACGTCGAGAAGATCGAAGTCTATTCCCGTGTCTCCCCGGCTCATAAGCTTCGAGTGGTCACCGCGCTTCAAGAGCGCGGTCACATCGCAGCCATGACAGGCGACGGTGTAAACGACGCACCTGCTTTGAAAAAGGCCGATATCGGCATCGCCATGGGTATTACCGGCACCGACGTCAGCAAAGAGGCCGCCGAGATGACTCTGACCGACGATAACTTCGCGTCGATTGTTGCGGCGGTGGAAGAAGGGCGCGGGATTTTCGAGAACATCAAGAAGTATCTGATGTACCTGCTCTCCTCGAACATCGGGGAGATCGGTCTCATGGCCGGCGCCACGATCGCTGGTCTGCCGTTACCCTTGACTGCCGTGCAGATCCTCTACGTCAATCTCGCCACCGATGGCCTGCCAGCGCTGGCGCTCTCGGTCGACCCGCCCGAAGACGATCTCATGCAGCGACCACCGCGCAACGCGCGCACCGGAGTCTTCACGACCCCGGTCGTGATGCTGATGGTCGTCGGAGGCCTGTGGTCGACTGTAGTGAATCTCGGGCTCTTCGTATGGGCTCTACGGTCGGGCCGCACTGTCGCACAAGCCATGACGATGACCTTTGTGTCACTGGTGTTGATCCAGTTCTTCAAGGCGTACAACTTCCGCTCTGATCGTCAGTCGATCTTCCATCGGCCGTTCGCCAACAAATGGCTCAATCTGGCCATCACGTGGGAAATCGCGCTGCTGATATTCATCGTGTCCTTTCCACCCCTGCACGAGCCGTTCGGCACCTACGTTTTGTCGCGGACGGACTGGCTGATCGCCATCTTCCCAGCCCTCACCATTTCGCCTGTGCTAGAGGTAGCGAAGTGGTTGTTGAGGGGGTCTCGGTAGAACATCGGAGGGGAAGATTCGACCGACGTTTGACCAGAAAGTCGAGACTTCACACAACCTGTCGGGTCTGTGATGACTGACGAACGAAACGAACGACATCGTAACGAACGACCTCAACGGTTGCTCGAGCAGCTGCGAGACGAACGGAGCAGGCGAGTCGTGTTTGTTGCCCATTGCATACTGAATGAGAACACTCGCTACCTAGGCGGCGCTTTTCGACCGGGCGTCGTCGATGAGGTGCTTGAGACCTACGTTCGTCAAGGCATCGGTATCTACCAGATGCCGTGCCCAGAACAGCGGGCCTGGGGTGGGATTTTGAAACGCTGGATCCTTCTCTTCTACGGCTCTGAGGGGACCGCTATACACAGACTACGAGGCCTGGTCGTGCCGCTCTTCTTGGCCTACACGCGAGCGTTCTATCGGCGGCTCGCCGCCCGCGTTGCTCGAGACGTCCAGGACTACGCTCGCTCGGGCTTTGAGGTGGTTGGCATAGTTGGGATTGGCGGTTCGCCTTCATGCGGGGTCGACCGTACGTTGGATTTGAAACGTTCGCTCCCTGTTCTCGCGTCTACGCCGATCGATCAACTTCACCGCGAGACATTCAACGATTGTGCCATCGAAAGGTGCCTTGCCGAAGGGCAAGGACTATTCATTCGGGCCCTTGAGCGCGAGCTCGATCGTCGCGGCCTGCACGTACCTTTTCTCGAACACGATCTCATCGCGGAGATGCACGGCGAGTGACGCGACGGTCGACATCTCCACGGGTCATAATTGACCCATTGACATCCCTGCGGTCGGCCTCCAGAGAGAGGCCATGTCACGTTTCAAGAACAAAGTCGCGCTCGTCACCGGTGGTGGAACCGGCATTGGACGAGCAGTCACCCAAGCGCTTGTCGCCGAAGGCGCCAAGGTTGTGATCACAGGACGTCGCGAGGAGCCTCTCAAGCAGCTCGCGGACGCGCACCCCGACGCCGTCCGATACGTAAAGACCGACGTAACCGAAAAGGGCGCTCCCGCCAATGCGATTCGTTACGCGATCGAGCAGTTCGATCGCCTCGACATCCTGATCAACAACGCGGGCGTGGGTACGTTAGGACCGCTCCTCGAAACAGACGACGACGCACTCGAGCAAACCTATGCCGTAAACATTCGTGGCTTGCTGAGCACGATCAGAGAAGCGGTCCCTCAACTGGTCAAGAGCGGAGGCAATGTCGTCAACATCTCGTCGACCTTGGCGCAGGCCTCCGTGCCCGGCTCAGCCGCGTATTCGGGATCCAAAGCCGCCGTCGAGCGCATTACCGCGTCGCTGGCCGTGGAGCTCGGACCGCAGGGGGTTCGGATCAACACCGTCGCACCCGGCTTGACCCAAACCGACATGAGCGAAGGCGCGCCCCCGGAGATGATTGCCGGCATGGTCGCCCAAACGCCCCTTGGCCGCATCGGACAAGCCGAAGACGTCGCAAAAGCGGTGGCTTTCCTGGCAAGCGACGATGCGTCGTGGATCACCGGGCAAACGCTACAAAGCAGTGGCGGGCTGATGCTCTAGGACCCGAGGGAGCCGTTCGCAGCTCGGCGGCCACTAGTCGTGCTCGCAGCGGACGCCAGTCGTTGATTCGCTGACGTCCCAGAGCCTTCGTGCAAGGTCATCCCGGCGCGCGATGGGCTTGGGCTTGGCGACTTTGCAGTCCGCGATGTACTTCCCAGTGACGCCTTCGAGCTCTGGCGAGGCAGCCGCCCAGACGACACATTCGTGGCCTTCCGACTCGTCCTTGGCGAAAAAGCCCCAAACCGCTGCGATGAGCTTCTTGGCGAAGTGGGCATTGTTGCCGAGGCCCAGGTTGGTGAAGACGAGGCCCGGGTGGGCGGCGTTGACGGTGATGTCCGTGCCTTCAAGGCGGCGGGCAAGCTCGCGGGTGAAGTAGATGTTGCCAAGCTTGCTCACCGAGTAGGGACCGAGCATCCAATAGCGGCGCTCGAAGGTGAGGTCTTCGAAGTCGAGGCGCGCGATCACGTAGCTGTTCGACGTCACGTTGACGATGCGCGCTCGCTCAGCTCGGCGAAGGGCCGGAAGGAGCTTGAGAGTCATGGCGAACGGGGCGAAGTAGTTGACCGCCATCGTTTGTTCGAGCCCTTCGGAGGTCAGGATGCGCTTCCGGTTCACCAAGCCCGCGTTGTTGACGAGAATGTGAATTGCCTGGCCGAGCGCGAGGATCTCGTCCGCAGCGCGCTTCGCCTCGGAAAGGAGCGAAAGATCCGCGATGACTGAGATGGGCTCGGCGCCCCCGGCGCCCCGAATCTTTTGGGCCACTGCTTCGCATTTTGTGGGGTTTCGCGCGACGAGGATCACCCGGGCGCCGGCGGCCGCGAGCGCCAAAGCGGTGCCCTTGCCGATACCGCTCGTCGGGCCGGTCACGACCACGTTCCTCCCCGCAAGGTCCGATGTGCTCATGTCATTCCCTTCTGGGCTCGGAGTCTCGCGAGGACTGCCTCGTCTCCGCGGACCGGAAGACCGGCGGCAAGGTAGACGGCGTCGATGACACGCGCGTTCTTCACCGCGTCGGCGACGGTCGTCACCGGCTGACTCCCCTCCCGCACGGCTTTCGCAAATGCGGCGAGCTGGGCTCCGTAAGTCGAGCCGCCAGGCACGCGTTCACTGCGGACGCCAGATTCGGTCCGAACCCGAAGCCGGTGATAGAGCTCGGGCTTGATGAAGTTCAGGATGCCGATGCTGCCGCGACTCCCCTTGATCCGCATGGACACCGACAAGAGCTTGCTGCAACGCATGCCCACGAATAGCTTGACGTCGCCGCCGGACGGCAGCCGCATCCGCGCGCGCATCCAGCGATCGATGAGGGTCCCATGAAGGCCGGCTTCGGCTTCCAGGACCGTCGGTTCTTCTTCAGTCACGGCGCGGATGAAGCCGATCGGATAGCACCCCATGTCGATCGTTCCGCCGCCCCCGGTTTCGTAGTGAAATCTGAAATTGTCGAACGGAAGGTACGCGGAGAGGCTGGCGTCGATGTACAGGATGTCCCCAATCTCGCCGTCACGAATGATCTGTCGAACGCGATCGACGAGGGGGTGGTAGCGAAAGTGCATGGCTTCCGCGACGACGAGGCCGGTTCCTTCCGAGGCGCGAAGCACGCGCTCCGCTTCGTTGGCGTTGGCCGCGAAAGGCTTCTCGCAAAGGACGTGCTTGCCCGCTTCGATGGCTCTTATGCACCAGTCCGCGTGCATGCTGATGGGCAGGGGTATGTAGACTGCTTCGATGTCCGTGTTCGCGAGTAGGGCATCGAATGAGCGGTGTGTACCGGGGATGCCGTGCTTCTTGGCGTAGCGTCGCAGGTGCCTTTCCGAGTGGTACTCCTCGGCCACCGCCACCACATCGACGCTGTCGAGAGTCCGCGCGTGCTTCAGAACGGCGAAGGGCGCGATTCGGGCGGCGCCCAGAATGCCGAGGCGAAGGGTTTGGGGCATGCTCCGACCGCTTCCTACCACCGTTGCAATCCGGTGGCGACTGCGGCACAAGGCAGCGATGAGCTCAGAGCCGCTCTATCGCTCCCGCCCCGGGGGGCATCAGATTCAACCCGCGTCGCAGTCCGAGGCCACGAAGATCAACGACTTCATCTATCTATCTGAAGGGCTGTCGAACGCCTTTCTGATCACGACCCCCGAGGGCCGAATCGTGGTCAACACCGGGATGGGCTTCGAAGCGCCCGTCCACAAGCGTAATTTCGACGCCGTGGACGACGGGCCGACGCGCTACATCCTGTTCACGCAAGGTCACGTCGACCATGTCGGGGGCGCCGATCTGTTCCGTGAAGAAGGCACCAAGCTCGTCGCGCACGCGAACAACCAGGCACATCAGGCGGACGATGCACGCATTTCGGCATTCCGCGCGATGCGGAGCGGGTTTGCCTTTGCCGACGCGATCGCGAAAGCGTTCCAGTACATCCAGGAGAACGTGGGCGGCAGCATCCCCCCGCAGTCGAGTCCGACTCCCGACATCACATTCGACGATCGACTCAAGCTCGAGCTTGGCGGTCTGCGGATGGACCTCTTCTGGACGCCGGGTGGAGAGACAACCGACTCGATGATCATTTGGCTACCGGATCATGATGTCGTCTTCACCGGCAACCTCTTCAGCGCACTGTTTGGCCATTTCCCGAACCTCGTGACGGTCCGTGGCGATCGATATCGGGAGGCATTGGTGTTCATCGAGTCACTCGAGCGGGTGCTCGCGCTCGAACCGGAGCTTCTGCTCCCGGGCCACGGCGGGCCGGTCGTCGGCACGGAGACGATTCGAGAGGAGCTGACTCGATTGCGGGATGCGGTCCGGTATGTGCACGACGAGACCGTCAAAGGGATGAACCACGGTAAGGACATCTACGCACTCATGCGCGAGATTCAGCTTCCGCCCGAGCTCGAGGTTGGGCAGGGGTACGGGAAGGTCTCTTGGGGCGTTCGGGCCATCTGGGAGAACTACGCCGGATGGTTCCATCACAGCTCGACCACCGAGCTCTACGACGTTCCCGCGAAGGTCGTACACAGCGATCTCGTAGAGCTCGCCGGCGGGGCCGATGCCATTGCAGAGCTGGCTCAGAAGAGGCTCGAAGCCGGTGAGCCGATCGAAGCCATCCATCTCGCCGAAGTGGCGCTTTCCGCAGCCCCGACCCACGTGGCGGCGCTCGAGGTGATGATCGCTGCCCACGAGAAGCTCGAATCCGAAAGTGAGAACTTCTGGCTAACCCAGTGGCTGCGGAAGCAGCTCGCGGATCATCGCGCAACCCTTGACGGTGCCAGGTCAAAGGAGGCTCAATCGTGAGTGAGCGCCCAAAAGACATCCACATCGACGACCTCCGGGAGCCGGTCCTCACGCCAATGCAGAAGATGATGCTCGAGGGCATGGCGGGGGCCGAGGTCGTCTTCACTGTGGACGCCGTGCTCAGCGATGCCAAGGAGCGAACCGGCCTCTCCGACTTCGGGCCCGAGGACTTCGTCGAGCGGCTGCAGGTGTGGTGCCAATCCACGGATGAAGACGCCGGGCTCGGACCGATGGGCCGGATGCGTTTCTACAACGACATGGTCCGCTACGCGGCAAATCGCTTGCGGTTCCACGACCTGCTCAAGCGTCACCCAGAGATCCTCGACCTCGAAATCAAGAAGCCGATCATCATTGCCGGGCTCCCGCGCTCCGGGACGACCCATCTGGTCAACCTCATCGCGGCTGACTCGCGCCTGCGTTCGCTCCCGTACTGGGAGAGCCTCGAGCCGATTCCGGATCCCTCGGTGGCGCTGGGGCCGAAGGAGCAGGACCCGCGATATCTGAAGTGCGCAGGCGAATACCAAATGCTGGGACAGATCGCGCCACTTCTCCGCAACATGCACGATCTTGCGCCCGATCACGTTCACGAGGAAATCGAAGTCGGCGCACTCGACTTCTCCACCTATCTGCCCGAGTGGAACGCGATGACGCCCCGGTGGCGCGACTACTACTACGCGCACGACCAACGGCCTCACTACGCATACCTGAAGAACGTCCTCAAAGCGTTGCAGTGGCTGCGTGGCCCGGACCGTTGGGTTTTGAAGTCGCCGCAGCACATGGAGCAGCTGGGTCCGCTCATCGAGACGTTTCCCGATGCGACGGTGGCGATCACCCATCGAGACCCGGTGTCGGTCGTGGCCTCGGCGATCACGATGCTGACCTACGGGGACCGGATGCGGCGAACCAAGGTCGATCCGCCCGCCGTGGCAGCCTATTGGGCGGACCGGGTGGAGCATCTGCTGCGTGCGTGCGTACGAGACAGAGAGCTCTTGGCGGCGGATCGAAGCATCGATGTGCTGTTTCACGAGTTCATGGGGGACGACGTCGCAACCGTGGAGCGGATCTACGACGTTGCGGGGCTGCCGACGACCGACGAGGCGCGCGCGTCGCTCGAGGCGTACATGACCGAACACCCACGTGGGAAGCACGGGCGCATCGTCTATGACCTCGTCGGCGACTTCGACGTGGATCCGGACGCGCTTCGAAGCCGCTTCGATTTCTACTACGAGCGCTTCCCGGTCAGGATCGAAGGCACCTCACTTTAGGGCGGTGCAATTCTTTCAGAGCAAGGTATTCTCCAGGTCCGCCATGCCATCAGAACGAATGACCGCGGTTGATACCGCTTGGCTTCACATGGATCTTCCGAACGATCCGGCCGACATCGTCATTTTGATGACGTTCGACGGGGCGCTTTCCTACGAAGACCTGAAAGCCACCGTCACCGAGCGCCTGCTGAAGAAACACGGGCGCTTCGCGCAGCGCGTCGTTGAAATCGACGGCCACCCCCATTGGCAGAACGACCCCGAGTTCGACATCGAGCACCATGTCTTGCCGTACAAAACCACCGAACCGGCCACCGACCAGTCGTTGCGCGGCATCGTCGCCGAGCTCGGAAATCAGCCGCTCGATCCCAACCGCCCGTTATGGGCCATTCACTTGATAGAAGGCGCCGACGGCCCGAGCGCGATTGTCGCCCGGCTTCACCATTGCATCACGGATGGCTTTGCGCTGG
>CAJHXN010000404.1_pt1 | contig 10126 bp, 6 predicted proteins | sample 9198401 | NCBI WGS metagenome assembly CAJHXN01 (sample SAMEA7708334, study PRJEB35096) | sediment metagenome | biome: marine neritic benthic zone biome [ENVO:01000025]; feature: sediment [ENVO:00002007]; material: shallow marine sediment [ENVO:03000034] sea grass bed [ENVO_01000059] ... | reverse complement strand
TGCTGAAGCGAAAGCCTGACCGGACCGAGCTCGAACACGGTGGCTTCGCGTTCGGGATCCTCCTCCACCGCCATGAGCAAGCAGCAGGCCGCGATCGTGATCGCGGCGACGAGGGGTAGGTCGGTGATCGCCTGCCGCGAAATCAATGAGAACTGCGGCATGGTTGCGGTGACCAGGGTGGCAAGCGCCCCAGCGCGCGGACCGAACTGGCGACGTATCGTGGCGTAGATGACTCCGAGCGCGACGATCGTCATGACGAACGTCGGCATCCGGATCGCCCACTCCGGGTTCGCCGGATGGGCGTCGGGCAGGAAGTCGACCCCCGCAACGCCCATGCTCCACGCCTCGGCCCAAAAAAGAAAGATCGGCTTCGACCAAAACCAGTTGTCCTGCGCCCACCACAAGCTGATCCAGTCGTTTCGCGCGAGGATCTCCCGGGCGACCTCACCGTAGTGTGTCTCCCATGGGTCCCATAAGCCGTAGGTGCCGAGGATGGGCAGATAGATCGCGGAGATGACGACCAGCGCGAAGAGCCCCGCACGCCGCAACGAGGCTGGAATCAGGCAGGCGAGGGCGACGAGGATCGTCACCGGTAAACGATCGTAACCGCCAAACCACAGACCGATCGCGAGCACAGTCGTGGCCACCGCTCCGACGACGGGGAGCGATACCGCCTCACCGGGCTTTTTGCCAAGCCATGTGTCGCGCCATGAGATCGAGTCGACCGAAGCGGTCGGGACAACCCCCACCACCCATGCTCCCGCTGCAACGATCGCGATCAGCGTCCCCCAAAGTGGGCCTAGGGCAAAGGGCTCGCGGTTGGCCATCCACAAGACCATCGCGGCGGAGGCCAGCACGGCCACGACCAGGGCGGTGACCTTCTTCGATCCTCTGGGAGCCTCCGCCGTCGGCAACGCGGCCGGAGCATAGCAGGCCCGTGGCTCACTCCCGCAGGTCGAATCGAGTCAGTCCACCGGTCGGAACGATCAAGGGTCGGCTGTGCTCAATCCCTCGGCCGTCGGGCCCATAGACCGTGATCTCGGCCCGATACTGACCCGGCTGCAGGCTCAGCGTGTGCCGGAAGGGACCCCCGTCGCCCCGAGGACGGCGGAAGCGAGCGCTCGCCACAGCCTCTCCGTCTTGGACGATGTCCACATCCACTCGACGCACTTCGGGACCAGGCTGATAGGCCAGCTCCACGTCCCGTGGCCAGACTCGAGCAAGCTGACCGCCGACCACCGCGATGCCGACCATCGCGACGACGGTCGCGAGCCGTTTTCGAGTCTGGGAAGGGGCGGGATGAGTGTGCGCCATCTAAATCGTGGTTATGGTGATTAGGTGCGTACGCGCAAACGTCACTACCTTGGCACCAATTGGACTCGGTGTTAAATTGAAGACTCGTCCGTCATCATGGTCCGCCTCACCAACATTCTTGAAAAGGTGAAGGGATACCATCCCCGAGCGGATACCGATCTGATCAACAAGGCCTACGTGTATGCCGCTCGGATGCACGACGGGCAAAACCGGAAGTCCGGGGATCCCTACTTCGCCCATCCGGTGTCTGTGGCCGACATCATCGCCGATATGCGCCTAGACGCGTCTAGCGTTTGTGCCGCGCTCCTTCACGACGTCGTCGAGGACTGCGAGGCCAGCATTCCCGACATCGAAACGGTGTTCGGCGAAGAGGTTGCCTTCCTGGTCGACGGGGTCACCAAGCTCGGCAAGGTCAACTTTGCATCACGGGAGGACCGTCAGGCGGAGAGCTTCCGGAAGATGCTGGTCGCCATGGCACGCGACATTCGGGTGTTGCTCGTCAAATTGGCGGATCGGCTCGACAACATGCGGACGCTCGAACACATGACGCCGGCCTCGCAGGAGCGGATCGCACGCGAGACGATCGAGATCTATGCGCCGCTTGCGGGTCGACTCGGGATTCAGTGGCTCAAGGCCGAGCTCGAGGACCTCAGCTTCAAGCATCTCGAGCCTGAGGCGTACGAGTCGCTCGCTGCCCAAGTGGCCGCTGTCGCCAAAAACACCGACAGCTACATCGCCGACGTCACGGCGCAGTTGAAGAAGATGCTATTGACCCGCGGTTTCTCGGTGCAGATCAATGGCCGCCGCAAGCATCTTTACTCGCTTCACCGAAAGATGAAGGCCACGGGTGTCGGCTTCGAGCAGGTGCACGACTTCGTTGCGTTTCGGGTCATCACGGAGAGCGTCGCCGATTGCTATGCCACGCTCGGCGTGATCCATTCAGAGTGGACGCCGGTGCCGGGTCGCTTCAAGGACTATGTCGCTCTCCCGAAGTCAAACATGTACCAATCGCTGCATACGACGGTGATTGGGCCGGCAAACCGCCGCGTCGAAATTCAGATCCGTACGCATGAGATGCATCGCACAGCCGAGTTGGGAATCGCGGCACACTGGCAGTACAAAGAGCATACTGGGGGGATCGACCCCAAGGACGCGGAGCGATTCGTGTGGCTCCGGCAGTTGATGGAGTTTCAAAAAGACGTCATCGATCCCGAAGAGTTCTACGAAAGCGTCAAGGTCGACCTCTTCCCCGAAGACGTCTACGTGTTCACGCCGAAGGGTGACGTCAAGACATTTCCGCGGGGCGCCACTCCTGTCGACTTCGCCTATGCGGTTCATTCGGAGGTGGGTCACCGGTGTTCGGGCGCGCGAGTCAACGGCGCGATCGTGCCGCTCCGTCACAAACTTCAAAACGGCGATGTAGTCGAAATCATCACCAGCAAGAACCACCACCCCAGCAATGACTGGCTCGAGTTTGCCATCACCGGTCGTGCACGCTCCCGCATTCGTGTCTACTTGCGCATGGAAGAGCGAAAGCAGGCCATCGAGCTTGGCCGAGAACTGCTCGAAAAAGAGCTGCGCAAGAACAAGCTGTCGCTTTCGCGCTTCCTCAAGAGCAATCGCGCGAAAGAGGTCTTCACGCAGTTTGGTACGGGGAGCGAAGACGAGCTTTTCGCGCGGGTTGGGATCGGAAAGCTCGCCCTTCCGACCATCCTAGAAGCGATCATTCCGAGCGAGAACGAAGAGCGCGAAAGCCTTCGACCGGGTTTCATCGAGCGCACGGTGCAGCGGGTTTCGAAGAGCTCGGATGCCAGCGGCATTCGCATTCAGGGCCTCGACAATATGCTCGTTCGGTTTGCGCAGTGTTGTAATCCCGTTCCCGGCGATTCGGTGACCGGCTGGATTACCCGTGGTCGCGGCGTGTCGGTGCATCGTCGAGGTTGTCCGCGCGTTCTCGAGCTCGATCCAGAGCGGCGCGTGCATGTGAGTTGGGCCGACGACGTCAAGGTGGACCTCCCGGTCTCGCTTCGTGTCATGACCGACGACCGCTCCGGCATCCTGGCGTCGGTTTCGTCGGTGTTCTCGTCAAATGGCGTGAGCATCAACGAAGCGTCCTGCCTCTCCAAAGACGGACGTGCCGAAAACATGTTCCACTTCCGGATTGGCGATCTCGATCATCTTCGGGAGATCATGCGCGGAGTAGCCAAGGTGCAAGGCGTCATCGACGTAGAACGCGTGTAGGGCGCGAATCGACGTTCTTAGGCGTCGTCGGTGGAGCGCCACACTACGGTCAAGAGCCCGGCGGCCCCGACGAGGCAAAGGACGACCAGCCACGCACTGATGTGCTCGACTCGATCGGTGAGCGTGTTGAAGCCTTCGATTCGGATCAAGGTGACGGGGAGCAGCAACACCATGGCGTTGATGCCAGCATGAAGCGCAATGCTGGCCAAGGTGGATTTCGTTCGGATCGCGACGGCGCCCAGGACAACGCCACCAAGGGTCGCGTAAATCCCTTCTGGCCAACCGTGAACGATCCCGAACAAAACCGAGCTGGCGACCAAACCGAAGGCCGTACCAAAGCGATCTCGAAGCATGGGTAGAAGCCAGCCCCGAAACACGAGCTCTTCGCTGACCGGAGCAACCAAGACGACTGCGATCAGAGCGGACATTCCACCCCACCACGTCGTGGGATTCATCATTCGGTGGCGCCACGCCAGCTCCTCGAAACTGAGCGGCCAGAACTCCTGCGCCACGTTTCCGACCTCGGCCAGCGGGAACTGCAAAAAGAGCCCCGCAAGAAAGCACAAACCCACAACGCCACCCGCCAGTGGGCGGACTTGAACGCTTTCGAGGAATCCCGACTCGCGGGACTTGTGGGGAAACGCCACAACGAACAGCAGGCCCACGCTTGCCGCTTGTGCGAGGGCAAGGTTCAAGGGCGCCTCCGCGCCCGCACGAATTGCGGCAGCCCAAGTCACGGAGGTCGTCCTCAATTGGAGGACGCCTGCCAACGCAAGGAAGAGTTGAAGAAGAAGAGGCATCGCCACGGCGACCAGCAAGGCGCCGACCATCGCCATCGCAGCTCGGAAGTATCTACCCACGTCGTCTCCCAGCCTGACATGGACCAAGGGGTATCGGGCAAGATATACGCCTGCCCCGCTCCGCCGACCCTGCTATAGCGGCTGAGCGGCATGAGAATTCGCTCCCTCGTCATCCTTGGCTTGCTGAGCCTCACGGCAGCTTGTGCGCACTCGCGATCGGCGACCCATGGGCGCGCACCCGTGGAAGACGCCGAGCCGATTCCGCGAGCCGAGTATCCCTCTGAGTCGCGCCGCTACATGCGGATGTCAAGCTCGGACCCCGAGCGGCTCATGCTTCGTGATCGACTGATCGCGACGATCCTTGTCGAGGCTCAGAGCCTTGCCGACATAGACGACTACGAGGGCGTCGTCGCGCGGACCAAAAGACTCACCGATGTGCTCGTGCCCTTGGACTTCGCAGGTGGAGCGCTTCCGCGAGGTCTCGAGCCGATCGCAGCGTTCATTGCAGACCGAGGCGGTCGTCTCGGAGACGAAGGGCGCGTTCTTGCCGCATACTACCTGCTCGCACGACTCACCGACGAGGAAGAGTACCAGAAGAGCTACGATCGAATCGCGGCCTGGGGTCGCGAGGCACGAAATCAAGTCGACGACGCCCTTCCGCGCTACAGTCAACTTCTCCGGCTCTGGACCGAGCACGCCGACCTCACACCCGCGCCCGAAGTGCTCGATACGCTCGCCGATCTATACGTGGCGCGCCGGGATGCGTTGTCGGAAGAATCATCGGAGGCGCGTGGTCAGTACGGGGCCGTCACCAATCGCATCTGGCAGATCGCACCGCTCGATGTCGCCGCAGTATACCTCGGGTACGGCGATGTGGAGTCGGCGATCCACCGTGTCGAGGGCATGGGTCCAAGCGGCGACCTGCAAGTTCGACTGCTCAATCTTCTGCGTTTGGCAGTCAGCCCCGGCGCACAGGGGGCGGACGCCACCTATGAGCTAGTCGAGGGTTTTTCGGTGGCGCGGCCTGACGTGACCGCCGGTCTTTGCCGCGCGTCGCTTGGTCGATATCCAAAGGACTTCCGGTTTCGACGTTGCATGGCTCGGGTTTCCGCGGAGGAGGGCCAATTTGCCGACGCCACGGCCTGGTATGTGAGTGCGATCGAGTTGGCCCCCGAGATGGTCGAGCTCTACGATGAAGCGCTCAACCAGCTAGACGAGTTCATCGAAAGTCGACTGATGGACCCTCACCCCGAGCGATCGAGCTCTCTGGCCCGCGGCGCCGAACAGATCCTGGCCGCTCGGCTTGAACGGTGGCCCGATTCGCCGCCTCCGATCGCGCCGGAACAACTCGAGTTCCTGATCGGCATGCTGGAGATGAACGCCGGCCGTGTCGATGAGGCGGAGCGAAGATTCAAGGCGAGCATCGAACGCGAAGAGAACGCCAGTGCACTGCTTCAACTCGGGCTTCTTCTCGAACGCACGGGCCGCCCCCAAGACGCAGGGGGCTACTACGAACGCGCCCTCGAGCTAACACCCTCCAACACACTCAGCGACTCGCTCCATCGTGCCGAGATCCTCGAACACGTTGGCAACGCGGCCGGCGCGCGAGGCCGTGTGGGTGAGATGAAGGCGAGCTACGAAACTGCGCTCGCCGCATGGAGTGAGGCGATCGACCTAGTCGAAGGCCCAACCGCGGCGCTCGTCGAGATCCGTCGCGGAATCCTTTTCGACCAACTTGGTCGTCACGACCAGGCAGTTGACTCGTTTCACAGCGCGATGGCTCTAGCCCCCCAGTGGCGCGAAGTGTATGCCACCATCCTTTCTCATCTTGTGGTTTCGGATCCCGACTTCGAGTTCGCATCGACAGTCTGGCGTCGCGCGCAACTTCAACTCAATCTGCCACCCGAGTGGAAGGTGTACTTCACCCTCTGGGTCCAGTTCATTGCGGCCCGCGCCGAGAAAGCCCCTAGCCCCGAGCACACCGAGCTCCTGCACCGCCTCGGGCAACCCGCGAACTGGTGGGGGAAGCTCGCGAGCTTTGGTGCACGCGACATCACCTACGAGGATCTCCGAACCGTGGCCTCGAGCCTCGGCGAAGAGACCGAGGCGTTGTTCTACGAGGCCACCCGACTTTTCGTCGTAGGCCAGCGCGAGGAAGCGAACGCCCAATTCCGACGCGTGCTCGACACCAAGATGGTGAGCTTCTACGAGTACGAGATGGCCCGAAAGCTCCTGCTCGTACAGTCGAAGCTCGGAGACGCCAAGCCGTGATCGACTTCGAAAAGCTGGGTACTTTCTATTTGGGCAGGCTCTTCGATCAAGAAGCAGCAAAGCCCGGGGATACGCCGGTTCTCTACGACGCCAAAGACCTGACCACCCATGCGGTGTGCGTTGGGATGACAGGCAGTGGGAAGACGGGCCTTTGTCTGACGCTCCTCGAAGAAGCCGCGATCGATGGGATCCCCGCGATCTGCATCGACCCGAAGGGAGATCTGGGGAATCTGCTCCTTACCTTTCCCGAGCTTCTCCCAAGCGATTTCGAGCCTTGGATCGATCCCGCCGAGGCAGAGCGAAAAGGCCGCTCCGTTGCGGAGCACGCCGAGTCCGTGGCCAAGCTCTGGAGCGAGGGCCTCGCGAGTTGGGGCCAAGACGGCAAACGGATCGCACGGTTCAGAGAAGCCGTTGACCTTGCGATCTACACACCGGGAAGCTCAGCCGGTCGACCCCTCCGGGTGCTCGACGCCTTCACGCCGCCTTCGGGGGCAGATGTCGACGCAGATTGGAAACGCGAGGAGCTGATGAGCGCGGTTTCGAGCTTGCTTGCGCTGATCGGGATCGAGCCGGATCCGGTGAACAGCAAAGAGCATATCCTGCTCTCCAATCTCTTGTCGCACGCTTGGGACAAAGGTGAGGCCCTCGGGCTCGACGACCTGATTCGCTGGATCGGAGCACCACCGATCGACCGCATCGGCGTCATGGACCTCGAATCGTTCTATCCCTCGGCCGATCGGCAGAAGCTGGCCATGCAAATCAACGGGATGATCGCGTCGCCGGGGTTTTCGACGTGGCTCGAAGGAGAGCCTCTCGATGTTCAAAGCCTTCTTTGGACCAAAGAGGGAAAGCCAAGGATCTCGATCCTTTCGATCGCGCATCTAAGCGAAGCGGAGCGGATGTTCTTCGTGAGCACGTTGCTGAGTCGTGTCGTGACGTGGATGCGAAAACAGTCGGGCACGTCGAGCCTCCGGGCGATCGTCTACATGGACGAGGTCTTCGGGTTTCTTCCGCCGGTCGCCGAGCCACCTTCCAAACGCCCTCTGCTGACCTTGCTCAAGCAGGCCCGCGCGTACGGGCTCGGCGTCGTGTTGGCGACGCAGAATCCCGTCGACATCGACTACAAGGCTCTTTCGAACTGCGGCACTTGGTTCCTCGGAAGGCTTCAGACCGAACGCGATGTGGCCCGCGTGCTCGACGGCCTCGAGGGCGCATCCGAGGCGGCCGGTCATCCCTTGGAACGAGGGGAGGTCGAAAGGCTTCTTGCGGGGCTTCGAAGCCGAGTCTTTCTGTTGAACAATGCCCACGAGGATGGGCACGTCCTGTTTCACACCCGATGGGCGATGTCGTATCTTCGCGGCCCGCTCACGCGGACCCAAATCAAGCGGTTGACCCCGGCGACCGAGGCGGCACCCAAGAAAGCGGCAGCGGCTTCCAAGGCGGTGAGTGCGAGCTCCTCCAAGCGCACGCCTCCGGTGCTTCCGGTTGGGATCGAGCAAGTGTTCCTGGACGAGGGCCCCGGTACCTACGAGCCCCACCTGGTGGCAACCGTCTCGCTTCACTACTCGCGTGCGACCTACGGCCTCGACGAGTGGAAAGAGCAAGTGCTGCTTGCCCCGCTAGAAGAAGGGGAGCTTTGGGAGCAAGCCGAGGTGTTTGAACCCGATGCGCTCGATCTCGTCGACACCGCACCCGAACAGGCGGAGTTCGCGCCGCCGCCGCCGCGCTCACTCGGAAAGGCGCGTTTCAGAAGCTATAAAAAGCGGCTCAAAAGCCATGTGTATCAGCACCAGCCGAAAACCCTCTGGCAATGCAAGCCGCTCAAGCTTCGTTCGAAGCCCGAAGAGTCGCAGTCCGAGTTCGCATCACGGGTACAACTGGCGGTTCGCGAGAAGCGAGACGGCAAGCTCGACGACCTTCGTGCTCGCTTTGCAAAGAAGATCAAGCGCATGGAGGACCGGGTTCGTCGCGCGGAGGTTCGGGTCGAGCGCGAAAAGGGGCAGTACGACCAGCAAAAGCTCCAAACCGGGATCTCGATGGGCGCCACGATTCTCGGTACGATTTTTGGGAGTCGCGGTTTAGGGCGGGCCACGACGGCCGCACGCGGGGCTGGCCGCGTCTCGCGTGAACGCCAGGACATGCTTCGGGCGGAAGAAGAGGTACGGACGCTCGAGGAAGAACAACGCGCCCTCGAGATCGAGCTCGAGGAAGAGGTGCGCGCCCTTCAAGACGAAGTGGAGCCGCCGGAGATCGAAGAAGTGATCGTCCGCCCGAAGAAAGCAGACATCGACATCTCCAACCTCAAGCTAGCTTGGAAGCGGACCACGGCCTAAAGCGCTTCGAAGGCCTCTTTGACTTCCGGCGGCGCTTCGACGAGCTCTATGAGGACTCCTTGTCCACCGATCGGTCTTTCTTCGCTGCCTTTGGGGTGGATGAAGCACACGCGATGACCAGCGGCTCCAGTACGGATTCCGCCCGGCGTGAAGCGAACGCCCTCCGCGCCGAGCCATTGCACGGCGGCCTCGATGTCGTCAACCCATAGCCCGATGTGATTGAGAGGTGGTGTGTCGACCCGAGGCTTCTTTTCCGGATCAATGGGCTGCATGAGGTCGACCTCGACCGTGAATGCCCCGGCGCCCATCGTGACGATATCCTCGTCGACGTTTTCCGCTTCGCTTTGGAAAGTCCCGGTCGGTTTCAGTCCGAGCGTGTCGACCCAAAGTCTTCGAAGGGTGTTCTTGTCGGAAGCGCCTACCGCGATCTGTTGGATGCCAAGGACCTTGAACGGACGATCTGCCATGGTTTGGCGTTCATACCCCGGTTGCCGCGCAAGTCCACATGGGACACTCTCCGCCCGGTGAAGACGTCACTGACCGGCATCAAACCGACGAACTTGCCGCATCTCGGAAACTACCTCGGTGCGATCCGTCCTGCCCTGTCGTTGGTTGACCGATATCGAACCCTCTACTTCATCGCGGACTATCATGCGCTTACGACGGTACGGGACGCGGAGAAGCTGCGTGGCTACATTCGCGACGTTGCAGCTACCTGGCTCGCGTGCGGTCTCGATCCGAAGCGGACCCTGCTCTACCGACAATCCGACGTGCCTGAGGTGTTTGAGCTGACGTGGGTGTTGAGCTGCCTCTTGGCGACGGGACAGCTCGAGCGCGGCCATGCCTACAAGGATGCCCTTGCGCGTGGTGACTCACCCAATGCGGGGCTCTTCAACTATCCGGTGCTGATGGCAGCCGACATTCTTCTGTACGACACCGACGTTGTGCCGATCGGCAAAGATCAGAAGCAACACCTCGAGCTGACTCGTGATGTGGCGATGCGGCTAAACCACCTCTATGGCGAGAACACGCTTGTCGTGCCTGAAGCCTTGATCACCGAGGCGCCTCTTGTCCTCGGGACCGACGGCGAGAAGATGAGCAAAAGCCGCGGCAACGGGATTCCTCTTTTTGAACCACCGAAGAAGCTTCGAAAGGTGGTCATGAGCA
>CAJHXN010000210.1_pt1 | contig 10153 bp, 10 predicted proteins | sample 9198401 | NCBI WGS metagenome assembly CAJHXN01 (sample SAMEA7708334, study PRJEB35096) | sediment metagenome | biome: marine neritic benthic zone biome [ENVO:01000025]; feature: sediment [ENVO:00002007]; material: shallow marine sediment [ENVO:03000034] sea grass bed [ENVO_01000059] ... | reverse complement strand
GATTCGCTCGAGCTTCGGCTGACTAGGGCGCACAAGAGAGGCGCGCAAGGGCCGCGCTCAAGGCATCGGCGGTCGCCGCGTCCGGGGGACGGCTATGCCAGGTCTCGAGTTGGGCTCGGATGTCAGCGCAGACCATGCCGTCGTCCTGAGAGGCGACCAAAGCAGCGATCGCTTGGCGTGCTCTCGCCGTGTCCGACACCTTGGCCGCCAGTTCGTAAGTAGGCACGATGATCGGTCTTGGCCAGGGCGGTGGTGGCATGGCCAAAAGTCGCTCTTCTAGACCTGCCATGTCTCCTGATCGATCGGCGGCGCGAGCAAGGTAGTAGTGGGTGGTCGGGTCGTCGGGATGATCTTTGAGCAGTGCTTCGTGATAGGCGTCCTGACTGGCGTAGGCGCGGCTGGCACGGTGAGTCTGCAAGGCGGCAAAGAAGATGAGTCCGATTCCTAGCGCAGCAATCGCTCGATTGCGATGTCGCCTCCCCGTTACAAATCCGTTCAACGCGACGGGAGCGGCGGCGAAAATCAGGAGAATCGAGGGCATGTAGAGGTACCGGTCAAAACCCATCCAAAATGAACGAGAGACCACAGCAACGGGCGCAAGCGTCAGAAACGCGCCGATCATGTAGACCGAGCCAGGCCAATCCCGACGTCGAACAAGACCGAAGAGCGCGAGCACAATCACGATTAAACCGATCCAGTCGTAGAAGGACCATGGGCCGAAAAGAACCCATGAGAGCGACTGCATGGCTTCGGCTCGCATCGCCAGCAACGACGCCATGCCTTGCGCAAAGAGCCTTGGAAGCGCTCCCCACACACCGGTGTCGAGCAGGACGTCGTCGGAAGTGCCGAGCTGGCCACCGAAAGGCGCAAACACCGTCCTGAGAACGGCGTGCGCGCCAACGCCAAGGGCAATCGCGCCGCCGTAGAGCTTGCGGAGGGGAGAACGGTCGCGCAAAGCCCAAGCAAACCACACCGCCGCCGCTCCGATCGCGAACGGAAGCTTCGACCCGGAGCCAAGGAATACGAGGAAGCCGACCACCAGCGTCGAGCTGATTCGATGCGACGATTCGTTCGCACTCCTGTTCAGCAGAAACGCGAGCGCCACAAGCCAGAAACCACCTAGAAGATCGGACCGACCGTTGATCCAGACATAGGACTCGACGTGAACGGGATGCAGGAAGAAAAAGCCCGCGAAGAGCACAGAGACGGCATCGACGACTCTCTGAGACGCATTCTCGTCATGACTCAACTGTTGGCGGAGAACCACGAACAGCAGAAGCGCCGTCAGCGCATGCAACACCCAACTCACCGCATGGTGAAGCCAAGGCTCCGGAACCAATAGATGCGTCGCGAGCAGGGTCAGCATCGTTACAGGCCGATACGGCCCGACTTTGTCCTCGGTAAACAAGTAATAGGCGGCGTTGCGCTTGAAGACCGCCCCGAGCTCGGCCCAGTCGGCATAGAGATAGTTGTTGACCATGTGCCAGTCATCGGCGACCCAGCTCCCCGAAAGCCCAACCCAAGTAGTCAGCAACGAAACCAACATCAACACGAGCGCGACCCCCGCTACGCACATCCAATGCTTTCGTTTTGTCGGTTCCATCCCCCAGCCCCGCCACCGAAATCGTAGTACAGAAGCGACTTGCAAAGCGAAGATCGTGACCCGGATCTCCGGGCGCTCCGGTAAGCTACACTGGACCGACGGCATCCGCGTTGATAGCCTTCGCAGATGAACTTGATCCACCTGCTCGGCATGGTCGCCCTAGTCACCTCCGTGGCAGCCTGCGCCGACGCGCCACCCGCACCACCCGGCTCGGGAGGCAACACCGGCACGGGCGCGACATTCGGCACAGGCGCAACAGTCGGCACAGGCGCGACCGGCGGTTCAGGCGGAGTCGGAGGGTCAGCTGGCGCTGGAGGGTCGGCCGGATCCGGCGGCATAGCCGGCGCAGGAGGCACGGGCGGCACCCTGAGCGGAGATGCCTGCAGCAGCGACCCCGGTGATCTCGAGGTCATTCAAATGACGACCCCCAACTTGCGATATTGGGCCTCCAGATGCGCAACGCTTAATTGCGAGAATCTAATTTTCAACAAGGAGATGTTCGTTCCGTGCGTGACCTCATGTATGCAGCAAAACACGACGCCCTCGGACCAGCTCACATCCGAATGTGTCGACTGCTACGGAGAGCTCGCCTGGTGCGCCGGAATCAACTGCAACGCCCTATGCTCGAGTACGTTGGTGGCGATATGCAACAACAACGCGTGTATCGGCGGCGCAACCGGCATCATGACCTGCAGCAACTACGGCGCTTGTTTGGCAGAGCTAGACGACTGCGCAGGGCGCAACTCCCTCGACTGCGGCGACTAACCCCACACTGACACCGACACTGTCACCGGCACTGCCACTGCCACTGTCGCCGGCACTGGCGCTGACACCGGCACTGTCACTGCCACCGTCCCTGTCTATGGAAATAGGTGCCTCGGCCCGCGGCACGGGATGGGCAGCACAGCGTTGGGGAGGAGCCCGCGTTCAGATCCGTAATTGTCCACTAAGGGCGACCGGGGCCCCAACGCGAGCACGCCCGTCCCGTGCCGCGGGCCGAGGTACCGGTTGACGACCTCTACGGATTCATCTCGTATTCGTCTTTGAGATCGTACACCTGCTGCCAGACCCGCTGGTAACGCGCATCGTCGAACACAGGCTTACGAACCATTTCGAGACAGCACTCCATCTGCTTCTCGTTGCTCGAAGGCTTCGAATACAAATTGAGCGCATGCCGCGAGAAGTCTCGCACCATGAAGTCGAAAATCTGGTCCACTACGTCGTCTGACACGTCGTAAATGTTGGCGTTCTCCAAAATCAGCTGCCCGTAGACGACCAACGCGAAAATCTCACCTCCGGCCAGCAGGAAATCGATGTCTTTACGCTGGGCCTCGTCGGGTGGCGAAGAGAACATCATCTTCTTGAAGGTGGCGATTTGCTCCCGGAACACCTTCAAGTTCGCGGTGTCTCGGCTCGAGTAGGCGATGTTGTAGTCATGAAAGCGAATCTTGCTGAGCCCCTTGGTCGGCCCCTGATCAAACAAAAAATCGTCGTTGGCCGCCTGGTCCTGTTTCGCCACCTCGGTGTAGTCCCCAGGCGCGAAAAAGTAGTTCGCCATGAACTTCACGATCAACGCAATGTTGACGTGCACGGTGCCTTCAAGCTTGGGTAGCGCCCGAATGTCTACCGCGGCCTGCTCGAAGAACATGTCTTTCTCGAAGCCTTTGGCAGCAATGACATCCTCAAGAGATTGATCACGTCTTCGCCCTGCGTCGTGACCTTCATCTTCACCATCGGATTGTAGAGCAAATAGCGTCGGTCTTCGGCCGAAGCGACTCGCATGTAATCCGCCGCCCGGAGCGCGAACAGCTTCATCGCCGCCAGCCTCGCATAAGCATCGGTGAACATCTGCTTCACATGCGGGAAATCGGTGACGTGCATGTTGTACAAACGCCGGTTGGCCGCATGATGGATCGCTTCGTAGAGCGCGTGCGTGCACATCCCAATCGAAGCCCAACCGAGGTTGTATTTGCCGATGTTGACCGTATTGAGCGCGCTGTTCCAGGCGTGGTCTCCTTTGGCGATCATGTCGGCTTCGGTGATGGGGTAGTCTTCGAGCGCATACTCCGACACGAAGTTCTGGCTCGCGCAGACGTTCTTCACCAAGTCGTACTTGTCATGCTGCGAATCGACGCCGAAAAAGACGTACTCGCCCGAGTCCGCGAGCTTGCCAAACGTAGACACGATCGCGGCCTTGTTCCCGTTGCCAATGTAGTACTTCCGTCCGCGCGCGGTGTACTGCCCGTCGCCCTTCGGTGTGAGCGTCATTTCGGTCGAATACACGTCCGCGCCGTGCTCTTTTTCAGAGAGCCCGAAGGCGAAGATCGCGCCCTCTTCGAGTGCCTTGGCCGTTCGGTTTTTGATCGCCTCGTTGTCGCTCATCCAGATCGGCCCGAGCCCAAGGACGGTGACCTGCCAGGTGTACCAATACTGAAGCCCATAGAAGCCTAGGATCTCTGCAAACTCGCAGACCCGCCATGTGTCCCAACGCGAGTCTGCGGCCCCGTATCCCTGAGGCGTGCACATCGTCGCAAAGATCTTTTCCTCTTTGACGAAATCGAGGAAGTCGGCGTACCAAACCTGGGCGTGATAGTCGTCCTTGATTCGTCCCTTGCCTTTGCGTTCGAAGAAATCGATCGTCTTGAGCATCACGTCACGGGATCGTTCGTCGGGATAGGCCCGGCTGTGCTTTTTCGGATTGAGCAGAATCATAACCCTACGTTGATACCACGGGCTCGCTCGGAATCGTAGCCGCAAAATCGGAAAGCGAACCCAAGCCTATTTGTTGGTCGCCGCAATGACTACCCTCGCAATCGAAGCAACAAGGAGCCGATATGACTGAGGAACAAGCCAAACCTCCGTTTCCACCTTTCACCGTGGAAACCGCGAAAGCCAAGGTGCAGGCCGCGGAGGACGCCTGGAACACGAGAGACCCAAACCGCGTGGCGCTTGCCTACACGATGGACTCGGAGTGGCGCAATCGCTCCGAGTTCATCGATGGCCGTGAAGCGATCCGTGAGTTTCTGAAGCGCAAGTGGGAGCACGAGCTCGACTATCGCCTCAAAAAGGAGCTCTGGTGCCATGACGGGAACCGTATTGCGGTCACGTTTCGCTACGAATGGCACGACGACGGGGGGCGATGGATCCGTTCGTATGGCAACGAGCTCTGGGAGTTTGCCGACAATGGCTTGATGCGGAGGCGAATCGCCAGCATCAACGATATCCCGATCGACGAAAGCGAACGCCAGTTTCGGTGGGCGCGTAACTGAGCGTTCTCAAAATGCGTTGACGCCGAGACCAGCCATCATCGCAAAGTACGGATTGTCGAGCATCCACCCTGCGGGGAACGCGTAACCGACCCGCGCGTAGACCTGCCAGATCCCCCAACGAAGGTCGGTCGTGATCGCGACGCCACCGATGCCGCCGAATTGCTTGAGGTCGCCGTCTCGAAATGGATCGTTCACGGTGCCGCCCGAGATCAGAAGCCCAAGCTCCTGTGGCGTGTCTTTCTTCACACGAACATTGCCGCTGACCTGGGCTACGAAGAGTCGCTCGGAGAGGATCGCCGACCAAGGCAAGCCTGGAACGATGACCACGTATGGGTTCATGCCTGCCACCCGCACGCGAGTGATGTCATCTTGGTTCTCGCCCCAATTGGCGGTGTCCTGTACTTCGAGGCGAAAGCGATCGCCGAAGCGCCACCCGGCCCTGAGCCACTGATTGATCGTCAGGATCGCTTTAGTTGGATCGTTACGTCCATCGAGAAGCCCCCAGGGCGTGATATCCGAGCGCACATCGACCCCGATCGATACGCCCACCGCAACCCCTTCGATCCGCGGGAACAATCGGTCGGCGCCCCACTCCTCAGCAGGCGAGGTCACATTCCAATAGATGTAGCCAAGTCGTGGCTCAAAGACCCAAGTGTTGTTCGGGATCAGATAAGTGGGATCGGTGTCGTTGCTCCCGAAGAACCAATAGCGGACGTTGGTCACCAGCTCGAGGGTGTGGTGGTCGGCGGCATGCCACTGAATCTTGGGCAGGAGCACGACGTAGCTCGCATTGAAGCCAAAGCCGTCGCGGCGCAAACCCTGCTCGTAGTAGTACCGAAGCAAGCCAGCGAAAAAGACCTCGCCCCGCAACGCCACCGAGAACTCGAAGTTCTTGCCGAATGAGAGGCGGTCGAGTCCGACCTCGATCGTGTCGGTGTTGTAGTAGAGGCGAAGGTCCGCGTCGCGGGCGATGTCCGCGCGCGTGGCTTGAAAGAGAACCCACCCAAACCCGACGAGCTCGGGCGAGAGCCCAAAATCAGCGCCACCTGCAGCCTGGCCATGCCACTTCCTGTCGGAGTCCGCGTAGGCAGCCGAAGACACCAGCATCGCCGCGCAACACAAGACGAGGATCCGCATTGGCGCGGAGTACCACACAGCGCGCCCCCAGCAACACGGCCGCGTCTACGCGCTCGCTCTGCTCTCGATCACCCGCGTAATATCTGCGCCCGACGGAAGCTGGAAAACCCGGAGCTCGAAGTCGGGGAGTACCGCGAGGAAGTGATCGAACAGGTCGGCTTGGATTGCCTCGTAACGCGCCCAGTTCTGATCGTTCGAGAACACGTAGATCTCGATCGGTAGTCCGCTCTCGGTCGGAGGCAGTTGGCGTACGAGAAAGGTCATGTCTTTGTGAATCTTTGGGTGCGCGCGAAGGTAAGCCAAAATGTAGGCGCGAAAGGTGCCGACATTGGTGAGTCGACGGAGGTTCGTCGGGGCGTCGGTTTCCTCTCTTCCTCGATTGTCGGCTTCGACTTCTAGGCGCTTCTCGTGGAGATAGTCCTTGAGCAACGCGATCTTCTCAAAGCGCTTGAGCATTTCATCGTCGCAAAACGCGATGCTGTTCATGTCGATATAAAGCGAACGCTTGATCCGACGCCCACCCGACTCGCTCATGCCACGCCAATTCTTGAATGAGTCTTGCATCAGTTGGTAAGTGGGGATGGTCGAGATGGTTTTGTCCCAGTTCTGAACCTTCACGGTATGGAGGGAGACGTCGATCACATCGCCATCGGCTCCGTACTTGGGCATCTCAATCCAATCGCCACGGCGAACCATGTCATTGCTGGTGAGTTGCACGCTTGCAACGAACCCGAGAATGCTGTCCTTGAACACGAGCATCACAATTGCGGTTAGCGCTCCGATGCCGCTCAAAAGCGCCCATGGCGACTTGTCGAGGAACCTCGAGATGATCAGCACGGCCGCGACCAAGACCAGCACGATTTGTGCAACTTGAACGTAAGTCTTGATCGGTGCGCGTCCCGACCGATCGTAGTCGCGATAGACCGTGACAACCGCATCAAGCGCACCGTTGATCGCCAAAGCTACGGTGAATATCACGAAAGCCATCGCCACACGCTGCACGACGGTGCCGGCCAGAGCTTGCTCGGGAAACACAAAAGGTGCGGCTCCGTAGATGACGAGGGCCGGTGCAACATGGGCGAGCCGATCTGGCACCCGAGCCTCGACCATCGCGTTGTCCCATTTCGTGCGCGTCCGGGTCGCGATTTGTTTTACCCAACCAAGCAAGACTCGATGAGTCACGAAGTCGACGATCCACGCGAGCAAAAGCGCGACGACCACTAGCGTCAGGACCCCAAGGGGCTGGGCGAGCCTCTCCCCGACACCGAGCTGGGCGAGGTACTCCGTGACCGACGGGAGTAGGGCTGACTTCATGGCAGGGGGCAGAGTATGAAGGAGAAACCCACATTGCCACAATCGGTGTAGAATCGCTCCGATGCCCGATCAGTCCGAAAAGGAGGTGCTGCTCGCCGCCCGTGACTGGAAACTTGCGGGCCATGCAGTAGCCCTTGCCACCGTGGTCAAGACCTGGGGTTCGTCCCCCCGCCCCTCCGGGAGTCATCTCGCCGTACGAGACGATGGTTTCTTTTTGGGCTCGGTCTCTGGGGGATGTGTCGAGGGCGCCGTGGTCGAAGAGGCCGTCGGGGTGATGAAGTCGGGTCTTCCGAGGGTTCTCGAATTCGGCGTGACCCACGAACAAGCCTGGGAAGTAGGCCTTGCGTGTGGCGGCACGGTCCGGATCTTCGTGGAGCCTTTGCAGTGAAAGCCGAGACTCTCGACACGGTACTGGCTGAAATCAAAGCCAAACACCCAATCGTATTGGCGACCGATCTCGAAACCGGTGCGCAACGCCTGCTCCGCCGCGGTGAGGGTCAAAACGAGGCCGAGCACGCCACTGTCGAGCGCGCCTTGCGCGTGGACATCTGTATCACCACCGACGACGAGGGAGTCGCGCAAGTCTTCTACCAACCCTTCAACCCACCGCTTCGCATGATCCTGATCGGCGCGGTTCACATCGCCCAGCCGTTGTCGGCGATGGCTGCGCTCGCCGGTTACGAAGTCACCATCGTCGACCCCCGGCAGTCGTTTGCGGCAACCGAGCGCTTCCCGGGTGTCGCGTTGAGTCTCGAGTGGCCCGATGCAGCTTTGGAAGCGCTTTCGCTGGACCAACGCTGCGCGGTAGTGACCCTCACCCATGACCCGAAGCTCGACGACCCGGCTCTTCAAGTCGCGCTTCGAAGCGACGCGTTCTTCATCGGCTGTCTCGGGAGCAAGAAAACCCAAGCCTCTCGACTGCAGAGGCTTTTGAAGGTTGGGTTTTCCGCAACCGAGCTCGAGCGAGTGAAGGGCCCCGTTGGGTTGCCCATCGGCTCACGCTCCCCGGCTGAAATCGCGGTGTCGGTCCTTGCGCAGGTCACCGAAACCCTCCGGAAGCCGTAGGGGCGAAGGCCTCCTCTTTTAGTCGTGGCAGCAGGTGCCTGGGTCTTCGGTACCCGTTGCCTCCGCTCTGTGCGGAAGTGCCTTGGAGGGTCGTTGGGTCGTTACCGCGATTGATTCGCGTTGGGCGGTGATCGCAGCAATGATGCTGATGGCGATTTCTTGGGGAGTCTTGGCGCCGATGTCGATCCCCGCCGGACCGTCCACGCGGCCCCAGGCCTCTTTTGACAGGCCGCGCCGCAGCATCGAGCCTTGGAGAGAAGAGAAACGCTTGGGACTAGCGACGACACCAAGGTAGCCCGGAGCGAGCTCAATAGCCTTGTCGATCGCCTCCTCGTCGAACACCCCATGCGTCGCAACGACGATGGCGGCTTCATCCGGTTTGTTGAGCTCGATCTCGTCGAGGGAAGTCATCACGGTTGCGCCTTCAAGAGGCGGTCGCTCGGTGGTATCGACGACCGCAACTCGGTAGCCCACCGCAACCCCGAGCTCGACGAGCGCTTGGGCCACTGGCGAGTTGCCAAAAACCACCAGTTCGCGTTTCGCGAGGTGCGGCTCGAGATAGATCTCGAGCTCGCCGCCGCTATAGCAAGTCATCGGAACGACGACGAGGCCTTCCCGGTCGTTGGGAAGACCATCGTCTGGCGTGATCTGAATGACGCGGCAGGCACCGTCGGAAAGCGCGAGCTTGGCTTCCCTCTTGACGGTCGGCTCTGCGCAGCTGCCACCGATCCATCCGTGCACCACGCCCTCCTCGGTGACCACGGCCTTGTCGCCAGGCTTGGCCGAAGTCGGCGCAACGGCGCGGATGACAGTCGCCAATACGTAGCTCTCGCCCCGGGCTTCGAGCTCCTTCGCCGTTCGGTACCAGCGGTCCATCATTGTCATTCTAGTGACCCGAGCTCAGTCTGTAACCCCATTATCCCGCAGTAATTTCCATACCTTCGGCGGTGTAATGGGGATGTCGATGTGCCGAACACCCAGGTGCCAGAGCGCGTCGACCACCGCATTGGCAATGGCAGGCGGCGCACCGACCGTGGGCGACTCCCCGACCCCCTTGGCACCGATCGGGTGGTGCGGCGACGGGGTGATGGTCTTGCCGAGCTCCCACTTGGGGGACTCGACCGCGGTTGGGACGAGGTAGTCGGCCAAGGTGCCGGTCAGGTTTTGGCCGTTTTCATCGTAGACGATCTCCTCGTACATCGCGGGCGCGAGACCCATGGTCAGACCGCCGTGGATCTGACCCTCGACGATGAGTGGGTTGATGATGTGGCCACAGTCGTCGACCGCTACGAAGCGGCGAATCTTCACTTCGCCAGTGCCCTTGTCGACGTCGACAACGCAGATGTAACTGCCGAACGGGAATGTCAGATTGGGCGGGTCGTAGTAGTCGACTGCTTCCAGGCCAGCTTCCATTCCCTGCGGATGATTTGTGTAAGCCGCAAACGCGATCTCTTGAATCGTCTTTGCTTGGTCAGGTGACCCCTTCACCTCAAAACGATCGATATTCCATTCGAGATCGCCTTCACCGACCTCAAGCAAATGGGCGGCAATCTTTCTCGCCTTCCCCTTGATCTTGCGTGCCGCCATCACCGCCGCGGCGCCCGCCGTCGGGGTGGAACGGCTTGCGTACGTTCCGAGGCCGTAGGGCGCAGTGTCGGTGTCCCCTTCTTCAACTTCGATGTCATCGGACGGAAGGCCTAGCTCCTCTGCGATGATTTGAGCATAGGTCGTCTCGTGGCCTTGACCTTGAGACTTCGTCCCAAAG
>CAJHXN010000327.1_pt1 | contig 10177 bp, 11 predicted proteins | sample 9198401 | NCBI WGS metagenome assembly CAJHXN01 (sample SAMEA7708334, study PRJEB35096) | sediment metagenome | biome: marine neritic benthic zone biome [ENVO:01000025]; feature: sediment [ENVO:00002007]; material: shallow marine sediment [ENVO:03000034] sea grass bed [ENVO_01000059] ... | reverse complement strand
TTGCGCGCGAGGTGATGGAGCGTCTTGGCGTCAGCGTGAACGTCGGCCAGCTTATCTCGTTCGTCAACCATCCTTACGAGAAGTACGCCGTGGATCTCTACCTATACGAGTGCACGCTTCAAAACGACCGCTTGAGCTGCCGTGCAGTCAAGGACTACGCGTGGGTGAGCTCGGGGGAAATGGAGAAGTACTCCTTCACCCCCGTCGACGAAGCCTCCATGACCAAACTACTCGGCGAAGTCTAGCGCGACGCCGCTCTCGCACTTTGCCCCGGATCGCCTTCGGCGGGCAATTGGTCCCGCCCCACCGCCCCCACACTATCGCCTACCTCGCAGGGAGCGACCGAGGAGGAAAGCCGACCACAAGCGAAAAGATCCGCAAACTACACGTCGTAGAACATCGGGGGGCGCTGCCGGACAAACCGGAGCGCCAGCTCACGTGCTTCGTTAGAGAGTGCCTCGAACTGGATGCCCATTCCCGGTTCCGATTCGGACGCGAAATCCATCGGGTCGCGCACAAAGCGCACGTATCCGTCACATTCGAACTCGAAGCCGCCGGGCAACGTCACCAGCATCGAGACGGAGGTGTCCTTGGTCAGCGCCTCGTAGGTCGCGAGGAACACGCCGCCATGGGCGATCTCACCACTGAACCCGACGTAGAAGTTCGACTGGGTCGTCGCGCCGAGGTTGGCTTCGATTCGGCGACGCTCGCCTTTGGGCTTTGGTGCAGGTGGAGGCAGCATCGACATCGGGAAAGCGGCTGGCTTGGGCATCTGAGATCGCGGCGAGGGGCTCGGCCTTGCGCTTTGAGGCTTGCTCGATACCCGCCGATTCGAAGGGCGCACGCTTGCAGGCTTCGACGGAGGCGACGAGATCGGCGCTCCCGACAAAGGTCTACTTGACACCGGGGGATCCGAAGGCGGCCTGCTCGGGGGTGGCCCACTCGAAGCCTTTGCAGGCGCGGGCGAAGATCCCTTGGGGCGCTCGGAGGCCGGTTTGGCCGCGGGTCGCGTGCTCGGTTTGTTGGTGAGTGGGAACAAGATGCTGATGACGTCGGCGATGCTCTCCGTGGCCGTCAGGACACCCGTGTGCTGGCTCTTGACATCTTGGAGAAGCGCCAACGTTTGACTGAGGGTTCCGAGGGCGCTTTTCACGCACGTCTTGCCATCCGGCTCGGTCGATGCCTGTTCGGCTTCAAAGAGCGCCCCGATCGATTGTGCGACGTTCTGGGTGATACCCAGGACATCATCGGGGATGTCAGCCTCCTGCTGCAGCGCTTCGAGCGCTTTGCCAAGCGATTCGCGAGCGTTCCTCGCGTCCTCCGCCCCTGAGTAACCCATCGTCGATTCTACCCCGCCTGCCTCTGCTCTCAGAATACCGGGAGTCGTCCTTAGGTCAAAGCTCCTTGACGAATACGATTCGTGACCGCCCCGGGCCCGCATAGTCGGGTACTTGCGTGCTCTTGAAGCCCATCGACTCGTGAAATCGGACCGGCCCCTCGTGGCCCTCCGCAGCAAGCGACTTGATTCGCTTCATTCCGGCGGCCCTACAGCGCTCCGTAAATTGCTCGTAGAGCCTCTTTCCAACGCCCCCCCGCCGGTGATCGGGGTGTATCCCCACCAAATGGACGTATCCGGTGGCAGCTGGAGCGGGCACCAGCACGCCTAGCAGGAAACCGATCACGCCCCCGTCTTGCTCTGCGACTAGAGCGTGCTCGCCGAACTCGTAGAAGAACATTGGATCGGCGCGGCGTCCAGCTGGCCCGCCCCACCACTGGTCCAGCACGGAAATGATATAGTCGAAGTCGACTTTGGTAAGGCCCCTTATCTCCATAGCTCGGGGGAGCCGATATCACGAACGCCACCAGAACGCACGATCCCCATCGAGAGACGGTGACGGCTCGACAGTCGTCGACCCCGCGCATCCTATTTTGTCCCTTTTGTAGGGAGTCCTTCGAAGAGATCGACGAGTGTCCCGAACACGGGCTCATTTTGGTCCCGGTGGACAAGCTGCCCCGTTCTGCCGGCGGGGGCTCGGGCGATGTCTCGTTTTTCGTCGACCCTCGTCAGGGTCGCGGTGGCATTTTGGTCGGTGCTTCGATGGTGATCTTGGGTTTCCTGCTTCCGCTGGTCGAGTCTCGGGGTGTTGTCGCATCCGCGTTAGAAGTGGCGATCGATGGTGCGGCCAATCTTTGGCTGACACCGGGCGCAGCAATTGGGCTGCTCTGGATCCTGTGGTCGCGACGCGGTTCGGTTTCAATGCGTGCTGCACGCGGAGCGATCCTCGGTTTGGCGATTGGCGGCGGCCTCCCGCTCCTCTATACGACGCGTCGCATCTCGATGATGGCCAGTGCTCATTCAGCGGATGCACGCTGGCTGGCTGGGCTCTTCGTCATGGTTGGCGGCCTCGCGCTGGCCGGCCTTTGGAGTCGCCGCATAGGCGTGGTCGCTCAAGCAGCGCCGGGTACTTTCGGCCGAAAAATGTAGCCTTGCTGCTGCACGACGCACACCTGGTTCGGCCCGGCTACCCGTGCCCGCGTGACTGCGATGCTCGCCGCATCGAGCAATTCACTATGCGAACGCACATTGGCGCTCGGATACAAACCGACACCGATCGAAATCTGCAACTTCACGCTTTCGGCCGCGACATCCAAAGGCCTGAAGGCGACTTCCGCGACGATACGGTCGGTGAGGGTCAACGCCCGCGCTGGGCTTGTGTTGCTCATCAACAGACCAAACTCCGCCGTTCGGAACCGCGCTGCGACGTCTGTCTCTCGAATCGTGAGCTGTAGCCGCTGCGATACCGCGTTCAGCACTCGGGTCGCAAAGTCGGGGCCCCGCTCCTCGGCGACCCTACGGAAGTCGTCGATCGCGATGATGCAGCACGCCATTGGCTCCAAATTCCGCTGCGCAGTCTCGAACGCTCGCTCTAGGGTTTCGTGAAAATGGTGATGGTCAGGCAACGCCTGGAGCGTCCGCAGGGACGGGTGACTAAGCTTGCTTCGAGCAACTTCCACGTTGTCGTGGGTGCGTTTGGCGCGCAGCATATTCTCGACCCGTCCAACGAGCTCGGCATCGTCCAGTGGCTTTACGATGTGGTCGTCTGCCCCAGTGCGCAGATCTTGCACACGGTCACCGTGCTCATCATGCGTCGTCAACAGGATGACCGGCACAAAGCGATCGTCGGTGATGGTCTTCACGACCTGGCACGCAGCGACGCCGCCGAGCCCCGGCATTCCGACATCGAGAATCACCAAGTCTACTAGGTGCGCACGCACTGCGTCGACCGCTTTTTGACCACCGTAGGCCGCCACGACCTCCATGCCGCGCGCTCGAAGCAAGCCGGCGATGTGGTCGCACGTTGCTCGATCGTCGTCGGCGACAACTACGACCGACCGCGGAGATAGTCGAGCAACAACCACGCCCACAGGGTAGCGGACCGGCGAACGGCCTGCGAGCATCTCGTTCGAGTTTCCCCCCGACCTTTAGACGTCTATACTGGCAAGCGACGATCCGCAAGGACGCAGGACCTGATGGAGCTCAAGCAGCAACTCAAACTATCGCAACAACTGATCATGACCCCGCAATTGCAGCAGGCGATCAAGCTGCTGCAGATGTCGAGGATGGAGCTCAGCGAGCTCGTACAAGAAGAGTTGCTCGAGAACCCAATGCTGGAAGAGGGCGCGGAAGCGCGCGACTCCCGGAGCTCGCCTACCGAAGAGGGGGAGTCGGCTCCACTCGGCCCGGGCGAGGCGAAGAAGGCCGAGATCGATTGGGAGCGATACATCGAGAACTACACCCAGCAGGCCCCCATGCCTTCGGTCCGTCGCAACGACGACGATGTGCCCGGGCTCGAAGCGACTTTGTCGAGCGCCGAAGACCTGACCGATCATCTCGGATGGCAACTCCGAATGGGCGAGTTCATGGAGGATGAACGGCGCTTTGCGGCCCTCGTCATCGGCAACCTCGACGACAATGGGTATCTGAAGATCGAGGGCGTGGACCCGAGCGACGTCGTTCCGCGTCTTTCGGCAGAGGCGGATCTGGACCCTGAGGACGCCGAAGAAGTCCTCAAGATGATCCAGCAATTCGATCCGGTCGGGGTGGCGGCCAGGTCGCTTGAGGAGTGCCTGACGCTCCAAGCCAAGCACTTCGGGATGGACGACTTGGTCCTTCGGGTGATCGCCGATCACCTGACCGATCTGGAAAAGCGACACTATCCGGCAATATCAAAGACGCTCGGCTGCCCGCTCGAGGAGGTGTACGACGTTGCGCAGATCATTGCGGACCTGGAGCCTCGTCCCGCGCGTCGCTTTCAAACCGAGGAGCCGCGGTACATCGTTCCCGACGTTTACGTTCACCGGGTAAGTGACGAGTACTACGTGGTCGCCAATGATGACGGGATGCCCAAGCTCAAGATCAGCGGCTTTTATCGATCGGCCATGGCCGACAACCCGAAGGCGAAGGAATACATTCAGGACAAGCTTCGGAGCGCCCAATGGTTGATCCGGAGCATCGATCAACGTCGCAAAACCATCGTTCGCGTGACCGAATGTATCGTTGAAAAGCAACGCGACTTCTTCGACAAGGGCATCGAGCACCTCAAGCCGATGATCTTGCGCGACGTCGCTGAAGCGGTCGGCATGCACGAGAGCACGATCTCTCGGGTCACGAGCAACAAGTACGTCCACACGCCGAGGGGCACGTTCGAGCTGAAATACTTCTTCAACAGCGCCATTAGGCGGGATCATCAAAGCGATATTGCGTCCGAGAGCGTGAAACAGGCGATCAAGAACATCATAGGGGGCGAAGACGAGAAAGCCCCATTGTCAGATCAGCGAATCGTTGAAATACTCGCTCAAGACGACATCAAGATCGCCCGTAGGACGGTGGCAAAGTATCGCGAGATGCTCGGCATCTTGAGCTCCTCGAAACGCAAAAAGTACTTTTAGAAGATGGAGGTCCGATGCGTATCAGCTACTCATTTCGCAACATGGAGTCCTCAGACGGAGTCAAAAACTACGCATCGGAGAAAATAGCCAAGATCCAAAAGTACATGAGAGCCCCCCTTCACGCGGAGGTCACCTTCTCGATGGAGCGGCGTTTTCATCGAGTTGACCTGACGGTGACCGGGGACGGTCATCAATACGCGGGCCACGGCCAGTCCGAAGACATGTACGCCACGATCGACCTGGTCATCGACAAGATCGACCGACAGGTTCGTGATATGAAGGCGACTGAGACACACCGCAGAAGACATAGCGGAGAGTCGCTGCGCAACACTAAGGACTGACCCGCGTTGCGTTCCGTCAAAGGGTGGGGTATCGCCTGCCGTCGTGTTGGCCGATCTGCTTCATCCCGAGCGCGTGACCGTTTCTTTGGAGGTCTCTGGCAAGGAGGCCGCGGTCCGAGCCCTGTCCGCCTTGCTGGTCGTGCCGGAGCGACAGGCAAACCAAGACCGCGTGTACGATGTGCTGATGGAGCGTGAGCGGCTCGCGAGCACCGGTGTCGGAAGCGAGGTCGCGATTCCCCACGGCCGGTTCGATGGAGTACAGGAGCTCCGAGCGGCGGTAGCCGTTTGCGCGGACGGGGTCGACTTCGAGGCAGTCGACGGTCTGCCGGTCAAGATCCTGGTCGGCATCGTAGGGCCGCGGTCGATGCCGCAAAAGCATCTAGCTGCCTTGGCAGGGGTTTCCCGCGTGCTCCGCAATCGGGAGGTTCGCGAAGCGCTGATCGCCGCCGGCGATGACGCTGAGGCATACCGCATACTGGTCGAGTCCTGACACCGACGGGCCACTCGCGTATGATGCTGGGGTGACCCAACCTTCTTCTACGCGGCGCGCCGGCGACTTAGCTAGCATGCGCGTCGAGCGTGGTATCACGGTCGCGCACATGCTTGGTGAGGCGCGGCTCAGCGCGATCATGAAAATCGTCGCAGGCGCCGAAGGCGTGAACCGTCCACTCGACCACCCCCGCGTCCAAAAGCCCGGTCTGGCGCTAGCCGGGCATACACACGGAGTCGTTCCGACGCGTGTTCAGATTTTGGGTGAGACCGAGATCACCTACCTAGAAGGATTGCCGGGGGACGAGCAACTGGACCGGGCGAGAGGGCTCTTCAAGCTCGGCCTCTCGCTGGTTGTCGTGACGCGCGGGGTGGATCCGCCTGCCGCGCTGTTGCAAGCCGCACAAGAGACGGCAACTACGCTCGTTGTCTCTGAATCGCGGTCAAGCCGGACGATTCAAGCGATTCACTTGGTGTTGGACTCGCTACTCGCGCCCTCCGAGACGCGTCATGGCGTTTTGATGGATGTCCACGGGATCGGGACTCTGCTCCTCGGACCAAGTGGGATCGGGAAGAGCGAGTGCGCGCTGTTCCTCGTCGAGCGAGGTCATCGATTGGTGGCCGACGATCAAGTGATCCTGTCGCTGCTGCCTTCAGAACACATCGTTGGACGCGCACCTCCCTTGCTGCGCAATCACCTCGAGCTTCGCGGGATCGGGATCATCAACGTTCGCGACCTATTTGGCGCAAACGCGGTACGCGTCGAAAAGACGATCCAACTCGTCGTCGAGCTCTGCCCTTGGGACTCCGAGGAGCCATTTGACCGCTTGGGGTTGGATGACTCCACGCTCGAAGTCCTCGGGATGTCGCTTCCCATGTTGCGCATTCCCGTACGTCCTGGGCGCAATATGGCGGTCATCCTAGAGGTCGCAGCGCGCAATCACATCCTCAAGGTCGCCGGGCATCACGGCGCCCAGAAGTTCATCCAAACCCTAATGGGGGAGATCGAGGACGCGGAGGCCGGGCACGAACCATGACTGAGCAGCTCCACATCGTGGTCGTCACTGGGCTTTCGGGGGCAGGTCGAAGTACGGCGCTTCGGGTGTTGGAGGATGCCGGCTTGTTCTGTGTGGACAATCTTCCCCCGGCGCTCGCGCCAGAGCTTCTTGCGCTCATCGGGCGAGACGAAAAGCCAAATCGTGTCGGGCTCGGGATCGACGTGCGAACTGGGGCGTTCTTGAGCGGCGTCGAGGAGACGTTGAGCGCGCTCGAGGCTTCCGGTTACCGCGTTGAGGTGGTTTTCCTCGATTGTTCCGACGATGTCCTGGTGCGCCGTTTCAGCGAGACGCGGCGTCCGCATGCGTTGGCGCGTAGTGGCGATTTGCAAGGCGCGATCACCGCCGAGCGACAACGACTCGCGGGCCTTCGCGATCGTGCCGACGTCGTGATCGACACCACGGAGTTGAGCGTTCATGACCTCAAGCGTCGCTTGATCGAGTATATCGGTCGTGATCCAGGCCGCGCATCGATGGTTGTTCGACTGGTTTCGTTTGGCTTCAAGTACGGCATCCCCACGCACTCGGACTTGGTCTTCGACCTTCGCTTTCTCCCAAATCCTCACTTCGTGGACGCCCTTCGACCCCAAACAGGCAAGGCGCCAGAAGTTGCCGCCTACGTGTTGGACGCGCCCGAAACGCAGGAGCTTCTGTCGCATTTGACCCCATTGCTCAAGTACGCACTGCCCCGGTATGCGCTTGAAGGAAAGGCGTATTTGACGATCGCACTTGGCTGCACCGGCGGGCGGCATCGGTCAGTTGCATTGGCCGAGGAGCTTGGTCGCCGGCTGAAGAACCAGCATGAAGTGGTGATCTCCCATCGCGACGTGGAGCGAGCAGGCTCGTGAGCGATGCCTTCGTGGCAACCGTCGAAGTTCCGAATCGGCTCGGGCTCCACGCACGCGCCGCCGCAAAGCTCGTCGACACCGCCAACCGCTACAACGCAGACATCGAAGTCAGCAAGGATGGGCAGGTCGCCGACGCAAAGAGCATCATGGGGGTTCTCCTGTTGTGTGGCCAGCGTGGTGCCAAACTCACGATCCGAGCGATCGGCGCCGACGCTGAGAATGCGCTCGAGGCGCTTTGCGATCTGGTGAAAAGCGGGTTCGGAGAGGCGCAGTGACCCGCCCGACTCGAATCAAAGGCGTCGCGGTTTCGGTGGGCGTCGGGGTAGGCCGAGCGCGACTCTCGGCCCGGGAGCGCCGAGGGCTCACCTACCGCCGCATTGCGGACCAAGAAGTCGCCGAGGAGCTGAGCAGGTTCGAACGTGCGGTCGCCGCATCGCGCGATGAAATCGAGCTCGCAAAACAGGAGCTCACCGAGCAACACGGGTCGGCATACGCCCCGATATTGGACGTGTATCTTTTGATGCACACGGACGCCCTCCTGATCGACGCGATCGTGGAAGAGATCCGCAACGACAAGGTCAACGCGCCGTGGGCTCTTGGTCGCGTTGTTGAAAGGCTCAAGGCACCACTTCTCAACGATGCATCGTCCTATTTCCGGGAACGGGCGAGGGATATCGATCACGTCAAAGAGCATTTGCTCCGCCATCTATCGGGGGAGCGCCGCGAAGAGAGTCCCGCCACCCATCCCACGATCTTGGTTGCACGCGATCTGACGCCAGCTGACGCGGTGCACTTGTTGGCGCCGCCTACCGTGGGTCTCGTTACCGAAATGGGAGGCGCGAACAGCCACACCGCGATCCTGGCACGAACGTTTGGCGTACCGGCGGTAGTTGCTGGCCTTCTCCCGGTGACGGTAGAGCAGGATGAAATGATCGTCGTAGATGGTTTTTCGGGCGAAGTCACGATCGGCGCTTCTGAAGAGGAGCAACGGTTAGCAGAGGGGCGTAGAGCTCGTTTCATTTCTTTCCTTCAATCCGAGCGCACGACCAATGCCGTCACACGTGACGGAGTCTCGATCTCAGTAGCTGCCAATATCGAGCTACCTAGCGAGGTCGAAGCTGCGATTGCGAACGGCGCCGAGGGCATTGGCCTTTATCGTACGGAGTTCATGTGCCTCAATCGCTCGGAGCCTCCATCTGAGGAGGAGCAACTCGACGTTTACCGAACCGTTGTGACGGCGGTTGCGCCAAAGACCGTGGTATTTCGGACGTTCGACTGGCGCGGTGACAAGCGTCTCAACTCGAATCGCGTTGCCGACCGGCAGCGTGATTGGCTGAAGACGCAGATTCGGGCTGTCCTCCGCGCTAGCATCGAGGGGTCGGTAGCATTGATGTTCCCGATGGTTTCGACCCTCGAAGAGCTCGAGTACGCATGCTCGTTGGTAGATGAGTGCAGGGGTGAGCTCGAGGACGATAGCGCGCGATCGGCTTCTCTTCCGATTGGAATGATGGTCGAGGTCCCGTCCGCCGCGCTCATGGCCGACCGGTTTGCGGCCCATGCCGACTTCTTCGCTGTCGGGACCAATGATTTGGTCCAGTACACGCTTGGGGTCGATCGGGGTGACCATCGAACGACGGTAGCCGCGAATCCGTTGGATCCCGCAGTGCTGCGGCTGCTCAATCACACGATCACCGCCGCCACAGACAGTGACACCCCTTGTTCGATGTGTGGCGACATGGCTTCCGATCCCATCGGTCTTGGGCTCGCGCTGGGGCTTGGATATCGCAAGGTTTCGGTTCCAGTGAGCGTCGTGCCACTGGCGCGGGCGGTCATTCGCAACGTCGATCTCAAGACTGCGACCGAAGCGGCGCAAGAGGCGCTCGGCTGCGCATCATCGAAGGAGGTTCGCGACCTGGCGCTCCGTCGTTTCGGAAATGAGCTTGCAGCTCTCTGGCGCAAGCACGGTTTCGTGTAGCCGCTATCTTGCGCTCACAAGGTCCACCATGGTGTCGAGTTGCGATGCGGTTTGGTAGCCCGTCACACGCTCGCGCTCGTACCCCTGGGTGTCGTACAAAATGTAGGTTGGTACCGTTTCGATCTTTCCGAGTGCGCTCCGTCCGTTCTCGACGTTGCCATAGGGATCGGCCCCCACGACGAACGGAGGGTCGAGTGCATAGGCCCACGCCTCCACCAGCTGCGTCGCCCGAGGCTCGGACGCGACTCCGACCACGATCACTTCCGGATGCGCCTGTACGAAAGGTCGAAGCGCCTTGAGGGATGCCTGACTCACCATGTCGAAGGTGGCGAACACGAAAAGGAGCACGGGGTTCCCACGGACGTCGCCAAGCTCGAGCCAGCGTCCATCCGACAGGCGAAGCCCAAGCTCGAGCCGCCCCCTTTGTGGCTGAGACGCCGACGTCGTTTCGGCGGCCTTCGGCGACTCTCGCGCACAGCCGAAGCTCAACGTCAGTGCAATGCTGATCGCGCAGATGCC
>CAJHXN010000560.1_pt1 | contig 10198 bp, 9 predicted proteins | sample 9198401 | NCBI WGS metagenome assembly CAJHXN01 (sample SAMEA7708334, study PRJEB35096) | sediment metagenome | biome: marine neritic benthic zone biome [ENVO:01000025]; feature: sediment [ENVO:00002007]; material: shallow marine sediment [ENVO:03000034] sea grass bed [ENVO_01000059] ... | reverse complement strand
GGGCATGCTCATTCGGAGAGAAACGATGAATCAATTCAGGACTTGCGTGGTGTTGGGGGCAGTCATTGTGATCGGGGCCGGTTGCGGGGATACCGGCAGTACGGAGGCGACCCCCCTGGAAGGGTTCGTATGCGGCGAAGACGGAAACACGTACTCCGTCGAGGAGGCCGCCCGCCAAAAGAAAGAGGTTTCGCACCGCGGTCGGTGCGATGAGCCGATGCCGTGTGCGTCGCCGGTCGACTGCTTCGTGGGCGACGTCTGCGAGCCGCGGACTGACGACCGCGACTACCCGCCCGGTGTATCCACACACTGGTGCATTCCAGGTCCCATTCGGTGTAACTGCCCGGGTGTGTTCGAGCCCGTCTGCGGAGGCGATGGTCGCAACTACATCAATGCCTGCGAGGCCGCTTGTGCCGGTGTGGGCGTGCGACACGAAGGGTACTGTGAGGAGCCGCCGGGCCACGGATGCGTGCGCGCCGGGTGCAGCGATCATCTTTGCGTCGAAGAGGGCGTCGATATCGTCAGTACCTGTGAGTGGCAAGACGTGTACGTTTGCTATCAGCAGGCCACCTGCGAGCGTCAACAAAACGGGCAGTGCGGGTTCACCCCGACGCATGAGCTGGTCGAATGCTTGGAGAGACACGGGCAAGGCATGTGCCGCGTCGATCCGCGCTGGCAGGATGGGTTCACCGCCGAATGTGAAAGCGAGCAGGTTCCCGGTATCGTCGGCATAGTCGCTGTGAAGCCACACGAAATGATGATGCTCGGCAAGCCATTCCCCGCGTCTTATAGGCTCCTCGAACCGCCGGTGTTCGACGAGGAGTATGAGGGGAAGGGCGAGCTATTCTGCGAAGGTGAGCAGACTCTGTTGCGCGGCGTGGCGTTCATGACCCCGCTCGGCGAGCTCGGCTTCACGTGCCGAATTCTGCCGGAACCCCATCCTGGCGAATGCTTCGATGATCATGATTGTCCTCCCGGGCACTATTGCCAACCGATCGACCCCTGGGCCGCTGATGTCGATCCGACGTGGCCCGAGCCCGAGCCGCGACCAGGCGTTTGCGTGGACCTCTGCGCACTGATCGACTGCGCTCCGGGGTACGTCTGCGAGCTCGGCCAATGCGTGCCCGATGACCGTCGGTGCAAGGATGACCGAGAGTGCCCGGTCGGCTGGATCTGCGAAGGCGGAATTCTCGAGACCCCCGAGAGCCCCGACAGCCAATGGTACGGCGGCGTCTGTCAGCCATGTGCCTGTCCGGAGATCTACGCACCGGTTTGCGGAGTTGATGGACTTACGTACGGCAATGCATGCGAGGCACGGTGCGCCCATGTCGAGGTCGCTTACGAGGGCGAGTGCCAAGGAGACTGTCCTGTGACGCATGTCAAGACGCCCGACGGTCTTTGCGTGCCGAAGTGCTACGGCCCAGAACAATGTGCCGAAGACCAGAGGTGCAACGCTCCCGAGGTGTGCCTACAGGACCCGGCTTGCCCGGCATGTGACGTCTGCGTCGGGTGGTGCGTGTCCTCGGAGCGCGATTGCCGTCCGACCGGCTGCAACGGCGAAATCTGCAGCGACCAGGACATCGCTTCGCCTTGCGTCGCGCTCCCTGAGTTCGCTTGCTACCAAGAGTTCGGCATCTGTGAACGTCAACCTTGGGGCGTTTGCGATTGGACCCAGACTCCAGAGCTCGAGATGTGCCTTGCGCAGTTCGACTGTCGCAGCGAGGGATGCCCGGAAGGTAGCTATTGTGGTTTCTGCTGGGTCTCCTTCGAATGCATCCCGGACGGGGCGGTCTGCTGACGATTTAGCGTTGTTGATGTCGTCGGCCTGGTGGTTTCACCATCCCGTCAGGCCGGCGGCGCGACTTCTATCTTTGTGGTCACCGAGTTGGCGATGAAACAATGCTCGTGGGCCTGGTGGTGCAGCTTGTCGAGCTGTTCTTGGTTCGGCGGCTCGCTTCCCCAAGTGATCTTCGGACGCAGGACGACCCGGGTGATCGCAATTCTTTTGGCCTCGTTTCGCTCCATGAACCCGACTGCCGGGTCTTCGTAGTTGTCGACGACGAGACCGTCGCGGGCGGCAAGGGCGAGGAAGGTCAACATGTGGCAACTGGAGAGAGAAGCCACAAACGCTTGTTCGGGGTCGACCAGGGCATCGTTGCCTAGGTACTTGGGCGCTGCGGAGGCACGCACTTCGCTTCCACCCTCGAACTTCCAAACGTGGTCACGCGTATATTCCTTGTAGGTGAACTCGCTATTCTGGCGGTTCCAAACGATCGTGGCGCGGTATTCCGACATCGATGCTCCTTCGAGCGAGAGTCTAGTGTGGTTCCGAGAGCCGTCCACGACCGCAGTGATGAGCTAAGGGGTGAAAGTGTCCCCTAGCCGCCGGCGAGGGCGGGGATGTCTAGGTGGACGGGGGGCGTGTCGTCAACCAAGCGGTTTGCGAGGAATCCTTCGGGCAGGCGGACGGTTTGGCGGCCGGCGGTCTTTCCACGGGGGACGCGCATGGCCTCAGGCGGGAACGGCTCGGCGATGTCGACCGAGTAGAGAACGTCCTTGAGCTCAGACAAGGTGTTGACCCGCATCAAGCGCGCACGGAGCTTCGCGCTGCCCCGGAAGCCTTTGGTGTACCAACTGCTGTGACGCCGGAACATACGCATCGCTTGATCCTCGCCGGTCCACTTGCAAAGGAGGGCAGCGTGTTCGATCGCAATATCGACGACCTCGCCAAGCAAGGGAGGATCGCTTGGCTCGCGGCCTTCGAACACATCTGCCAGGTCACGAAAGAGCCACGGGCGCCCGAGACATCCGCGGCCGATAACGACGCCGTCGCAACCTGTATTTCGCATCATCCGAAGGGCGTCGTGTGCTTCCCAAATGTCGCCGTTGCCGAGGACGGGAATCGACTGCACCTTCCGCTTGAGATGCGCGATCGCTTCCCATCTCGCTTCGCCATCGTAAAGTTGGGCCGCCGTTCGGGCATGCAACGCGACCGCGGCGCAGCCTTCTTCTTCTGCGATTCGTCCAGCGTCTTCGTACGTGAGCAGACCGTCGTCGATGCCCATGCGAAACTTGATGGTCACTGGAGTCTCGCCTGCGTTTTGCACCGCCGCGCGCACGATGTTGGCAAGTAGTCGGGGCTTGGCGGGTATTGCCGAGCCACCACCTTTGCGCGTGACCTTAGGTACGGGGCAACCGAAATTGAGATCGATGTGGTCGACGTGTCCTTCGCCCACGAGCCACTTCACGGCTTCACCGACGTAGTGAGGGTCGACGCCATAGAGCTGGAGGCTCCGAGGAGACTCTTCGGCTCCAAATTCCGCGAGCATGAGCGCCTTGGCGCGTCCTTCGACCAGGGGCCGAGCCGTCACCATCTCGCTCACGTACAGCCCAGCGCCAAACCTTCGACAGATCGCGCGAAACGGCCAGTTCGTGACTCCCGCCATCGGTGCAAGAACCACTGGCGGCCAGACCGAAAGTGTCCCAATCGCAATCGGAGCAAACTCGCCTGATCCCGCGAGCGGCACCTCCCGATTCACCAAACTCTTATAGATCTCATCCATCGCGCCACAGAACAGGGGAGAGTTGCTTTCTAGTTGACGACCGCTAGGTGGCGGTGGCCGCTAGTGCGTAGGAGCTTCATCCGCCAGTCGACACCGATGAGCTCACCAGCTTCCAAGGGCAGCCAAATGTTTTCACCTTCGATGACCTCGCTCGAGAAGATCAGGTGATTGACGTAGCCGCTTTCGGAGGGGGCTTCACACTCCGGCGAAAGGCTCGGGCAGGTCTCCCTGTCGCCGCACCGTGTCTTGTAAGTCGACCAGTAGAGCTCTTTGCCACCCTCCGCCGCGACCATCGTGGTGCCGTCGGTCACGATCGTCGTGAGCAATGAAGGCTCTTCTTCGGGATCGGTGTCGCAAATGCCGCGCACATGATCGAGGGTGGACTGCAACGCCATCGAAGTCTCCTCGACCCCGATCCGACCAGACAACGGGCCGTGCTGCGCAAGATGTGTGAGGAACAAAAAGAACAACACCTCGCTGTCGGTGTCACCGAGAATGTACCGGCGAAGGCGGGGGGCAACCCGCTGTACCAGTTCTTCTCTGTGGTCTGAAAAGCTGCGCACATCCCCGTTGTGCGCCATGACCCATTTGCCGAATTGAAATGGGTGGCAGTTCAACACCGATAGTTCTCCATGGGTTGCTCTGCGCACGTGGGCGAGGACGGTTTCGGAGGCTACGATGCCGCTAACTCTACGAAAAAGTCCACAATCGATTGCGGTCGTAGGGCTTCGGGTGATGTGTGGTGCGCCATCGACGTAGAACGCAACTCCCCAGCCGTCCCGATGGTCGGTGCTTTGTGCACCAAGCGCATTGTCCGCGTCCATGAGGGACCGATGGACCTGGCTTTGAATGACGCTGCGAAAGCCGAACAGCCGGCACATAACGCATACATTCTGACATGAACGGTACGCCAGCGCCGCCTCCGCTGTTCAGGACGCACCCGCGGTGTTAAGGTGCGCGCCCGTGGAGCGTTTTCGGCGCCTTTTCATTGCGAACCGGGGCGAGGTGGCGGCCCGCATCGCTAGGACGTGCGACGCCCTCGGGATCACTCCCGTGTTTGGCGTATCCGATGCCGACCGTGAGGCACCGTATCTGCGCGGGCGAGAGTCGGTCGTCCTCGGGCCGTCGCGGGCGCGGGATAGCTATTTGGCAAGAGAGCGAATCGTGCAGGCTGCGATTCAAAGCCAGTGCAGCGCCCTTCATCCGGGTTGGGGCTTCGTCGCTGAAGACCCGCTCTTCGCGTCGTTGTGTGAAGCGCACGGAGTGTCTTTCGTCGGGCCTCCGGCTTCTGTGATGCAGCAGCTCGGACGCAAGACCCCGGCGAAAGCCGCGATGTCCAGGGCCGGCCTCAGCTTGATTCCAGGGAGCGACGGAGTCCTGCGCGACGTCGATCACGCAGCGGAGCTGGTCGAGTCGATCGGTCTGCCCGTTCTTCTCAAAGCCGAAAGCGGTGGCGGCGGGCGTGGCATGCGAGTCGTTCGAGACGTCGCCGAGCTCTCCGAAGCGTTCGATGCAGCCCAGGGCGAGGCACGGGCAGCCTTCGGAGACGCTCGACTTTATCTGGAGAGCCTGATCGAAGGCGGACGGCACATCGAGATCCAGCTTCTGGCGGACAAGTACGGCCAGGTCGTGCACCTTGGTGAGCGTGACTGTTCAGTGCAGCGCAAGCACCAAAAACTCATCGAAGAGTCCCCTGCGCTTGTGCTCGACGAGGCGGAGCGCAAGCGCACGTTAGACGCCGCGGTTCGGGCCACGCGTGCGATCGGATACGTCGGGGCAGGTACTATGGAGTTCTTGCTCGATGAGGCTGGTGTGCTTCGCTTCATGGAGATGAACGCGCGGCTTCAGGTGGAACATCCTGTGACCGAACTGCGAACTGGGGTCGACCTGGTCGAGGCTCAAATCCGAATTGCAGCGGGTGAGCCCTTGTGGTTTTCGCAGGAGGACATCGAGCTACGTGGGCACGCGATCGAATGTCGGATCAACGCGGAAGACCCATCAAATGGTTTCGCCCCAAGCCCCGGTGTCATCGAGCGCTGGGAAGTAAATCAGGCCGACGGCGTCCGCATCGACACGCATGTCGAAGAGGGATACGAGGTGCTTCCACACTACGACAGCCTCGTGTGTAAAGTGATCGCCTGGGGGGACGATCGCGATGCTGCGTGCGACCGTTTGGCCAAAACGCTCGAGGACATGCACTGCGACGGCATCTCGACAACGATTCCAATGCATCTGACCGTGCTTGCGTCAGATGCGTTCCGAAACAATCGGTACGACACGCGTGCCATACCAGGGTGGGGTGACTGATGGCACACGTTCCGGTGGTTCCAATCGGCAAAGAGCGCGACGCGGTCGTCGATAAGGCAACATTCGATCGCGAAGTCGCGGGCCACGAGCCGCTCGTCGAGAAGCTGAATGCGCGCCGCGGCGAGGTCCAGGCTGGGTGGGGACCAAAGTACGTCGATCGCGTTCACGCAAAAGGAAAGCTGACGACCCGGGAGCGCCTCGATCGACTCAAAGATCCGGACACGCGGCTCTACGAGGTCGGTACCTTCGTCAACTACGGAATCGACTTTGACGGCCTTGAATCACCCGCCGCGGGCGTCGTGACGGCCTTTGCGCAGATCGAAGGTCGGTGGTGTGTCGTCATTGCAAACGACAATACGGTCGCGTCCGGCGCCTGGTGGCCAAAGACGCCCGAGAAGATCGAACGCGCCCAGGAAATGGCACGCCGATTGCGGCTCCCAACGCTGTATCTCGTCGACTGCAGTGGGCTCTACCTTCCGGAGCAAAGAAAGAGCTTCGCGGGCGCAACTGGGGCTGGGCACATCTTTAAGATGAACAGCTTGCTGTCGGCACAAGGCGTGCCCCAGATCGCAGGCGTGTTCGGTGACTGCATCGCGGGCGGCGGGTACATGCCGCTCATCAGCGACCGCGTGTACATGACCGAACAGGCGTACATGGTGATCGCCGGTGCGGCCCTCATCAAGGGGGCCAAGAGTCAACACATCACTTCGCTCGACATCGGCGGTCCAGACGTGCACGTCCACCAATCCGGATGCGCGGACGAACGCGTGCCCGACGATGAAACGCTGATCACGTGCTTGCGGGGTGAGGTCGCGCGGCTCCCAAGCTCCGGAGCTGCGTTTTATCGTGGCGGCGTCGAGACGATGGAGCCAACCTACCCGACATCGGAGCTTCCTGGCTTGATCCCCGTCGACCATCGCCAGGCCTATGAGGCCGAAGAGGTTCTCGCGCGCCTGTGCGATCAGAGTCTCTTCTGGGAAGTGCTTCCTTCGGTCGGTCGCGAAATGATTTGCGGAGTCGGCCGCGTGGGAGGGCTTTACGCCGGATTCGTGATCAATCGGCAGGGGCTGATCAACGATCCAGAAGCCCCGGCTGAGCAGCGACCGGCGGGCATTCTCTACCGCCAAGGCATCGCCAAGATCAGTACGTTTAGTCGCGCGTGCGACAGCGACGGCCTTCCGCTGATCTGGCTGCAAGACATCAGTGGGTTCGACATCGGCGCCGAGGCCGAACGTCATGGCCTTCTCGCGTATGGTTCAAACCTCATCTACACCAACAGCACCAACGAGACGCCGATGTTTACAGTCCTGCTCCGCAAGGCGTCAGGAGCGGGGTACTACGCCATGGCAGGGCTCCCCTACGATCCGGTTGTCCAGCTCTCGACCCCGATCTCAAGGCTGAGCGTCATGGAGGGGCGCACGCTCGCTATCGCGTCGTACAACAGCAAGCTCGATGACGACTTCGAGATCGCCACCGAGGACCCCAAAGAGCGCGCCGAGATTGAAAGAAAGATGGCGGAAGTCGAAGCGCGGATCGACGCAGACATGGATCCGTACGTGGCCGCGCGACAGCTAGACACCGACGAGATCATTCGATTGGACGAGTTGCGCAACTGGCTTCGCGTGCTCGTTGAAATGAGCTATCAGGGCGTCGGTTACCGACGCGTGAAGAACCCACGTATTTGGACCATGCATGACCTTGATGTGCTCACGGGCGGAGGGCGGGCGTGACGGATGCATATCGGCTCGGCACCGTTCATCGAGACGCGACCGAAACCGAGCTCACCTCGCCTACGGTGGGGATCTTCACGTCGATCGCGGCGATTGGGGAGCAGGTGTCATCAGGGCAGACCGTGGGTACTATCGAGGTCCTGGCGGTAAGGCACGAGTTGTGCGTTCCAGATGGCGTGGCCGGTCGTCTGATCTCGGAGGCGGGTGGAGGTCGCACGAGAGTGCCGGTGCAGTATCGGGATACGCTTTTCACGGTATCGATGGATGTAGCCAGGCCGACTCCGAGCCAGGCTGCTGCCGAGCAGGCGAAGCTCGCGTTCTTGGCACCGATGAGCGGTCGATTTTACAGCCGTCCTTCGCCGACCGAGGCGGCGTTCATCAGCGAGGGCGACACGGTTCGCAAAGGCCAGACGGTTGGCTTGCTCGAAGTTATGAAGACTTTCAACCGGCTCGTGTACCAAGGCGAGTCACTGCCCGAATCCGCTATCGTGCAGAAAATTCTTCCGAATGATGGAGATGATGTCGTTCGAGGGGATGTCATCTTTGCGCTGAAACCTGGGCATGGAAAGTAACGTGCCAACATCGGTCGGTGCACTCGGCGACCGGTCCCTGTTTCCCGATCTGACCTGTGTTGCGTATCTCGCGCATGCAGCGATCTCACCCTTGTCCGCGTCGGTGCGCGATCGAATCACGGAGGTGACAGCGTCTTACGCGCGCGGTGGAATGGCCGGCTTCAGCGAGTGGGCGCCGCGGCTTCAACGAACTCGCAAGGACCTTGCCGGGCTGATTGGAGCCGGTCCTCGCGAGATCGCATTCGTTTCGAACACGACGCATGGGGTCATCGACGTTGCGTTCGGTTTGCGTTGGCAAAAGGGCGACCGGGTGCTTCTCTTTGAGGGAGAATTCCCTGCAAATGTCACTCCATGGCAACAGGCCGCCACGGAATTCGGGATCGAGCTTTGTTGGCACTCGCTCGAGCCGTTTCACAGTTCGGCGGACGAGGGGCTTGCAGAGCTTGAGCGGGCGCTCACCCGCGGCTTGCGGTTGGTTGCAGTGAGCGCGGTGCAATACAAGTCCGGCCTTCGTATGCCGTTGGCCGAGATGGCCGCGCTTTGCCGCCGATACGGCGCGGAGCTGTTTGTCGACGCCATCCAAGCCGTCGGTGCTACGCCAATCGATGTGTCGTGCGGCATCGACTATCTCAGCAGTGGAAGCCACAAGCACTTGATGGGCGCCGAAGGGGCGGGCTTCCTGTACGTTGCCGAGCGATGTGCGAGCAGGTGCCTACCAAGGCTCGCCGGCTGGCTGAGCCATCAGAATGCGATCGGGTTTCTAATCGGAGACGAACCGAGCCTCGACTATGAGAACCCCCTCAAGACGAGTGCCCAAGTGTTCGAGATCGGAACGACCAATGTCATGGGCATTGCTGCGCTCGGCGCTTCGGCAGCCACCCTGCGCGAGCTTGGGGTTGACGCGATTCATCGCCATGCCAACGGCTACCTCGACACCCTAGAAACCGGCCTGCTCGAGCGAGGCTTCGCGAGTCATCGTGCGACAGTGGCCGCCGCTCGGTCCTCGCTGCTCAGCGTCACAACCCCGGATGGCGTTCCACCAACCCGACTGGCGTCGGAGCTAGGCAAACGAGGCGTCGTGTGCAATACGCCCGACGGCCTCGTCCGGTTCTCCCCACACTGGCCCAACCATCCTGACGAAGTGCCCCAAGTCCTCGGCGCACTCGATGAAGCGTTGGCCGAGATTCGAGGTTGAGCCTAGGCTCGCATTGTGACCGCGCAGAGCGATCGAGGCTTTTGGGTCTTCAACGCAATCGTGTCGACACTTGCGATCGCGTTTCTCGGCTGGCTTCTCGGGGTCCGAGAAGCAGGTGGGGTGAGCGCCGACTTGAGCTTCATGCCTAGCGTCAACGCGGCCCTCAACGCCACCTCGGCCACCCTGCTGCTCCTGGGCTTTGCAGCGATCCGCAACGGGCGCCGTGACATCCACCAACGGCTCATGGTCTCGGCTTTCGTGGCGTCGGCGGTCTTCTTGGCCGGGTACGTGATCTACCACTATGCGCATGGCGACACGCCGTACCAGGGGCTCGGCGTGATCCGAACCGTCTACTTCACGATCCTGATCTCCCACGTGCTCCTGTCGATCGTCATGCTCCCCATGATCCTGACGACGTTTTATCTCGCTTCACGGGAGCGATTTGCGGCCCACAAGCGCTTGGCGCGCTGGACCCTTCCAATCTGGCTCTACGTGTCGGTCACGGGAGTGGTGATCTATTTCATGCTGCGCGGCTAGCGCGCTCCGCCTTGCGAAGGGTTAGCCGGATTCGGACCCGAAGAATGCACGCAATTCACACGCAAATTGCGGACAAATGTCTACAGCTTGGGGTCCGAAAGTAACAATTTGTAGACTTTGGTGCTGCCCGTCTGGCGGATCGCGAAACCTGCTGTTATTGCCTTCCGTTCCCCATCGCGGGAACTCCTTAGAGGATCCAACTTGGAGGCTCTCACATGAAACGACTTCAGCGAGCAACGCTGGCCTTCTGCGGGCTCGTACTGCTCATTTCTTGCCGACCCACCCCCGTTTTTC
>CAJHXN010000541.1_pt1 | contig 10266 bp, 10 predicted proteins | sample 9198401 | NCBI WGS metagenome assembly CAJHXN01 (sample SAMEA7708334, study PRJEB35096) | sediment metagenome | biome: marine neritic benthic zone biome [ENVO:01000025]; feature: sediment [ENVO:00002007]; material: shallow marine sediment [ENVO:03000034] sea grass bed [ENVO_01000059] ... | reverse complement strand
GACCCAATAGCGATCTCGAAGTGGTGGGCATGGTCATCAATGAAGACACGTTCGCAAAGTGGCTCGCGTCGCTGCTCCGCTACAGCTATGCAATCGGGGGTTGGCCCATTGGGTTTCTGTTTCTTCCCTTCGCACGCGGTCGCAAGATGTCCGTGGTGTGGCTGATGCTCGTTTCGTACATCGGCTTTCACGTGCTCACGACAGACGGTGGCGTGGACCCATTTGGACCTCCTCATTTCTACGAGCTCAGCCTTCCGTTCCTGATCTTGAGCGGCAGCGGGGTCAGCCAGTTGCAGGCGTGGGCCTCATCGCATCGAAACGCCTTCTCGCAGCGCTGGGTCACCGCGCTTCCGCTGTCGGCTGTTGCCGCACTCATCATCACGTCCACGCTTGGCTTCAGTGCGATGCGCCTCTCAACGGTCCAAAAGCTGGCCGATTCGGTTCGTCGGCCGCTGCTCGCCATCGAAGAAAGCGGCATACACAACGCCATCCTCTTTCGAAGTGGACGACATTCGACGAGCTGCGATTCAGCCCCTGCGCACCATTTCGTTTTCTGGCCGCCGCACAATGATCCTGGGCTCGAAGGCGATGTGCTCTGGGCGAATCACTTGAGCGTCGAATGGGACAAAGCGCTCATCGCCGAGCATTTCCCCGGGCGCAAAGGCTATATCTATTTCTGGGAAACCCGGTGTCGTTTGACGTTGGTCGACCTGGACCAAGTCCGTCCCGGTACCATTGCAGATGCTCCAGAGCTTTCGTTCAAGCAGCCACTTGCGGGGCCGGACGACTAGTTATGAGCAAGCGGCCGTAACCTGGTAGCCTTTCGAGCACGCAATGACCGAAAAGAAGAAACTTTGGGAAGAAGCCAAATCAACTGTGGTCAAGGGCGAAACGCTCTCCCTTGGTCCCTATTTCAGTCAGCAGGTCAAATACCAAACCCGTCACCTGCTCTTCGTTCTCGCCCGCTACAAGTTCGCTGCCCGGCTTCTCCCCGAGGCACGCCCGCTCAAGGTACTCGAGCTTGGCTGTAATGAAGGCCTTGGCGGCGTGATGCTGATCGAGCGCGGCCACCAGCTGACCGCAGTCGACTTCGACGATGCCGCGATCGAATCCGCAAAGCAGGCCTTTGGGGATCGCGGCATCAACTGGGTTTGCGACGATTTCCTCGGCAAGACGTATGGTGAGCATGATGCGGTTGTGAGCATCGATGTGATCGAGCACATCGATGCCTCTGAGGAGGACCGCTACATGCAAACGGTCGTTCAGAATCTCAGCTCACACGGCTTTGCAGTCATCGGAACACCAAACGATTCAGCGTCGCAGTATGCATCCAAAGCAAGCCAAATCGGGCACATCAATCTCTATACCCACGAGCGTCTTTCGACGCTCATGAATCGTTACTTTCATCAGTCGTTCCTCTTTGGCGTCAATGACGAAGTTGTGCACACGGGGTTTTATCCGATGTGTCACTATCTGATGGCGTTGGGGTGCTCGCCCCGCGAAGACCCTCTGCCCCATGAGTGACGGCGGGGTCACCCTCATTTGCCCGGCCAAGGAGGAGGGAACGCACATCGAGCAAACCCTTACCGACATCTACGACGCGATTGCGGCCGAGGACTACCCCTTCGAGATGATCTGCATCGATGACGGTAGCGAGGACGACACCTTCGAAGGCATACAGGCGTTTGCATCGGGTCGTCCGGAGGTGCGTATCGAGAGATTCGATGCGAATCACGGGCTTGGTTACGCCTGCCGTCACGGCTACGCCACGGCAAAGATGCCCTATGCGATGTTCGTTCCGACGAATGGGATGATCGACCCGCGCTCCTTGTTTGACAGGCTAGAGGCGCGTGCGCCTGACAAAGTCATCATGTTTGACGTGGAGAACCTGGATGAACGCCCCCTTTACAGGCGGCTCCCCTCGGCTGTCTATCACTTCTTCATGACGCGATATTTCGGAATTCGATGCTCTTATGTTCATTCGATGCTGCTCCTACCAACGAAAGCCGTGCAGCTAGACGACCTTCACGCAGAGCGGAGCTTCCACGTGGCCGAGATCTTGATCCTCGCCCTTCGAAAATGGAACCTCCAACCGGTGGTGCGAACGAATCGGGTCCAGCGCACCACTGGTGTCGCGGAGACCAAGTCGTTCGCCTGGAAGAACCTCTACGAGATCCTTCGGCAAGTGCGTCACCTCAAGCGCCGTCTGCCCAAGCGTATTGGCCCGCCCGTTGGGCCGGATTCAGGCCGCAGCGCGTCGTAGAAGGCCGCGCACCTCGGTGGCAACCCGATCGGGCGTAATGTCGAATCGCGCAAGCTGGTCCGCCTGCGAGCCGTAGATGTCGGGGAACTGATCCGGGATACCGATCATTCGGAAGCCAGGGACGCGCGGAAGCTCCTCGAGCAACAGTGATGCCACCGCGCTTCCGAGGCCCCCGATCACGCTGTGTTCTTCGACGACCACCACGGCTCGGCATTTTGAAGCCCGCGACAAAATCGCTTCCGTGTCGAGTGGTTTCACAGTGGGCAAGTGCAGCAGCCCGATATCGACCCCTTCTGTGCGGAGCGCGTCGAGAGCAGGTTGCGCGACCCGCAGGGTGATGCCCGTCGTGATGATCATGGCATCCCTGCCTTCGGCCAACGGCCTTGCTTTTCCGATCTCGAACGGGGGAAGCCCCTCGGTCACGATCGGGTCATGGCCTTTGGCTAGGCGGATGTAGATCGGATGCGGCCAGTCGAGCGATTGTGGCATGAAGGCCCGCATCTCGTCTGCGTCTGCGGCAGCGAAAATCGTCATGTTGGGGATGGCTCGCATTAGTGCAAAGTCGTCGATCGCCTCGTGGGTCGGCCCGAGTGGCGCGTATACGAGACCGCCGCCATTGCAGATCAACCGCACCTGAAGGTCTGCGTGCCCGACGTCGAGGCAAACCTGCTCGTATGCGCGGCGCGCGATGAATGTTGCAATCGTGTTTGTGTAAACAATGTGGCCCTCGGTCGCGAGCCCGGCACTCATGCCGATCATGTTCGCTTCGCTAACCCCCTCCATGAAGAAGCGATGGGGAAACTCTTTCCGCATCGCATCGAGGGTGCCTACTCCAAGGTCAGAGCCTACGAAAACGACCCGCTCGTCTTGCTTCGCCAGTTCATGGACCATGTCGATACAGGTTTTTCTCATGGCTCAGTACTTTTCGATGGCGTCGATCATGGCTTGGGCTTTCGCCTCGTCGATCGCGCGCAGATGGTGCCATTTGTTGTTGCCTTCGGCTTCCGGGATGCCCTTTCCCTTCACGGTGTGGCAGATCAACGCGCTCGGTCGATCTATTTCGTAAGGTAGCCTCGAAAAAGCGTCTCGGAGCGCGCCGGTGTCATGTCCGTCTACTTCGTGCACTCCAAACCCGAACGCTCGCCATTTGTCGGCAAAGGGTTCGAGGTCGAGCACCTCATAGGTGGAGCTATAGGATTGCCTCTTGTTGTAGTCGACGATGACGGTGAGCTTTTCTAGGCCGTGCTTGGCAGCGGCAAGAGCGCCCTCCCACACCGAGCCTTCGTTGCATTCGCCGTCGCCAAGGGTGACGAAGACACGCCAGTCCGCTCCGCGCGCGCGACCTGCAAGCGCGCGGCCGATGCCGATCGAGAGGCCGTGCCCGAGGCTGCCGGTCGATGCTTCAATTCCTGGCACCTTCACGTGGTCGGGATGGCCGCCGAGAATTCCGTCGGGGTGGCAAAACTTGTCAAGCTCGGCATCGGGGAAGAACCCCTTTTCAGCGAGCATGACGTAGAGCGCAATGCACCCATGCCCTTTGCTCAAAATGAAACGGTCGCGCTCTTCCCAGCTCGGATTCGCCGGGTCGTACTTCAGCACCTCGTCGTAGAGAACGCGGAGGATCTCGATCAGCGAGAACGTTGACCCGACGTGCCCACGCGAGCCGCCGAGAAGGCAGCGAACGCACTGTTTTCTGAGCTCTTTCGACCGTTGATCGAGAGGCCCTGGCTCCAAACCGCTCGGCACGCTCTCCCCCTTCAACGCAGCCTGTGTCATTTGCTGCAGGCTAGCATTTCTGGCCCTGCCGGACGAAATCATAGACCAGCAAGCGCTTGGAAATCGTCCGCGTGGACGAGCATCTGGCGTGCTTTGTGGATTTGGTCGGAAAGGCGGGACTCCTCGCCGCTCCGGTCCGCTCTGGCGAAGCTTCTTCTGGCCGCATCGGCCGGGACGAACTCATTGAGCAAAATGGTCGCCCACTTCACCGCGTACAGGGGCCCCAACAGGGCCGTGCGTTCGGCGAGGCTTGCGTCGAAGCGTGAGAAGCGGTCGAGCATTCCCTCGGCGAAGGCAGCCCGCAGATCCGCGGAGATGTTCATACCGGGATGGAGCACGAAGTCTGCGATCGTTTTCGCCGGATCGTCCCATCCAAAATGCTCGAAGTCGACGAATGCGAGGCCGGCACTCGTCCGGATTGCGTTGTGGAAACCAAAGTCCGATGGGCTCAGTGTGCGTGCCTCAGTGGTTAGGGGTTGGTTGCCCACGAGGGGGTTCGCCTGATGTGCAGCCCTCGCAAATGCCGCGGGCACCGCGTCCTCGAGCAGATGCCGAAAGGACGCTTGGAGGCTCGCAGGTGCTTGCCCCTCGCCAGCGAGCCGGTCGACGCGTCGTCGGATCCCGGTCGCCAAGTCGTCGAGACAAAACGCAGCATCCGTGGCGTCGTCCAAGTCATGGGCGCCCGGCCTTTGGGTCGTTTCACGAAGCGCGAGCAGGAAATCTGTTGCCTCGTCGATGTCAGCCATCGAGATCACGGTCGTCGCGGCGGCCGCACCTTCGATGAAGGACAGCACGAGCGTCCCCTGCGCGAAGTCGTTGTGCAGCGGTTCGGGGATCGCGCGCACCCCACTGTCCCAGAGAAAGCGAAGCCCTCGGTACTCACGGCGCTGGCGTGGACTCGGCTCCGTCCCTTCGAGGAAATACTGCTTCACCACCACGCATCTCTGGCCTCCCTGCAGACGGTGCACCCGACTATTGCGCCCCGCGACCAACCGATCGGCCCGCTCAACGGGTGGGAAGCCGATCGGACCGACAATGCTGTCCCAGTCAGTCGAAAACATGTTTTGTGATGCCCGCCCAACTCGAGAAGCGGCGCTCCGGCAAGGACTCCAAGTAGACGTTGAGAGGGTCGAAGAGCAGCCTCTCCGTCGTCCGCGGAAACTCGGGCTCACGAAACGTCTCGAGCAAGTCGTCGACGAATATCGCACAGCACAAGGTTTCAACACGACGACACTTTGCTTGCCGAGTCTCGGTGAAGAACACATCCGCGTCTTTGTCACGGAGATAGTCGAGCAATCCCTCCGCGCGCAGAAACTCGACTGCGGCCTCACGCAAAGAAACCTCACGGTCACCATAGGACGCGTAATGAGTCTTGTGGCTCACGATGAAGGTACGCACGGCCCGCGCATTCGCAGCCTCGAAGAAGTCACGCACGCCGGGGAACACGCTGGCGTCGCCGATCCGTGGTCCGTACGCCTCGGCTTGTAGCTTCTGCCATTCGATTTCGCCTTCGGGCAGTTCTCGTATTCGATCGCGAATCAGTTTCTTGCTGCGCTGGAAATCCCTCGGGACCAAGCCCCGTTCCACAGCCAGGCGATGGAAGAGACCATCGTAGCAAATGATCGTGTTGTCGAGATCGACCCCGATGACCTGACCCTCCATCGTGTCTCAAAGTATGGCCACGCCCACGTCGGGGTCAATTTGGGTGGGAAATCCCAGGGCGAGTTCTTCGCCCCTGTTTGACCCGAATGTTATCCTCAGAGCATGGGGAGCTCGGCGAAACGCTGCATTGTGACAGGGGGCGCAGGCTTCATTGGCAGTCATCTCGTCGACCGATTACTCGGTGACGGTCACGCCGTTTCGGTGATCGACAACTTCAGCTCGGGGCACCGCGGAAACCTCCAGCATCTCGATGAGCATCCGAAGCTCCAGGTGATCGAGGCCGACGTCGCTTCTTCGGCGCTCACCAAGGCTTTCGAGGGCGTTGATTGGGTCTTTCATCTTGCCGCGTTGGCCGACATTGTGCCTTCGGTCGAAAACCCGACTGCCTATCATCAGGCGAACGTCACAGGCACTTTCAGAATCCTCGAGGCTGCCAGGCATGCCGGTGTTCGGCGATTCGTCTATGCAGCGTCCTCCTCATGCTACGGCGTTCCCGATGCGTATCCGACTCCCGAGCAGAGCCCTGCGCGACCTCAGTATCCCTATGCCCTGACCAAGTGGGTGGGCGAGCAGTACGTCCTTCATTGGGCGCAGCTCTATGGCCTACCCGCGGTTTCGCTTCGGTTCTTCAATGTGTACGGCCCTCGGTCTCGCACCTCGGGCACGTACGGAGCCGTTTTCGGTGTTTTCCTCGCTCAAAAGCTCGCCGGCGAACCCTTCACGGTGGTGGGCGACGGCACCCAGACACGCGATTTCACATACGTGACAGACGTGACCGACGCCTGCGTGTCTGCCGCGGCTTCCGATGTGCAAGGGGAGTCGATGAACGTTGGGAGCGGTAATCCGCAGAGCATCAACCGGCTCGTCGAGCTGCTCGAGGGCGAGGTGGTCCATATTCCCAAGCGCCCTGGGGAGCCGGACTGCACGCAGGCGGACACAAACAAGATCGAATCGCTCCTTGGATGGAAGGCGCGCGTGCCGTTCGATGAAGGTGTGCGTATCATGCTGGAGAACATCGACTATTGGCGTGAGGCGCCGGTGTGGACGCCTCGCACGATCGAAAAAGCGACCGAGGCGTGGTTTAGGAGCTTGGGATGACGGGTGCTGGGAAACAGACCGACAAGCGAATGGCATTTGCGACGGGTTACATCGAGCAGTTGAAGAACGTGCTCGACGCCATGCCCTGGCATGAGCTTAGCTCGGTGATCGAAGCGCTCGAACAGGCGCACTCCGAAGACCGCCAGGTGTTCATCGCAGGCAACGGCGGGAGCGCGGCTACGGCGAGTCACATGGCCTGCGACCTCATGCTCACGACGCCCAAAACGGGAGGGAAGGGCTTTCGGGTCATCGCCCTCACCGACAATGTCGCAGCCATCACGGCCGCCGGCAACGACGAGGGCTATGCCGATGTGTTCGTCGCGCAGATGCGAACCCTCGCCAACAAAGGTGACGTGATCATTCTGATCAGCGGCAGCGGAAACTCCGAAAACGCCATTCGGGCCGCCAAGCTTGCCAAGTCGCGAGGCATGAAAGTCTTTGGCTTCCTCGGGATGGGAGGAGGCGCGTTGGCGTCGCTTTGTGACCGTTCCGTGATCGTCCCGTCTAACGACTACGGTCCTATCGAGGATGCGCACATGATCTTCGATCATCTGATCACCGCGTATTTCCACAAGTGGCTCAATTCGAACAACGCGTAAAGAGCGAACGCGCTTTCTTCCTCGATCGCGACGGCGTTCTGATCGAGGAAGTCGACCTGTTGACCGATGCAAGTCAGATCCGAATCCTTCCCGGCGTCGTGGAGGCACTTCAGTCGATTCATGCGCACGGGTACCTGAGCGTCGTCGTCACGAACCAAACGGTGGTTTCCCGAGGACTGATCGGCGAATCAGAGCTCGGCAGGTTGCATGATCATCTACGTGCGGAGCTCGTTCAAGCGGGCGCCCCGGAGGTTTCCGCGTTCTACGTGTGCCCGCATCACCCGAACGCAGACGTCGCGCGCTATCGAGTCGAATGCAGCTGTCGGAAACCGAAACCCGGACTGCTCGAGCGTGCGTCTGACGAAATTGGGATCGACCTTCGCCTGAGCTTCATGATCGGAGATCGACTATCGGACATTGCCGCCGGCACGCGCGCCGGGTGCACGACGGCGTTGGTGAAGTCTGGGGCTCATCGGGCGCCCCCCATCGTGGGGATGCCTGACGACCCGCCCGCGCCGGATCATCGCTTTGCAGACCTGCGAGACGCGGTCGAGAGTCTGTTGGGAGGCCAACCATGACCTTGAAGGCACTCGTTTTGTGCGCAGGACATGGCACGCGACTCGAGGAGCTCACTCGCGATTGCCCAAAGCCCCTCCTTCCGATCGAAGGTAGTCCGCTCGTTGGCTACACGCTGCAGCTTCTGGCCCGTCATGGGATCACCGATGTCGCGGTCAATCTTCACTTCCTTGCCGACGAGGTCGAAACCGAGCTTGGAGATGGCAGTCGCTATGGCCTCCGCATCCACTACGAGCGCGAGACGGAGCTTCTCGGGACGGCAGGGGCGGCAGCAAACCTCCTCGACTACTTCGCCGACGCATCGGATGTGCTCATCGTCTACGGTGATCTCGTGTTCGAGCACGACCTCGGGTCGCTCTACCGGCGACATCGTGCGAACCAGGCCGATGCCACGCTGTTGGTGCATCAGCGAGCGACGCCCTCGAACAGCATCATCGACATGGACGAGACCGGCCGGATCGTGCGCTTTCAAGAGCGGCCAGCGAGCTGGGCGACGGCTGGCCCGGTTTGGGTCAACTCGGGATGCCAGATCCTGCGGCGTGACTTGATCGATCGCTTTCCTGCCAAGAGGCCGCTCGACCTTCCACGGGACATCTACATGCCGATGGCGGCTGACCTGCGCCTCTTTGGGGTTCCAATCGAGGGGTATCGAATCGCGATCGATTCCCCCGAGCGGTATCAACAGGCCATCCGTGACGTGAAGGCCGGAAAGCTAGGCCCCTAGGCACGCGTGGGGCTCAGGACCCGAGCTGACACTCGACGGCTTGGAGCAGATCTTCGGATGTGACCGCGACGTTGCCCATGTGGCCCACCTCGATTGCCGACGCGCAGTTGCCCAGGTACGCGGCTTCCATCACCGATGCGCCCCCGGACAGTGCGCTCGCGAACACCGACAGCATCGCGTCGCCGGCGCCCATGGCATCGACGACGTTGCCGCCAAAGGCAGGGAGGTATTCGATCTTCAGCTTCTTTTTGATGGCGTGCATTTGAGGTGGATCGGCGATCTCTTCCCAGTCTCGACCTTCCGTATCGAGAATCATGAGCCCCCGGGAGCCGAGGGTCAGCACCAACGACTTGTGACGGGTCTCATCGAGCAACTTCACGCCAAGGTCCGAGAGGCCGCTCTCCCGGTCCCACAACGCCAATCGCGCCTCACGTTCGGAGGGGGTTGCGGCGGTGAGACCCTTCAGCCGAGTGACCCGTCCGATTTGAGAGCTGCACTGCACATCGCCCACGACGGGAATGCCTTTGTCCTTGGCGAGCTTCGTCACCTCGTCGATCACCGGCGTAGACAGCACGCCGTAACTGAAGTCCGAGATGATGACGGCCGAGACCCCGGCTTCACGGGAGCCGATCGCGTCGCACAGGCGAGCTGCGGTCTTCGCGTCGATGTCTTGGTCTCGAAACGAGTTGACGTTGAGGAGCTTTTTACCACCCGACAAGAAGCGCTTCTTGTGAATCGTCGGTCGAGACTCGTCTACTACGAGTCTGTAGTCGATGTCCCTCCGCTCGAGCTCTGCTCGGGCAAAATCGGCGTGGACGTCCTGCCCAACCACCGAAAAGAAGATCGGCTTCGCGCCCATCGAAGCGACGTGCTGTGCGACAATACCAGCGCCGCCCAAAAAGAGCTCAGTCTCGCTTGGCCTCACCACGACCGTGGCCGAGTCGGAGCTCATCCCGAGCGGATCGCAGTGCACGTATTCGTCGACGATCGTCTCGCCTACGATCAGGATCTGCCTGTCTTTCATCGCCTTGACCACCCGGCGCATGCGGCGGGTGGTGATACCGTGCCGCTTACAGAAGGCGCGCGCGGAGGGATCAAGAGGAGAGATTTGCTCCAGGGTGTGGGGTTGGATGTGTTCGTAGACGACGTCGCCCGAGCTGAACCGAATCTCGCCACCATAGCCCTCGACCGCGGCTCGTTCGTCGGCAAACGCGTCTTCGGCATCGCGGTACTCGCTGCCCTTCACGTAGATGTCAGGCTGCAGCGTCGAAAGAAGCTCGGGCACTTCGCCATCGTAGATCAGCACGTAGTCGACGAATTCGAGGTGCGCGAGGTTCTCGGCACGGAGCGCGGCCGGAACGTGATTGGGACCGCCCCTTTGATCCGGTGGATCGGCAATCACTCCGACACTGAGAAGCCGTCCCTGCGACTTCGCCCATTTGAGGTGACGAATGTGGCCCGGATGAAGAATGTGGAACCCGCCATGGCAGTGGACCGCTATCTGCCCATGCGACTGCAGCTCACGGACCTCTGACACGAGTGCGTCGGCGTCGACGATCTTCGGGCTT
>CAJHXN010000301.1_pt1 | contig 10355 bp, 8 predicted proteins | sample 9198401 | NCBI WGS metagenome assembly CAJHXN01 (sample SAMEA7708334, study PRJEB35096) | sediment metagenome | biome: marine neritic benthic zone biome [ENVO:01000025]; feature: sediment [ENVO:00002007]; material: shallow marine sediment [ENVO:03000034] sea grass bed [ENVO_01000059] ... | reverse complement strand
CCATGCGGAGCGCGCCATCCAAGCGAATGACCTCGCCGTTGAGATAACTGTTTTCGACGATATGACAGGCGAGCGCGCCGAACTCATCCGGGCGTCCAAGCCGGCTCGGGTGCGGGATCGTTGCAGCCAAGGCTGTGCGAATCTCTTCCGAGAGCATGCCAAGAAGCGGGGTGTCAAACGTCCCTGGCGCAATTGTGACGACGCGAATCCCTGCCTTCGACAGATCGCGCGCCGCCGGTAGAGTCATTCCAACGATGCCCCCCTTGGATGCCGAGTATGCGATTTGGCCGATCTGACCATCAAAGGCCGCCACCGAAGCTGTATTGACGATGACGCCGCGCTCCCGGTCCTCGGGCTCGTTCTTGAACATCGCAGACGAAGCAAGTCTCAGTACGTTGAACGTTCCGATGAGATTGACCGAGATGACTTTCTGAAATGCTGCGAGGTCATGAGGCGTCCCGTCTTTGCCGATCGTTCGCATTCCGATTCCGATGCCCGCGCAATTGATCGCCGCACGTAGCGGGCCTAGTGATGTCGCAAGGGCGATTGCGTCTTCGACCTGCTGGGGGTCACTGACATCCGCGGGTACGAAAGAGACGGCATCACCGAGCTCGGCCGCCAGCTTCTCGCCGCGTTCTGTATTCAAATCCACAATGACCGCTCGCCCACCTTTGCTCACCCATTGACGAACGGTCGCCTCGCCGAGACCGGAAGCTCCACCCGTCACCATCGCTACCGAACCGTCAATCTTCATCGCGCGACCTCCGACCGCGGATGCTTCACGCTCGCCAGCCCCCCGTCAAGCAACTAGCGTCCAGGCCCAGCTGCGCTACAACCGGGCGCGTTAACGCTGGGTAGGGGAACCAGTGCTCTTCAGCAGTCTCGACTACATCGTTTTTTTGGGATTGGCCGTTGCGGGCTTTTGGCTGCTCGCGGCACAGACTCAGCTTCGGATGGTGTTCCTCTTCCTCGCCTCATGCCTGTTTTATATGGCGTGGCACCCGGCGTACATCGTCCTGATCCTGACCTCGACGGTCGTCGACTACATCGTCGGGTTCCGGATCCACGCCAGCAACGATGAAAAGGTCCGAAAGCGATGGCTGATCGTGAGCCTAGTTTCGAATCTGGGACTCCTTGGGGTGTTCAAGTACTTCAACTTCACCTCCCAAGCGACGGCCGACGTTCTGCAGTTGCTGTTTGGCATCACCATCGAGCATCCACCGTTCCTCAACGTGCTCCTTCCGGTCGGTATTTCGTTCTACACGTTTCAGACCCTCAGTTACACGATCGACATCTACCGGCGGAAACTCGAGCCGACGCGCAGCTTCTTCCAGTTCGCTGTCTTCGTGACTTACTTCCCTCAATTGGTTGCGGGTCCGATCGTGCGGGCCTCTCAGCTCCTACCACAACTCGCCCGCCCGATTACTCTTCGCGACAACCAGGTCACGCAAGGCGTCTTCTTGATCGCGACAGGTCTGGTGAAGAAGGTCGCGATCGCCGACTACCTCTCGGTGAACCTCGTCGACCGGGTCTTCGATCAGCCAGAACTCTACACCACTGCAGAAGTCGTTGTCGCATTGTATGGCTTCACGATGCAAATCTACTGCGACTTCTCGGGCTACACGGACTGCGCCCGCGGCTCAGCAAAACTGATGGGGCTCGAGCTTCCCGAAAACTTCGACCGCCCGTATCAGTCTGCGAGCCCGGCTGAGTTCTGGAGGCGGTGGCATATCACGCTCTCAACCTGGCTTCGCGACTACTTGTATTTTCCACTCGGTGGCTCGCGCGTCGGCCCGATTCGCGCGTATTGGAACCTCTGGCTCACCATGTTTCTCATTGGGATTTGGCACGGGGCGTCGTGGACGTTCGTGTTCTACGCAATCCTCCAATCGATGGCGATGGTCATCCATCGTTTCTTTTACCGCCTGTCGGGGCGCACCCGCGACACCGTCGATACGTGGCATGTTCACGTCTTCAAAGTGTTCTGGGCGTTGCAGTTCGTTGTGTTCTCGCGGATCCTGTTCCGCGCGACCAGCCTTCAAAATGCGGTCGATGTCACGACACGTCTTGGGAGCGGCACCTATGGTGTCGCTCAGATCCCAACCGAAATATGGGCCATGCTCGTCGTTACCTTTCTCCTCCACTACACGCCGAAGCGTTGGTTTGAGTCGATCGAGGAGCGATTCATGGGGATGCCGGCGCCGGCCCAAGGAGTCGCGCTTGCGTGTCTGGGCTTCGCGCTCAGCTTCATCGCCACCAGTCAGGTCGTCCCTTACATCTACTTTCAATTCTGATGACAAAACGAACCCTCACACAACCAACTCCCCTTCAGCACCTCACGATTGTGACTGTGTTCATGTTGGTCGCGTGCGCGCTGACCTACGTGGTGCCTGCACTTCATGCGCTTCGCCCGTGGATTCCAAGTGAAGAGGGCATCCCGATCGTTCGACTCTTCCAGCGGTGGGGTGAAATCCCCGCCTTCGCCGGTCATGGGGGCTCGTATCGCACGTCTGCTCCGAGCCCAATCACCACCGATCGGCTCGCTGAGACCGTCGGCGAAACCGTGGCGTCGAATTTAGGCGCACCTGCGGCCACGCCGATGCAGATCCCGCCAGATGGATTGACCATCGACCCGTGGGAGTACACCGGTATTTCGGTCATTATCGAAGATCCCTCGGGTCGCGGCATGGCTCCCTTCTATCGCGCGCTCGAAAAGACGGCGAACGAAGAAGAGGGGGCAATCACGCGAGTCAGCCACTATGGCGATTCGAGCATTGCAACCGATCTCATCACATCAACCGTCCGCGAGCAGCTTCAGCGTCGCTTTGGGGATGCCGGACACGGGTTCGTCATCGCCGCGAAGGGGTACATTCCCTATAGCCATCGAGGTGTCCGCCAGTCATCCAATGAAGACAAATGGATCACGCGCGAAGTCGCCCGGAGACAGGATCGTGACGCGCACTATGGCTACGGAGGGGTTCAATCGAGGGCGCAGAGAGGCGCATGGGCCCGCGTCGGCACGGCTTCGCGTGGAGAGGTCGGCACCAAAGCATCTCGCTTTGATCTCTACTACCAAGAGGGACCACGCGGAGGGACGTTCTCCGTAAGGTTGGATCGCAGCGACTGGGACGAGGTCTCCACCAAGGCGCCCACGCTCGGCGATGGAGTCTATTCGATCGGAGCCCCCGATGGGCCACACCAGCTTCAGATCCGCCATACCAAAGGCGGTCCGGTTCATTTCTATGGCGTTGTCGTCGAACGGGATGGGCCGGGGGTGGTCTATGACTCGCTTGGTCTGGTTGGAGCGCGCGCCAATCGGCTTCTCAACTTCGACGAGGCGCATCTCGCGAACCAGCTTCGGCAACGTGGCACCAACCTCATCGTGCTCGGGTTCGGCGGAAACGAAGCAAGCGATGACAAAACCGAGGACGCCTTCTACGAAGACTACGCGCGAGTGCTCGCTCATGTCCGGCAGGGACGTGAGGACCTCGGTTGTTTGGTGTTCGCACCGCTCGACCAAGCCTCGCGCCAACGGGGCCGAATTCGAACTTTAGAGACGATACCTCGAATTGTCGCGGCTCAGCGTCGAGCCGCATTCGATGCGGGATGTGCCTTCTACAATACATGGGAGGCCATGGGCGGGCAGAACGCGATGCGGCGGTGGTACAAGGCGCGACCCCGACTCGCGATGAGCGATTTTCGTCATGCGACCCCGGCCGGCTACGAGATCATCGGCAACATGCTCTACAAGGCCTTGCTGGCTGGCTTTGCCGACTACTTGGCCGGTGGCGCGTCGGCGAGTCCTGCGTCAGCGGACGCGGTAGACCCAACCCCGACCTCCGGGTCGTCCGAAGTCGGCATTCCGTCGAGCAACGCGGAAAGCAACACTTCGCCCAATCGCTGATAGCCGAGGCGCGTGTAGTGGATGTGGTCTTGGGATGCGTAGGGGGGATCACTCGCAGCCCACTGCACCATCGAGAGTGCGCCACCTTGGAACGCGACGAGGTCGAAGAACCCACACCCATTCTCGAGTGCCACGCGATGCTGGACGGCGATGACCGCTGAGGTGCGAGCGCGGTCCTCGAAGACGCGCTCTTCGACCTGCATCGGCCGATCCGATGGACCGATCAAGAGGCAGGAAGCATCGGGGACCGCGTCACGCATGCGCTTCACGACGGCACGCAGGTCACGCTCGTAGTCCTCGAGAGGCGATTCGTCGCCGCTTTCGTTGGTGCCATAGGCCAAGACAACGAGGTCAGGATCGCGGCGTTGAAGATGCTCGTGATAGAGGGCGTCATCCCACAAGAGCTGATAGCGTGCGCGCGACCCATTGATCCCAAGCGCGTCGACGACCACTCCCGGTTGGTCTCGCTCGACGGTCACGCCGAAAAGCCAAACCGGGCGCTTGCTGAGCGTTCGAATTTCGAAGCTATGAGGCCCGTCGGGAACCCGAAACGTGGCGTAGGCTGGTTTCGCGCTCGCGGCGCGCGTTGCGATGCGTCGTGCAGGTCGACCGTCGATCAGCACATCCAGGTCGCCTCCCCGAGGTGTCTTCAGATAGTAGAGCTCGAAGATGCTCGCGTTTTTGCCATGAGCACCGTCCTCGGCGGTCCTGACTGCCCCGAACGAACCCGGGCGGCTGCTGGCCATGGCAACTCCGGCGATGCCGACTTGCTCGACCTCAGAGTCGCCGACACGAATACGATGAGTCTCCCAACGCTTGGAGTCGCTTTCGATGTTGATGTCTCGATGTCGGTAGGTTCGCCAGGGGTGCACGGGCACGACGAAACCATGCCCTGCATCGCCGAACCTGGCTTGAAGCTCGCGCCGAATGTATCCCGTGAAGAGATCGCTCGCGACGTGGGACGCTCCGAAAAACACCAAACGCGCTTGCCCCTCGCCAGCCTGCGCGCGTTCTAAGGCTTCGTGTAGCGCGTTCATCGACTGACCATCGCCATCCTCGATTGCGATATCGAGCCCGAGTTTGTCGTTGGGCGGCGGCCGAAGAAGACGGGGCCCCATCCGTTGGGTCGACTGCACGGCCTTGAGCACTCGGGTCTCGTCGATCGCGGCAGGTGTCTTCGGAGTCGTATCGGCCGACGTGGTGGCAGCGCCGTAGCCGAGCGTCCACACACCCCCCAAGGCCAACCCCATTGCAACGACTGCCATCGGCGAGCCCCATGGATTTCCGAGCTGCACGCCTCCACAATGGCGATACGGCCCGATCCAGTCAAATTGACGTGAAGACCGGTCAAAAGTCGGCCATTATGCCCGCCATGAAGGAGCGGGAGTTGCTGCTCAGAGCCGCGAAATTCGATGTCGCACGACTGAAGTTTGCCGGGGATGGCGGGCGTGAGATCGTTCGGGATGTCGTCGAACATCCTGGCGCCGCGGTGATCTTGCCAGTCCTAGACGATGGTCGGGTGGTGCTGATCCGAAATCTGCGCCGGACCGTCGGCAAGACCCTGTGGGAGCTGCCCGCCGGAACGTTGGAGGAAGGCGAGCCGCCTGAGAAGTGTGCCGCGCGAGAGCTAGAAGAAGAGACAGGCTACCGTGCCAAGATGATCAAGCCTTTGACCGAGTTCTTTGCTTCACCGGGGATCTTGAACGAGAGGATGTACGGCTACGTGGCCACCAAGCTCGAGCGAACGGCACAGGCGCTCGATGAAACCGAAGAAATAGAGGTCTTTGCCCTCCCCACATGGCAGGTCCGCGACATGCTAAAGGACGGACACATCGAAGACGGAAAAACGATCGCACTACTGCTCTACTGGATGCACATCTACACCGTCGACTGACCCGTTGAAGCCAGACCATCAGAGCCCCGATGGAATTGCTGACCCGCATTCAAGAAAATTGGATCGTCCTGCTGATTCCCTTGATCAGCGGCCTGGTCGGGTGGTTCACGAACGTCGTCGCGATCAAAATGATGTTTCATCCGGTCGAGTTCATCGGAATTCCGCCGTATTTGGGCTGGCAGGGCGTCATCCCGGCGAACGCCCTGCGACTCGCCAGAGTGTCGAACGCGTTGATCATGGAGAAGTTGCTGTCTTTGCGGGAGCTCTTCGATGCGAGTTTCAGTGCGGATGCCTTTGAAGACAAGCTCGGGGCGGTCGTCGACGACATTACCGAGCAAACGATCGACGAAGTCGCTACCAAGCACGCCAAACCGCTGTGGGACAATGCTGGCGAGTTCATGCAAAACAGGGTGCGTGAAAAGGTCCGGGATGAGGTCGTCGCAGTCTCGCGCGCCATCGCCATGGACATGGCCGATGACATCGACGCCATCCTCAACATCGAGAAGACAATTCTCGAAGCGATGGAACGTCACAAAGGGCTCATGGGCGAGATGTTCTACGAAGTCGGCCGCAAGGAGTTCAAGTTCATCGAACGTTCGGGTCTGTACTTTGGCTTTCTCTTCGGGATCTTTCAAATGATGGTGTGGGTGATGTATCCGGCGCCCTGGATCTTGCCCGCCGCAGGCTTTGGTGTGGGCTACATGACCAACTGGATCGCGCTGAAGCTGGTGTTTCATCCCCGGGAGCCGATGAAGATTGGTCCGGTTACCCTGCAAGGCCTCTTTCACAAGCGTCAGGCGGAAGTCGCCGAAGCGTTTGGTCGAACAGTAGCTACCAAGGTTCTCAATGCCGACAACATCGTGGTCTCGGTCATGGATAGCCCCGGCGCCATTCGGATGAACGAAATCGTCGAGCAACGAATTGGGGATCTCATCACCAAGTATGAAGCTCACCCCATGGCAGCGATGGTGCTCCCCGTAGATGAGCGCCCGGCCCTTCGCGCCGAATTGTTCGAGCGCATCGAGCGGGAGTGGCCGAAACCCGGAGGCTTCTTCCATACTTTCGCCAGCGAGGCGGTGGACCTCCAAGGAGAGCTCGAGCGCCGCATGGCTGCACTCGACCGGGCTAGCTATGAGGGCGTGCTCCGGCCGGCGTTTCAACAGGACGAGTGGAAGCTCATCGTTGCGGGGGCAGTGCTTGGGACGGTGGCCGGCGTCTTACAGCTCGTCTATATCTTCGGCGACGCCATGGAGCGCCTCAGTCGGTAGCCGCCGACCGCTTGGCGAACGCCTGCTCAACAGCTAGAAAGAGGCGCCGTGGACAAAACCGCCACTCTCCTCGTTTGCTGTCCCGACCAAAAAGGCCTCGTCGCCGCGCTTGCGCAGGTTCTGTATGGGCACGGCGCGAACATCCTCGACGCCGACCAACACACAGACCCGATAGCCGGCCAATTCTTCCAGCGCATCAAGTTCGATTTCTCCGAGCTGCACACTGACCGCACGAGTCTCGAGACGGCCATCGGAGAAGTCGCGAGCCGGTTCGGCATGAGCTGGCGACTCGCAGACGGCAAACAGCACGCGCGCACGGCAATCTTCGTGTCCAAGTATGACCACTGCCTCTACGACTTGCTTCTTCGACAGCGGTCCGGAGAGCTCGCAACCGACATCCCCCTCATCATCAGCAACCATGCCGATCTCGAGCCGGTCGCCAAGCAGTTTGGGATCGCGTTCCACCATCTTCCCATCAAAAAAGAGACCAAGCGCGCCCAAGAAGACAAAGCGATCGAGCTCATGCAAGCTGCCGGCGTCAATCTAGTCGTGCTTGCCCGCTATATGCAGATTCTCACGAAAGATTTCCTACGGACGTATCCTAACCAGGTGATCAATATCCACCACTCGTTTCTTCCCGCGTTCATGGGCAGTAAGCCGTATCACCGCGCCTATGAGCGGGGCGTGAAGTTGATCGGTGCAACTGCGCATTACGCTACTGCAGATTTAGACGAGGGCCCCATCATCGAGCAGGATGTAGTTCGGTGCTCCCACCGGGATTCGGTGCAGGATCTCGTCCGTAAAGGTCGCGATCTCGAGAAGGTCGTTCTGGCCCGCGCCGTGCGATGGCACCTTGACGACCGAGTGCTCGTCTATGACAACAAGACCGTGGTCTTCAACTGACGCCCCCAAGGAGGATGCATGTCTGACAGAGTAAAGCTCACCATCGACAACGGCTTGGCAACCGTGCGTCTTTCGCGTGGTGACAAGCTCAATGGGCTCGATCCCGAGATGTTCGATGCCTTGATCGATACCGGGAAGCGCGTCGCAGCAGACAATGCGGTCCGTGCGGTCGTATTGCACGGTGAAGGCAAGGGATTCTGCGCCGGCCTCGATTTCCAGGCGTTCATGGCCGCGGCCGACGTCAGCAAAAAACTGCTCGAGCGCGGCAGTCAAAGCGTAGCCAATGTCGCGCAGCGCGCCGCGTGGGTTTGGCAGGAAGTCCAGGTACCGGTGATCGCCGCGGTCCATGGGGTCGCGTTTGGTGGTGGTCTGCAGATCGCGCTTGGCGCCGACCTCCGCTACGTCAGGCCGGATGCAAAGCTTTCGGTAATGGAGATCAAGTGGGGGCTGATTCCCGACATGAGCATCACACAGACGTTGTTGCGGCTCGTTCCGATCGACGTCGCAAAGGAGCTCACGTTCACGGGCCGAATTCTGTCGGGCACCGAAGCGGTCGAGCTTGGCCTCGTAACCCGGGTTTGTGAAGATCCGCTCGAGGAGGCTCTCGCCATGGCGAGGCTCATTGCCCAGAAGTCACCCCACGCGATCCGCGCGGCCAAGAAGCTCTTCAACGACGCCCCAGGCTTGTCGCAGGCCGATGCGCTCAAGCTTGAGACCGAACTGCAGGTCGCCCTCCTTGGAAGCCCCAATCAAATGGAGGCTGTCCAGGCCACCATGATGAAGCGTGATCCTTCGTTCGCCGACCCCGAATGATGTGAACTAGGTAGGCGGCCGGGACACCTTCGGCTGATATTGACAGCAATCGGGGGGACACACGTCGTGCGAGGCCCCATACTTCCCAACCGCTTGTCGCGTTTCCGTGCGGCCAAGGCGTTCCTCGATGAGCTCGCGTATCATCGAAACGAAGGCTGGGTGCGTGCCGGCGGTCGGTGCCCGCGTGAGCGTCATGCCTAGATTGTTCGCGTGATTGCGCGCTTCGATGTCGAGGTCCCAAACCACCTCCATATGGTCAGACAGGAACCCCACAGGCGCGACGATCACATCCTTGACATTGATCTGTGAGAGGGCGTCGAGATGCTCCAAGATGTCGGGGCCGAGCCACGGCACATTCGGGGGGCCGCTTCGGCTCTGGTACACCAACTGCCACCGATCGTGTCGTGCCCCCTCCGCAACGAGTCGGGCCGTTTCTTCGAGCTGCTCTGCGTAGTCCGAGGTCTCGGCCATCGAGTTTGGAACGCTGTGCGCCGAGAAAGCGACGCGTGCGCTTTCCCTCCGCTCTTTGGGGAGGGTCTCGAGGGCTGCCACCAGACCGTCGACATTCGCCTCGATGAAGCCTGGGTGGTTGTAGAAGGCCCGCAACTTGTCGACCTCAGGGGCTCCCTCGCCGATTTCGGCGCGGGCCTCCTCGATGTTCTCTCGATACTGCCGGCAGCCGCTGTAGCTGCTGTATGCCGAAGTCACGAACGCAAGCGCGCGCTTTCGACCGTCGGCTTTCATTTGGCGCAGGGCATCCGCGAACATGGGATCCCAATTGCGGTTACCCCAGTAGACCGGAAGATCGATATCGTGGGCTTTCAGCTCCTTCTCGAGGGCCGCAATTAGAGCACGATTCTGATCGTTAATCGGGCTCTTGCCGTCGAAGTGGTAGTAGTGCTCGGCGACTTCGGCGAGTCGCTCCTTGGGAACGTTTTTGCCCCGTACGACGTTTTCGAGGAAAGGCATGACATCTTCGCGTCGCTCGGGTCCCCCAAAGGAAGCGAAGAGCACGCTGTCGTACTCGGGGCTGGATTCTTCAGTCACGGCCGAACTCTCGCCCCTAAAATCGCCGCTGGCAAGTGAACGTTCTTGCCATGCGATCGCGGCTGTGCTCTAGGTCGGTTGTGCGGGTGACGATCCTCGGGAGCGGGAGCGAGGGGAATGCGCTTCTTTTGGAATCCGACGCGACGAGCATTGTCGTGGACGCGGGCCTTTCACACCGAAAGCTCGTCGCGCGGCTAACCACGCTTGGACGAGGCGCCCCGAATGTCTCGTCGGTGCTGATCACGCATGGCCATACCGACCACGCAGCACACGCCTCTGTCTACGCGACCCGATGGGGGTGCCCGGTTCATGCTACGGCGGCCACGTTGAGATCACTCCGGCTGCGTTCCTCGGTACAAACACGTCCGTTCATCGTGGGGCGTCGCTTCCGTGTTGGAGACATCACGGTGCACAGTCGCGCGATTCCGCATGACGCGCCTCAGGTGGCGCTGGTTTTCGAAACGGCGGTCACCAAAGTCGGCCTCGTCACCGATCTTGGCCACGTTCCAAAAGGGCTGTCACGCTT
>CAJHXN010000448.1_pt1 | contig 10390 bp, 8 predicted proteins | sample 9198401 | NCBI WGS metagenome assembly CAJHXN01 (sample SAMEA7708334, study PRJEB35096) | sediment metagenome | biome: marine neritic benthic zone biome [ENVO:01000025]; feature: sediment [ENVO:00002007]; material: shallow marine sediment [ENVO:03000034] sea grass bed [ENVO_01000059] ... | reverse complement strand
GTCGGCGTCGACGGGTTGTCTTTGTGGCTCGTACTGTTGACGACGGCGCTTACCCCCATCGCGCTTTACGCGTCTTGGGGCAGTATCACGACGAACATCAAAGAATACGCGTTCTCGTTCTTGTTGCTGGAGCTCGGCATGCTTGGCGCGTTCGTGGCACTCGACCTATTCCTTTTCTACGTGTTCTGGGAGTTGATGCTGGTTCCGATGTATCTGATCATCGGCGTCTGGGGCGGCAAGGATCGCGTCTACGCGGCGGTCAAGTTCTTCCTTTACACGTTCTTTGGAAGTCTTTTGATGCTGGTCGCCATCCTTTACGTCGTTGCGACCTACAAAGAGCTGACCGGGCAGTACACCTTCGATCTCGAGAAATTGACGACTCTGATGTTGCCAGCGGTACCCCAGTACCTCCTGTTCAGCGCGTTCGCCATTGCTTTTGCGATCAAGGTGCCGATGTTCCCGTTCCACACCTGGTTGCCGGACGCACACGTCCAGGCGCCGACCGGCGGCTCGGTGATTTTGGCGGCCGTATTGCTGAAGCTCGGCATCTACGGGTTCATCCGGTTTGCGATGCCGCTGTTTCCGGTGGCGAGCCAAGTCATTGGCCCGACGTTGGCAGGCCTTGGCGTCCTTGGAATCATCTACGGCGCGTACGCGGCCTGGGTGCAGCGCGATCTGAAGAAATTGGTGGCGTACAGCTCGGTGAGCCACATGGGGTTCATCTTGCTCGGCTTGTTTGCGATGAACCGCAATGGAGTGTCGGGCGCCATCCTTCAAATGATCAATCATGGTGTGTCGACCGGGGCGCTCTTCCTTCTCGTGGGGGTGATCTACGATCGACGTCACTCGCGCATGCTCGATGACTTTGGCGGCCTTGCGAAAGTGATGCCTTGGTATGCGACGGCATTCGTGATCATCACGATGAGCTCGATTGGACTGCCCGGCACCAATGGCTTCGTGGGCGAGTTCATGATCCTTGGCGGGGCGTTCTTCTCTCGAGGTTCGATCGGGTTCGGGAGCCACTGGTTCGTGATGACCTTGCTCGCAGCGACTGGGGTGATCTTCGCCGCCGTGTACATGCTTCACGCGGTCCTGCGCATGTTCTGGGGCAAGGTGACCCACCAAGAGAACGAGTCGCTACCCGATTTGAATCGCAGGGAGGCGTTCGCCTTGATCCCTTTGGTGGCCCTGGTCTTTTGGATCGGCCTCTATCCGAAGTTTTTCCTCGACAAGATGACCCCGTCGGTCGATGCCTTCATTTCCGACTTCAACATTCGGTACAAGCAGTCGCAGGGTATTTCCGAGCCTCAGCTCGCTGAACTACAGGCCATTGACCCCGCACAATCTGCTTATGCGCTTGCGGATCGGACGGAGGAGGGCCGATGATCGGCGATTTGGCCACGGACCTCGTCGGAGTTGCGCCGCTTCTCCTGCTCGTGGCAGCAGGACTCAGCATCATGCTGATCGACGCCTTTTCCAAGGACCGGGCCGGGCTCGCGCTGACGACTGCAATGTCTCTCTTTGCCGCGGCAACCATTTCCGGTGCGGTCGCCGTCCGAGGAGACTTCGGCGCGCCCGAGCAGATCACACGCTACTTGGCCATCGATCAGCTTGGCTTGTTCTTCGACGTCGTCATTTGTGTCGGTGCCGGTCTTTCGGCCTTGCTGGCTGGGGGCTACCTCAAAGAGCACGGACTCGAGCGGGGCGAGTTCTACGTGCTGCTGATCTTCACGGCCTTTGGCGCGATGGTACTCGCGCGCGCGGTCGATCTCTTGAGCGTGTTTTTGGGCCTCGAGACCATGTCCCTGGGGGCGTACGCACTGGTCGCATACCGGCGGACGAGTGCCCGGGCCGTCGAAGGCGCCCTGAAGTACTTCTTGCTGGGCTCGTTTGCTGCTGCGATTCTCTTGTTTGGGAGCGCGCTGCTCTACGGTGCCACGGGACATACCGATCTTGCCGGCATCCGACAAACCGTCGGCTCCGGCAGCGCAGATCCCGTGCTCACCATCCTTGCGCTGGTCATGATCTTGGTCAGTCTCGCGTTCAAGGTGGGCGCGGTGCCGTTTCACATGTGGGTCCCAGACTCGTATGAGGGCGCGGTCACTCCGGTCACCACCTTCATGTCCGTGGCCGTCAAGGCGGCAGCCTTTGCGGTGCTAGTTCGGGTCTTGGTGGGTGCGTTTGGCGACGATGTCAGCATGGACGCTTTCACGGGCTGGACACCGGTCGTCGTCATCTTGGCTGTCGTCACAATGGCGTGGGGCAACCTGGCCGCGCTTGCGCAATCGAGCGTGAAGCGGATGCTTGCCTATTCTTCGGTGGCCCACGCCGGTTATGTGCTCGTCGGTTTGGCTGCGACGTACGAGATCGGTTCGACCGCGGTGAGCTCGGTACTCTACTACCTGGCCGCTTACACGGTCTCCAACGTCTTGGCGTTCGGCTCTCTCGTCTTGATGGGGTCGAAGGGCAAAGAGGCGGTGAGCTACGACGACTTGGCTGGTGCTGGCCGTCGGCATCCGGCGGCTGCGGTTCCCTTCGTGATCGGCGTCCTCTCACTCCTCGGGATGCCGCCGACCGCCGGCTTCTTTGGGAAGTACTACGTGTTTAGCGCAGCGGTGCAGGCGGGAATGACCTGGCTTGCGGTGGTCGGCGTGCTCGCGAGCGCGGTGGGCGCTTATTACTACCTCAAGGTCATCGTCTACCTCTTCATGCGCGAGCCGGAGGAAGACGCCCCGATCGCAGTCCCGATGCGTTCCGGGCACGTCGCGGTCGCCCTCGTCGTCTCCGCCATCTTCGTCGTCCTCATGGGGGTCACCCCCAGCCGCTACCTTGATTTCGCGACCTCCGCGGCGCGGACCCTCCTATAGGCTAGGCGATACCCTGGCTTTCACGCCGTGGCGCGACCCAGGCGGTTGCCGGGGCGCACCAGGTTGCGTCGGGGTCTGTCCACAGGGAGTGCATCAAACGCTCGCTTCCAATCTGCGAAACGGCCTCCTGCGTTGACCGCCTCGAGCACTGCCAAGCCCTCCGCGCGGCCCCCTTGAGCAAGCACGTATTCGACCCATGCCCATCTGGCGCTCGTCGCGCGCACGTCGACTAGGCCTCGTACTCCGCGTCGGAGTCGTCGAAGCCTTGCATCGACGAGCTGGATACCTGCAAAGGGCTCGCCGTCGAGCGGCGTGTTGCGTTTCGCGACGAAAGGCGCGACCCCGAGAGAGAGCGGGATCAAAGAAGAAAGCTCCTTCCCGAGCTCGACCATTTCGTCGATGTCCTCGTCGGTTTCCCCTGGGAGGCCGACCATTACGTAGAGCTTGAGTCGCTTCATGCCGTGACGCCGCGCCAAAAGAGCAGCCTGCCGGAGTTGTTCCTCGGTGGTACGTCGCTGGATCGCGTCACGCATTCGTTGGCTCGAGCCGTCGCTGGCGGTGGTCAGGATCCGGTGCCCCCCACGCCGCAGGGCAGCAACCAGGTCGTCGTCCAGTCGGTCAGCCCGCAACGAGGACAGTCCCACCTCGCGACCGCTGTCCGCTAGCGCGTTCACAATTTCGGTGATCTCTGGGTGGTCGGTCGTTGCAGCTCCCACTAGCCCGACACGCTTTGCACAGTCCGGCACGAGAGAGAGAACACGTTCCTTTTTCACGATGCGCATGCCGTCGTTCGTGGACCGTCGCATCACGCAATAGGTGCATCCACGGTGACAGCCTCGCTCGGGTTCGATGAGAAACATGTTCCTGAGCTCGGTATGCGGGGTGATGATCTGAGAAAACGCCGGGAGCTCGCTACTGTTGGCTTTGTCGATCGGCGGCAGACGGTCGCCATGAAGCTCCGAAACGAACACATGGGGATGCGCCGCAAGGGCTCGTAGGGCACTCTCTTTCGAGCCCGAATCGAAGATCGCGCGGAGCACGTTGTGGATCGACTGGTCTGCCTCACCCATGACAATCGCATCGACAAAGGAGGCCAGGGGCAGAGGGTTGCTGAAAGTCAGCGGGCCGCCGGCCACGACGATCGGATGGCGTGACGTTCGATTACTTGCAAGCGGCGGGATCCCCGAAAGCTCGAGTATGTGGATCAGGCCCGCCAGTTCGGCTTCGTACGCCACGGACAAAGCGATGACTGGGTAGTCCGCGACCGGGCGCAGGCGTTCGTACGTGACGAGCGGCGTTCGGGAGTCGCGCCACGCCTCGACATCGTCAGGGAGAAAGGCTCGGTGGGCCGCCATTCCATCGATCCTGTTGATGGTGCGGTAGATCGTCTGGAAGCCAAGAGACGACATCGCAACGCGGTAGGGGCTCGGGTAGACGAGCGCCACCGATTCGGGAGCCTCCTTGTCGATGGCACCTATTTCGTCCCGAAGGTAGGCTGCGATCTCGGCCTTAGCGCCCATACGATCGCAAGCCTAGCGCCAACCCGACGGGGCGACATTCCCCCGCTCAGTTGACACTGCTGCCCACGCGATTCCAGCGAATCCGCTCCCACAGGGCCGCCCGCGCGTTCTTCCATGACATGTAGATGAACAGCGCCTTACCCTTGATGCGAAAGTTGCTGACCGCGCCGATCAGCGGGTTGCGGCTGTCGTTGGAGCTGTCCCGATGGTCCCCGAGCACATACACGTGGCCTTCAGGTACCTTCACCGGCATTCGGTCGAGCGGGAAGTCGTGTTTCGAGTGACTCATCCGATGGGAGACGTCGGCCACGGTTTCCTCATAGATCATGCAAGTGCTGTCGAGGTTTTTCTGTTCTTCTTTCGCGCAGGCGCCCAGTTCGGTGGTCTTCAACACTTTGCCGTTTCGAGAGATCTTACCGCCTCGGATGGAAATCTCGTCGCCGCCGACACCAATGACACGCTTGACGATGTCCTCGTCGTCCGCGGGGCTGTGCAGGATGATGACATCGCCCGGCTCAGGGCCGCCCCAGTTGAGCACCGCTTCATGCGTGAACGGCAGAAACAGCCCGAACGGGTACTTGGCAACGACAACGCGGTCTCCGTCGAGAAGAGTAGGCTCCATCGACGGCCCGTCGATCGCAAATGCCTCGAAGAGCGTTACCCGAATGAACAGAGCCAACAGAAGGGCGCCGCCGATCGTCAGCAGGTTTGATCGCCAACCGTCGCCCTTGCTGGACTTGCTTGCAGTCTTCGACGCAGGGCTTTCTTGTTGTTTGCTCATTCGTACGGATAGGCCGGAAAGCCAGAGGATAGGGCCACTTCGGTGGCGCGGACGCTAGTCTGCAGCTAGGCATGCGTCAAGCAATCATGGTGACTCTGTGTATCGACACCGCAACCGAGGTCGGTACGGTCGCGATCGCCCGCAACGGCGACGTGGCCGCAGCCGTGACTTGGCGTTCGTCCACGCGACACGGCGAAAACCTCTTTGGGCGTATCGATGCAGTGTTGAACAAAGCGCGCGTGTCGCGAAGCGAGATCACCCTCGTCGGTGTCGACATCGGCCCCGGCAGGTTTACCAGCCTTCGTGTTGGTCTCGGTACGGCCAAGGGCCTTGCATTCGGGTTGGGTCTGCCGATCCTCGGGTTCAGCTCACTTCGCGTTCTTGCTCGGTCGCCCACAGCGGACGGCGAAGTCGCGCGAGTCGCTCTCATGAATGCCTATCGAGGCGATCTTTTCGCAGCCGCATACGTGATTGAAGGTGACATCGACCAAGAGCTCGTACCGCCAACCTTTGGACCGCCCGAGGAGGTCTTGCTTCGGATCCGCGATGCGATCGGGAAACGGCCGATTGTTCTTTGTGGCGAGGGAGTCAAAGCACAAGCGGCTGCTGTCGAGTCTATTCTCGGAGCGCGTGCGGATGGCTGGCAGTCCGCTGTAGAGGTGCCGAGTCCGTCCGCTATCGTCCGGGAGATCGAGCACATCATGCGTAGCCGCGGTCCCGACGACCTCGCGTCTCTCGAGCCAAGGTACCTGCGCCCAAGTGATGCGAAGCTCCCTCCGCGTGCCCTTCGTATTTCGACGAGTTCTTAGGAATGACGCGAGATAGCGTCGCGATACGCACGCTCATACAGCCGTGTGGTGCGCTCCCACGAATGGTCAATGCGCATCACGCGGCTTTGTAGCTCCCCGAATGGCTTCGTGTTGGCAAAGCCGGCCGCCGCTCGTTGCAACGCACCGAGGAGCGACTCGGCAGTTGGATCATCATAGAGGAGCCCCGAGCCGGTCTTCAGCGATGCCTCGCAGTCCACGACTTCGTCCGCAAGCCCACCGCCTCGGTAGACGATTGGAAGAGCGCCGTAGCGCTGGGCGAGCATCTGGAGATCGTCCGCTGGCGCCGCACCTTCAGGAACGACCATGAAGTCGCTCGCCCCAATCAGAAGATGACGAAAGGCCTCGTTCGCCGCGGTCTTGATTTGAATGCGGTCGGGCCATTGATCCCAGAGCTCCTCATAGATTGCGACCAGCTCTCCGGCGCCATCAAGACGTACCGCTAGTTGTATGTCGTTGCGGAGGAGCTCAGGGCCGATCTTCGCGAGAAGCTTCATCCCGTCGTTGTCGACATCGCCGATCGCTCCGACAAGTGGCACATCGCTCCGCACGGGAAGGGCTAGCTCCCGCTGAAGTTCGGCTTTACACTTCTCTTTCCCCTCGAGGTCGAATGGGTCGAAACGAGCCGGCAGATGTCGATCGGTCGCGGGGTTCCAGATCGCAGGGTCGATCCCGTGACGCACTCCGATGAGCTTGTCCTGGATCTCCTGGAAAGTGTCGCTCAGCCCGTCGCCCTCGCCCGGGCGTTGAAGGCGATGCGCGTAGTTTGGAGATAGGGTGGTGACGCGGTCCGCTGTGAGCAGCCCGGCTTTGAGCGCGTTGACACCTTGTCGATCGAGAGCTTCTTCGCCCACGCCGAGCCACTGCGCGTCACCCGCGTCAAAACGTCCCTGACGCGAGGCGTCGTACACGGTGAGTACGGTCGGGAGGTCCGGCAGCTCGGCGCGCAGACGGGCGATGGCGGCGGCAGCGGCCCATCCATGGGCGTGAACGATGTCGTATTCGGTTTGGTGCTGGCGGATCAGCTCGACTGTCGCCGCCGCGAAGACTCCAACACGGGAAGCATCGAGTTGCTTGTCCTCCCCTTCTAACGAATCGGCCGACAGGAGGATCTCTTCATTGCCGATGAAGGTCAGCCCCACGCCGTCTGGGTTGCGCCCCGTGTAGATCTCGCAAGACCAGGGGCGACCACCCAGTTCGAACTCGAGCTTGGTCAGTCGGCGGGCAAGGGCGTGCTTTGCGGTGTCGATGTGGCCGTAGAGCGGGGAGACGATGTCCACGGTGTGGTCGGCACGGCGCATCACTTTGGCCAGCGTATTCGCGTCTCGTGCGTCTTCGGACGACGTGAAGGCCTGAGGAGCAATGAATAAAACTCGCAAGGTGGTGGACCATAGCTACAGTTGGCGGTTGCGGCCACGTGGAAAACCTACTTGCGCCAGCGTCTCGCTGGGCCACGCTTTGCGTCGATGGCCGAACGCGAGAAAATTGCCGTAACCGGCGCTTCGGGGTTGGTGGGCAAAGCGCTCACGCCGGCACTTCGCGCCAATGGGTTCGAGGTCATCCGCCTCGTTCGGCGAAGCCCACAGGCGAGCGACGAGGCTCGTTGGGATCCTGATGCAGGGTCGATCGACGCCGCCGCGCTTCGAGGGGTTTCGGGTGCAATTCACCTAGCCGGGGACAATATTGCCGAGGGTCGCTGGACGGAGGCGAAGAAAGCACGGATCCGAAACAGCCGGGTTCGGGGCACCGAGCTGATCGCGGGTGCATTGGCCAAGCTCACACCAAAGCCGCGGGTCCTGATCTCCGCCTCCGCGATCGGGTACTACGGAAGCCGAGGCGATGAGGCGCTCGACGAGCGGGCGGAGGCTGGGTCCGGCTTTCTCGCTGAGGTGTGTCGAGACTGGGAACAAGCCACCCAGGTGGCCGAACAGGCCGACATCCGAGTCGTCAACGCACGCATCGGGATTGTGCTTGCCTCTGAAGGCGGCGCCCTCGCAAAGATGAAGATGCCCTTTGCTTTCGGTGTAGGTGGGCGTATCGGCGATGGCCGCCAGTACATGAGTTGGATCGTCCTGGAGGATCTGATTTCTGCCCTCCTCTTTGCGTTGCAGCGCGCTGACCTGCGCGGTCCGGTCAACCTCGTATCGCCCGATCCGGTCACCAACGCGTATTTCACCAAGACCCTTGCCCGAACGCTCAAACGACCCGCAGTCCTTCCGGTGCCCAAATTTGCTCTCCGAGTCGGTCTGGGCTCGGAGATGGCCAACGAGATGCTCATCGGAGGCGCGCGGGTGATCCCGGCTGCTCTTCATGCCAACGGGTTCATGTGGAAGTACACGACCCTCGAGGCCGCACTCGACTCGCTCTTGTGAGCTGTTACCCGACCGATTCGGGCTCGAGCTCGATGAGGGTGATTTCGGCGGGCGCCGCGATTCGCATCGGCGGGCCCCAGTAGCCGGTGCCAGAGCTCACATAGATCTGCGAGTCTCCGCGTCGGTGAAGCCCCGACACGAACGGCTGCACCAAGCGCGTGAGGAATCCGAAGGGAAAGATCTGGCCTCCATGCGTATGGCCCGAGATCTGTAAATCGACTCCATGCTCTTTGGCCTGGTCGAAGTGTACGGGCTGATGCGCCAGCAGCACTACCGGCTTCGTGTCATCGCGCCCTTGAAGTGCCCGGCTCATGTCCGCGCCGTGACCGTTTCCAAACTGATGGGCAGTCCAGTCGTCGACACCTGCGACGTGAATCGAAGCGCCATTGTCGCCGAGCTCGACGTGCTCATTTCGAAGCGGTCGGACGCCAATGTCGACTAGAAAGGTGAGCCAGGCGTCTGCCCCGGAGTAGTACTCGTGGTTTCCAGTGACGAAAAACGTTCCGAGCTTGGAGCGGATCTTGCCCAGGTGGCCTACCGCATCGCCGAGCTCCGCAACCGAGCCGTCGATCAGGTCTCCGGTGATCGCCACGATGTCGGGATTGAGCCGGTTGACCTTGCTCACGATGTCCTCGACAAAGCTCCGGCCGATCGTCGGTCCCACGTGCATGTCAGTGAGTTGGACGAGACGAAGGCCACGCAACTCCTCGGGCAATTTCTTCAAACGGACCGTGAGCCGCTTGACTTCGACGGGCCGCACGGCAGACCAAACCCCCCAACCGGAAAGCGCGATCGCGAAAGTGGCCGCACCGCCGGCGAGGACCTGCGCCAAGAAGTCGCGCCGACCCGCGTTCACAGCCATCACTTGCGCGTACTTGACCCAGCCCCAACGAGCCAACTCGCCGCCCCAAAGTAGAACAAGCGTCAAAAACATTGCGCCCATCCAGACGTAGCCGATCCATGCGATCGGGATGGCGACAGTGCGCGGGAGCACTCGCCACACCAACATCGATGCGGGGATCGACAACCCCAGCAGGATCAAAGCCACGGTGGCGACTTGCCGCCAGGGCTCGGGCAATCCTGGGTCGCGGACCAGCCTCGCCCACAAGTAGTAGTGGAGCGCGAAAGTGAGGCCGAAGATGACGCCGAAGAATATGAGGATACGACCGAGCGACATGGACCGACCTAAGGTCGCATAAGGATGGGTTGCGGGTGCGTCAAGGAGTCGTCATTTTCGGCCTGGCCTCGTTGTCGGCGTCCCCGCGGCCTGGCCCGGCACCGATAGGTCGGAGGAATCATATCGTTTGCGGCTTTCGACCAGGTGGTCACGAATGCGGTCACGCACCTCGGGATGGCGCGCAGCGACGATCCGAGCTGCCATGAAAGCCGCGTTCTTTGAGCCATCGATGCCGACGGTGGCTACGGGGACACCGGGCGGCATTTGCACGGTGCTGAGGAGCGCATCGACGCCTTGAAGAGCGCCAGATGCAATCGGTACACCGATGACCGGGAGGGTGGTGTGCGCTGCGACCACCCCCGCGAGATGAGCGGCCATGCCCGCACACGCGATGAAGACCTCCACTCCTTCCCGCTCGGCCGCTGCGACATACTCGGCCGTTTCTTTCGGCGTTCGATGGGCGGAGAGGACGCGCACGTCGCTTGGAATATCGAGGTCGTTCAGGACGTCTCGGCCTTTGAGAACGACGGGAAGGTCGCTCGGGCTGCCCGTCATGATCGCAACGACCGGCTTGTCTTTTCTAGTGAGTTGAGTCTTTGGCAAGGTCCCTCCACGAGGCTGCTTTCTAGCAAAAAGCAGCACGGGCGCCACGCTTCAGCGCCTTGACAGTCATGAGAGGCGAGCTAAGCCTCCGACCCTCATTCCAGCGTAGCTCAGTTGGTAGAGCGGGCGACTGTTAATCGCTTGGTCGTAGGTGTACTCGGCTCCGTTGGAGCCTGCGTACTGGCGCTGGAACCCGACACCTCCGCGGACTATCGTCCGCTCCGCCGTGTCGTGTTCCAACGC
>CAJHXN010000290.1_pt1 | contig 10396 bp, 11 predicted proteins | sample 9198401 | NCBI WGS metagenome assembly CAJHXN01 (sample SAMEA7708334, study PRJEB35096) | sediment metagenome | biome: marine neritic benthic zone biome [ENVO:01000025]; feature: sediment [ENVO:00002007]; material: shallow marine sediment [ENVO:03000034] sea grass bed [ENVO_01000059] ... | reverse complement strand
CCAAGGAAGAACTGCAGTTCGCGATCATCGACAAAGCGCGGGAGGTCTTCATGCACGAAGTGGTGATGCCGCCGCTCGCGTCGCCCGAAGGCGCACCGAGACTGCGCGCGCTCTGCGAGGGCTACCTCGATCACATCGCGTTTCGGGAGTGGCCGAGCGGATGCTTCTTTGCCTCGGTGGCGTCCGAAGTCGGCGGACGCCCCGGGCCGATCCGCGATCGAGTGGCCGTGGAGCAAAAGCAGTGGGCTTCACTGCTCAGGCAGAGCGCGACGCGCGCGGCGGAGCTCGGGCAGCTCCGTTCGGAGGACCCACCCGAGCAACTCGCCTTCGAGCTCGGAGCAATGCTCACCGGCGCCGACATCGCGTACTTGCTCCATCACGACCCCGAAATCTTGGAACGGGTACGCTCCGCTCTCCGAGCGCGTCTCGGAGAAAAGATCCGACCGGAAAAAAGATAAAAAAAAGATCCGACCGACCTTGAAGAGAAAGTAGGATTGTTACGCAACGCGCGTGTTGCTCTGGCCGATAAAGGCGGCCCAAAAACCGGGGCCGACCCAGAAGTGGAGGGGTCGCGGCAGCTTACACGCGCGATCGACCAAGCCACGCTTCACTGGCACTGGCACTGGCACTGGCACTGGCACTGACTACGGCGAGGTGCGGAAGAATTTACGCGGAGTGTGTACCCCGAATCCCCACCCCGCCGCCCCCACGTGAGCGCCTAGTGGAGGCGGTGGGCAACGTGATCGAGTTGCTTTTTTATCGTAACATGATAACCTGAGAAGCTCATGATCCGTGGTTTTGGCAACCAACTTGCGGAGGATCTCTATTACGACAGAAGAACCAAGGCTACTCGATCGTTCCCTCCGGAGCTTCGAAGGATTGCGAGGCGCAAGATCCTGTTCCTTCACGACGCCGCTGAGCTCCGCGACCTTCGGAGGCCCCCAGGCAACAAGCTCGAAGCCCTACGAGGTGACCGGAAGGGTTCGCATTCGATTCGAATCAACGATCAGTGGCGGGTCGTGTTCGTATGGAAGGGCAGCGATGCCTACGAGGTTGAGGTGGTCGACTACCATCGGTAGAGGAGAAAACAATGCCTAAGAAAGTGCGGGAACCCAAGAACCCTTTTCATCCGGGAGAGATTCTGCTCGAAGAGTTTTTGCAGCCGATGGAGATGACTCAGACTGCGTTTGCAGAGCAAGTAGGGTGGACCCGCGCACGGCTCAACGAGCTCATCCGAGGCAAGCGCGGAGTCACCGCCGACGCGGCACTCGATTTGGCGAAGGCACTAGGAACCTCGGCCAAGCTCTGGATGAACCTGCAGGCTACCTACGACCTGGACCAGGCTAGAAAACGCCGTAACGCGGCCTAGACCACAGAGACGACCAAAAGATCCGACCGACGTTGAAAAGAAAGTAGGATTGTTACGCAACGTGCGTGTTGCTCTGGCCGATGAAGGCCGCCCAAAAACCGGGGCCGACCCAGAAGTAGAGGCGTCGCGGCAACTTGCACGCGGGATCGACCAAGCCACGCTTCACTGGCACTGGCACTGGCACTAGGCACTGGCACTGGCACTGGCACTGGCACTGGCACTGGCACTGGCACTGGCACTGACTACGGCGAGGTGCGGAAGAATTTAAGCGGAGTGTGTACCTCGAAGGGTTTCGTGGACAGGTATCGATGAGAACAGGTCCAAAGAACACGAGCAAAACGCATTACCGGACATTCCTATGACAATGTCACAAATCCCTGATGTGAATCGGGAGCTCGCAGAGGTCGGCGCGATGTTCTCGGTGTTGCGCGCTTTGAAGGGTGAGCGTTCGGACTCGTAATGTTGACCCTTGGCACGCTCGAGGGTGCGACTTGCTCCTAACCGAGCTGGAGGGCGACGCCGAAGATGAGCTGGTAGTCGTTCTTGACCGGCAGGGTGCCGTCTTCAAAGGGCACAGGCTCTTCAGTGCGAAGGAACAGGAACGAAGCATGTAAGTTGAAAATGTTGATGACCTCGATGAGAAGGGCGGCAGTCCCGGTGTGGTTGGTGTTTCCGATCGTAGTGAACGTGAGATTGGTCACCCAGTTGATCGAAAGATAGATGTCGCCGGTGAAGTCGAACCTCGCACGCGTGGCAAACCGAGCGAGGCCGTCGTGAAAGGGATTGCGAACGCCCGCCAGCGGGTCGAGGAGCTTCAAGTATTGGTAACCGAGCCCCGCCGAGACGTTCCACCAAGCCATGGGCCGATCGAGAAAGCGAACCCCCGCGGCCGCGGCTGGCTGGGCGCGGAAGCGAATGTCCTGAAACCGGTCGCTCAAGAGCTGGCCCACCACCGGCTGCACGAAGAAGCGCTCATCGATCCACACCTTGCTCAGAAACATCACGAGATGGCGGTTGACGGTTTGCTCGCCGTCTGCTCTTCCCATGAACAGGCTGTACGCGAGCTCGGTGAGGGTTCGCCGGTCCTCGCGCGTGATTCTCCACCCGAGGTTGAATTCGATCTGGTTGCTATTACCGCGATTCGCGCTGAAGCCGAGATCGAGCATCGTCGACCAATGGTCGAGCTCGCGCTCACCGCCCTGGACGATCGCCCAGAGGGTCTCTCGAGGCCTAACTTGGATGCCCTCCGAGGTCTCCACGATGACGTGATCCGCGGTGACGAAGGCTCGTCCATAGAGCGCCGTTCGATCGTCGAACACGAACGTGTCTCGGCGCGCGGCATGGATGGCCGCAACGTCTCTCATGTGAATCTCGAGCGGTCCAAACTCATCACTGTCGAATTCCATGATGTCGTTACGCATCCAGTCGACGTCACCACGAATCCACTCCCCAGAAGCGGTTTGAACCCAGTCGTCGGCGTCGGTGAATTCTAGTGTGATTTTTTTCTCGCCAGCTTCGATTTCTGCCGCTGCTACCCGTAGGGTTCTTTCCACCTTGACGACGGGGGAGACATCCTCGGTAGATCGGTCTGGCTGCTCGGGGGAAGGATGCTCCTCCCTTGGCGCGTCGGCCGAGGCAGTGGACGGCCCGAGTCCAGTTGTTGCGCCGACCATGAGCGCCAACGTGGCTCGTTGCACTGAGTTCCCAATGGTGCGAGCAATCAAAGGGCCGAGCTTGCGCCTGGTTGTCCAACGCGGCCGAACAGCGCGGCCAAGCCCGCAGCCGCAAGAACCATCGTGAAGTGACGCATGATCCTTGTCTTCCTCAAGAACTACGGAGTGTACCAAATCGGCGAGCTATACGCGCGGTCTTGAATGAACGCCGGCTTACCGCTCTTCGAAGCGTCTACTCGCAATGCGAGGGTGTCGTAGAGAGACGAGCGAGGAGTTGGAATCTGAAGAACACGCACGTAGTAGAACGCGCGCGCCTCGGGATCGAAGTCCGGGTCCTCCCAGGAGGCGACCAACTGTGACGCTCCGATCTCGTTGGTGTAGATCCCCTTCTCGATGTCGACCGTATTGCCGACCGGGACGAGCTTGCCGCTGGCGTCGAGGGTGCGCTCTCCCGACCAGGCGACGTTGTAGATCTTCTCTTGAGACTGCCCGCTCGAGTCGACCCAGCCCTTGATCACCTGAATACGGTCGAGATTGCCGTCGAGCGGGTCTTTGACGGCGTGGATCAGGAACGAGGGCGCCTTGCCAGTCGGGCCCTTCGTCAAGTCACCGCCCATCGGAACGCCGCGGTCATATCCGGCCGCGGCCATGTTCTTGTTGCTGGCATCCTTGCTCGAAAAATCCCAGCCGCCGAAGAACCGAAGCCGAATACGCGGTCCGCTGGTGCCGTAGACCTCTTTGCGCTGAAACGCCGAGAACAATGACTCCCGCGTGTTCTCCTCCGCCCAGACGCCAGCGAGACCCGCGGCACCGATGTCCCAACCGGTCGACTTCGGCGGGATGACGATGTTGTCTTTGCCCTCGGGCGTCGAGTCGGTTCCGTACTTGCCCCAGAAGTTGGTTTCTTCGTAGGTCGCCAGGCCCGTGTGGCTGTCCGTAGCGCCGATCATCCCGAACTTGTACGGATTGACGCCAACCTTGCCTTCGATCTCGAGCCCGCGGCGGAGCGCGGACCTCGCGTAGTCGCCAGGGTTGGCGCCTTTGACCTCAGCGTCTCCACCGTTCCAATTGAAGTGGGGGTCCGCGTCTCCATCAGCCTTGATCAAATGCTCGTACGTCTCGAAGTCGGCGAACTCATCGGTTGGGGAGAGCGTGGGGTGGGTCTCCGAATCTCCCTTCATTTGCGTCATCTCGATCACCGGCTCCCACTTCATGCGCGTTCGCGCGTACTCGGCGGTGATCGGTCGGCCTTCGCTGTCTACCTGGTCGAACATCATGCCGTTCGAGATGTTCGAATTGTGAGGAATCGCGACGAATCGCGCGCCCGTTTCCTGGTTGGTTTTCTCGAGCCAAGCCCAGAGGTCTTCGGGTTTCGCGCTGTCGAGGCTGTTGAAGGGGATGTACTTCCGGGCGGCCTCGCCATCCGGCGAGATGACGACGCGATGAAGGTTGTACCCTCCCGGCGTGGAGGTCCACTCCCAACCGATGAAAGTCGTAAACGTGCCGGGGTTGTCGTGCTGCTGACCCGCGTCGACGATTTCGGTCCACACCGTGGCGTTGATTTCAGGGCTGCTCAGATCCGGGTTTGCCTTTCCCGAGTTGACGTCCTTGATCAACTCGGCAAACACCTGGACACCCTTGCCCTGCTTGAACATCCGAGCATACCGTTTCCCGCTCTTCGTCTTCATCAGCGCAGGGTCACCGCTCAGCAGCCGCGGAATGATGCCCATGTACTCCCCGTGGTCCGTGAGCGCGAGGAAGTCCAAGGGCCGAGAGAGGCGAACCTTGGCACCGTTTCCGGGATGAATCGCAGGGAGGCCTTTCGCGAACCGGTACGCCGTGTCCGGGTCGGCCGATTTGTTCCCTTGCAGGTATGCATCGGGCGAATAGTTGGAGTGCAAGTGCGTGTCGCCCCAAAACACTTGCGTGGGTTCTTCAACAGCCGCAGCAGTCGTCGCCGGAGGCGCCGTGGTGGTTTCGGCGCAGGCGCCCAGAACACACAGGCTTAGGGTCAGCTTCAGAAATCGAGTTGCTTGCATTTCCCTCTCCAATGGACGGGCGATTGCCTCGTCACGGGTGCCCGAGGGGTTTGCTTGCAAACACCTCTCACAGCGCCGTCCTAGTACCACGTTTGTGCCGTTCTTTTAAGAAGCAAAGCTGTCCAAGACAAGAGTGGCTCCTTCGACCGCCTCATCCGCTGGTGGCGCAAAGAATTCGTCGCCCATCACCGCGCCGCGAAATGAATTACGGCTTCACGATGGTTCGGGTTTTGCGTAGGGTCGCAGCCAGTCCATGAGCAGTCCCGTTGCTGAACGTCCGGCGCAGTAGGGAGCACGACTTGCGGGTCCAAAGCAGGTGCTTCAAACCTTGATGGATTCGTGCTTCGACAATCGACGGATCGTTGCGTTTGTCGGCTTTGTCCCAGTCCATCGGCGGCCTGTGTAGCCAGCGGCTATCGGTCGCCTTGTTGGCGTCGTCCGTGTACGAATAGTGGTTCAGCAATCCCGAAGGGCGGATCACCATCTGACCTGTTTGTCCAAGCGACGGGCGGCGCAGCGGTGTTTGCAGGAATGACCACGGCGCTCGTGCTGACTGGGCGTCCGGGGCAGGCTAAATAGGAGGCGTGGATGTAGTCGAGAGGGCTCAGCGATGGTTGGCGGACGACCCGGATCCGGCGACACGCCGCGAGCTCAAACAACTGCTCGACCGCAATGACCTCGTCGCCTTGCACGATCGGTTCGATCCTTCGCTTGCGTTCGGCACCGCCAGCTTCCGCGGACCGCTTGGTCCAGGACCGAACCGAATGAACCGCGTCACCGTGATCCGCGCGACCGCCGGCCTATGTGCTTGGCTCCGCCAACGGCTTCCGAACGCCGTAGAGCGAGGCATCTGCGTGGGCTTCGACGCACGCCGGATGAGTCATGAGCTCGCAACCGACGCGGCCGGTGTGATTGCGGGCACCGGCTTCCAAGTCTGGATTCTCGACGATGAGATGCCCACTCCGCTCCTAGCGTTTTCGGTGCTGGAAACCGGCGCTGCGGCGGGCGTGATGATCACCGGGGGCAATAGTCCTCCCGACTACAACGGCTACAAAGTGTTTTGGGGAAACGGAGCGCAGATCATCTCCCCGCACGACGCGGGGATCAAGCAAGAGACCGCCCGGATTCAGAGCATCACTAACGTGCCCCGGTGGACGCGCCATGAAGCGATCGCTCAAGGACGCATGCAAGCTTTGACCGACCTGGTGGAGCGGTACCGCGAACGGGTCGGTGCGTTGGTAGGTCCCCCCTCGGAAGCTCGGCGCCTTCCGATCGCCTATACGGCGCTTCACGGCGTCGGAGATCGACTGGTCCGGACGATCCTCGGCGGTGCCGGATTTTCCGGCCTCAAGAGCCTGGCCTCGCAGGCGGAACCCGACGGCCGGTTTCCAACCGTCGACTTCCCCGATCCCGAAGAGCCCGTGGCCATGGTGCAGGTCCTTGCGCTGGCCGAACGGATCGGCGCGGAACTGGTGCTCGCCAACGACCCCGATGCCGGTCGTCTGGCTGTCGCCGCCGCCTCTGACGACGGCTACGAAGTCCTCTCAGGAGACGATGTCGGTTGCTTGTTGGCCGACGACCTGCTCGACAAAGCCGAAACCCAGCCGAAGCGCCTCGTCGTCTCTTCGATCGCGAGCTCGCCGCTGCTCGGAAAGATCGCCGAAGCCCATGGGGCAAGATGGGAGCAAACCCTCGTCGGCCACAGCTGGATCAATCATCGTGCGATCGAGATCGAAGCGGAGGGCTATCGGTACATCATCGGTTACGACGACGCGCTGGGCTATGGCGCCACAACGTTCGTTCGAGACAAGGACGGCATCAGCGCCGCGCTGTTGGTTGCGGACCTTGCTGCTCGATGCAGAGCGCGGGGGAGCACACTGCTCAGCCAGCGCGAGGCCATGTGGCGTCGGCACGGTCTCTATGTCAGTCGACAGATCTCGCAGGCGTTCGAAGGGGGCGATGCGAACGAGAAGATGGCGGCGGTGATGAGTCGTTACCGAGACGATCTCCCGTCGCAGATCGCCGACCTCGACGTGGAAGCTTGCCTCGACCTGAAGAAGGGTGTTCGCATCTTGCGCGACCAAAGCGAGGCCCCGCTCGGGTTACCCGAAACCGACCTGCTGGTCTTCGAGCTTGAAGGAGGGCATCGTGCGATATTGCGCCCAAGCGGAACCGAGCCAAAGCTCGAGTACGACGTCGATGTCCGCATCGAGATCGGTGCCGAGGAGGGCGTGGACGCTGCCAGACAACGAGGCAACGCCCTGATCGATGAGATCGCCGTCGCGATAGTGCGGTATGCATGAGCTAGAAGCGTTGCCGGAGCAGATACCCTCGCTCGAAGAAACCGGATTCTTCATCTCGGGCTTCGACTGGTTCACCGACAACATCGCCACCGTGTTGGCCATGCTGGCCACCAGGATGAACATCGGCTGGCTGACGCGGCTCGCGGGCCTGCCTACATGTTGACCGCGATTCCCGTGGCAGCCTGCGTCATGCAGTATCTGGAAAGGGCGCACGAGCCGGGCTTCTATTTTCAGTCTCATTTCTTGAGGCCGGAAAGCTTGTTGCAAGTCCTCCAAGAGCTGGGAATACAAACCCACGTGAGCGAAGGGTCCTAGGGGTAGCGGCGATGGTTTCCGAGCGACCGCGTCTTCAGGGCCGTCACCGTGTCGCGGCCTTCCTGTATGCCGGCATGGCCGTCGTCAGCTTGGTGCTCGGCGCGATCTACTTGTTTCGCGATTCTTTCATGCCGTATCATGCGGCTGCGTTAGGCAAGGATTGGGGCGAGCTCGGCCCTGCGACTCAGACGCTTCTCAAGGCCCTCATGGAAGTTGCGGCCGCTGGTTGGCTGGCGCTCGGAGCGCTGGTCTTGTTGCTCGTTGCGTTTCCGATTCGGCGCGGTGAGCGCTGGGCGCGACTCGCTGCACCAGCCGCGCTATTGCTCTTCTACGTCCCCACACTGCTCGCCACCCTGAGTGTGCTTCATGAGACACCCGGTTCGCCACCTTGGCGCTTCAATGTGGTGGCGTGTCTATGCGCGGTGGTCGGCCTCGTTTTGGACGCACCCTGGCGTTCCGCTACGAAGACAGCACGCGAAAACGCATGAACTCGCCGCCTTCGACAGCTGCGAGTCGCCCTCGCAGAACGGAGCCGAGCGCGAGCGCCGGAGTCAGCACCCCTCCACCTGGCGGAAGCTCGTCGCCGTCGAGCGCGAGACAGAGTCCCGCCTCGCCCAGCATCTTCGAAGTGGCGAGGTAGCCTGGATCGCCGCGTCCTTGTACTTCGACCGTCGTTGTGTGCTCGCCAGTCGCCGATGCCGCCTTGAGAACCACGCGGAACCCACCGGCACGCCGCAGCCACTCCGGCGGACCTTGACCTGACTTCGGAGACAACGGAATCGGTGCGCCGACGAAATACCCGAAGCCACGGCTGAGCCACAGCCAGCCAGCCTTCAACCCAGCGCCCACGGAGGTGCCTTCTGCGTAGGAGCACGGCAGGCGTCCACTCAGCGCGAGGGAGCGCCGTACGTTGCGCGCGTTGATCGGCGCCATGAAGAACGGAGTGCCGAGTCTTTTGAAGTCGCGGTCAAACCGAGGCTCGTCCCAACCCGTGATGGTCTCGCCTTCGACCTTGCCCTCCGCCGACGGAGCAAGCACGTACGGATCGTTGCAGAACGCCGCGTCGTACTGTCCGGACTCTGGAAGCTGCGCGAGCGACTCGAGCGTTCGATTCGTCCCGCGGCTGAACGAGCCGGCGTAGTGCGTGAAAAGCGCCTTGACGTGTGCGGCCCGCTCGCCGCGCCGTTCCAGTTGCTCGATGGCGAGCTGGGTACCCAAGTCCGACGGAATGCTGTCGACCCCGGCAGCGTGCACGATCTTCGCCCCAGTGCGCTGCGCCTCTTCGTGGAACTGATCGATCATCGCGCGCTGAAACCAGTACTCGCCAGTGAGATCCGCGTAGTGGCGCCCCTGCCTCGCGCACGCTTCGACGACGACGTCACCCCCGTGCTCGCTGTAGGGTCCGGCCGTCGTGAGCACGACCCGGGCCTTCGAGACCATGGCGTCAATCGATGGTCTGTCCGCGGTGTCGGCGACGATGATCTCGGGAGTCGCGCCCACCAAAGAGCTTCGCAGCGCAGCGAGCTTGTCGGGACTGCGTCCGGCAATCGCCCAGGAGAAGCTGGTTTGGCTCGGGTGGCTCGCCAGGTACTCCGCCACCAGCTTGCCCGCGAATCCCGTTGCGCCAAGCAACACCACGTCGTGGTCCATCGATGCCCCTTTCGGCCCTCACCAAACGAACTTCCGGTAGACCCGCGGATCGACCGCCGCGGCGCCAAGCATACCGCCCGCAAGGGCTCCGGCGATCCCGGGGACCATGACGTCCTGGCCCGTCAAGAACAGGCCGGGGACGGGCGTGCGGGCGGCGAGCGCCTCCGACAACATTCGGCGCGGCGTTATTTCGACGCCGTAGAACCCGCCCTTCTCGTGGCGGGTGAATGCCGCGGTTGCGAGCGGGGTGCCGAGCTCACGATAGACGACGAGCGGCGCCAGTGCCGGGAACTTCTCATTGAACAACGCCATCAACTTGGCCTCGACGTCCTGTTTGAACGCTGTCCATTCGGCGGCGCGCTCCCCGGGCTCCCTGTCGGCGAACTCGGCCACCGACGACCAATCGGCCCAAACCATCACCTGACCGGTGTGGCGGTTCGACGGACCCGGATCGTGCTCGGGATCCTTGAGAGACGGGAACGATGCGAACGCCATCGGGATGGGCCCGCCGTCGGCGGCTGACCATATGCCTTCATCGGTGTCCCAGCTCTCGTAGAACCAATGGTTCGAGCGCGTGGCTCCGTGCCGGGCGATATCGCCCTCGAAGCCGAGGTAGACTTCGAAGTGGCAGATCGCTGGCTTGAAAGAAGCGATCTCCTGGGCCCACTCCTGCTCGACAATCGGTTCGGGCAACAATCGCTTCACCGTTTCGCCGGCTCCGATCGCCGAGACGATAACGGGGGCCTTGATTTCTTCGCCAGCGCTCGTGCGTACGCCGATGGCTTTCCCTTCTTCAAACAGGATTGCGCTCACGGGCGTTCCGGGGCGGGCGCTTCCGCCCGCTGCTTCGATCACCGGAACGAGCCCCGCCGCAATGGCGCTCGCGCCGCCCACGGGATAGCCCGCGCCGTCGAGGTAGTGGCGCATGACAATCGCGTGGATGCCGAAGCTCCCTTCCTTCGGTTTGCCGCCATAGGTGCCCCACTGCGCCGACAACACCGACGCGAGCTTCGGATCGGTGATGATGTCTGCGATGACTTCGCCGGT
>CAJHXN010000248.1_pt1 | contig 10398 bp, 13 predicted proteins | sample 9198401 | NCBI WGS metagenome assembly CAJHXN01 (sample SAMEA7708334, study PRJEB35096) | sediment metagenome | biome: marine neritic benthic zone biome [ENVO:01000025]; feature: sediment [ENVO:00002007]; material: shallow marine sediment [ENVO:03000034] sea grass bed [ENVO_01000059] ... | reverse complement strand
GGGCGCAGGATACTTGAGGGGAGTTGACCATAGTACGAGAGGACCTGGTTGAACGTATCCCTAGTGTTCCGGTTGTTTCGCCAGAAGCATAGCCGGGTAGCTATATACGGAATCGATAACCGCTGAAAGCATCTAAGCGGGAAGCGAGCCCCAAGATGAGGTATCCCTGGACTTCGGTCCCTAAAGGCCACTTGTAGACGACGAGTTTGATAGGCTGGGTGTGGAAGTGTGGCAACACACGGAGCTGACCAGTACTAATCGGCCGTGAGGCTTGACCTTCTTCTAAGACACGTTTCGTACGTGGCTTGAGACCAGGGTTGGGAGGAAGAGCTCGCAGTGCTCAACAACACGGGCATGCGAACTTGCTTCTGATCCGCGAGCGCTAAGTGCACCACAGGTGCACACACAAACGCGCGAGCCAGCTGCGGTGAAGAGAAACTTTCTACGGATTCGGTGGCAATGTCGGCAGGGTCACACCCGATCCCATCCCGAACTCGGAAGTTAAGCCTGTCAGAGCCGATGGTACTGCAGGGGCAGCCCTGTGGGAGAGTAGGACGCCGCCGGAATTATGAGAGCCCCGTCTGTTAGTGCAGGCGGGGCTTTCTTCTTTGGGGCTACTAGCGTTGCTCGAACTGGGGACAAGCCCATCGGGCCCAACGTAAACCGCGCCTACTGGTAGTAGTACGCCCAGAAAAAGCACATTTCGGCGTTGACCGACGTGCCGAAGCCGACGTCCTCCTCGGTGTAGTTGAACCAGTCGCAGGTGAGATTGAAGCCACCGCCCGGCGGGACGACAAAGGGCGGGTCGTGGGTAACGGTTTCGGGCTCGTCCCAGCTGAAGTTCTCGACGTCGTACACCGCTTGCACGGGGTTGAGACTCGAGTCGACGACCTCGACGGACACGTTGGTCCCGAGCCTGTGCTGATGCCCGGTGATCGCAAAGAAGTTCACCCCTTGAAGATCTGCGGGCACACCGATAAACATCGGGCCAAGCGTGCTGTTCTGGCCTGCCTCGATGAGTGGAAACCCGAGAGGGCCAAGAAATTCGATGTCGGCGCGAAACTCCACGCCTTCATCTGACACGGAGGTAAACGTGGACGTGGCTTCTGCCATTTGATCGGCAGCGCTCACATTGATGTAATGAAGCTCGAGTCGCACCATCTGGCCGGGCTGAAGCTCGTACGCAACGCCGGGAGGCAGCGTGAGTATGTCATCGGCCTTCTGCGTGATCATCAAAAGTTTCGAACCGCCAAGAGAGCCCTCAAACGGAAAACAGTCGAAGGGTTCGGGCAGCTCCTCGGTGTCGTTCACTTCGTAGACGATAAAATGATGCGAAGTCGCACCGAGCTGATTGTGGATCCGGTTGACGAAAATCGGTCCCTCGTTGCCGATTCGCTTGACGACGCACTGGGTTCGCTCCTGGCCCGAGGGAACCGACGTTGGCCCCCACTTCACTTCAAAGGTGCCGACGACCGCTGGCCCGCCGCCGACGCCCGCCGATCCACCAACGCCTACGTTGCCTCCGTCGCCGCCCACGCCCCCACTACTGGACGCGTCGTCACCGCACCCTACGCATAACATCAGGAGGCCGATCATCGCGCCGTGTCGCATGCCGCACCTTCGCTTTCGCCCACTCGGGCATTCTAGTGTAGCTCTCTTAGCGCATCGGGCCCAGCGTAACGCCGAATTGCGCGGTACTCGCTCTTATGTCGACTTCCCAAACTTTCAAGAGCCCGTTTGTAGTTACTCATCTACGCCCCGGTACCGGCCAGCAGGTTCACCAGCGAATCTTGCTAGTACTTGGCGCCCTTGCCGTCCTTGTACACCACCGCGTTGTACTGCTGCCACCACGCGCGCGAGAGCCCCGACTCCGCCTGGCAGCCCGGCCACGTTCGATCCTGTATCGGAAGCGCGAGCGACGCGCGGATTGGCTCGTCCTTGAACCCTCCGTACTTCATGCAGTCCGAATAGTCCGAGGCATACACGATGCGCTTGACGTTCGCCCACGCCACCGCGGAGTAACACATCGGGCACGGCGCACCGGAGGTGTACAAGGTGGCACCGGCAAGTTCGTCGAGGCCGTGTCCGTTGTCGTGCGTCGCCTGGCGCAGGGCGTTCATCTCACCGTGGCGTGTCGGGTCGCCCTCCTTGAGTACGGTGTTCCAGCCCTCGCCGAGGATCTTGCCGTCCTTGTAGAGTACCGCGCCGAAGAGCCCGCCGTCGGGTGCATGGCCGTGCATCGCCTGCACGGGATTGTGCGACGCGAGCTTGATCGCACGCAGGATGTACTTGCGGTCGATGGTGGTCTGCTCGCTGGACGCGCCCTCGGAGCACTGGAAGTTGCCTTCCGATCCCGCGCCCTGGACCACGGCGAATTCCTTGGGCGGGGCGTCCGGCGCCTCGTCCACCCACTTCTGCGTCTCCGCGGGGGTGTACCCTTGGAACGTGTTCGGCTTCCGCAAGCGTGAGTTGTCGTCACTACACGCGAACGCCATGGTTGCCGCGCAACAAACCAAAAACGGTGCTTTGCTTTCCTGCATAGCCGTCTCTAGTACGGCAGCACACTAACGCAAATCCCGGAATCCACCCCGCCGGGCCCCCACTCTGTTAGGATCGCCAGCTCAACATCTCACACGGGAGCTCACAATGGCCGCGTACTTCATCTTCCGTCACAAGGTTACTGACGCCGACCAACTCAATAACGACTATCTTCCGAAGGCGGTCGAGAGCCTCGGTCCATATGAGCCTGAGGTCCTCGTAGTGGACGAGAACATCGAGGTCATGGAGGGGAGCACCGAGGACACCCGCTGCGTCGTGCTCAAGTTCAAGGACAAGGAAACGGCCAAGGCCTGGTACAATTCGCCGGAGTATCAGGCGGTGGTCGGCCTGCGCCTCGACGTGACCGACGGTCCGTCGGTGCTGTGCGAGGGCTTCGTCCCCCCGAGCGCATGACGCCTGCGCCCAGGCTATTTGAAGAGTTGTTTCGCGAGCGTGCGCCGCGTGAGGTGGATGGCCCGGTTCACACCCTGAAGTAGCGGCATGAGCGGTGCCAGATGGACGGGAGGGTGAAGCTCGACGAGCTCGATGACCACGCCGTCGGGCACTGTCACGTAGGCGTAGCGGACCGAGCCGGCGCGTCTCGGTTCGGCGTGCACGTCCGCGCCTGCGTCACGCAGACGGTCGAGCACCCCATCGAGGTCGCTCGTCTGGAGGCCGAAGTGCGCCACCCCGAACCCAGCTCGAAGAGCCCCCACACCCACCTCGGGCGGCGCCGCAGGCGTCATGCCAGGTGGGAACTCGCTGATCACCAAGAGCTGTCCGCCGAGGAGCACTCCGTGGTTTTCCCCGCGCTCGCCAGAGGGAACGGACCCTAGGTGCTCAGCGCCCAGGCACGACTCGTAGAACCGGATCGTGGCCCACGGATCGGCCGCGTGAATGTGGATATGGTCGATGGATGTGATGAACACGCTTGGGCGTTGAATGGTCCCATGCGCGGAAGCTTCGTTCCAGTAGGAAAGGCGACTACGGATCAGGTGGTCTTACGCGCCTGCCGGCGGCAGCCACGAAGCAGGCGTTGTCGAATCCAACACCCGAGCAATCTCCCACGGAGTCAGTTGGCATCGATTCGCATGATTCTATGCTCGGGCGCGGCGTACAAGTCCCAGGGCCGTCGCAGGTGATGCCGTTGCAATAGTCTTCTTCGTTGCAATCGCGGTTGGCCATGCAGTCGCACATGCCTTCGCCGGAGACCCGCACGCCTGCTGACCTCGCCACACATGCATTGTCGTAAGTCATTCCGTCGCAGCCACACACCGGATCGATCACGAGCGTGCAAGAGGTTGGGCGGGGCTCGCATAGTCCGCGCTCACGACAACTCGTCGAAGACTCACAGAACTCTTCGGCGGTGCACTCATCATTGCTACCGCAGCCGCCTAGACCGCTCGAACCGCTCGATCCCCCTCTACCCGCTGTTCCGCCCATTCCAGCAGTGCCGCCGCCGCCATCGGAGTCGTCACCGCACGCAGTTGCACAACAGGCCAAACACAAAACAACCTGGAGTATCGTTCTCATCCGACCGACAATACCGGATTGGAGATCCCCTTAGCGAGGCCGTGCGTTTTGAGCGCTCGATTCGCTTGCGGGAGGCCGCGCGGCGTTCGTGCCTTGATGTGCGATGTCGGCTGCGATCGCATTTAGACTCTGCGCCAGCCAGCGCTTGAAGAGAGAGAGGATAGGCAGGGTCAACGGGTAGGCCAGTGCCGATCGCAGCTCGAACGTGTAGCCCCAATCGATGCGGGTGCCGTCTTCGACTTCCGTAAAGTCCCAACGCCCCGTCCCGCTCCGAACCAGCCATGAGAACGGTGGTTTGATCCCCCCCACCCATCGGTATTGATGACGCATTGGGGGCGTGTAGTCGAGGATCACCTCTTCGAGCACCGACCCGTCGGTCAACGTCATCGTACGTTGGGCGCCGGTTCTCAGAATTTCACCTTCGTGCATCTCGGATTTCGCCACACCGGCGATCGGCCCGAGGGGACGTAGAAAGCGCTCAGGGGTGTCATCTTTCGTGCAAAGGTCGAACACCTCTTCGCGCGGCCTTGCGATTACGATGGACGCTGCTGTAGAGACCTTCATGGCTCCGACTCTATCACGGGACAGGCGTCAGCACGACGACCGGTAGCTCTCGTTTGGTTCGAACCTGATACTTCGCCCACATCGGGTTCACCGTTTTGCCGATTTCCCACAGGCGCTCGCGTTCGGGTCCGGTTGCTAGGGAAGCCTTCACAGGGAACTTCTTCCGGCCGACGCGGCATGCGCCCATTGGATCGACTTGGAGATTTTTCCACCATTGGGGGTCGCGCTTTGCGGCGCCGTCCGACCCGACGACCACATAGTTGTCGCCATCCTGAAAGTAGACGAGTGGCGTCGAGTGTATCTTGCCCGATTTCCGGCCGGTGACCGACAGCAACAACATGGGGACGCCCCCTCCCTGGGCGCCGATGCGCCCGTCGCTGGCTTCGTAGATCGCGGTATGCGCTTTGAAAATCGCCTTGAGGGCTCGGGCGCGCAGCCGTTTGTAGGGGGAGGCCATGAGAGTGTTCTTAGCGCAAAAAATATCTTCGCGCTCCGTTGGTTTGCAGCAAGTTCTGTCGATCCTTCGGGACCCGTCGAACTTCCAATGGTTGAGTGGTTTACTCAACCGAAACGCTGAATGCGGGGCGGTAGAAGGTATGGGTACGGTGTCCGCAAGATGTTCCGATAAACCCACCGGTCAGCACGGCGTGCGGCCTGGATGAACGCATAGGTCTGGGCGTCGTTCCTGTAGTGTGCGCGCACTTCTTTTTCGGTGATTTCCGGATCTAGAGCGAACTCACGATTCGCGACAGGAATCAACGGTTGCAGAATCTCTTCAAGTCCTTCCTTGATCAGATTTCCGAGAAAATCCAAAGCCTGTCCTCGGATCGAGAAGTAATTGTCGAGAATGCCCTTGATGAGAAATCGATCGACGATCGCACGCACGGGTGCTGGGAGCGCGCGTGTCTGCTGGCTGAAATCGAACAGGTCGTTTCCTTGCTGATCCCGCAAGAAGGGCGTCCCCACGTCGAGATAGCGCAGGCGGTCTCCTTCGAAGGCCCAATTGGAAAGCTGTCCGTCCGGGGCGAGCGAAGGGGTTACGGACGCTCGGATGCGACCGAAAATGCGGGACACGTGAGCCGCAGCTTCCTCCGCGGCCTTGCCACGAAGGAAGTCCGGGCCGAGTGTGCCAGGCGCGAGGAGTGGTTGGACGCAGTAGAGAACGTGGCCCGTCGGGCGCGCCAAGATCGGAGTCTCGGTCGTGACGACGTCGATCCCGCAGCGCTGCAATTGCTCTACGTACGAGGCGATGAGCCGCGCGGCGTCTTCTGCTGCCTCACCCGAAGAGAACGGCACGAGCCGCTTGCAGGCGAAGTCGCCATGCGGAGTCGAGAGCTTCACGCCGATGGTGACCTCCCCGTATCCGATAACGTCGAGATCATCAGCATGGCCGGTCCGCACGGCTTCTTCGAAGCGGTCCTCGAAGGCTTCGATTTCTGGCCTACTTGCTAGCGCCATCAGGCGAAAGCTTTCGTCATACGGTCGATCAGGTCTGCGGCTTCGTCATCGGAGATGACCAATGGTGGCAGGAACTGGAGCACGCGCCGGTCGTTGCCTGCTGGAAAACAGAAGACGCCCTGTTGCATGATGCGCAGAAGCGCACCCAACGCCTCGGTCTCGGTCGAAAAACGCAGCCCCATGAAGAGTCCGCGACGCCGGAGCTCGAACGGGAGCGAGGCAAACGCTTCGGCGAAGCGCTCTGATTTGGACTCGACGCGCTCGAGAAAACCAGGCTCGCCCACGATGTCGAGTACTGCTTGCGCTGCCACGCATCCGAGCTCGGCGCCCCCAAACGTCGAGATGTGGATGAACGGGTTTTCTTCGCCATCGAGAACTGCGTGCATCTCGCGCGTGAGCAGTGTCGCGGTGATTGGGTAGATGCCGCCCGACAGCCCCTTGCCGGTGATGATGGCGTCCGGAATCACATCTTCGTGTTGAATCCCCCACCATCGTCCGGTCCGACCGAGTCCGGTCTGCACCTCGTCAACGAGCAGGCGTGCCCCGCGGTCGTCGCACAGCTGGCGAATCGCACCGAAGTAACCCGGATCGGGAATCGGCATGCCCAACGTGGCTGGGATCGCCTCGAGAATGACAGCGGCGGTTTGGTCATCGATGGCCGCTTCCATCGCACCGAGGTCGTTGAAAGGCACTTGAATGAACCCCGGAAGATTCGGACCGAACGGTTGGCGGAAGGATGCATCCCCGGCCGCAAGTGAAAGACCCGTGTGACCATGGTACCCGCCCACGACCGAAACGACCTTCACGCGATTCGTGGAGCCGCGCGCGGTTTTGATCGCCACGTCGACCGCCTCGCCTCCAGAAACGCCAAACACGACCCGAGGTAGTACGTCGTCGAAGGTTGCTGACAGCCGCGATGCGAGCTGGGCGCGCTGGCCCGACGGGAAGTGGTGGTTCCCGATGTCGATCTCTCCGAGTGCGTCGGCCACCGCACGAGTCACACGCGGGTTGCAGTGGCCTAGGCCAAACACACCGCCGTTGCAGTGGCAGTTGATGAAGCGAAGCTTGGTGTACGCGTCCTCAAACCAGATCCCCTCGCGCTTTCCCATGACCATTTGGAGGCCCATGCCCTGGTAGTACGCGAGCTTGTTGGGTGCGACGTGCTCGCGGAACACATCAGCAAGCTCGTCAAAGGTCTCGAAGGGTTGGATTGGCCGACCAGTGGACATCGAACCTCGCCTAAGGCACCACGACGCTGCCACACATGGCGCGAAAAGGATACATCCAAGCGGGCGTGCCTGTCGCAGCTAGGCGCTGCGATGCCCGTGACTAGTCGAGCGCGATCTCGTTGAATTCGATTCCGACGAGGAGCGGAAATGGCGCAGCAGCCCCGTCTTTGCGGCGGGGCGTGACCCGTCGGCGGGTGGCGAAGGGGATCCCATCGACCTCTTCGTGCGCGAGAACGCAGTGTGCCCCCTTGGCCCAGTTGCCGAACACACTAGCGGTGTAGTCGTGCTGAGTGAGCAATGACGTTTGCGGGTCGACGTGGAACTCCTGGATCTCACTGTGGGTCGGGAAACCAGACGGAAAACGCGCCCGAAGTGTCGAATCGCCTGCGTCTTGCCAATCGATGTCGTCCCGCGTGAGGAGCGCCGGGAAAGTGACGTAGTTCCACAACGCATAACCCGCGAAGTAGACCTGATCCAAGCGGTCCCACCATAGAAGACGTCTGCCACCTGGAAACAAGCGTTGCGGGTTTGGGCGCGTCTCGACGACATCGCCGTTAGGACGCTCGAGACGTACTTCATCACCGGCGAAGACTTCGATGAGCCCGTCACCGTTCTCCGGAAAGAAGCGCACGAGCGGTTGGTGCGCGTCGATTTTGGCGGGCACCCGAGTCATCGGCGCCCGCCACTTCATTCGGAACGCAAGTCCGCGCGCCGAAACCCGAAGAGCAATCTGCCGGATCGCGCGCCACCGCGCGGCGCCGCCGTATGCGTCAATGACGCGACGGAGTAGCTCGTTCGGCTCGGTCATTCCTCAGCGGCCGGGCGGCCGGTAGTCGATCGATCGCTGACACGCTTTATCGATTTCCTCGGGCGTGAGGAGCGGGGTCGTCGACAGCGTCACCGCTCCGCTTGCGTTGACGATCATGCTGACCGCCACCGCCGATGTCACATCGGGAACATCGACGATCGCGTACACGTCCGCATCTCCTAGCGCGTAGTAGAAAGCCTCTAGGCGTCCGTCCAGTCGCTGAACCATCTCCTCCACGATGGCTTTGCGGCCGGTGCCTCCATCTTTCAGCAAACCCTTCGTTCCTTCGGCCGTGTAGGAAGATTTGACTAGGTACTTGGCCATGTGCGGCCTCCTTTCTGGACTCACGATGCTGCCTGAGGGTCTGCTGATTGGGAAGGGGGTGAGCTCGCTCACAGATGTGTGACACACCCTCCGACGATCCCCTACAACACGGTCTGACGGGGCTTCCTTAACCCTGGAAGGCGACGGGGGATCAGCGTAGATCTCGCTGAAGAGTAGTTCAGCATGATCAAGCGTATCACCTTAGTTGGCTTGGCGGCGCTCCTCGGCGCCGCGGTGGGTTGTGGAAGCTCTGACGGAAGCGCCGCCGGTGGAGTCGGTGGCGCCGGCGACGGCGGCGGCGGCGGCGGCGGCGGTGGTGGCATCGGGGGCGAAGGCGGCGTCGGCGGCGAGGTGGGCCGCACCTTTACGTCGGTGATGGACCGGATCGACGCGGGGCTCGCTTATCGGCTTGAGGGCTGTCGATGCCAAGGTTCTGGTGGGGTCGTCTCAGAAAGCGCATGCCTAGGCCTCGTCAACTTCACCGAGCTTCCCGCCTCTGATCGGCAAAACGCATGCTTCGACGAAGTGGTCCTCGGGGAAGAGGAAATGACGCTCGAAAATCGGCTCGCCTGTTTGATCGAAGTCGATCTCGCGGCAGCGGACTGCCTAGCCGAGGTCAGTGGATGCGAGGCGGCCGGTATCGCCGATTGCGTCGCTGCGAGAACGATGGGCGCGGGATCCTGCCCGACGCCCCAGCGCTCGGTTCAAGAAAGCTTTGCTGAGTGCCAGGCGACAGTCGTCGAGGATGCGGTCGACGCATTCTTGGATTCCCGTTCCGCGCAATGTGATTGCCTCACCAACTGTACCAGTGCCGACCCGGACCCGGAGGTTCTCGAGTGCATGGTGGACACGCTGCAGACAGAGTTAGACATGCTTGGTCCCCAGGGCCCAACTGAGCTTACGTGCATCAACCAATTCTGGCGCCGCAAGGCTGTTTGTTTCGGCAACGAGATGACCTGCGACGGTGCGATGACCGCGTGTTCGGACCTTCCGCTCACGCCTTGCGCGATCAGCGGTGCAATCCTAGACGATTGTCTCGCCCTCTAGTGCGATCGTCACTGCGGTGGCAGATGGTCACGCTTCGAGATCGGGACGCGCAACCGGCGGAGGTTCTTGGTCGTGGCGAGCGTCGTTTTCCACCCTTGTGCGGGAACGGCGAGCATCGAATCCACGAGCTCAGGGGTGAACAGAATCGGTTCCGCGTCCGCGTTGTATCCAAGTTGGAGCAGAGCATCTTGTTCGAATAGACGGCACTGCTTTTCGCAACAGTGAAATGGCTCGACGACCCTGTAATAGCCTTCGGGAGGGAGTGGCTCTAGGAATCTCACGAGGTCGAGGTCTTCGATGACTTGCCCGTTCTCCTGAAATTCGGCGTGGTTGTATCGCCATGCCTTTGGGAGATAGACGCCCGGGCCAGGGTCGCCATGGTTGTGGAAGTAGACGAGCCGACCTGCCGGTATCGACCCGAGACTCGTGGTCGTCCGGTACAGACCACATGGCGGAAGCTCCATGATCCGAGGCGTATCCCACTCGGAAAGGGCCGGCAATGACGCCACCGTCGGAGACGCGCGCTTCTGATGACCGTTTCCGACGATCGTTGTGGACCCTTTCGGACTGTCGTGCTTTGTCTCACCATGTGTGAGCACGCTTACCGAAGACAGAAGAAAAAGCGGGGAAGCCGCCAAAACTCCGCATGATCTGATTGATCGACATCGAGAGTCTGGGGTAGTTTCAACCCTTCCCCGTTACAGAAACCTGGGCCTGCCCGGCCCGTGTTGGCGATGCTGAGAAAACCTGCGGTGACTGCGTGAATTTCCGGTACGAGCGGGAAATGCGTGATCCCGTCTTGGCTTGGCTGGAGTCGAATGGGTTTCTTCCGGCGGTCGAATTCCACATCTGGCATACTGCCGACATCGTTGCCGGCAGATATGGCCCTCGACCCGC
>CAJHXN010000440.1_pt1 | contig 10431 bp, 7 predicted proteins | sample 9198401 | NCBI WGS metagenome assembly CAJHXN01 (sample SAMEA7708334, study PRJEB35096) | sediment metagenome | biome: marine neritic benthic zone biome [ENVO:01000025]; feature: sediment [ENVO:00002007]; material: shallow marine sediment [ENVO:03000034] sea grass bed [ENVO_01000059] ... | reverse complement strand
TCGATACGTAGGTCTGCAGCGGCCGACGCGTGAACGCGCGTGGTCGTTGGCGTCATGCGGGAGACCGGCACGTGGCGGTAGATGTCTGTGACCGAGGAGAGCGGTTGGAAGTCACCGCCAGCGATGCTCACATCGTCGCTCCCGTCGACTTGTCCGGTGGCTACCGCTTCGACGACTTTTGCGTAGGCCAGCGGGCCGACGGTCGCGCCGTTCGGCTTTCGGATCGTGTACTCGAGCGGCGTGACGTTGGTCGTGCTCGGATGCTCCTCGGAGAGCAGGAGCGGCGTCGGCGGCATCGTCGGCTTTTGTATCGTGTCGGCGGACGTCTTCCGCAACCGGGATTCGGCGGCAATCGAACCGACCAGCGCAGCCAGCTCCGCGCGCAAGACCTCCTCGGGCCGGCTCTGCCAGGGATCGAGCGCTGCCCAGAACGCGCGCGCGGTAGGCGGACGTTCCTCGGCGCTCGCGGCAAGTGCCTTGAGGATCACCGCGCCAAGCCCCTCGGGCAGCTGCGGCAGGAACTCGACGAATGGATGGACTTCGGCGTCGCGAATGGCGAGGAGCACCGCGAGCTCGCTGCCACCGGTGAACAAGGGGCGTCGCATGAAGAGCTCTGCAGCAATGACGCCGGTCGAGAAGAGATCGGCGCGCTGGTCGACGACCCCGCCCGACACCTGCTCTGGTGCGAGGTAACCGAGCTTTCCGTTGGCGCGCACCGCGGTGTTCGCCTCGAAGGCGTTGACATCCGAGCGCGCGATGCCGAAATCGGCGATCTTCACATCGCCATGAATCGAGATCAGCACATTGGACGGGCTGATGTCGCGATGGACGATTCCGAGCGTTCCGCCGGCAGCATCGGTTGCGCGGTGCACCGCGTCGAGGCCATTCAGGATCTGGCGCACCAAGTAGACGACGAGATCGTGCTCGAGCCTTCGGCTGTCGCGTGTGAGGCGGCGGTTCAAACGCCAGAGGTCGCAGCCCGGAACGTACTCGAGCGTGAGGTAGGGCTGTCCCTCGATCTCTCCATGGCCGAGGACATGGACCACGTTTGGATGTGTGATCTGGCTGGCGAGCCTGGCCTCTTCCGCGAACATCTGCTGTGCGTTGCTCTCATCGGCGATGTGCGGAAGCATCCGTTTCAAGACGACGACACGCGGCTCGCCGGCGGCCCGTGGCTCGAGGGCACGAAAGACTTCCGCCATCCCACCAACTGCAATACGGTCGACCAGGGTGTAGTCGCCCAACGGGGTATTCGGTGGAGGCGCTGGCGGCGGTGACGATGGTCGAGGCACAATCTGGATTGTAACGGTGCCAACGGAAAATATCGATATTACAAAAACAAAGTTAAGTGGAATTCGGAGAAATTGATGGCGGATCAAAGCTCGAGGGCGGGAGAACGGTATGCCAGTGCACAAATCTTGGATTATGCGGCGCGGACGCACCATCCCGAGGATAGGGCGCTGGCACGCGCCTTCGAGGCTCCGGCGCGGCACGGTATGCCGGAAATTCAGCTGGGTCCCGCGGAGGGCAGGCTTCTGGAATTGCTGCTCAAGCTGATCCAGGCGCGGAAAGTCGTAGAGATCGGCACCCTCGCCGGTTACTCCGCTTGCTGGATCGCGCGTGCGCTCCCCCCAGGCGGCCATCTGTGGACGATTGAGTCGCATCCGAAGCATGCAGGGGTCGCCGCCGAGGTGATCGGAGAGGCCGGGTTTGGCGACCGTGTCACCATCATTCGGGACGAAGCCGCCGAGATCCTTCCAAAACTAAGCGATTCTGGTCCGTTCTGCGCCGTCTTCCTCGACGCAGACAAAGGCCGCTACGACCTGTACGGCCGCTGGGCCACGGCGAACCTGCGGCGCGGCGGATTGCTGATCGCGGACAACGCCTATCTGTTCGGCCGGCTTCTGGAGGGCGGCGACGAGGCGACGGCGATGCGCCGATTCCACGAGGAGATGGCTCTCAATTTTGATTCCGTTTGCGTGCCGACGCCGGACGGGCTGGCGGTCGGCATCAAGATGACGCCAGCCGCTTGACCATTGTTCGCCGGGCAGCGATATAGGCCCCCGCGCTTCCGTTCGCTCCGGGCTTGACGGCGCTTTGGAGCGGCCCTAGCGGGCTCGCAGGGAGAGGCAAAGTCGCGCGTAGCTTGGCTGCGCAACCGCCGCCTGAATCTTGTTCGTGGAAAAGTAACGAACCGACTTGTCCGACCCTCGAGCTTCGCCTACATGGCGGCCGGTCGATTAAAGGACTGAAGAGAAAACGCAGCATGCAGATTTTCCCCCGCGAGTTGAACTACTTGCCTCTCGCCTTGGCCCTGGTCGCCGGTGGTCTTGGAGCAGGCGTGTTCATACTGTTTTGGGTCTACTTCACCCCATCGAACTTGCAGGTTGGCTACACGCCGAAGCAACCGGTCGACTACAGCCACCGCTTGCATGCCGGGGAGCTCGGAATGGATTGTCGCTACTGCCACTCCCAGATCGAGCGCTCCCATGAAGCGATGGTGCCGCCGACGCAGACCTGCATGGGCTGCCACGCCGTCGTCCATACCGAGTCGGAGAAGCTCGCCCCGGTCCGGGAGAGTTGGGAGACGGACGAGAGCATCCATTGGATTCGCGTTCACCAAGTTCCCGATCACGCCTACTTCAACCACAGCGGGCACCTGAACGCCGGTGTCGGCTGTGTGTCGTGCCACGGCCGGATCGACCAGATGGAGGTCGTTGGGGTGGTAGAGCCGATTGCCATGCAGTGGTGCTTGCAGTGCCACCGCAATCCCGAGGAACACATTCGGCCCAAGAGCGAGGTCACGAATATGAAGTGGGAAGCCGACGAGGCCTGGCTCGCCCAGCGCGCCGCGGTGGCGAGCGTTCTCAATCCACCCTTGCACTGTTCGGGGTGTCACCGATGACCCGCAGAAAGTCTTACGAGCTGAGCCCAGGCAAGGGTCCGTCGATGTGGCGGAGCCTACAGGACAAGGCCCGCGGCTCGGACGAGCTGACGAAGCTCGCCCAAGAAGAGCAACCCGGCGGTTTCATCACCGACCTGTTGAGCCCCAAGGCGCTCGTCTCGCGACGTTCGTTCGTTCAAGGGTCCTCGATCGCGGCCCTGGCAGCAGGCCTTCAGGGCTGCGTGCGCCGACCCAAGAACGAGATCCTGCCGTACAGCAAGGCGCCCGAGTACTTGGTGCCAGGCATTCCTTCGCACTTTGCCACCGTGACGTCGCGCGGGCGAGACGCGCTCGGAGTCGTGGTCACAAATCACGACGGCCGCCCGACCAAGGTCGAGGGGAACGAGCAACACACCAGAAGCCTTGGTGGAACCGATGTTCGGGCACAGGCGTACGTGTGGGACCTCTACGATCCGGACCGATCCCAGTCCCCGGCGAAGCGCAATGGCAACGCGCTCGTCGACGCGACCGATGCTGACTTCGACAAGGCCCTGAAGGACGTGGCAGCGAAGCACGCCAAGGATCAGGGCGCCGGCCTTCGCATCCTCGCCCCGATTTCGAATAGCCCGTCCTTTCGCCGCTTGAGGGACCAGGTCATCGACCAGTTCCCGAAGGCACGCTTTCACACCTACAGCCCGATCAACGACGACAATGCACGCGATGGTGCGCGGATGGCCTTTCAGGGGTCGCCATACACACCGGTGTACGACTACTCCAAGTCGGCTGTGACTCTGTCGCTCGGCTCGGACTTCCTGGGCTCCGAGCCTGGATCCGTCGCCGCGGGCAAGCGATTCGGGCTCAGCCGCATGCTTGGCTCGTCCGAAGCGCCGATGAGCCGGCTCTACGTTCTCGAGTCGAACTTCACGGTCACCGGGAGCATGGCGGACCACCGCGTCCGTGTGCCGCAGGCGGATATCGAGTGGTTTGCGCGGGCTCTAGTCGTCGTCCTCGCGTCCCGTGGGGCAGCCGAGCTCAAGCCAATCGCCGATGTCCTCCAAAGGGTCGAGGGCGCACTGCAAGAGGAGGCAATCGACCTCCCATGGCTCGGTGCGGTGGCCGATGACCTCATCGCAAATCGCGGCCGCTCGCTCGTGATTCCCGGCGCAGGGCAGCCGGCACGCGTTCACGCGCTCGCATGCGTGATGAACGGGGCGCTCGGAAACTTCGGCCGAACGACGTTTTTCGGTCCCGTCATCGATCCAGACGACGCCACCAGCCGCGCGAGCATCGTTGATCTCGCCAAGGCCGCCGACGCGATGTCATCGTTGATCATCCTAGGTGGCAATCCCGTCTACGATGCGCCGGCAGATCTGAAGCTCGGAGAGCTTCTTGCACGGGAGGGGCTCACCTCGATTCACCTGGCTACGCACCGGAACGAGACTTCGGAGCAATGCAGCTGGCATGCGCCACTCGCGCACGAGCTCGAAGCCTGGGGTGATCAAGAGGCCTTGGATGGCTCGGTCGCGGTGCAGCAGCCGCTGATCGCACCGCTCTACGGCGGACGTAGCGAAATCGAGCTGCTTGCGACCTTGGCTGGCGAGAAGAATCCCTCGGGACACGACCTCGTGCGCGAAACCCAAGCCGCAGTGATCGATAGCGATACGAAGGCGCTCTTGGCCTATGGAATTCCGGCTACCGAATTGAGCAGCGACGTGGTCTGGCGACGGTCCCTTCACGCCGGGATCTTGCTGAACCCGGCGCCGAGCAAGCCGCCGGTCAACTTCACCAGCATCGTCGAAGCACTCATGTCGTTCCGTAGCCGCAACCCCGTAGGCAAGGACAACATCGAAGTCGTCTTCGAACCCGATCCCGCCCTTTGGGACGGCACCCATGCCAACAACCTCTGGGCGCTCGAGCTGCCGAGCCCGATGACCAAGCTGGTCTGGGATAATGCGGCGCTAATCTCGCCGACCACGGCGCGTGAGCTTGGCGTGAAGAACGGGCAGATGCTTCGCCTCAGCAAGGGCGACGCCAAGGTCGAGGTCCCAGCCTGGATCGTACCGGGGCACGCGGACCACTCGGTCACACTGAACCTCGGTTGGGGCCGCACCGCAGCGGGCCGATACGGCAGTGGCAAAGGCTTCGACGTGAACCCGCTTCGCATGTCCGACGCAATGGACTTCACCGATGGAGTGACGGTCGAACCGCTCCGCGAGACCTACAATCTGGTGCAGACCCAGACACACGACCGCATGGAGGGTCGCCCGATCGCGATCGACGCGACGCTGGACGAGTACAAGAAGGAGCCCGACTTCGCGTCGTACCGGTCGGTTGATCCCGTGAGCACGCCGCCGTTGTGGAAGCAGGTGGACTACAGCGAAGGTCACAAGTGGGGCATGACGATCGACCTCAACGGATGCACCGGATGCAATGCCTGCGTCGTTGCCTGCCAGTCGGAGAACAACATCCCCGTGGTGGGCAAATTCGAAGTGGAGCGGGGTCGCGAGATGCACTGGCTTCGCATCGATCGATACTTCGTCGGCGACGACGAGAACAATCCGGATGTCGCCGTGCAGCCGGTCACGTGCCAGCAGTGCGAGGAAGCGCCCTGCGAGAACGTCTGCCCGGTCAACGCGACGGTTCACTCGCCTGAGGGCCTCAACGACATGGTTTACAACCGTTGTGTGGGTACGCGATACTGCGCGAACAACTGTCCATACAAGGTTCGTCGCTTCAACTACCTCGACTGGCACGGGCACCTGGACGACAAGTTCGGCTGGTACGAGGACTTCCCCGAATCGAGGAAGCTCCAGTTCAACCCCAACGTTACCGTCCGCATGCGCGGTGTCATGGAAAAGTGCACGTATTGCGTGCAGCGCATCGAACAGGGGAAGCTCTCGGCCAAGCTAGCTGGCCGCACGCTCCGTGATGGCGAGATCAAGAGCGCATGCCAGCAGGCCTGCCCGACGGGCGCCATCACATTTGGCGACCTCAACGACCCGAAGAGCAAGGTGTCCAAGCTGGCCGCAGTGGACCGAACGTACAAGCTCCTCGCCGAGATCGGCACGCGTCCGCGCACCTCGTTCCTGGCACGGATCCGGAACCCAAACCCCAAGCTGAAGGGAAATGGGTAAGAACCAATGAGCTACGACGCACCCATCAAAGAGCTCGGCGAGACGTCCCTTCTGCCCGAAGGCACGACCGCCCACGACATCACCGAGACCATCGCCGGGGTCACGGAAAACGCCGCCCCCCGAGGTTGGTGGTTGCTGTTCTTGCTCTCGCTCTCTGCGCTGGGCGCGATGACGGCCGCGCTGGCGTACTTGTTCGTGCAGGGCGTCGGTGTTTGGGGCAACAACGCGCCGATTTACTGGGCCTGGGACATCACCAACTTCGTCTGGTGGATTGGTATCGGTCATGCGGGCACGCTCATCTCGGCCATTCTCTTCTTGTTCCGGCAGAAGTGGCGCACGAGCATCAATCGCTTCGCTGAGGCGATGACGGTCTTTGCGGTGCTCTGTGCGGGTTTGTTTCCAGCGATCCACACGGGCCGCCCCTGGTTCGACTATTACTTGTTCCCGCTCCCGAACCAGATGGACATGTGGCCGAACTTCAAGAGCCCGCTGATGTGGGATGTCTTTGCGGTCAGCACCTATCTGACGATCAGCGTCATCTTCTGGTACGTGGGCTTGATCCCGGACTTCGCGACGCTGCGTGACCGGTCGAAGAACCTGACTCGCAAGAGGATTTACGGATTCTTCGCGCTCGGCTGGCGTGGTGCACATCGGCATTGGCAGCACTATGAGCGGGCCTACCTGATCTTGGCCGGCATCTCCACGCCGCTCGTCCTCTCGGTCCACTCGGTCGTTTCCTTCGACTTCGCGACGTCGGTCGTTCCAGGCTGGCACACCACGATTTTCCCGCCGTACTTCGTTGCTGGCGCGGTCTTCAGCGGATTCGCCCTCGTGATGACGTTGATGTTGATCTGCCGCTCAATCTTCAAACTGCAGAACATCGTGACCATTCGGCACTTGGACTTGATGAACAAGTTCATGCTGGGGACGGCGCTCCTGGTCGGCTACGCGTACGCGATGGAGTTCTTCATCGCTTGGTACTCCTCGAACCCGTACGAGCAGTGGGTCTTCTTCCACAATCGTCTAGGTTGGGGGCAGTTGGACAGCAGCGGGAACTGGGGCCCGCTCTGGTGGGCGTACTACGCGATGGTGTTCTGCAACGTCATCGTCCCGCAGATTTTTTGGTTCAAGCGAGCGCGTACGAGTGTTCCGATCATGCTCATCGCGAGCGTGCTCATCAACATCGGTATGTGGTTCGAGCGCTTCGTGATCATCGTCACCTCCACCTACCAAGACTTCCTGCCGTCCTCGTGGGGGATGTTCCACCCGACGGCGATCGACATCCTGACCTACGTCGGGACTTTCGGATTGTTCTTCACCCTGTTCCTTCTCTTCGTCCGCTGGATACCGATGATCGCGATCGCGGAGGTCAAGGGAAATCTACCGGGCGCGCATCCTGATATGCATGCCATCGAGGCACATGACGAGGCACCGGACGCCGTTGGTGCTCCGGTGCCCGCGGAGTGACGCGAATCATGGCTAACGAAACCAAAAAGCCCGCTCTCTACCTGGCCGAATACGACACACCGAATGCGATCGCGCAGGCGGCGATGAAGGTGCGCGACGCTGGCTACAAGAACTGGGATTGTCACACGCCGTACGCCATGCACGGCATGGATGAGGCAATGGGGCTCAAGCCCACGCGAATCGGTGTCCTCTCATTCATCTTCGGGATGCTCGGTGTCGCAACGGCGGTGATCTTGATGCAGTACACCAACGCTTTCGACTTCGACTTCCTGAGCATTGGAGCTGGGTATCCGCTCATCGTCGGTGGCAAGCCGCCAGGCGCGTTCCCATCGATGGTCCCGATCATGTTCGAGCTCGGGATTCTACTGTGCGGCTTCGCGACACTCTTCGGCTTGCTCGGGATCATCAAGCTGCCGATGCACAATCATCCGATTTTCGCGTCTGACCGCTTCGAAGCCGCCACCGACGACAAGTACTTCATTTCCATCGAGGCGGAGGACCAGAAGTTCGACCTCGATCGAACCCGGGCGCTCCTCGAGGCCACGAACCCAACGTATATCGAGCTCGTCGAGGAGGAGGTGCTTTGATGCGTACCCTTCTGATCGCACTAGCACTCGCCACGCTGGCGACGGCGTGCATCGGCGGCGAGAGCAGCGAGGCGCCGATCGTCGGCATCCGCAACATGTACAACCAGCCGCGCTACGATACCCAGGAGCGGCAGCCTTTCTTTCCAGATCAGCGTTCCATGCGCCCTCAGGTCGAAGGGGCGGTCTCTCGCGAGATGGAACGCTCGCTAACGGTCGCGACCGGCCTCGCCGCGAACGAAGGCTATCTCCTGGAGGTTCCCGCCAACGTCATCGCACGGCGTGGCGGCAGCGCTGCGTTTCTGAAGCGCGGTAAGGACCGATACGAAATCTTCTGCGCAACGTGCCACTCGGTCTCCGGCGACGGCAAAGGCATGGTGTCGCGCCGTGCTGCTTCGCTGGGCGCGGCCGGCCTCGTCGCGCCGACCTTCCACGATGACCGGCTGCGACACATCCCCGATGGCCAGCTCTTTGCGACCATCACCAATGGTGTGCGAAACATGCCGGCGTACGCCCACAACATCCCGGTCGATGACCGATGGGCCATCGTTCACTACGTCCGCGCCCTGCAGCTGACTCAGGCACCCGTTGCGGCGCTGAAGAAGACGGAGCAGTCCAAGTGACGCACTCAAACGACACAGACTACCGAGTTGGCGACGATCCCCTGTGGAAGCGGGCCTGGCTTGCGCCGTTGGGGCTCGCCATCGTGGGTGGACTGATCGCGTTCCTCACCGCCGACGCGGGCCGACTCGGCTACGCATACCTGTTCGGCCTATTCACCGTCGCCACCTTCATGCTCGGCGGTCTGTTCCTGGTCTTGGTCCAGTTCTTGACCGCCTCGTACTGGGGTGTGTCCTCGCGGCGCATCGTCGAAGTCATCATGTCGGGCGCACCCGTGGTCGCGCTCTTGGCGCTTCCCTTCATTGCGCTGGTCGCATTCGAGAAGATCGACATCTACCAGGAGTGGCAGAGCGTCTCGGCGCACGGCGAGCACGCAGAGCCTGATTCGGGGGATGACCATGCGAGCGATCACGCGCCGCACGGCGTCCTCGGCTTTGGCTCGGGCGTCGCCCACGCGCAGGCCGAAGGCGAAGATCACGGTGCGGACAGCGAAGCCGCGGCGCACGACGAAGCGCACTCGCACACGAGCCAGGAAACCGCGCTTCATCACAAGATCCTAGAGCAGAAATCCGGCTATTTGAACACGACGGGCTGGGTGGCTCGCGGACTCGGTTATCTCCTCGTCTGGTGCATTCTAGCGCTCGCGTACTTCGGTTGGTCGAGGCGCCAAGACCAAGACCGGGACCCCAAACACACCGTTCGGATGCAGAGCTTGGCGGCCCCGTCCTTGATTCTCTTTGCCGGCGCCTTGACGTTCGCAGCGTTTGATTGGCTGATGTCGCTCGAGGCCGCCTGGTTTTCGACGATCTTCGGAGTCATCATTTTCGCCGGTTCGGCCGTCTCGATTCTCGCCCTGACGATCCTCATTGGCTTGAGCCTCTACAAGCGTGGCTTGGTCGGGGATTACATCAACATCGAGCACTTCCACGACCTCAGCAGGCTCATGTTTGGCTTCGTTTGTTTTTGGACCTACGTGCAGTTTTCACAGTGGATGCTGATTTGGTACGCGGGCATTCCCGAGGAAGCCACTTGGTTCATGAAGCGCTGGGACGGCGGCTGGAAATTCGTGTCCTATCTGCTGATTTTCGGCCATTTCGTGGCGCCGTTCCTCCTTTTGATTTCGCGGGTGCAGAAGCGCGCGCTCCCCTGGCTACAGGTCATGTGCTTCTGGGTCCTTTTCATGCACATCGTGGACATCTACTGGTTCGTTCTGCCTCAGGCCGGCGCCTTCCATGTCCAACTCGCAGACATTGGCGCCCTCCTGTTCGTCGGCGGCGTCTTCTTCACCTACGTCTTTTGGCGCCTCGGGAACGTCCCGTTGGTGCCGATTGGCGATCCACGGCTTCAGCGGAGCCACCACCTCCACCAGATCTACTGAGCGTGCACGGATGAGTACGAAGCACAAAACACGATTCGCATCCTTCCACGCCTTGGTGGCCGTCTCGGCGCTCATGGCGCTTGGCCTGGGTTGCGGCCAGGGCGATTCTCCCAAGGCGCCCACGAGCGCGGATGAGTACGACATCGTCACGCGGCAGCAGGAGGAGGCCCTCGAGAAGGGGGCAATTCCGATCGCCCAGGCGATGGCGGAGTACGGCTCGACCCGTCGCGACGAGTTTGCCGCCCTTGCGCCACAGCCCTCGACCGACGAGTCGGCGGTGAGCGGCTGGTCGTTCAAGGGTGCGGCTCCCATCGCAGCGGGTGAGGTCACCATGCCGCCCGAGTGCGTCGGTGCAGCGAACCC
>CAJHXN010000190.1_pt1 | contig 10484 bp, 9 predicted proteins | sample 9198401 | NCBI WGS metagenome assembly CAJHXN01 (sample SAMEA7708334, study PRJEB35096) | sediment metagenome | biome: marine neritic benthic zone biome [ENVO:01000025]; feature: sediment [ENVO:00002007]; material: shallow marine sediment [ENVO:03000034] sea grass bed [ENVO_01000059] ... | reverse complement strand
CGCGAGCGCCGCCCCCCTCGAGCTCGACGCCGACTCGACCTCTTTCCGTACGGCCTCGGCGGTCAAATCGTCATATAGCAAGGCCTGGTCCAGGCTGGCTGCAGTCGCCGTATTCGCCTGCATGGTCGCGGGTACCGTCGTTCTCAGGTTGGTGCACTAGTCATGAAGATTCTCATCGTCATCTTGATCAGTTACGCATCCGCAGGCCTGGCGCAGCTCGTGCTCGGTATCGCGTACCGGACGCCGTCAGCGCAGCAGTACTTGATCAGCGACAACCCGCATCGCTCCGTGAGCGACCGCGAGCTCTATCTCCGAGCCCTCCTCAATGCGGTCGTGTCGATCATCTTGATCTTCGCCGTCTTGTACGGGCTCGGCTCGTACATCTACTACGACCACCCGATTCCCGCGTGGCGCTACCTACTCGAGGGTTTCACGGTCATCCTGATCTACGACTTCGCCTACTACTTCATGCACCGCTACCCGTTCCACGAATGGAAGATCCTCCGCGGCGTGCACTCGGTGCACCACGCTGCGCGCAACCCACGCTTCATCGACAGCTTGCTCCTGCATCCCCTGGAGACCGTCCTCGGCCTCGGCCTCTTTTTCGGGTCATGCGCGCTCGTAGGCGGCGTGCACATCTACACACTTGCGGCGATGTTCATCACCTACACCGCCTTCATGATCCTCAACCACGCTGGCGTCGACTACCCGAAGTTCCCCTTCAAGACGCTCGGGGTTCTCGCGGCAAAGCACGACCGGCATCATCACAGCATGCGCTCCGGCAACTACGCGGCTGTCACCCCGCTGCCGGACGTCATCTTCGGCACGGTCGAGTAAGCCATGACCGTCACTCTCGTTACGGGCGCATGCGGGTTCGTCGGCGCCGAAGTCGTGCGCGAATTCAAGGCGCGTGGCGACGAAGTCATCGCTATGGATGTCGCCCCTGACTGCCCCGTCGACGGCGTCGACTACCGGCGAATCGACATCACCGACAAAGCCGCCGTCATCGACGCGTGCAAAGGTGTCGATGCAATCATCCACAACGCGTCGATCGTCCATACGAAGCAAAACAAGCAAGACGTGGTGTGGGCCGTGAACCTCGGCGGCACGGAGAATCTGCTCGAAGCGGCACGCCAGAACGGTGTGAGCCGCTTCGTCTACATCAGCTCCGGAAGCGTGGTGTACGAAGGGAAAGACATCGAAAACGGGGATGAGAGCCTTCCGTACTCCTCGGTTTCGCAAGCGCCCTATGCGGACAGCAAGATCCACGCGGAAAGGCTCGCACTCGCCGACAATGGAAAGGGCGGCGTCGCGACGTGCGCGCTGCGACCACACGTGGTCTTCGGTCCAGGCGATCGGCGGTTCATGCCCGCGCTGTTGGACAAGGGCAAGACTGGGTCACTTCGATTTCAAGTCGGCCGCGGCACTTGGCTTTCGGACTACACGTACATCAGCAACCTCGTCGATGCTGTCGTCTTGGCGGAAGACGCGCTCGCCAAGGACGGCGTCGAGAGCGTCGCCGCAGGCCAGGCCTACTTCATCACGAATGGCGAGCCGATGCCGTTTTGGGATTTCGTGCGCAAGGTCGCGGCGCGTCTCGGCTTTCCACCCATCAAGTACCGCGTGCCCAAATGGGTCGTGTGGAGCATCGCGGCGGTCAAGGAGGGCATCGACACACTGAAGGGTGGGACACTCAGCACCGAGGACGGTATGACGCGCTTCGCGATTCGCTACATGTGCACGCACCACTACTTCAGCATCGAAAAGGCGCGTCGCGAGCTGGGCTACAACCCTTCGGTGTCCGTCGACGAGGGCATCGAGATCACCTGCCAGCACCTCGAGGCGCAGGGGCTGGTCTAGGTAGGAACGGGAGTAGGATCGATGACCGCAACCAGCACCGCGAGTCCAAGTGCAGCCCCGGTTGCATCCAAGGAGCTCGAGGACCCGCCCCGCCTCAAAGGAGGCTGGCCGGTGCTTGGGCACTCGCTCGACTTCGTCCGCGAGCCCGTAGAGCTTCTCAAGAGAGCATTCGAGGAGTGTGGGCGCGTCGCGCAGTTTGGGATCTTCGGCAAACGCATCACGCTATTCACCGGTCCCGAAGAACACGAGGCGCTCTTCCGCCTGCCCGACGAGATTCTGAGCCCAACCGAGGCCTACAAGATGATGATCCCCGTCTTCGGCAAGGGCGTGGTCTACGACACGACGCCGGAGCGCATGATGGAACAGTTGCACATGTTGCATCCCGCGCTCCGGAACAAGCGCATGCGCACGTATGCCGAGATCATCGCCGACGAAACGCGCCTTGCAATCGAGAGTTGGGGCGACGAAGGCGAGATAGAGGCATGCGAGTTCTTCAGCACGCTGACCAGCTTCACGTCGAGCCGTTGTCTCATGGGCGCTGAATTTCGAAACGAGCTGAACGAGGAGTTCGCAAAGGTCTATTACGACCTCGAAACGGGCATCGTGCCCATTGCCTACATCAGCCCGAATCTCCCGATCCCCGCATTCAGGAAGCGCGACCGTGCCCGCGCCCGCCTGGGAGAGATGGTTTCGGAGATCGTTCAGAAGCGGAAGGAACAAGGCATCGAGAACGAGGACTTCCTGCAAACGCTGATGGAGTCCACGTACTCGGACGGCACGTCTCTCACGGATCACGAAATCGCCGGAATCCTGATCGCAGGGATGTTCGCCGGCCACCACACCAGCTCCGTCACCACCGCCTGGTCGCTCCTCGAGCTAATCGAGAACCCCGACTACTACAGGAAGGTCTGCAACGAGATTCGAGGGCGCTTCGCGGATGGCACGGAGTACACATTCGACGCCGTGCGCGACCTCGATAGAACCGAATGGGCGATCAAGGAGGGTCTACGCATGCATCCTCCGCTGTTCGTCCTGTTCCGCGTGGCGCTAGAGGATTGTGAGGTCGCTGGGTACCGAATCAAGAAGGGCGAGTGGGTCTCCGTTTCGCCGATCGTCGCCCATCGCGACGAGTCGGTGTTCAGGGACGCTGCCCACTACGATCCGGATCGTTACGGCCCAGACCGCGCTGAAGACCGAAAGCCTTTTGCGTACATCGCGTTTGGAGGCGGGCGCCACAAGTGCCTCGGCAGCGCGTTCGCGATTCTTCAGATGAAGGTGATCATGGCGGTGTTGCTCAACAACTACGATTTCGAGCTTGGCGACGCCCCGGTGGAGACCGACTATGGGCGTGTCGTGTTGGGGCCGAAGCCGCCGATCCACATTCGCTACCGCAAGAGAGGAGCTTGAGAATGCCCGCGTTTCCGCGCGAAGAGCTAGAAGAGATGATGGAGCGGTGGCTCGAGGCCAACCGCAACGCCGAACGAGAAGGCAACTGGAGCAAGTACCTCGGCGCCCACTACACCGATGACGCAGTGTACCGATGGAACATGGGTCCCAACGAGGAGTTCTGGGCACGTGGCATCGACGAAATCCGCGACATCGCACTCGGTTATCAAATGAAAGGCTTCGAGGAGTGGCACTACCCGTACGACACGATCCTCATCGACGAGAAGCAAGGTCAGGTCGTCGGGTTCTGGCGGCAGTTGGCGCCGTACAAACGCCCCGACGGCACCACCTACGAGATCGCTGGGGTCGGCGGCTCCTGGTTCAAGTACGCCGGCGACTTCAAATGGTCCTGGCAGCGGGACTTCTTCGACCTCGCCAACGTGAAGTCGCTCTTCTTCGAGCTCGCAGGCGCCGGCCACCTCAATCCGGTCATTCGCGAAAAGATCCACACTCAGGCCAAGGGCGGGTTGCTGGCCGGGCACGAGAAGCTTCGCAACGAGCCCGGGCGCGTCGAGAAGCTGAAGAACGCATTGGCACTGGTCCGTATCGCAGTCTTCGGATGAACGGCACGCCCTGTCGGGGCGTAAAAGCGTGCATGCGGAGCTAGCTAGATAACGAGCTGGCTTGCGAAGGTGTGTCCACTCCGTGCAACTGAGGCCGACGCGCGAGCGCAAAACCTGCGCTCAGGAATTGCTCGGCCGCGGAAGAATTGCGTATGGATTCCTGCACGCGAGCGCCGCACGCTGCACTTCGCTTGGACATGGGACTGCAATGCTGCGGGCCCAGCTTTGGATTCAACGAAGGAGAGCAAGATGAAACCGGGGATTCTTTTCATTGCAATGGCGGCGCTCGCGTTGGGCGTTTTGGCGTCTGACAGAGTCGAGGCCAACTGGTGGGGCGGTCCCGACGTCAACCAGCGCATCTTTGGACACAGCATCAATATCGGCGACGACGCGGCAACCGGAAACTCGACCATAATCCAAACCGGACTTGCCAAGGGCAAGCCAGGTAGGGCTCAGATCACGGCAAGCCTCGTCCGCACGACCGAGTTCGTTTTCAATCCAGGAGGCGACTGCCCCGAGGGGTTCCCCCTCGAGTCACAGCTCATCAGCTTCGCGTGGGGCGAAACCTATAACGACGGATCGCTGTTGGCTGGAAATGCCGCGGCCGTGCCAGGCCAGGTAGTGTGCCTCGACCTCGAGCAAACCGCCCTGGTGGCCGAGCTCAGCGGCAGGATCACGGGCGGCGCGGGACGCTTCCGAGGCGCGAGCGGCGACTGGCATATCGTGGATGCAGTCGTGCCCATCGACACGTCGATCACCACGGCGAAGCTCATGGTCGACTTCGACTAGGCGAACGAGCAAACCGAATCGACACGAAGAGGCCCCGGCTCACGCTGGGGCCGTCTTCTTTGCTACGGCGCCCCCGCCTTCACGGCGACGCGATCTGCATGGCGGCATGGCTCAGTCGGAGCGCCTTGATGACTTCAGGGCGATGCAGACAGAGATCCGACCGACGTTGGCGATGGACAACAGAGATCCGACCGACGTTGGCGATGTACGGACGCCCTCCGGACGGGTTCGCAGGAGCGGGAGAGCGACGTCTACCGGTCGCCGGTGACTGCTCTTTGTCCGGAGAGTGCGCTGTCGACGTGCGGAGCGAGGGGAGAAGCGAATCCCGGACGCGACTCGGCACCGCTGCATCTAAGACGCGGCCGCCAACAGCTCGAGAAGCCACTCGGGTCTACGGGCCCGGCCCGCAGCGCGCGCCGTGGCAGACGCGCATCCACCAGGTGCCCGACGGAAAGCAGACCTCTCGGTCTCCACCCATCCACTTCGCAAGCGCCCGCTGATACTGAGCCTTGAATGCGCGGAGTCGCCTCACTGCCTCGGCCGCCACAGCTCGATTGCCCGCCGCGGCGAACTGTGGATTGAGTGCTCCAAACACCTCGTAGCTCGTGGCTCGCTTGGTGTGCGGCAGGCGAAGCACTCGCTTTGGCCCAATGAATGGTCGACCGGTACGCCTCGCTTCATTCCACGCCCTGTGTTCTCGTTCCCGTACACGCGTGGCGATGCGCTCACGTGCGAGGTCCGGCCCGTATTCCAGCTCGAGCGACACCGGCATCTCCAGCGCGATCTCGATTTCGCTCGGCCATCTCAAGTTGTCTGGGTCGAAGTAGTGTGGAGGGCGTCTCACGTGAACGACGCGCGTGCCGATGTCGGCGGGCAAGGTCTTGGCGCCGGGCCAGTCCTTTGCGTAGCGCACCGCGCCAGCTTCGACAGGGTTCGCAACCAGGTACGCGATGGACTCGATGACGGCCTCGGGGGTCAAGAGCACATGGGCTCCGCTGCTGTCCTTGTTGAAAACCTCCTCCGGCCAACCGCGAAAGGCCTTCGTGCACAACGCCAGATGGCGGTGAAAAGTCTCCAGGAACTTCGGGTACTCGCCGCGCACATCCGTGATGACTTCATGCGCATGCGTAGACATCAGGCATGCGGCATGAACCTGAATCCCATGTCGCTCAGCCGCGTGGGCTAAGCAGTACCAATAGACCTGCTCCATCTGCCGTGCTTCATCCGGGTGAAGGAGAAAGTGCCGGCGGGTGGTTCGGCGTGACAGGGCGAGTGTGGCGCCAGGGTCCACGATGCGGGGACGCGTCATGCGTCGGCGAAGAAGCGAAGAGCATGCCGGGGCGGCGTGCTGTGATTCCGGGTGCTTGCAAAGCGCGATAGTCGCGGTGCCTGTCGCGCCGCCGGCGACCGCCGAGTCAGGAGATCACAAAGCAATCCCAGCCTTGGCCGCGACGTTTGCGACAACCACGGTCTGATCCTTTTTTCGTCGACTAGGCTACGGACGCGGAGCTCAGCCGAGCGAGTCCTCCCACTCCGTAGAGACGGCGCGCTAGGGCTCGGGCACCCACGCGAAGTGCTCGTAGTTCGCCGCCATTCCCGGTGTCGAGATCTGCACTAGGTCCGAACCATCGGCGGCGCACGCGAAGAGCGCAAACTCGAACACCGACTCGCCGCTCGCCGTGAACGCGACCTGTGATGCGTCGGGGCTCCATTCATAGCGGGATACGAATCCGTCCACGGGCAGCGGTCCGTTGAGCTTCCGAGGATCTGATCCGTCGATCACGTTCGTCCAAAGCTCGGGGATGCCCCGATCACCCTCGCGCTCCGTGTACAACAACCGAGTCCCATTCGGGCTCCAAAGCGCCCGGAAGCGTGTGCCGGTCATCATTCCAGGTGTGTTGAGTCGGTTGTTCGCTGACCCGTCGGCCGCAGCGACGTAGAGGTCCATCACCTCGGCGTCCGCGTTGCGCACTTGGTACGCGATGTGCGTTCCGTCGGGGCTCCATGAGGAGAAGTCCGCCCATCGTGCGTTGGTCCCGGCACCCAGCAGAGCATTGACGCGTCGATGTTCGGATCCGTCCGGCCGTGCCATGTACAGGTCGTAGTACAAGACGCGCTCCTCCTTGACGATGTAGGCGATGTGCTCTCCCGAAGGGCTCCATTGGAAATCGACCGATGCGTTCCCGGAGAGCGGTCCGTTGATTTTCTGACGATCCGACCCGTCGGGTAGAGCGGTGTAGAGCTCAGCATCGCTGATGAAGTCCTCTGACTGCGTAAACGCAACGCGCTTGCCGTTCGGGCTCCACGCGGCACTCAAGATGTAGCCCTCTGCGACCGTTCGCCGATTGGTTCCGTCGGCCTCCGCCACGTACAGTCCGGTGTCCGTCTCGTACAAGAGCTCCGTGCCGTCGGGGCTCCACGCGTAGCGGAAATGGATCGCCACGAAGCCGGTCGTGTCGACAGCCACATGGTTGGTGCCGACGGTCGTGTTGGTGCGCACCGTGTCGTCTTCGGCCTCGACCCCATCCTCCATATACGCGATTCGCGTGCCTTGCGTGTTCCAGATGGAGCCGTCGAAGAAGACCGCGCTTCCCGGCACGCTCTTGGTTTGCCTCCCGCTTCCGTCGGGCCGGATGAGTCTGAGTCCCGTGGGTGTTCCTCCCGCGGGTCCCTCAGATGCTTTGTAGGCGAGCCAGTCGCCCTCGGGGTGCCACTGGAACCAGCCGGATGCGCGGTAGAGCTCGCCCGTCGTTGGATAGACCACCGGAAGGTTGGCCACGACTTCGTCCCCTTGTCCGTCGATGCGGACGATCTTGGTGAACTGCTCGTGGAACCCGCCGCTAGGGCGGGCTTCGAACAAGTAGGCCACGTGCTCGCCGTCGGGGCTCACCGACAGGCTCAGAATCCAATCGGGATAGACATAGCCTTCCGACAAAGACCGAACTTGCCCCGGTTCTCCGGTTACGGTCGCGAAGAGGTTGTCGTCTTGGACAAACACCAACCTCGGCCATGCCCCGTCGGAGCCACCGTCACCCCCTCGGCCGCCGATACCGTCGCCGCCTGCACCTGCACCGCCGTCGCCGCCGGAAGCACCGCCCGCGCCTACAGTTGCACCGGAGCCTCCCGTTCCGGCGTCGCCCACAGCCCCGCCGTTTGCTTCGGCGCACCCCATCGTCAGCAGCGCCAGAGCCGCACACGCCAGCAGCGTGAACTTGGGCAGGGACCCCAAATGGTGTGGTGGCGGATCGGGCATGACTCGTCCTGGAGAGCATACCCGACGCGTCCTCACGGTCTCCCTGTCGAAGACAAAGATCCGACAAAAAAAGACCCCAAAAAGATCCGACCGACGTTGGCGGCCCGTCAGGGTGTCGCCCTAGGGCCGACGGCCGAGGTTGACCGAAGGCAGGCGACCCAAGATCCTCCAGTTCACCCGCCTGCGGGAGCTTTGGTCACGACTTCAAATTGCCCAGCGTTGCGGGCGATCTCGGCTTCGATTTCAGCCTGCGTGGCGTGAGGCGGGCCGAAGAATGCGGGGCGCGCGAACGGAATCGTGAGACCCGTCCTGAAGGATGGCCGTTCGTGCAGCATGTCGATCCAAGCGCGCAGGTGCGGCATGTCGGAGATGTCCGCGTTGGCCCAGTAGGAGCTCGCGCAGTACGTGAAGCAAGCGACGTCGACGAGCGTGCAGCGCTTGCCGAGCACGAACGGGCCACCTGATTCGCGTAGCTGCTCGTCCAACATCCGAAGACAGCGCTCTGCCTCCGCGATGAACCGGCCGATGGCAAAGGGATCGTCGTGGCCACGAACCCGCGCGATCCGCTGAAAGTACATCGCCTGGCCCATCGACGGGCCGAGGGCGCTGACCTGCCAATACAGCCACTGCTTGACCTGGAGGTGAAGTTGGAGCTCGGCTGTCCGAGAAGGCAGGAGCGAACTATCGAGCTGTGCTGCGACATACTCCAGGATCGCCCCCGACTCTGCGACCCTCACACCTCGTGCGCGGTCGATCAAGGCCGGGATCCGACCGTTGGGGTTGACCGCGAGGAACTGCTCACTCCGTTGTTCGTTCTTCTCGAAGTCGACGAGGGCCCAGTCGTAGGGGACGCCCATCTCCTCGAAAAGAATCGGCAGCTTCCAGCCATTCTGCGTCGCGTAGATCAGACAACAAAACTCACTGTGGTCGGTCTCGCTCCACGCTGCTTCGAGGTCCACGCGACGGGCCAGGATAGAAGTCATGGTCATTTCACTAGTTGCTCTTCAACACCTATTCAACGACCCAACGGGCAATTGGCTGGGACCTTTGCGACAACCACGGTCCGATCTCCTTTGTTGTTTGTCAGCCGCCCAACACGTGAGGGACGGCATTCGCCGCGAAGTCGAGGAACTGGCGAACGAGGGGAGACAAAGCCCGCGTGTCGACGACGAGGGCACGAATGGTCTGAAGCGGCATGGGATAGTCGGGCAGGATCTCGACGAGCCGCCCGTCGTCGAGGGGACCACGAGCCATGAATGGCGGCACCTCAGTGATCGCTTGACCGGAGAGGGCCATGCGCAGGAGGTGCGCGTAGTCGTTGGTGACGAGAACAGGGTTCAAGCTGAGGTCGACATCCCCGAGGGTCCACGAAGGCGGACCGCCCGTCCGCCAGCACGCACACGCCAGGTTGGGAAGATCTGCTGGGCTTTCGATCTCGACGCCTTGCAAGAGCGACGGTGCGCCGACGACGCGGTGCCGGTAGCGGGCGAGCGTCCGACCGACGTAGGAGGTGTAGCCACCTTCACCAACCCGAACCACCACGTCGATTCCGTCGGCGACGAGGTCGACGCGCCGATCGGTCACGAACACATCGAGGCGGACCGCTGGGTATCGCCGGCAGAACTCCGAAAAGACGGTCTGCATCGGCTCGAAGTGCGGTGGGATCGACACCCGAAGCGTGCCTGCGACACCGGAAGAGTCATGGAGCCGCTGCTCGGCCTGTGACAGCGTCGCGAGCGCGGGCGTCGCTTCGGCAAGGAGCTGCGTGCCGGCGGGTGTCAGTGCCAACCCGCGTGGCCCACGCTCTAGCAGCCGAACGCCAAGGTCGTCCTCGAGCTTGCGTACCCGACGGCTGAGCGTCGGTAGTGGAACGCGCCTGCGGCGGGCGGCCTCGGAAAGACTCCCAGCCTCCGCGGCCGCGACGAAGAGCTCGAGTGCATTGAGGTCCATCGTTCCTGCAGCCTCTCGCCGGGTCATCCTCTCGTTTTTGAGAGGGCAAGTTTCATATCGGAGCCTACCTGTTCGCAATCGGGAGGTCTATGTTGCATCCAAATCAGCCGATCGATCGGCGCTCAAGGAGAATCTCATGACCTCGAAGCCTCAGATCCGGATGCTTGCCGGCATCTTCCTTCTAGTCAGCATCACGATGGGCTGCACCAACATGCAGCAACGAGGCGCCAGCGAGAGCGACGCCACCTTCGATCCGTCCGCCGAGGTCGAGGCCGCCACCTCCGTGCTTCGGCGCTACGAGTCCGCGCTCAACCGGGCCGACGTCGACGCGATCGCGTCGCTCTACGCGCCCGACGCCGTCTTCATGGCCCAACACCGAAACCCCGCGGTCGGCCGTGCTCAGATCGAAACGGCGTACCGCGAGATCTTCGAGATGATCCGGCTCGACATTGCGTTCGAGATCGACGAGGTCGTCGTCGTCTCGCCGACGGTCGCCTACGCGAGGACTCGGAGCGGAGGAAGGACGACCATCTTGGCGAACAATGCCCAGATCTCGGAGGGGAACCAGGAGCTTTTCTTGCTCGTGCGAAATGATGCGAACAGCGATTGGCGGATCGGCCGAT
>CAJHXN010000281.1_pt1 | contig 10485 bp, 8 predicted proteins | sample 9198401 | NCBI WGS metagenome assembly CAJHXN01 (sample SAMEA7708334, study PRJEB35096) | sediment metagenome | biome: marine neritic benthic zone biome [ENVO:01000025]; feature: sediment [ENVO:00002007]; material: shallow marine sediment [ENVO:03000034] sea grass bed [ENVO_01000059] ... | reverse complement strand
GGCGCTGTCGTCGCTGTCCCCGGAGGTGGCCCGTGTCATCGCTGCAAACACCGACGAGCGGTACTTCCCTCGAGGCTCCTACGTCTATCGTGAAGGCGAGCCAGCGATGCACATTGGCTATATCGTTCGAGGGGCCGTCGAGATTCGACGCCATGGAAAACCGGTACGCACGATGGGCCCGAGGGCAGTTGTGGGCGGTGTAAGCGCATTGGCCGGTGACGAACAGGGCTACGACGGCATCGCACGTGAAGACACGGTGATCTTGCAGATTGCTACCGACGACTCACAAGAGATCTTCGAGGACCACTTTGCCCTACTGAAGAACGTCGTCGAAGGCACCAGCCGCGAAGTGATCGCCGCACGCAGGCAGCTCGGCCCCGGGGCCGGTTTCGCACCGGTCAGCGAGCCGATGACGTCTCCAGGTCGCACCCTTGACCTGGTCGAAAAAATGGCGTTTCTGCGAAAAAGCGTCTCGTTTCGCGATGCGCAGATCGACGCGATCGCAGACTTGGCTTCGGAAGCCAGCGAGGTCCGGCTCGGCCGTGGCGAGCATCTTTGGGAGATTGGCGACAAAGGCACCTCTTTCTTGATGCCGGTGAGTGGAACCGTCGAGTGCCGTGCACACGACCCCGAGCAGCACTTCATCCTCGGACCGGGGGACGCGGTAGGATGCATGGACGCCCTGGCAGGAGAGCCGCGCTGGTTTCAAGCACACGTCGGCGGAGGACTCGTGGCACTCAGGATCGACGTGGACTTCCTGTACGACATTCTCGAAGACCATTTCGGAGTTGCAATGTCGATGCTCCGCGGAATGGCCGACGGGATGATGCGCCTCTACGACCTCAAGGCCGGGGTAACTCCGGACTAGTCGATGTCTAGCGCGAACATTTGAAGCGACCGGGGATAATACTGATCGCGTCCATTTGGGGTGTGCAACTTGTAGGGACGTTGCAGTCCGACGACAACATAGCCGCCTGCGCCGAATTGGTAGAGGTGCACCCGCGCGGGACGTGACTTGCTGTCGTTGCGACCGTAGAGACCGGCCACGTCGATGATCAGGTAAGCCGGGTCATCAATCGAGGCACCATCAACATCTGGGAGGGCTACGCAGACCATATCGTCCGGGCCTCGTCGGGGCCTGCCGACCTCGACTTCCCGGAGTTTCCGACGTCGAACATGCTGCCAGCCCCGCGTCCAATACACGCGATCGCCTCGATCGACGACGCCGGCAGTCACCGAAAGGTCCTGCAGGCAGAGCTCGGTTCCACCTTGGGTCTCATGCAACCGCGGTTGGGACAGGGGCGACAATTTCTGAAACCAACGCTTTAGGATCTTCTCACGACGCGCCAACAAGATTCGGGTCAGCTCGGATTCAACGAGAGGATCGCTCAACCTCGCCCGCTTGATCGCTGCCTTGACTACCTCCGGAGTGATGTTCGCGATGATCCGCGTCATCCACGCTTTGTCACGTTCGGTCGCTCGAATGAAAGCCGGGTTCTGATACCCGGTTCGGTACTTGTCCGGTGCGAATGTCTCCACATTGTAATAGCCGAGTGTGTTCCCAGTCGGCCCGAGCTCGTTGCCCCTCCACGCTCGCGGAATGCCCCCAAAAGTCACCAAGTCCTGCAAGACGTAGGGCATATCGAAGTAGTACGTATGACCGTGTCGCTCGGACATTCCCCGAATCGCCCACATGCTCCCAAACGAGTCCCCGAAGTCGATGTAGTGGTGCCGCACGTAACCACGGCCCGGTTCGTCGGTGGCGATCCACATTGCAAGCGTGTTTTGCTCCCGTGAATCGAAGTGGTTCACCCACGAAGCAAGTACATACGCCCCACGAAGCTCGCGTCTGTCGTCGTGAGGAACGATATCGTTTGCATCGTCTTCGCGAACCAGCTCGTAGCGCCACGGACCGAGCGGCTTGCCCGGAAGGAAGGCGCTCGCGGTGGCCCTCAGGGTACCGTCCGGCTGTGGGGTCACCAGCTCGAATATCGGATCGATACGCTCCCAGGTCATTGGCACCTTGTTCCCAAGAACCGTGGCGGTCGCGTTCTCGCCGATCTGCAGGATGTCCTTACGGAAGAAGGTAATTTGGTTACATGGGGTGTGGTAGCCCGCCGCCCAATACAAAATCGAGCCGATGACGTCCGCAGCCGTGGCTCGCTCGGGCTGGTCGGGGCCATCGAATTTGAGAAGGAACGATCGCCCTCTTTGATCCTTGATGATGAACCCAGGGCTTGCGCCGTCGGCCTTGGCACTCGTGATCGTCCACGGCCCCGACGGGTCGATCGGCACTTCGTCGCACGAACCTCGAGCAATCCGTTCGGGCGACAGGCGCTGCCGACTGAGTCGATTCGTGAACCAACTCGAGTCGGGCACCTCATCCATTGAGTTGACGTTGACCGCTTCGCCACCAGGGTCGACGGCAAACACCCTAGCGGTCGGCCGAAAGATCATGTTGTCTGCCGCGTCCCAAGCAAATGGCGAGAAGTACGCCTTGGGAACAGGGCTGAACGGCACGAAGTCGCTGTCGTCCCGCCACATGGGTCCCTCGGCAGAGTAACGGCGCACGTGCCGGGCACAGCCGACACTACTTACCGCGAGCACGATAAGAGCCTGCGCCAGTGCGATCTTCTGGTTAGACCTAGTAGTCACGACTCACTCCCAGGAGGACTCGAACTGAAGTCACGTTTGGGCCCTGCGCGAAGGTCTCGGTGCCCCCGCCCGCCATGAACTCGAAGTATGTTTTTTCGGAACCGTGCGCTTGAATGCCACCACCAAAAGACATGCGAAGGTCCTCGAATGCGAAATTGGCCAAGTGTCCATCGAACACATTGCCGACAGCGAAATGGATCTTTCCATCCAGACGAAGCCAAATGGGCCACGTGAACTGCCAGTTCAGGACGGCAGCGCTGTCCCCGGCGAGGACACGCCCCACAAAACCAGGCATTGGCCCATTGCCACTGACCGCGGGGACCTCGGTGAAAGGAACCTCCCCGCGCAGCCCATCCGAAAAGAGGACTATCAACCCGAGACTGAATGTGTGGTTGTAGCCGCTGACATCGAGGAACCCGCGGACCCCGGCTCCGTAGACGATCCAGCTTGAATCGGTGTTGCCTCGACGCGGATCGACCCCAAGATTGAAACCGGTTGCAACGTTGACTCCGGACCCGGGAGAAGGGCGCGGCTGTCGCGAATCGAAAGCGATGCGTGCGTCGACATACCATGCTGAGTAGCCGTCGGGATAGGCAGGTGGGAGGCCACTGATGTTGCCTTCTTCGACCAGATCCGGAATCGTCGTCCCGCCTACGTCATCCCCGAACACGCGATACCGATAGCCACTGTCAAGCGAGATGCTGCCACGCCGAAACGGTTCCACCGTGTAGTTCACCCCAACGTCGTAGCCGACCCAGTTGTATCTCGACTCGTTGTCCCCACTGGCCTCGCTACCCAAGCCAAAAAACAAACCATCGGCGCGACGACTGGCTCCTACGCTAAGAGCGCCGCTCCATTTCTTGCCTGGTGGGGTCCATGTGATTCCGATAGTTCCCGAAACGAAATCGATTCCGCCAAAGAGCGCGCTCGCGCTGAGCGTCGTGTGTTTGACGGGAATGTCCCCGAAACTGCTGACGACACCGATATTCGCCCGGAGCCCGAGGTCGAATGAAAAGATCGGAAATACGATGTACTGCTGTTTTTCGCCAAACCGAAACGCATCGATGATCCTGCTCGGGATCTCTTTCTCCTCGGCCTTTGTGACTCCGCTGCCGAGACCCTGACGAAGAACTACTTCCGTCGCGAAATACACCGGCAAGAGGATGAATCTGGGTATCCACAGAAACCCCTCTTCGAATGTCACGGGGTTACCGTCCTGGCCGTCATAGTTTGGCAGGTCGCGCTTGGACGGCTCCTGCGCGGGGATTGTGTAGAACATATACCCGTTGCGGGTTTCCCAATCGGCCTGCTTCGTGGCCAACTCTTCGTCGGGGTCCTGTGCTTTCGATCGGTGTGGCCAAGAATGTACGGCCATCGCACAAACGAGAACCAAGGCGACCCAATGCCATTCCCAAACTCTCATCTGCGAAGCATTCGGTGAAGGCGAATGAGACAACAAGCCGTTCGGAGGCTACCTTTTGGCTCCGTGACGATCATCCGTCGAGTTGTTTGTCTAGGGTGTGTTGCCTCGATCCTGCAAGGGGGGGTCGCGACCGCGCAGTACCCGGAGTCTCGCAACTCGTCCAAGGCGATAGAGGCCCCGGACTCTCGCCCCGTAAGTACCACGCATCGCCTGGAATGGCACTGGAAACGAGTCCACTGGGGAGAACTCGTCGGAACGGCGAATCTCACTGTCGGTGCGATCGTGATCGGAGAAGTGACCAGCCCAGCGGCGCGGTGGACGCGCGTCAATGGGTTCGACAGTTGGTTTCGCGATCGACTCAAGGTCGAGGGGGCGACTCAGCGGCGGATCGACCGCGCAAGTGACGCGCTTGCGCTCACGCTGATCGGTTTCCCTGTCCTAGTGGACTCCTTCGGCGTAGCGCTCATCGGCGACAAGAACCGTGACGTCGCGGGGCAGCTCCTGGCGATTCAAGCCCAGGCATTTGCAATGACGGGCTTCCTTACGGCTGCCACCAAGGCGGCCACGGGTCGGCAGCGTCCATCCGCGGGAGAAATGGGTTGCGACGAACTCGGCGTGGACTGCGGACGAGGCGCCAACAAGTCCTTCTTCAGCGGCCATACCTCGTTTGCGTTCACCGGTGCGGGGCTGACGTGCGTGGCGCACACGCACCTAGGTCTGTTCGGACGGGTCGGCGATCCGCTGACCTGCGCAAGCGCTCTTGCTTTGGCGACAGCGACCGGGCTTTTCCGAGTCATGGCGAACACGCACTGGGCGACCGACGTTCTCACCGGCGCAGGAGTCGGTCTCTTCTCTGGATGGCTGATGCCATGGTTACTGCACTTTCGACATGACACCACCGAACGGCAGAATCGTCTCCTGAATGCGCTGAAATTCGTCTCTCCGTACGGTCGACGTCACGAGTTCGGATTGAGCCTGGCCGGCTCTTTTTGAGCTCGCGTCAGGTAACCCAGATATGCAAGCCACACCCACGCACCGCCGAGGGCCCAGCCTGCTAGGACGTCGCTAGGGTAGTGCACACCGAGGTACACGCGGGTGATGCTCATGGTTGGAATCATGACGAGGGCAAGCACGATCATTGCACACGTCAAACGTAGAGGACCAAGTCGTGCTGTCACTAGCGCGACCGACGTATACAGCACCATCGCGCTCAGCGCGTGCCCGCTTGGGAACGAAAAGCTTTCGGGGTTGGTGATCCGGGTGACCAAGTCGAGAGGCGGGCGTGGTCGGGCGAAGATGGCTTTAGCGCTCCAGTCGAGGACTCCGCTTCCGAGGTTCGCCACCAACAGGAAGATCGCCTCGTTTCGGTGTCCGCGGAACCAAAGCCAGGCGGTCAAGGCAATGGCGAATGCGGCCGTGATAGTCCCCCTTCCAATGTTCGTGATCCCGATCATCGCTTCGGTCGTGTGCGGGCTGCGAGCTCCCTCGAATACTTGCAGCACCCACATGTCGGATTCGATCGGGCCCGCTCGAACCCACATCGCAGTTACCGCAAACATCGTGATCGCCACGAGGGTGACCAGCGCCGGCCAAAGAAGGTCGCGACGGCGTGACTGACGTGCCACTACGGAGCCGCTCGCTGCCGATAGTGGCGTAGGACCATCACAGCCACGACCATCCACACGAAAATGATGACCACGTTGACCCGTGCAAACTCCGTAGAACCAAAGGCAAGTTGATGCGTCCCAAGGTATACGACGCCCGCAGCGATTACGTCGCCGAGGCGTACGAAGAACGTGTCTACGGCCTGCTTTGCTTGGAACTTTTCATCGTGACTCGTCGGGAGCCAAAGTATCGCTTTGGCGGTGTTCATGATCGAGTAGTCGGTTGCATTTTCGGCGGTTTTGAAAGCGCGAAATGCACCAAAGCCTAGACCCATCGCGATCCAACCGTAGTTGCCAAGGGCAACGATGGGTAGCGCAAGCAACACGCCCGCAACGCCGAGGTACTTGACGATGCGCGACACGATGAGCGCCTGCAGAATCACACTGACGATGTTCACCCAAAAGAAGAAGTCCCCATAGAAGACGCCAAAGAAGCGCCCCATGAACTCGCCGGCATCCAGGGTAGGATCTGCCGCAAGCGCCTGGGCCAGAGCGGCGTCTGCCTGATCCTCGGCAAATGAGCTGAGCAAGTACTCGCCGGTGCTGTTGACTACGTTGAGGAGCACGAGAAGGACGGCGATGAGGGTCAGGTATCGGCTGCGAAAGACGAGTGCAAAGCCCCCCGATATCGATCTTTGGTCTGGTGAGTCGGGTTCGCGCTCGTGCGGCACGACGTCCGGCCGCCCGAGAACCGCTCGATACAACAGGACGTGCACCAAGAGCAGGCCAGCAGACACCTGCATGAGAGCAGCCGGCGACAGGCCCGCTTCGAACAGCCTTCCCGCGATCCACGCCCCTCCAGGTGCCCCGACCGTCGCGCCCACAGCGATCAACGGGAACAGGCGCTCGCCAGCGGGGACCGAGTAGATGTCGTTCGCGAAGGACCAAAACTGCGCGATGATCGCGACGTTGAAGATCCCAACCCACACGAAGAACGCAAAGCCCAGCATAGGGACCTTCCACTGGTACCCGACGAAGAAGGCTTCAATACAGAACACGAAGAAAATCGTGACACCGAAGATCAGCTTCCGCGTTTCCGTACGTGAGGCGAAGTAGCTGTATACCGGTACGGCCACCATCAGGACCAATGCCTGGCTTGCCGCCGCGTAGGCCTTCTGCTCTGCACCTCCGGTTGTGAGAATCAAAGGTTCGCGGACCGTCTTGATCACGTAGTACGCCACCAAGACGACAAAGATGTTGAGCGTCATCAAAACGACGGTCGCGGTCTCGCCCTGCCGCACGTCGCCGAAGAGTCGGAGCGCGTAGCCAAGTACAGTCCGTGGGGGCTCAGGCTTGCTATTTTCTTGGGAAGGCGACACTACAGGTCGCGAAGGTGACTGCCGACAAGGGTTTTGTCCAAGGGCAATTGCGCAACTCGTTTATTCTCCTGCGCGTGAAAGACTGCGCAGCGTCAGCCAGTCCGCCACGAAGCGCCAGTCGTCGCCGAGGATACGTCGCGTGAGGGCACCCACGACCGCAAACGACAAAACAACCGTCGCCGCCTCGGCCGCGAGTAGCGTACCCGTATCCCAAGGACAGTTGAGCTTGATCGCGAAGGCGGCTGCACAACCGGGAGCACAGATGGCCAGTGTCTGCAGGTAGCCCTTCATGGGAAACGTTCTCCGGATCGAGACGTCTGAGCAGATCGACATGAAGTACATATAGATGGCGACTTGGGGGATGAACGCGAGCAGCGTCCCAATGGCGGGGCCCAAGAAGCCCACAGTCATGACCAGCGGCGTGCTGATGAGCACATTTGCGAGGAAGGAAACGATGCCAGCGCGCAGCACGAGATTGGGTCGGCCGGCCGCCACGAGGATCGTGCCAAACGCGGTGATACGCCCCATGCTCAGCACGGAGTAGATGCGCAGTACGTCTGCTGCCGGCGCGTAGCCAGCTGGAAACAGCAATGCAATGATCTCCTCCGCCGAGACCACGAAGATCGCGGCGACGGGCACCACGATGAGCATGCTGCCAAGTGACTGGCGCCGCCATGTTTCGATCGCCTCAACCTTCTTGCCTTCTTTGTAGAGGACCGCAAACAACGGTGCGTACGCAACGCCGATGGCGTATGCGAGGCTGGGAATCAAGGGCACCTGCCAACTGCCGGCTTGATACTCCGCGTAGATGGCTTCGCTGAAGAAAAACAGAATGAGATACTTGTCGACGTGATTGTTTAGGTTCGCGACGATTTCCTGGGCGCCGAGCGGCAACGCAAACGAAATCATCTTTCGCGTGCTGACTGGAGAGGTCGTCGCGGCAACTCCTCGGTAAGCGCCGTGAACCACCCACCATGTCCCGGCGCCCAGTACCAACCCGGCGACGCTCAGCGAAAAGAACGCGGCTTGAATGCTGTAGCCCAGTGCCAATGGAACGAGCACAGCGACCATCAGAGCGATAGCCCGCACGGCGCCAGCCACCCCGGCTGCCTTGGCACGCTTCTCGACGATTAGCAGGTTGGGAAGAATGCGTGATGGAATGTCCCCCAGCGGAAACAGTGCAACCGCCCACAGATGCGCAAGCACTCCGCCTTTGGCTCCGGCGAAGAAACTGGTTGCGGCCAGAGCAACCGAACACAGAACGGCGATCCCGAACATCACGTTTAGCGCGCGGCGCGCAATCGCGTACCGTTCCTGGTCGGGTCGTTTTGGCAGGTAGAACGAAACGACGGCGGGTAAGTTGACCGTGAGCACCACCGCGGCGGTGCTGTAGATGAGCAAAACCTCACCCAGGATCCCGAAGTCTGTCTTCGAAACCAATTGAGCCACTAGAATCGGCACGAGCACTTCGGCGAGCTTTGCCGCGAACTGCCCATAGACGAGGATTCCAGCTCGATATGCTTCGACGGACTTGGCCACGTGAAAACTAACAGTGCGCGCCGAAGTCCGATTGAACTACGTTCAGGCGCAGGCTAATAGACAGGCGCCGCCGCGCCTGGCGTCGCGTTCGTATGGACAAGCTACCCTTCACAGTCGTGCATTACGGCGGCAAGGACCCGAGGTCAACAACCGGGGGTGTGGAGACTTTTGCCCGCAACCTGGCGCTCACGTTTGAACGAGTCGAGTTCATGACTCCACGCGATCGCGATTTCGATCGCATTCGTCTCGAGCGCATCCCGGTCATTAGCGACAACCAGCGTGCGCGAGACTGGCCGAAGGATATCCCTGTCATTGGGTTCCAGCATGGCTTTGCCGCCGAGAAGGCATGGGCGACGAAATCGCCGGGCCACGTCTTAATGGCCTCTGAGCAGTGGCTGGCCTCCCGCCGACCCAATACTTTGTGGGTCGCCTGTGCCGAATGGATCGCGAAAGCATCTTCCAGGTGGTTTGGCATCAGCACGGAAGAAGTCATTTACCATCCGATCGACATCGAGCGCTTCGATGGCCGCCTGGACAACGACGGTTCGCGCCTGGTTCTTCACGACGCGCGCACACGTCACAAAGGCAAGCATTTGATTCCAAAACTTCAAGACGCGTACCCAGACTGGATATTCGAACCACTTGCCTGTAAGCCACCAGACGTTCCAGACCGTATGCGCAAAGCGAGAGCGTTCATCCATTTGAGTGCATACGAAGGCAACAGCATCGTCTGTAATGAAGCGATGGCGATGAATCTGCCGTGCATGTTCACCGATGTTGGGCTGATGCGCGACTCTGGGCGGCCACAAGACATCCGCGTCATTTCTTCCAAACGCGCGTTCTCTGATGTGCAGTATCTACGCGGCGAGCTCGGGGCCTTCCTCCGGTCACTCGACACTGAATCATATGCGCCTCGTCAGTGGACATTGGCGAACGCAACAGCCGAAGTCGCCCTCGAGCGCTGGGCGCGCACAATCCACGCGTTTCGACGAATGGCTGGGTGGTAGATGTTGCAGCGGTGGTGGCGTACACGCAGTACAGACATCCACACGGAAGTCAGTGTTCCGCTCGAGTTCCACGGTAGCAGCTACGGCGGTTGGTCGATTGCCGCCGACAGCTTGAACTCCAACAGCATCGTGTTGTCGTTTGGCATCGGCGAAGACATCTCGTTTGACGAAGCGATCATCGACAAGTACGCCTGCACAGTGCACGCATTCGACCCGACACCAAAAGCGCTCGCGTACGTAAAGCCGTTTGCCAGCGACGCGCTTAAGGTCTATCCGTGGGGACTTGGCGCCAAAGACGAGAATCGCACGTTCTATCTTCCGAGGAATCCGCGGCACGTTTCGGGCAGCATTTCACACTCCAGACATCTACAAGACGAGGCAGTCCAGGTCAGCCTTCGAAGCCTGGAAAGCACCATGCGCGAAATCGGTGTGGGTCGCTTTGACATGCTGAAGATGGATATCGAAGGCTCGGAATACGAAGTTCTCCGAGACGAACGGACGATGCAGATCCTGGCGCAGCAACGACCCCAACTGCTCGTCGAGTTCCACCAGCGCTTCGCTTCCTACTCGAAGGCGGACACCCGTGACATCGTTGCAAGACTTCGGGGCGCCAGCTTTCGCATTGCTTGGGTCTCCCGACGAGGGGAAGAAGTCCTCTTCCTCCCCAACGACCTACATGGTTAGTCCCGAGCTTCCCCAACCGACACGGACACGGTTCTAGAACCTAGGTGACTCGGCTCGCGGCGCGGGATGGGCAGCACAGCGTTGGGGAGGAGCCCGCGTACGGATCCATAATTAGACGCTGGGGGCGACCGGGGCCCCAACGCGAGCACGCCCGTCCCGTGCCGCGAGCCGAGTCACCGGTTGCGCCCCAACGC
>CAJHXN010000193.1_pt1 | contig 10532 bp, 7 predicted proteins | sample 9198401 | NCBI WGS metagenome assembly CAJHXN01 (sample SAMEA7708334, study PRJEB35096) | sediment metagenome | biome: marine neritic benthic zone biome [ENVO:01000025]; feature: sediment [ENVO:00002007]; material: shallow marine sediment [ENVO:03000034] sea grass bed [ENVO_01000059] ... | reverse complement strand
TCGCATTCCTTTTGTGGGCCTTCATCCACATCCTTTTCCTGATCGGCTTCCGGCGAAAGCTCACCGTGTTCACCGAGTGGATCTGGCAGTACTTTTTTGGGACGCGCGGGGTGCGGTTGATCACCGGTCGCAGTCGGCTGCCGCGCCGCGTGAAGCCGCCCCCAGACCCGAGGGCGCCCCGTGAACGGCCAAGGGTCCCCGCGGCTCCGACGTAGACAGTGTCAGTGGCGGCGACAGTGCCAGCCCCGTAAAGCGACTTCGTCGCCACGGGGCCGGGCGTCAGCGAAGCCCCGTGGACGACGCGAAAGCGTCGGCTCTACGGGGTGCCAGCGACAGTGCCAGCGACAGTGCCAGTGCCAGCGACAGTGCCAGCGACAGTGTCAGTGCCAGTGCCAGCGACAGTGGCAGTGCCAGTGCCAGCGACAGTGCCAGCGACAGTGCCAGCGACAGTGGCAGTGACAGTGCCAGTGTCAGTGGCAGCGTCGGTGTCAGCGGCGGTGTTGGCGTCAGGAGCTTTGGAGCTTGGTGATTGCTTCGATGAAGACGCGGGCCTTGAGATCGGTCTCGGCTACTTCTCTGTCCGGGTCGCTGGCTTCCACGATGCCGCCACCCGCCCAGTAGCGAACCTCGCCTGCTTGCACGGTCGCCGTTCGAATCGCGACCGCCAGTGACAACCCTCCGTCCCGGTCGACGAAACCGACCGCTCCGCAGTACACGCCGCGTGGATGCTGCTCGAGCTCCTCGATGATTTCGAGCGCGCGGATCTTCGGTGCCCCGGTGACGCTCCCCGGCGGAAAGGTTGCTTGAAGGATCGAAGGCAGGGTGACCTCGGGTCGCGTGACGCAGCTCACAGTGCTCACCAGGTGATAAAGCCCGGTGAACGGCTCGACCGCAAGCGGGGTGTCCACTCTCACCGATCCGACCTCCGCCACTCTTCCTAGGTCATTTCGCATCAGATCGACGATCATCGAATGCTCGGCGCGTTCTTTCGGGTCGGCGAGCAGTCGCTTGGGTGCGTCGTCATCCTCTGGCGCCCTTCCAATCGTTCCTTTGATCGGTCGCGTAACGAGGGTTTTGCTCTCGGCATGCCAGCGAATGAAGCGTTCCATCGTGCAAGCCAAGACCGCGCGTTCTCCAGTGTCGAGAAACATTCCAAGAGGGACCCGGCTGGCCTCCCGCATCGCTTGCCAGAGCCCGAATGAGCTGCCTTCGAATGTTGCTGACCATCGACGGGCGAGATTGACTTCGTAGACGTCACCCTGGGCGATGTATTCGAGCGCACGCACGATTGCCGATCGATGTTGGACCGTATCGTCGATTTGCAGCGGTCCTATCGTCGGTCGTCTCGTAGCCGGTTTCCGACTCCGCTCAAGTCGGGTCCGAAAGTCGCTGCAGGCACTTTCATCGTCCCCGACAATCCACGCTGTCCCGTCCAAATGATCGACCGCCAGCAAAGCTCGGTAGCGTCTGAAATACACGATCGGCTCCTTCGAGCGCACGAAGCGAGGAGTCCCACGAACCGGTGCCGACCAAAACGCGTCATACGCGATGTACCCAATCCAGTGCGGTATTGCATTTGGCTTCGGTCCTTTTGGATTGATCGTCTCGGCTGGCCCACCGATTTCCCGGAGCGGCAAGAACGGGGACCGAGCCCCAAACTCCACCTTGATCTCGTCTTCGGGCCAGGCGGCGAGAAACGAATAGCGCCCGTCATGTGCATCGCTTCGATGGGCATCGAGCCACGCAAAACCGGGCTCGGCGCTCAGGGACCGGGCGGCCGCAGCCTCATCGAAGGGAGCCAAACGTTCTGCCCACACGGTGTTGCTCTACTTGCTCGCCCACGAGTGGTAAAGCAACCTCTTCTCGTGCTCGTTCGATTGGTGTGTCTTGGCTTGATGTGCGTCTACGGTTGGGGGTGCAAAGACGATCCGGCGCCCTTCGTCTTTGAGGCCTCCGTGGTCGACGGCGAGAACCGCAACCCTGCCCTAGGCACAGATGCCACCGTCCTTCGGGTCGGGATCAAGGAGGGTGACCGTCCAGCCCAAGATCTCGAGTATCCCATCGTCGACGGGCAGTTCGATGCAGTTCTCGCGTTCGAGTCGTTCGTCGACCAAACCCGAGTCCGCGTGGCGATCGAAGGCCCCACGACCGAGCTAGTCACCGCGCCCCCTGACTTCGTACCGGCGCTGACGAATGGCTTCATGCGGGTGGTGACCACTGCACCGCAATCCTGCACCAGTATCGATTTCAACTCCATGAACGCACCGCGCGTTTCGTTCGCAATGGTGCGGTCCGGCACCTTCGCCCTTCTCATAGGAGGCACCGCGTCTACGGAGGAGCAAGCCGAGTTCTTGGATATGCTCGAATGGGAGTCACGACTCTTCGAGCCGAATCCCGTCTTGTCGAACCTCGGCCCAACGCGCGCCGCATCGATTGACGAGAGCCAAATCCTCGTGCTCCCCACAGATGCAATGGCTTTCATTTTCGACATGAGCGAACCGCTCGACCGAATCGTACCAGTTGGTTTGCATCTGGGAGCTGGTCCACGTTCGGCGCTCGTGTCGACTCCCGAGGGCGCGATGGTCATCGGGGGCGAACTTGGTGGGGAGGCCCAGGACGCCGTGTCGCTGGTGGAGCCCGACGGCGCGGTGACCTCGCTTCAACTGCGGGAGCCCCGCTCAGGACCAGCGGCGACCACCCTTGGGAATGACGTGCTGGTCGTGGGCGGGGACATCACGGGGACCGCAGAGCTTCTCCGCGCAGGCAGCACGACGGGGGAGCCGGTTGCTTCGTTCACAGACGGGATTCGCGAGGCCGCCGTGCTGGTTGGAGACGGACAAACTCAGGCGCTACTCATGGGCGGCACCGACGACACCGGGGCGGTACGCCAAGACACGGTCCGTTTTGACGATTGCGCGGAAAGCTGTGCCGCAATGCCAGGTCCGGAGTGGGCGACGGCTCGCCTCGAGGTGCTGCAACCAGCTCGAAGCGCGCTCGTCGTCGGCGGCACCGACTCCCGGCTGGTCGAAGAGGTTCGATGGTCGGCTTCGGCCGTCGAGATCGCGCCGCTCTTAGAGCTCCGTGCACCGCGAGCAGCGTCTGGCGGAATCGTCCTCGAGAGCGGGATGCTCATCGTTGGCGGAGGCGACGATGGATTGAGCCCGCGGGGGGATTTCGAGTTTTGCGCTCCGGATCAGCTTGGGCCCCTCTGATAGGCTGGGGCAGCGGCTCCCGAACCCTGATATCCTCAGAATTCCCGCTCAGATGTTACGCAAGCTGGAGAAGTACGAGGTCCTGGACGAGATCGGCCACGGTGGCATGGCCACGGTGTACCGGGCGAGGGACAGCTCCCTCGATCGCCTCGTTGCGCTCAAGGTCCTCCACCCGCATTTGCAGCGAACGAGTGAGGCCCGCGCCCGGTTCTCCCGCGAAGCCAAGAGCGTCGCAAAGCTGCATCATCCGCACATTCTCGAGATCTACGACTACAGCGGGGAGTCCTCTGACGAAACGTACATCGCCGCCGAGCTGCTGACGGGGCCGACCCTCAAGGACTTCGTGCTCGGGCACAAGCAAACGCCTCCGGAAATCGCCGCGTGCATCGGGCTCCAGCTTGCTGAGGCGCTTCGCGAAGCCCACGAGAAGGGGATCATTCATCGCGACGTGAAGCCGGAGAACGTTCTGATCAATCAGGATCGCTGTGTGAAACTGACGGACTTCGGGATCGCGCACATGGTGGACACGCACACGTTCACAGCCACCGGTCAGATCCTCGGCTCGCCGGGGCATATGGCGCCAGAGCAGATCGAAAGCGGCGATTGCGACGTCAGAAGCGATGTGTTCTCGCTTGGCACCGTTCTCTATTTCTGCGCAACTGGACGGCTGCCCTTCGTCGGTCGTAACGCGCACCATCTCTTGAAGCTGCTTTTGGACGGGGACTATCCGGATCCGCTGCGCCTTCGGCCCGAGATCGGTGCCGACCTCGCTGCAATCATGAAGAAGTCGCTCTCGCGAAGCCCCACTAATCGCTACCAGAGTGCAGATGAGATGGCTCTTGAGCTGCGGGCATTCCTCGTGGAGATGAGGATCGACGACCCCGATGAGTTGCTGGAGCGCTATCTTGGCAACCCAACCGAAGTCGCCTCCGAGCTCGAGACCAAGGCGCTCCGAGCACTACTGAGCATTGGCGCGGAGGCAGTCCGGGGCGACGACATTCCCAAGGCGCAGGCGGCCTTGAGCCGTGCGCTCGCGATCGATGATGGGAACGAGCGCGCCTTGAAGCTGCTCGGCTCGCTTGGACAACGGCGGCGTCGGGTGACGATCGCCCTCGCAGCCATTGGAGCGGTCGTCTTGGTGCTTGTGACTGCGGCCTATGCGACGTGGCGCCAAAATGTTCCGTCGACCACGAAAGCCGCGGTGGACGACGCACTATCGGAAAGCGAAATCGACGCACCCGGTGACGAGACAACTGAGCAAACCGCCGAAGGCCCCGCAGTTGACCGCCTTGCTGCGGCCCCGAGCGATCCTCCAGTCGAGGCCAAGACTCCCATCACCACTGACGGTCGTCGTTGGGTGGTTTTCAAGCCCACCCCTCCCAACGTGTCGATCAGCGTCGATGGTGGTCCCTCGCGGCCGTACGGCCCAGACTTTCGACGCATTCGTCTCAAAACGGGTCGGCATACGTTTCGTTTCGTGGGTGCCGAGGGCTGCTGTGAGGAGCGTTTGATCCGCCGTCAGATTTCCGCCGGCTCCCGAGACTTTGAGTTGGCGGTGACGCTTCGGTACAAGGCCGCGCGGTTGTATCTAAAAGGACCCACCCCAGCGAACGCATCCGTTCAGATTACGCTTCCGGGCAATCGCACCGTGTCTGGACGAATTCGTGAGATCCTTCGCATTCCCATGAAGGCGCTCAACGCGTCGGCCCAGGTCAAGATCCAGGCCCCCGGCTACGCCACTTACAAGAGTGTGGTGAAGCTTCGCGCCGGCGGCGACCTGACCGAGCACAGCTTCGCCCTTGAGAGGCTTGCCAAAACCCCGTAGAACGCCGGGGTATGCGGCGCATCGCGCTTTTCGGCCTCGCGTATCTTTTGATTGCCGCATTTGCCGTGCCGGCCACGGCCGATGAGCTCTCGGACTTCGAATCTGCACGCCGTGCGTACGACAAGCAGAATTACTCCAAAGCGGTTCGAGAGCTCGAATCCCTGGTCGGCGGGGCAGTGCCGCGCGCTCGCAACCCGGTTGTGCGCCTCGAGGCTCGAAAGTATCTCGGGGCGACCTACCTGTTCCTCAATGACGAGGAGGCGGCCCGTGAGCAGTTCCGACTACTTCTCGAGGAGGACGATGAGTACGACATTGATCCGGTCGCGTTTCCGAAAGCTGTAGTCCAGACTTTCCAGCAGGTGAAAAGTAAGGTCGAGATCAAACGCGCCCAGAAGGATGCCCAAGAGGCCGCGCGACAAGAGCAGGAACGCACCGCCGAGCTAGAGCAGCTAATCGAGCAGCAGCAACGCATTGCGGAGCTCGAGGAGCTGGCGGGCAGTGAGACAGTCGAACGCGTGAACTCGCGATGGATTGCCGCGCTACCGTTTGGCATCGGCCAGTTTCAGAATCAAAACCGTCGGCTTGGCATCATGTTCGCGGTGATGGAGTCGGCGTTCTTGGCAGCTTCGATTGCAACTTTCATTGGGCACAACTCGTTGCGGAACGAGAACCCAACCCCCGACGAGCTCGGCCGGGCGGAGCGCGTCGAGCGCGCCTTGCGAATCGGCAACTGGGTCAGCGTCGGTGGCTTGTTGAGCTTCTATGCAGCGGGCCTGATCGAGGCGGAGGTCCGGTTCAAGCCGGTCATTCGGACGACGCGCAAGCGCGATCTGCAGGATGATCTGCCTGCGTCCGGTGACGAGCGCACCCAAATTCGGCTCGAGCTGGGGCTGACTGGGGGACAACTGAGGCTCGATTTCTGACCCGAAATCCATCAATTTCGAGGGCTTAGAGACCACGTCGATCCGGCCGAAGGCTTCGCTTGACAGCGAGGCTTTCACGCCTATCTTTCGCTCCCTTTGCCGCGCGGGAAGCGACCGGCCGGCGAAGAAATGCACGCTTTTTCGGGTAGTTATGCCAACGATCAACCAACTCGTCCGCAAGGGGCGAAAACAGATCAAATCGAAGACGGACTCGCCGGCTCTTCAGCGTTGCCCGCAAAAGCGCGGTGTGTGCGTTCGCGTGTACACCACCACCCCCAAGAAGCCGAACTCCGCGCTTCGCAAAGTCGCCCGTGTTCGACTGTCGAATGGTATCGAGGCGACGACATACATCCCTGGTGAGGGACACAATCTTCAGGAGCACTCGGTGGTGCTCATTCGCGGCGGTCGCGTGAAAGATCTTCCAGGCGTTCGCTATCACGTGGTGCGCGGCACACTCGATGCCACTGGTGCGGTGGGTCCGTCCAACACGAACAAGGCAAACCGGGTCAACAAGCGATCCAAGTACGGCGTCAAGCGCCCTAAGAACTAACTAGAGCTACATCATGAGTCGCCGAGTCGGAGCACCCAAAAGAGAAATCATCCCTGACGCGAAGTACGGCGATCGGCTGGTCGCCAAGTTCGTCAACTCGTTGATGCTCGCGGGCAAGCGCTCAACCGCTGAAAAGTGCCTCTACGGCGCCTTTGGCATCATCGAGGAGCGCTACAAGGAAGAGCCTCTCGACGTCTTCAAGAAGGCGCTCGATTCCGTGAAGCCCCGAGTCGAGGTCAAGAGCCGGCGCGTGGGTGGCGCGACATATCAGGTTCCTGTCGAGGTGCGGACCGACCGACGCAACGCGCTTGCGATGCGTTGGCTCGTTCAGTACTCGCGTGCTCGTGGCGAGAAGTCGATGCAGGAGCGTCTCGCCGCGGAGCTGATGGAGGCGTCGCAGGGTCGGGGCAACGCGGTGAAGAAGCGCGAGGATACACACAAGATGGCGGACGCAAACAAGGCCTTCGCCCACTATCGCTGGTAAGGGTTTTTCAACGTCTGGGAAGGTCTCAGGAAACCACTCGGACAAGGAGCAGCAGCTGAACTCATGATATCGAGCACATAGAGAGAGTCGCCGGGAAGACCGAGGCAAACGCCTCAACCGATGTGCCTCTCGAAACCCTCTCCGAGATGACGAAGCCCGAGGGCGGCTTCCGGGTCGGAGGGGGTTTTGTGCATGAAAAATCCGAGTCGAGCTCAAAGAATCCAATGGCTAGGGAATACCCACTCGATAAGACCCGCAACATCGGCATCATGGCCCACATTGATGCGGGCAAGACGACGACTACCGAGCGCATTCTTTACTACACCGGGGTCAACTACAAGATCGGCGAGGTGCACGACGGCGCCGCGACCATGGATTACATGGAGCAGGAACAGGAGCGCGGCATCACGATCACCTCGGCCGCGACCACGTGTTTCTGGCGTCCCGAAGCGGGCCCCTTCAGCGGGAATCAGTTTCGGATCAACATCATCGACACGCCTGGCCACGTCGACTTCACGATCGAGGTCGAGCGTTCTCTTCGCGTGCTCGACGGCGCCGTCGCGGTGTTCGATGCCAAAGAAGGCGTCGAGCCGCAGTCCGAGACAGTATGGCGCCAGGCTGACCGATATGGAGTGCCGCGGATTTGCTTCATCAACAAGATGGACAAAGCCGGCGCAGACTTTCCGATCGCCTTCGAGTCGATCAAGGATCGACTTGGCGCACCCGCCGTCGCGATACAACTGCCACTGGGACAGGAGAGCGAGCTTGAGGGCGTCATCGATTTGGTTGGGATGAAGGCCAACCGTTTCAAAGACGACACGCTCGGGGCCGAGTGGGAGGTCGAGGAGATTCCCGAAGACTTCAAAGAGCAGGCCGACAATGCGCGTGCGGCCCTGATCGAGGCTGTCGCTGAAGTGGAAGACTCGCTGATGGAGCGGTATCTCGAGGGTGACACCGATTTCACGCGCGAAGAGATCATCAACGCCATTCGCAAGGGCTGTCTCGAACAAACGATCGTGCCGGTGCTCACCGGCTCAGCGTTCAAGAACAAGGGCGTCCAACAACTGATGGACGCGGTCGTGAACTTCCTTCCATCGCCTCTCGATGTGCCCCCCATTCAGGGGGTTGATCCGGATGACCCGGACAAGAAGCTTGAGCGCGCGGCGTCAGACGACGAGCCGTTCAGCGCGCTTGCCTTCAAGATCGTCAACGATCCCTTCGTCGGTCAGCTGACCTTCTTCAGAGTTTATTCGGGCTTGCTCGAAGCGGGCACAGGTGTTCTCAACTCGACCAAGGGCCGAAAAGAGCGCATCGGCCGCATCCTTCAGATGCATGCCAATAACCGCGAAGAGCTCAAAGTGATTCATGCGGGGAACATTGCCGCTGCGGTTGGTCTCAAGACCGCCACCACCGGTGACACACTTTGCGACGAGAAAGCGCCAGTGATCCTCGAGCGGATGGACTTTCCCGAGCCGGTCATCTCAGTCGCCATCGAACCGAGGACCAAGGTCGACCAGGACAAGCTCGGGGTCGGTCTTCAGAAGCTCGCCGCCGAGGACCCGAGCTTCCGCGCGCACACCGACGATGAATCCGGCCAGACCATCATTAGCGGCATGGGGGAGCTTCACTTGGAGATCATCGTCGACCGCTTGAAGCGCGAGTTCAAAGTCGACTCGAACGTCGGTGCCCCGCAAGTGGCGTACCGGGAGACGATCACCAAGGACGCCGAGGCCGAGGGCCGCTATGTCAAGCAAAGCGGTGGCCGCGGCATGTACGGACACGTCCGGGTGAAGCTTCAGCCACTCGACCCGGGTAGTGGTTTCGAGTTCGAGAACAAGATCATCGGTGGCGTGGTACCGAAGGAATTCATTCCTTCGGTGTCAAAAGGCATCAAAGATGCGATGACCCGCGGCGTGATGGCTGGCTACCCTGTGATCGACGTCAAGGCGACCCTCTATGATGGCTCGTACCACGACGTCGACTCGAGTCAGGCTGCCTTCGAAGTGGCCGGCTCGCTGGCCTTCCAGGAAGGCGCAAAGCGTGCTGGCATTCATCTGCTCGAGCCAGTGATGGATGTGGAAGTCCGGGTGCCCGAAGACTACATGGGTGAGGTGATCGGCGATTTGAACTCACGTCGGGGCAATGTCGGCGGGATGGATTCGGCAGGCGGGCTTCAGGTCATTCGGGCAGAAGTTCCACTTGCAAATATGTTTGGCTACGTGAATGACCTGCGCTCCAAGACTCAAGGGCGCGCGGTGTACACAATGCAGTTCAAGGAGTATCAGGCGGTGCCAGGAAACATCGCTGATGAAATCGTCGCCAAGGCGAAGGGCGGCTGAGGAGCTAACGATGGCTAAAGAAAAGTTTGTCCGCGACAAACCACACATCAACGTAGGCACGATCGGTCACATCGACCACGGCAAGACGACCCTGACGGCGGCGATCATGAAAGTGATGGCTGACAAGCACGGCGGCGAAGTCAAGAGCTACAAAGACATCGCCAAGGGCGGGACAGAGCGAGACGAGACCAAAACGGTCACGATCGCGACGAGCCACGTCGAATATCAGACCGGCAATCGACACTATGCCCACGTCGATTGCCCGGGGCACGCCGACTACGTCAAGAACATGATCACAGGCGCCGCGCAGATGGACGGAGCGATCCTGGTGGTGAGTGGGGTGGACGGTCCGATGCCGCAGACCAAAGAGCACGTGCTGTTGGCGCGCCAGGTCGGTGTGCCGACGATGGTGGTGTTCATGAACAAGTGCGACTCGGTCGACGACCCGGACTTGCTCGAGCTGGTCGAGCTCGAGGTTCGCGAGCTGCTCTCGAAGTACGACTACGACGGGGACAACATCCCGGTGGTCAAAGGCTCGGCGCTAGGTGCGCTCAACGGCGAAGAGCAGTGGGTGACGTCGGTGGTGGAGCTGATGGAAGCGGTCGACACCCACATTCCGGAGCCGCAACGTGACATCGACAAGCCGTTCCTGATGGCGGTCGAGGACGTGTTCTCGATCAAGGGTCGGGGCACGGTGGTGACGGGTCGAATCGAACGCGGGATCATCAAGGTCGGGGATGAAGTGGAAATCCTCGGGATCAAAGACCCGCAAAAGACGACGGTGACCGGAGTGGAGATGTTCCGAAAGCTCTTGGACCAAGGGCAGGCTGGGGACAACGTCGGGTGCCTGCTCCGCGGGATCGACAAAGACCAGGTGGAGCGGGGGCAAGTGTTGGCGGCGCCTGGTTCGGTGAACACGCACACGCAGTTTGAGTGCGAGGTGTACATCTTGACGAAGGAAGAGGGCGGTCGACACAAGCCGTTCTTTTCGAACTACACGCCGCAGTTCTACATCCGGACGCTGGATGTGACGGGCAAGATCGAGCTACCGGACGACGTGAAGATGGTGATGCCTGGCGACAACGTGAAGATGAAGGTCAACCTCATCACCCCGGCGGCGATGGAAGAAAAGCAGCGCTTCGCGATCCGTGAAGGTGGTCGCACCATTGGCGCCGGCGTCATTTCGAAGATCATTGAGT
>CAJHXN010000497.1_pt1 | contig 10540 bp, 9 predicted proteins | sample 9198401 | NCBI WGS metagenome assembly CAJHXN01 (sample SAMEA7708334, study PRJEB35096) | sediment metagenome | biome: marine neritic benthic zone biome [ENVO:01000025]; feature: sediment [ENVO:00002007]; material: shallow marine sediment [ENVO:03000034] sea grass bed [ENVO_01000059] ... | reverse complement strand
ACTCCGGCTCCTTTGGCACCCCCCAATTAACCCCTAGAGCAACCCAAATTGCGCAGAAGGCCTTATGGGGAAACTTTCAGTGGCCAAAAGAGCGCCTTTGAAGTGACTACACACTCCTCGTGAGCGCTACTCAGTCGCGATGTCCCAGCGGGTGCGCTCCTCTTCGGTCATGTTGTGGATGCCGTCCGAGGGAGCTGCCTGTAACGTGAACCAATAGAAGCCTTCATCGATGCCGATGTCCTCGTAGTAGTCCAGCAAGAGATCGTGCGCCGGATCATCACGAGGCAGGTCGCCCCCTTCTGTGCCAGAGCCGTCTGCCCACGAGTGAACGCCGACGAACGTGTTCTCGCCCAAACTCCTCTTTGCGCCCGCTAAAAAGAGATCGACCGCGCCCGAAGCGATGAAGCCGTTAGCGAAGCGCGTAGCGAATGGGGAGGGAGATCTCGCGGTCGCTCCAGTGGAGCTCGGGCGGTGGGGCAGGAATGTCGATCGCCCTCGCAGACTCGGTCGCAGATTGATCGAGCACCGAATGCCCAGACGACGTCAGGACTCGGACACCTCGAATTTTGCCATCGGCCGCGATCGTGAGCCCCAAACGAAGCCGGCCTTCGAGGCCCATGCGAACCGCGGAGCTCGGATAGTTTCGTGACGCAAGCTTGTTGACCTCGCGTTGGACCTCGCGAAGCCAGGCTCGAAGCGCAGAGCGGCGATCGATGCCCGTCATGCCGCTTCCCCTACCCGCAGCGGTCGCGTTGGGATCATCGCCTGCCGACCCAGATACAAGGGAACTGCTCGCAGTCGCTGCGATCGCGCTGGCTGTGCCTGCTTCGCTCTTCGGCTTCGGTTCCTCGACGACCGCGGTTTGAACCGGCTTGGGTTTGACCTTGCGAAGCTTCTTTTCGGGTGGCTGGGTCGGTTCGATCGCGTTCCCGATCTGCTCGTCGTTGCCGAGTTGCCCGCCTCCGGTTTCGGTGATCTCGATGTACTCGATGAACTCGGTCTCGAAGCTGCTTTCGACTGGCTGAGGGATGACCGCAAGCGCCGCGAACGCTGCGCAATGCAACAGAAACGAGGGGAGCAAGTAGCCGCCATACCGGACGTTCATGGGAGACGCGCATCCTGACATTGAAAATCACATTCAACAAGCCTCAGAAGGTCACCTGCACCCCAATCTGGAATGAAAACGGGGCATTAGGGCGGGCCCCGAAGGGCCGGCGGGACACGATCGCCCGGGTATTCGTGATGTTTTGGAGGCGAAGATAGGCCTCGACGGGCTCCACCCGGATACGGCCCACGATGTCGAGCACGAAGTAGTCGTCGGTCGAGGGCAGCGGCAAGGTACCCACCCTGCCCTCGGACATTTTGCCGAAGTAGTGGCCGACCAAGTACGTCGACCAAATGCTCTTTTCGAGTCCGAGTTGCGCGTTGAGCATGTGCGCGGGGATGTATGGGATCGGGTCTCCTTTGCTGACCGAGCCAATCGTTGGATCCTGCGACACGAAGTCGGTTCGGTACGTTGCGTTGGTATAGGTGTAAGCGATGCGAAAGGGCAATCGGAGCGACCGCGGTAGCGGAACGGTGTAGCCCCCAAGCGCTTCGACACCCCCGATGAACGCACGGCCTCCGTTGAACTGGCGATCGAGATTGCTGGGATCGCATCCCGACGAGCCGGTGCACTCGCTCGTGATGTTGCTGTAGTCGTTGAAGAATCCGATCACCTCGCCAAAGCCGGCCGAGTCTTTGGTGACGTACCTAAAGCCGCCTTCGTAGTTGATCGAGAGCTCTGGATCGGCAAAGGCTCGGTTGCCCGGTGAGACGGCGCTAAAGCCGCGATGCACGCCAACGAGCGCCGCAAATCCCTCGAGGATCGTGTACTGAAGACCAATGCCCGGTAAGAACACGAGCTGAGGGTCTTCGCTGATTCGGTCTCCGGGGGGCGGATCCGGAGGAACTGTCGGCGTGTCGTCATTAAAGAAAGTACGAATGTACTCGACGCGAAGACCGGGCTTGAGGACAAGTCCCTTCACTTCGATGCCGTACATCAAGTAGCCGGCGAGCGCGTGCGCTTCGCCCTTGTTGTCGCGCTCGATCAAGCTCGGCTCGTCGTTGATCGTGACCCCATCCCACACCAACTGAAGGTTTTCCATACGGTACCCGGCGTTGGTGTGGAATCGATCGACCGAGTCGTAGTGGTAGCGCACGCCGGATTCGATCTCGTGGTGAACTTTGCCGGTGTCGAAGTCCGCGCGAAGCCGCGTTTGGAGGCCCATCACGACGAACCGGCGTTGGTTGCTGATGACAAAGAGGTCTTGGCCGGTGTTCGTTGGATCATCGACCGAGGGGGAGTTCCGTTCTCCGGTAAGCACCAAGAAGTAATCGTCGAACTCGGGCTCTTCGGGAAAGGACACGACAGGCAAGAGCTGAGTGCCGTCGCGGAACTCGTTGAGCCGTTCCCAGTTGCGGTCGAAGTCGTGCCGATAGCCGGTCGTTTCGAGACGCACGTGGTCACCGACCGCTAGGTTGTGGCGAAGCTCGATCGCGGTACGCCACCAGTCTATGTTGTCGCGTTGGCTCGAGGCGTAGCGGCGATACGGATCGTTTCGAAAGTCCGCATCGGTCAACCCGAGATAGGTCTCGTTCGAGTCCTCGCGGGAGCCGACGAATTTGACCGTCAACCGATTGAACGCATGCGACTTGAGGTCGTTATTGACGTACCCCTTGAACATGAACTCGGTGCGTTGAAACCCAGTGTTGTCTCGACCGCTGTCTCCGTCGACCTGCTTGAAGCCTTGCGTGCCGAGATGAATACCCTCGACGACGAAGCCACCCCAGTCGTTGCGACGACCGTAATGAAGGTGTCCGCGAAAGGTATTGAAGCGGCCGTACGACAGCTCGATTTGGCCGAGAGGTTTTTCAGGGACGGGACGGCTCAGGAAGTTGATCGCGCCTGCCACGGTCTGCGGCCCGTACAAGATGGTGGCGGGGCCCTTGAACACCTCGACCCCCGTCATGCGCCCGATCATCGGAAAGTAATACGCCGCAGGGGCCGAGTATGGCGCCGGGCCGAAGAGGACGCTGTCCTCCATCAAGGTCACCTTTCGACTGCGGTCGGGATTGGTTCCGCGTAGGCCGATGTTGGGTCGAAGACCAAAGGCATCTTCTTGCCGAACGTACACACCGGGCACCTGCAATACGACGGCGTTGGGGTCGTCGTACCGCATCTTCTTCAAATGCTCTTCATCGAGCGCCTGGACCGACCCGCCCATGCGAAAGATGTCTTCGGCGGTGTACCGGACGGTGACCTCACGGAGCTCGGGCATGTCGCGTTTGCCAGAGTCACCCTCGGGTGCGTCTTCTGCCGTAGCGTCCTCGTCGAGCACTTCCTCGTCGAGGAGCTGCAGCTCCTCTTCGAGCATTGCATCGTCTTCGGGCACGTCTTGCGAAAACGCCGTCTCGCCGAAGAATATGACGGCGAGCGCCGCGCACACACACGCAACCCCCCGGGTGTCGCCGCATCTGTCCATTTACCTCGGTCCGTACGACGCGTGCCGGGTACGCGCTGGGTAAACAGGCAAGGGGTCGGTGATTGGGCGAGGCACGACCCACTTCATGATCGCAAGCGAATCGAGAACGCGCGCCAAGTCGATCTCGGGATCGATCATCGTGGCGGCGCGGCGGCCATTCAGTGACACCCGCGCATCGACGCGCACTTCGACATCTTGATAGCCTTTTGCCTCGAAGTCCCGCGCGATGTGATGTGCGAGCTGAAGAATCATATCGGGCTGGCCAGACATCTCCCGCTCTTGATGACTCGTCAGGTATCGCCTCGGTGGCACGTGAAGCTCGCGGTCTGCGCCGCGCCAACGCACGCGGTAGTCGATGCTCCCGTTCTTTTCGCGCACCATCACCTTCCACGCGTACCGCATGCCTTGCTCGTGCCAAAGGACATCCCCCGGGTAGAGGTTGGCGCGAAGCGGCATCAGGACCTGAAACGCAAAGTAAACCGCGACTGCGACGGCTGCGCCCGGATACCAACCGCCGGCCGGTACCCTGGTGGTGACTGGGTGCGCAGGTGCGAAACCGCGAATCCGCTGTTCGATCTTGCGGGGCCAGTCTGCATCGAAGAAGAGCGTTGCACCGCTCACCATCAGAAACGGAAAGACACCGATCACGAAGAGCAAGTGAGTGCAGAAATGAAAGAAGAAGACGGTGGCAAAGGCGAAAGGGCGCGTCCTTTTCCACAACAAAAAGGGCGCGACCAATGTGTCGTTCAAAAAGCCTGCCCAACTCATCAGGTGAGGCATCGCGGGCAGCGTCAGCAGCGCGCCGATCAGGGGAACTTCAGTTCGAGCGGCGAGCCAAATCCCAAGCGGCTGAGCGTGCAGCAACCAATCAGGCTGCAGCTTGGCAATACCCGCGTAGAAATAGACGACTCCGATCTGAAACCGCATCAGATAGAGCATCCACGCCGGGACCACGGGGGCGATACGCCCGCCCGAGCGCCATGCGTCGATCGAGTAGGCCCGGTGCAGGGGAAGAAAACTCATCAACAACGCAAGGAGGCTGACGAGGTAGTAGTGGTTCAGGTAGTTGGTGACGTCGATCAGCTCGACATACGTAAAGACCAAGAAGAGGGCGACGATCGCCACGCGATAGAAGAGCCCCACCGCGACAAGCGCGGCCAGGACGGCCATCGAGACGTAGAGCCCCGTCATCCAGGATTCGGGCAACACCTGAACCCATTCGAAACCCCAGTACTTGAAGAAGAACGTCGGCTTCACGTAGAAGCGGTCGACCCACCCGTTCCACAGGAACCGCAGGCTGCTGACACTCAGGATCGTGCCAAAGAGAACGCGGAAGACCGCAAGCGATGCGGCGTCACGGGGTTCCAGAAGTCGGGCGCGAAATCGTTCCATCGTCAGTCGTTGTCCCCTGCTGCGCGATCGGGTAGCTCGAGGTCGAGGACCGACAAGAAATCGTTCTTCAGAAGCGTCGTGACCTCGCGGATCGCGTCGTGTGCGTCTTCGACCGCAACTGGGTCTGATTCCGCGGCATCTTGAAGGTTGCCTGGAATCGCGGCGGTTGCGGTAATCGCGCCTGCAATCGCGGCGGTCATATCTGTCGCTACATCGGTCGCACCCATGTCGATGAGCAGGTCATCAAAGCCGAGCGCATCGGTTCCGGGAGCCACACCCAAAAAGAGGACTTGAAACGCCCGAAGGTTCGCGATCAGGTTTTCCTTTCCGTGAAACGCCCACCGCGACTCAAACAAGCAGGGTTCGGATTCACACGCGGTCAGTCCCGCAGGCCGGCCGACCTTCATGTCTTTGGCTTCGGTGTCGAGGTAGAACATCGCGTCCGACACCGCATTGAGCCCCTCTTGCGCGGAGCCGTACACCGCCCCGCTGCGACCTGGGCTTTCCATTTCTTGAATGAAGTTCCCGCCGTTCGTCGACCACGAATCGACGAGCTCAGCGGCCGCTTGGCGGGCGAGCGTGGCGAGCGAAGCCGCATGCGTAAGCCGGCGTTGAGGCACATCGCCCAGCCCGTCCCAAATGCCCTCGTCGTTGAGCGGGTCCAGCGGACTGCACTGGTTGCCTGAGTCTTCCGTGAAGAGGAGATACTCGATCGCCCATAAGCCAAGCGGCGCCCCAGGCGCTGCCGCAAGGGCGTCCGGATCGTCGTAGTCGTCTCCGGCTGTCTGCCGGTCGACCTCGCATAGACTCAAGACGGGCCACGAGTAGATCCGGGCGCGAAGGCTCTCCCCGCCCATCACGGTCACGCGCGAACCCGCGGGTCCAAACTGCATCATCTCGATTTGCTGCCACGAGTCGATCGCGTCCCGCCAAGCTTGTTGGGCGGCCTCGCGGGTGGCTTCGCCGCTCGCGGCATCCGCAAGCGCCGACTCGAGCGAAAAAGCATCCGTGGCGAAGGCCTCTTGCTGCGGCACGACGGCGTTGACGCCTAACGCCGCAAGCACATCCCCCCGCAGCCCTCCGTCGGGCGGCGATGAATCGGTGTCCCCCCCGCAGCCGGCAAGTGCAAAAAAGAGAGCAAGCGGAGCTGCGTTACCAGCCAGCCACGTTCGCTTCGTCAAAGCCATAAGCATCTCCAATCATTTGCCGCGCGCCGACAAGAGCGTTTCGATAGTCGCTATCTTTGTTTGGTGAATCGGGTGACGCTCCCACGGGGGCGTCGCCGATCGCGTCGTGCACCGCCGCAAAAGCGGACTCGCTCATCGGGGAACGGGGATTAAACTGAAAACTCAGGGCAAAGCCTTTGAGCTCGGACCAGTGCTTCGCGTGATCGGCAAAGCTGTAGTCCTCGGTGCCAGCCGCCTCCATGTCCCCGAGCACGTCGTTAATGTAGTGAATCGCAGTGGCGGCAATCGCCTTTTCCCAGGTCGAGACGATCACGTCCCGCTGTGCCATGAGCGCGGCCATGTCCACCTCTTGTCCGGAGGCAAACGCTTCCGCGATGATCGCTCTCCCGCTTCGCCAGGCGAGATCCGCGTCCCCGGTGAAGTCCGTGGGAGCGGACGCATCGCTGCCTCGATCGCGCTTGGCCGCGTTGACGGATGCGCTGAAGTTGAACTCACTTTTCAGGTCGATCTGGCCGTCTCCATTCGTATCGAAGTAGCCGAACGCGAAGTCTGGGCGGCCGCCCGAAGCCGCGATCTCGTCGTCGGTGTAGGCGCTGTAATCGCGCGCAGCCCCCCAATAGCCGAAACCTTCGTCCCAGTGGTGCTCGAGCGAGGTGTACGCGGCATCTTCGGCGATCTCGTTTGCAGCAAGGATCCCCTTGTCTTCCAGGTCGTCGTCGAGGTAGTCGTCGGTCCCCTGGCTGAAGTTCACGGCCCCGAGCAGGAACTTCTGCACAAGTTGGGTCAGATCGTGACCCGCTGGCGTCAGATAGAGCGGAGTCGCGGCGTCGATCGGTGGGCTTCCCGTCGCAGCCGAGGCGGCCTGACCCGCGAAGGTCCAAAAGAGCGCCATCGCGAGCTCCTCGGGGGTATCCGGCGTGCCGAGAGTTCCCTCGCTATCCACGACGAGGCTATCCGTACTCCACCCGATAAACGCTGTGCTCCAATCCTTGTGGTCGGTGCTCGTGTCGTTGCCTGCAAGTTTGTCTTTGAGGTTTTTGTCGTTCAGGTCGGCATAGGTGGCCTGGAGCATCGAGTCGCCCTCGTCGACAAGCGATGGAAGCTCACGGCTCGGGTCAGCCGCACCTCCTAGTTCGTAAAGAGCGTTCAGGATGTCGAAGACCTCTTGCGACGTGTCGTACTTCTCGAGGTTCGTGCCCGCGAGCACTTCAGCGCTGATCGACTTCATCACGTCGACCACATCAGAGATCAGGACCTGGCGGGTGATCTGGCCGATGTACGAGACCGTTGAAACGTCCTCGCGCTCGAAGCTGTAGGTCTCCGGAGGTACGGTGCCCCCTGCTCCGGTACCGTTTCCCCCACATCCAGCTACCAAGAAGGTTAAAAACCCATAAAAACAAATACTTAGGACGCGCATCGGGATCTTGTCCTCCATATTGAAAATGAAAGTCAATAACGAAAGACCGGTGTAACACCCCAAAAACGCCGGCGCAAGCGCTTTTGGCCCTGAAACATCGCGAAATTCAGGTCGGTCTGGCAGGTAAGAGGGGCTGGCCTGGACGCGCGCCGATTGGTTACCGAAACATCGGGACGAGGTGCAGGCCATCCTCGATCGACGTTTTGAGAAGCGCCATCGCAAGAGCAAGCACGACTTCTGATTCTCAGGGCTCATCGAATGCGGCCACTGCGGCTGCGCGATGGTCGCCGAAATCAAGAAGGGGAACTACGTCTACTACCATTGCACTGGCTCCAAAGGGAAATGCGACGAGCCGTACGTCCGCGAGGAAGCATTGAAGGAGCAGCTCGCCGAGCTCTTGGGCGAGCTGCGGCTGGACGGTTCTGTGCTTGAGCAAGTGACGCGGGCGCTTCGAGAAGCGCACGGCGATGAAAAGCGGGTGCACGACTGCGCGATGGCGGAGCTGGGGCGGCAGCACGGGCAGCTGCAAGAACGCATTGACTCCTTTGGCACTCCCCAATTAACCCCTAGAGCAACCCAAATTGTGCAGAAGGCCTTATAGGAAAACTTCTCGCTCCCAAACAGGGTCTTTGAATCGACTATGAGCTTGAACGCAACATCGAAGTCGGCAAGGCGAAGCCATCGGAGATTGCGTCGGCTGGTGAAGACGCCTGGGAGTCGATCAGGGAAGGCGTTGAATCTGCTTGGGACTCGTTGAAGTCTGCGGCCACCGACGCTGCCGCAAAGTTCAAAAAATGAGTTTTGCGCCACAATCGCTAACGGTACATGGATGTGTCTCGGCTCAGCCAGCGAGTGAACAGACCTCCGCCATGCGGGTCGTCGATCGATTCATCGATCACGGTGCGCCTCTTTCGTTTCGCGAGCTCTGCGCTCGGGTCGTCGAAGATGGGTACGACTACTGTACCTTTGTTTGCTCCGGTAGGTGAGCTTGGGTATGAGGAGCGTGATGCGAGCGTTGAGCTTGGCTACAGTGGCCCTCCTCGTCGCGGCGGGGTGTGAGGAAAAGCCAGCCCCGCCGGTGGCGACAGAGCCAGATAGCCGACCCAACATCGTCTTGCTGACGATCGACACGGTGCGATTCGATCATCTCGATGCCTACGGACACGATCGACCAACCTCGCCGAATCTGACCAAGCTGGCGCGCGCCGGGATTCGGTTTGAGCAGGCGATCTCCCAGTCGTCGTGGACGCTTCCGAGTCTCGCATCGATCCACACGGGGCTCTATCCCAGCGAGCACAACGCGGTCCGCATGCGGCATCGCGTACCTCGGCGCCTCGAATTGCTCGCCGAGTCGATGAAAGCCGAGGGTTACACGACCGTAGGCATCATCTCCCACACCTTTGCCAACGCAGCCCATGGCTTCGGACAAGGGTTCGACGTCTTCGATGAAACGCAGGTCCGAGGTCACCAGGCGATCACCTCAGAGGCGATTAGCCTCGTCGCACTCGAACGGCTCCGAGAGGTCGATCTCGACAAACCATTCTTCATGTGGGTTCACTACTTCGATCCGCACAACGCCTACCGTCACCATCCTCAATACGATTACGCATCCAAGTTCCAGGGCGGCATCGGCGACAAACGTAAAGACGATGCGAGGCGCACGTTCGCCCAGTTGACCACGCCTGAGGAAAAGCAGCTTTTCGTCGACTATCTTCGCGCGCTCTACGACGAAGAGATTACATTCACCGACGAGAAGATCGGTCGACTCTTCGTAGGGCTCGAGGAGCTCGGCGTCGCAGACCGAACGGTGTACTTCATCACGTCAGATCACGGCGAGTACTTCAACGACCACCAGCGCTTCTACCACACCATCGGCGCGTACCAGGAGCTGCTGCACGTGCCGCTTATTGTGGGCGGCGCGCTTCCCGAGGGGTTGAAGGGTAAAGTGGTCGAGGCACGAGTAGAAACCGCGCTCATCCCGGCAACGGTCATGGATCTCCTCGGCAAAGCGGAGCATTCATTTCGAGGCCCGAGTCTGCTGGACGTTGCGCGAGGTGACACCGAGATCGCGGCGGTGTTCGGGCAAGCTTTCCACTCACGCACCAGAAGGCATCGAACGGACGCTGTCTTCGTGGGCGACTTCAAGCTCATCCACAACCGGGGTAAAAACACCTACGAGATGTACAACCTGCGTCTCGACCCCAAGGAAGCAAACAACCTCGCCTATCGGAACGACCTCGAGGCGACCCGCAATCATTTGCGGGAGCATCTCGACGTTTTCAGGGGCAAGAAGAAGAACGTCGAAACCACTGTACAGAAAATCGAGTACACCCCCGAGGAGATCAAAATGCTCAAAGCACTCGGGTACATGGAGTGAGCCTTCGAGCGCTGGCCCGCCGCTGGGCAAAGGGCCGCAAATGAGCTCGAGCTTCTTCCAAGGGAGCGCTTGACGGGGGGAGGGGTCGGGAGCAGGGACAAGTTCACCGCATCATCCCCCTGGAGGTTTCCCATGACAGGCATCCCGTCGCTCAAGGGCAAAGTATCACCTGAAGAATGGCAGACCCGCGTCGACCTCGCTGCCGCGTATCGCCTCGTCGCAATGTACGGCTGGGACGACCTCGTCTTCACCCACATCACTCCCTTGGCACTCCCCACTTAACCCTTAGATAGCTCCAAAGACCGCGTCCCCCTGCGAATGATGAGCAAAGCGACGCAGGCCAGTAGGGAAATCATCATTGAGTTGGACATCGGGATGTTTCTTGCTGCAGAGCAGCCCGACCCGGTCCCGGGCATGTTGGCTTCTTGCTCGAGCCTGTCGACCTCTTGCTCGAGCCTGTCGACCTCTTGCTCAAGTGCTTGGTTCTCCGAAGAAAGCGCTTCATTGTCCGCGATGCATGCGGCGAGGTTGTCGCGGTCCTCAGGAAAGGGATCACAAACATCGCCAAGGTCATCGTTGTCCGAGTCAGCCTGGTCGGCATTCGCATCGTCTGGGCAATTGTCGACCGCGTCATGCACCCCGT
>CAJHXN010000043.1_pt1 | contig 10597 bp, 9 predicted proteins | sample 9198401 | NCBI WGS metagenome assembly CAJHXN01 (sample SAMEA7708334, study PRJEB35096) | sediment metagenome | biome: marine neritic benthic zone biome [ENVO:01000025]; feature: sediment [ENVO:00002007]; material: shallow marine sediment [ENVO:03000034] sea grass bed [ENVO_01000059] ... | reverse complement strand
TGACTACGTCTTGTGGGGGTACGGAACGGGCGCGATCATGGCGGTGCCAGCACACGACGAACGCGACTTCGGGTTCGCGAAGGCGCATGGCATCTCGATCATCGAGGTGGTCAGCAAGACCGGCCAGCCGAGTCCCGGGCCTCTAGTCGAGGCGATGGTGGCGCCCGGGGTGGCAGTCAACTCAGGCAAGTATGATGGCCTAGCGACCGCTGACTTCAAGAAGCGGGTCACCGAGGACCTCGAGGCGGCAGGCAGAGGGACTGCTCGCGTCGAATACAAGCTTCGCGACTGGGTTTTCTCGCGGCAACGCTATTGGGGGGAGCCGATCCCGATCTACTTTCCCGTGGAGACCGACGGCGACCCCCGCGCGGGCGACGAGTTCACGATTCGCTACGATGAGCCAATTGCCGTCGAGAAAAGCGAGCTCCCCCTGCAACTCCCCGAGCTCGAAGATTTCAAACCTGGAGACGACCCCGCCGGGGTGTTGGCGCGAGCGGTCGACTGGAGGTTCTTCGAACGCGATGGTCGATGGTACGCGCGCGAAACGAACACCATGCCGCAATGGGCAGGGTCTTGCTGGTACTACTTGCGGTTCCTCGATCCAGACAACGCCGACGCGTTGTGCTCTCAGGAGGCGGCCAGGCGTTGGCTTCCTGTGGACCTCTACGTCGGCGGTGCCGAGCACGCGGTCTTACACCTGTTGTACGCGCGCTTCTGGCACAAGGTGCTCTACGACGCGGGTGTCGTACCGGTGAAAGAGCCGTTCGCGAAGCTCATTCACCAAGGGATGATTCTCGGCGAAGGCGGCCAGAAGATGAGCAAGTCGCGCGGCAACGTCGTCAACCCCGACGACATTGTCGGTGAATTCGGTGCAGACGCGATGCGTGTGTACGAGATGTTCATGGGACCGCTCGAAGCCGCCAAACCCTGGAGCACGAGCTCGATCGCGGGTGTGCGTAGGTTTCTCGATCGTGTGTATGCGATTGCATTGCGGGCGGATAGGCAGGCCAACCCCGATGACGCGACTACACGACTATTGCACCGGACGATCCGCAAAGTCACCGAGGACATCGAGGCCATGCGTTTCAACACGGCGATCAGCGCCATGATGGTGCTCTCAAACGAGCTCACCAAGCTCGACGTGGTCCCTGCCGAGGCAGTCGAGGTGCTCACCAAGCTCGTGCACCCCTTCGCTCCGCACCTCGGCGAAGAGCTGTGGCAAACCCTCGGTCATGCGCCAAGCATTCAAGCGGAACCGTGGCCCGCTTTCGATCCGGCCCTTTGCGAGGAAGACGAAGTCGAAGTCCCCGTCCAGATCAATGGCAAAGTCCGTGGCCGGATCACCCTCCCGAAAGACGCCACCGAAGACCAAGCCCTCGCCGCTGCGCAAGAAATCCCAAACATCGCCACCCAGCTGGAGGGCAAAACCCTCCGCAAGACCATCTGGGTCCCCAACAAAATACTCAACCTGATCGCATAGGGGACACGCTCCACCCCCCCAAGCCACCGAAACCAAACACCTTCTCAGCAAAGGATCGCAACGATCCTCAGCTTGCGGCTCGCGTACGATCAGGTCGGGTGGGTGGAGGGCCGCTTGGGGCGGCCGGATCTTCGTGGACGCTTTTCCATGCATCGCGCTTACGGCAGCAGGAGACCCACTCATGGTAAGCGATGGACCGGTTCGGGGGGTCGACCGCGAGTCGTTTGTACCAGTCGCTCGGTGTCCAAAGGTGAGCGAGGCCGGGGACACGACAAGTCAAGCCTACGTGAGTCCGAAAGGTCGACCAGTCGTAGTGGGCGGGGTCGTCCACGATGTGTGCGCGCACCGGGTTCAGGTCAATGTATGCCGTCACGATCGCGAGGTGCTTTTCCGAACGAATTGGCTTGGAAAAGTACCTTTGCTCGAACAACTTGCCGGTCGCCTTATATCGCTTGTTGCGAATCTGGGCGTAGCGTTGAGCAATGGGTTTGATAAATAGCGCCAACCCATCTCTGCGAAATGGGGTCACGAGAAGGTGGGCATGGTTCGGCATCAAGCACAGCGCGTGAACGTTGATGTCCGCGTCTGCCGAAAATCGCTTCATCAACCTCACGAAACCCTCATAGTCGCGGCGATACGAAAACAGCCTGCGACGATTGTTACCGCGCAGCACGATATGGTGGGGGATCCCCTCTAGGACCCGCCGCGGGGCTCGAGGCATGGCGATCTTATCGGCCGTTCGACGCCGCAATTGCGCAATGATTCGCTGCTGCGATCTTTCGTGGATAACGCGGGTGATCGCGCGTGGTTAGGGGTGGGGGGAGTGTCCCCGTCTATGCGGCGCCGCGCTTTAGTTCGGTGAGTACCAGCTTGGCGACGGACTTCAGGGTTTCGAAGACGCCTTCACCGGTTGTGGCGACGGCGGAGAACTCGGGGACGCGGCTCGGGTTGAGCATGTGGCTCAGCTCTTGGACCGATGAAATGTTCGGCATGTCCCGTTTGTTGTACTGCACGACGTAGGGAAGGGTGTCGAGGTTGTAGCCCTGTTCCGCTAGATTCGTCCGGAGGTTGTCCATCGACTCGATGTTGGCCTCTGCCCGAAGCATCTGGGAATCGGCAACGAACACGACGCCATCGACGCCCTTCAAAATCAGCTTACGACTCGCGTCGTAGAACACCTGCCCCGGAACGGTGTAGAGATGAAACCGCGTCTTGAAGCCCCGGATCTCGCCGATCTCGAGCGGCAGGAAGTCGAAGAACAAAGTTCGCTCGGTTTCGGTCGCGAGCGAGATCATCTTGCCTTTCGCATCCGGATTGGTGCGATTGTAAATGTATTGCAAGTTGGTCGTTTTCCCGCACAAGCCCGGACCGTAGTACACGATCTTGCAGTTGATCTCGCGGGACAAGTAGTTGATGAAAGACATCCCCCCAGGCCTCTCTCACTCAATCATTGAACAAGTTGTCGATGTCATCATCAGTGATTTCCGCGAACGGAGAGTTTTGAAACGGATCCTGCGCTTTGGCCATCACCATTTCGAAAATTCGGGTCAATTGCTCGTTGGCTCGCTTCACCCGCAGCCGCACCAGGCCTAAGCTTGTCCGATTATCGAAGATCACGACAAGAATCACGCGACTACTGACCACTTGGATATGGACGTTTTGGCGCACCCCCTCGTGATACTGGGTGGCGAATTCCTGTTCTCGGAGCAACTGAGCGATGCCCCCGGTTGCCGCGATATTGCCCGCCGCCAGCGAGGCTAAAGACGTGGTATCGAGGTCGCCGGTGTCGCCGGAGGCCGAGATCAGTTGCCCGTTCTTGTCGACGACGAAGACCACGCGGGCATTCGCATCCTGAACGAGCCTGTCCGTCACGGCCTGGACCTGGGCAAACTCCTCCTCGTACATCACCATCTGGGGGCTGGCCATCGTTCCCTGCGCCGTGCTCCTTCACCGCGTTACGGTGCTAAGTGTTCCTAGCAGAGGGGCCACCCCCGGTAAAGATTTGCGGCCCCAACACTTACAGCATAACAAGCCGTCTCTATAGGGGAAAACAGTGCTTCGATCCGTTGCTCGTTTGATTCGAAACCTCTTGTGCGTGCCCCTTGCCCCTTTCTGGGCGATCGCACGCTGGTTTGGGCGCCCCAAGGGTCCCTGGGTGGTGGTTCGGCTGAAACCACGACTCGTCGAGGCGCGTCATCCGGTTCCATGGCTGCGGCGGATCGTCGATTCGGGGTCGATCCGTCGCACGACTTCTCTCGCCGCCATCCGCCGCCTGGCTGACTATGCGATCGGGGACGACGCGATCAAAGGCGTTGCCTTCGTCCTCCCGCCTATGACCGCGGGTTGGTCTGTCTGCGTCGGCCTTCGAGATCAGATCCAGCGCCTCCGACGACAGGGCACGGCGACGTTGGTCATGTTGCCTCGGGGCGGAGGGCACAAGGAGCTCTACGTGGCCTCGGCGTCTGAGCGAGTTGTGATGGCGCCTCGTGCCACGATCACCTTGCTCGGTCTATCCGCGTCGTCGCATTACGTAAAGCCCCTTCTCAACCGAGTGGGTGTCGAGGTCGAGCCGTTCGCCCGAAAGGAATTCAAAACCGCCGCCGAACGCGTGACTCGCGAATCGATGAGCGAGCCTCAACGCGAACAGTTGCAAGCCGTCATCGATGGATACACCCAAAGCCTGCTTGTCGCGCTTGGCGAACGCACCGGTACGACCCCCGAGCAGGCGCGCGATCTCTTCGAGACAGGCGTGTTTCGTGGGGAAGCCGCCATCGCTGCCGGCTTGGTCGACAAGCTCGCCTACGAAGATGAGCTCGCGGATCTTCTCGGTTGCGACAAGAAGCATCCATTGGTGGAAGCGAATCGATACTTCGCCTTCAAAGAGGGACGCTTGTTTCGCCCACTTCGTCGTCGTCCCTATGTCGCGGTGGTTCCGATCAAGGGCGCCATCTCGGAATCCGGAGCGCCCACGGGCCGAAGAGCGTCGATCGTGGGTGCCCTTCGGCGCGCGCGTCGCGATCGTCGAGCGCTTGGCGTTCTGTTGTGGGTCGATTCGCCTGGTGGCTCCGCCGAGGCGTCGGACCTCATCCATCGTGAGGTCGTCCGGCTCAAAGAAAAGAAGCCGGTGGTGGCGTACTTTGGTGAAATGGCGGCCAGTGGCGGTTACTACGTGGCGACTCATGTCGACTCGATCGTCGCTCAGCCTTTGACCATTACAGGGTCGATCGGGGTGGTCTCGGCGCGATTGCTCGCGAGCGAGCTCCTCGACAGAGTAGGCATCCGCACCGAGGTGCTAAGAACTGGGCCGCATGCGGACGTGTTCTCCCCGCACCGGGCGCTCACTGACGACGAGCGCGCGCTGATGAACCGAGAGCTCGACGCCTTTTATGACTCCTTTGTCGGTCTCGTGGCCGATGGGCGAGGGCGGCCGATCGACGAGATCGAGCCCCTTGCCAGAGGACGCATCTGGCTTGCCGCCGACGCGCACCGACTTGGATTGGTCGACGAGCTTGGGGGTATGGACTCCGCGCTCGATCTCCTGAAGGAACGAGTTGACGTGAGCCCCCGCCTTCGCGAGCGCCTCGAGCCGATGGTGATCGCCAGCTACAAGCTCGAGCCCCCGCCTCCCGCTGCGCAAGCTTGGATCGACGAGTCGATCTTCGGGGCGCTGAAAGACCTTGCGCTGTTGCTCTCCGAGGGAAGCGGGGTCCTGTACCACGTGATTTCCGTGCCCCGAATCCGTTGAGGGGCCGAAATTACCCTTTTCGGGCAAGGGTCGTTTATCGTGGAGCAGGGGAGGGACTCGATGTCCGCGAAGCACATAGGGGTGGCTCTGGTCCTAGGGATCATGCTCGGTTGTGGGGGGGCGCAAAAGCAGAAGCCCGGACCGATGCCTCAGGGAGCAGCCTTTTACGGGGTGTGGCAGTCGCCGCAGTACGGCAATATGCACATCTGCCAGAGCGGTAATCAGGTCATCGGCGACTACGCCAAGCACGAGCGGTCGGGCCGGATTCAAGGCGAGATCGAAGGGGATCTGATGACCTTCCAATGGGAGGATCGGCGTGAGCTCATCGCCGGGCACCCGAAAGTCCGGCGTGGCCACGGCTACTTCCGGATCGAGATCGGTGAAGACGGCGACCAGTATCTCAAGGGGGAATGGGGCCTCGAGGACGATTACGCAGGGGGCGGCCCCTGGAACGCCGTCAAAATGCGGCGCGGAGAGCCCGACCGCTGCATCGGCGAAGACGAGGATCTGACCGCCGAGGAAGCCCCGCATCCGTGGGACGCCGAAGACTGAAGGGGACGCCCCGACCATGGGTCCGGCCCCGTTGCCTCCAGACGAACGTCTACCTATGCCGCTGATTCGGCTGGGGGGCAGAAGACGATCGAGCAGCGTTTGCGGCGGTCGGCGCTGAGGCGGGCACAGAGCTCCGCAAGGTCGTCGTCGTAGTCGACCACGAGGCCTGCGGTGGCTTCTCCCGCTTCGTTGTAGGCGCAGTCGTCGAGTGCGACCCAACGGCCTTGCCACATGGATGCGCGACAGATGTCTTCCCAAGCCATCAGATCAGGGACAGCCCCTTCTCGGAGAGTGACGGATGAAGTTCTACGTGGTTCGCTCATGGTCTAGCCTCCGCAGATTCGGTCCATGCCCGGCACAAATCTCACGAAGCGGGCCGAGTGTCCTTTGCGTTCTGGCTCCGTGCAAGCTGATTTAAGGGTTGTGTACGAGCGCGTGCAGGGTCAAGACCAAAAGGTAAAAATGCAGTGATCTTAGATGCTTATCCCCTATGCTTAAAGGGAATTCCGGGGATCGTCTTGAAGCCGAACCGGATCTTTGCACTGTTGCGGGGTTGGGAGCGATGCTCTTTCAGCCGTCGAGCGCAGCGACCAATCGATCCAGGTCCTCTCGGGTATGGAGCTCGGTCACCGCGATGAGAAGGTCCCGCTCCCAGTCGTTGCGGAATCGGCCGAGGTCGAGCCCGCCGAGGATGTCCCGATCGACGAGGCGGGCGACCACCTCGGCTGCGGACTCGTTCTTGAACCGAACGACCTGCTCGTTGAACACCGGCGCCGAATACGGCAGCTCGACGGCGTCGAGCTTTTCGAGCCTGGTACGCAGATAGTGCGCCGCGCTCATGCATCGTTGGCCAGTTTGAATGAAGCCTCGCCTTCCGAGCATGGCGGTTCGGATCCCCATGGCTAGCGCGATGAGACCATGGTTGGTGCAGATGTTCGAGGTCGCCTTTTCGCGGCGGATGTGCTGCTCCCGGGTCGATAGGGTGAGCACGTACCCGGGGTTTCCGTCCATATCGACCGTCCGGCCAACCAAGCGACCTGGCATTTGACGGACGAACGCCTGCGATGCGCCAAACAGGCCGACGCCTGGCCCTCCGTACTGGGGCGGCACCGCGAGGGCTTGCCCCTCCCCGACGCAGATGTCCGCGCCGCAAAACCCGGGTGCCTCCAAGACCGACAGTGCGTAGGGCTCGGTGGTCGCCGTGATCAGGAGCGCCCCGCGACTCTGGGCGACACGTTTGGCGAGGTGGAGGTCTTCGACGCATCCAAGGAAGTTCGGGTAGCCGACGACCAGAGCCGCCGTCCGATCCGTGATCAGGCTGGTTACCGCTTCCCAATCGGTGCGGCCATCTGGACGGAGCGGCGCCACCGCTATGCAGTCGTTGGTGTCCAGCCCCTGAATGTAACCGCGAGTGGTTTCGAGGTACTCGGGATGAAGCCCACCGCTGACGACGACGTGGTCGCGGCGCTTGATACGCCGCGCCATCAGCACGGCCTCAGCAACGCCGCTCGCGCCGTCGTACATCGACGCATTGGCGACGTCGACACCAAAGAGCTCGCACACGATCGTTTGGAACTCAAAGATCCCCTGCAGCGTTCCTTGCGAGAGCTCGGCCTGGTAAGGCGTGTAGGCGGTGTAGAACTCGCTTCTTTGGAGCAGCTGATCGACCGCGGGCGGGACGTGATGTCGATACATGCCTCCCCCTAGGAAGGAGAGCATCCGGGCTCCGGCGTTTCGCTCGGCGAGCGCGGTGAGATGTTGCATCAAACGGGGCTCGTCCAGCGCCGGCTCGAGATCAAGCTTCTCTTGGAGCAGATGCGAGCTAGGGACCCCGGCGAACAGGGCATCGATGTCGTCCACCCCCACGCGCTCGAGCATCGCGCGAATCTCTTGGTCGGTATGAGGCAGGTATCTCACGATGAATGATGTCGTCAGCCGTCCAAGGTGCCGAGGTATTCCTCGTACTTCGCTGCGTCCATGAGGCCCGCTAGCTCGCCCTGGTCCGAGGGCCGAATGGTGATGAGCCAACCGTCTTCATAAGGACCTTCGTTCACGAGCTCTGGGCTCGACTCGAGTGCGGCATTCACATCGACGATTTCCCCACTGACGGGTGCGAAGAGCTCACTCACCGTCTTGACGGACTCGATGTCGCCAAACCGCTCGTGCGCCTGCACGTCTTCGCCGGGAGCCGGCATATCTACCAAGGTCACATCCCCAAGCTGCTCGACCGCATACGCGGTGATTCCAACGCGAATCACCTCCCCTTCGACACGCGCCCACTCGTGTTCGCGCGTGTACTGCAGATCCCTTGGAAACGTGGCCATCATCACCTCTTGTAAAACGGGGTCCTCACTACCACGGCGTCGACCACCTTGCCACGGATCTCGATTCCTAAGGTCGTGCCTACCCGGCTGAGGGCTTTGGGCACATAGCCGAGACCGATGTTCTTTCCAACCGTCGGGCCGGGAGACCCGCTGGTCACCGTCCCAACCGGCTTTCCGTCGACGACGATCGGGTAGCCGTGGCGGGCGATTCCCCGTCCGGTCATTTCGAAACCGACCAGGCGGCGGTCGAGGCCGGCTTCCTTGATCGCACGCAACGCGGCGCGCCCGACAAAATCGTGCCCGGCGAGGTCGTTCTCATCGAGCTTCACCACCCACCCAAGCCCCGCTTCGAAGGGGTTTGTGGTCTCATCGATGTCGTTTCCGTAGAGCGCAAGGCGTGCTTCGAGTCGGAGGGTGTCGCGGGCACCGAGGCCGACAGGCTCAAGGCCATGAGGCTTGCCGGCCGAGATCAGAGCGCGCCAAAGCGTGACTGCATCCTCGTTTGCGCAGAAGAGCTCGAAGCCGTCCTCGCCTGTGTATCCGGTCCTTGCCACCCAGGCCTCGACGCCGGCGACCTCGGCTTTGCAGACCCGAAAGGGAGCGAGATCAGTGACCGCCTTCGGAGCACCGACGTCCCGCATGATCGCGGCTGCGCTTGGTCCCTGAAGCGCCAGCAGCGCCCATCGATCCGAGACATCACGGAAGGAAACATCTTCGGGGAGGCGAGTCGCGAAGTGCCGGGCGATTTTGTCCCGGTTGGAGGCATTGCATACGACCAACACCTTGGCCTCTTCGAGACGGTACACGATCAGGTCGTCGAGGATGTGCCCGTCCTCGTTGCAGCAGACCGTGTAGAGCGCCTGTCCCGTCTCGAGGGTGCTGACATCGTTCGTGACAAGCATGTTGACCGCGAGATGGGCCTGCGGACCTTCGATCAGGAGCTCTCCCATGTGCGACACGTCGAATAGCCCAGCTCGGGTACGCACCGCCTCGTGCTCAGCCTTGATGCCTTTGTACTGCACCGGCATGCGCCACCCCGCAAAGGGCACCAGCCGGGCTCCAAGAGCTCGATGTTCATCAACAAGGGCGGTTTCACGGAGAGGCTCGGCCACGGTGCCGGGAGCTTAGGGATGGCCTGTCCTCGGTTCAAGGCTGATCGCGGCTTTCCGACGTGGTCGACGCAACTCCCCGCCGTGGCGGTCGATATTCGGCCATGGCTCTTTCCAATGTGCTGTGCTTATTGCGGGGCGACGAGCGCATCCAAACCTTTCCCCTGGGTGCGCATGCCATCGAGGTGGGCTCGCATCCTGATTGCGATATTGCGGTTCACGCGCGCGGTGTCCCGGGCCGCGCGATGTTGGTGCTTCCAGCTGCGGGCACTGTCTATTTTTACGACCTGGCCACCGCGCCGGGGCTCACCGAGCGCTCGGTGATGCCGATCGACCGCTGTGTATCGATCGGCGCCGGCTACTCGATCACGCGCTCCAAGGCCGTCGTCGACACCGTCCCTCCCGAGCGCACCGAGCTCCTCGATCGGCAGTCGACGGGCGTGCGCCCCATCGCGCTCGTTCAAGGCCGAGGTCGCGAGGCGTACGCACTGCGGATCACGGACCGTCCATTTTCAATCGGTGCGGACTCCGAGAACGCGATCACCCTCTCCGATCGCGCGGTGAGTCGGTTCCATTGCCGGATCGAGCCGGGCCCAAACGGGGTCATCGTTCGCGACCTCGCGAGCACAAACGGCACCTGGGTCGATGGGGCTCGCATCCAACGGATCGAGCTCCGACCAGGAGGCACCCTTCGGGTGGGACGAACCGAGTTTCGCGTGGCGGGCGGAGGCCAACGGGAGCCATCCCCGCCGGGGACCCCAGTCGTGGGGTCGAGCGCGATGCTTGCGGTCATGGCCGATGTCGACCGGTTTGCGCGTCTGCCGTGGCCCGCGTTGATCCACGGCGAGACTGGGGTGGGCAAGGAGCTCGTCGCGCGCGCGCTGCACGATCGCTCCCCACGGCGAGGCGGTCCCTTCATTGCGCTGAATGGCGGAGGGCTCCCGAGAGACTTGATCGAAAGCGAATTGTTCGGTCACGAGCGCGGTGCGTTCACCGGGGCGGTCCAGTCGCATCGCGGTGCTTTCGAGCAGGCGCATGGCGGGACGTTGTTCCTCGACGAAGTCGCTGAGTTGCCTCCGGCCCTCCAAACACGCTTGCTGCGGGTGCTCGAGACGTGGCACGTGCGTCGTATCGGCAGCGAGTTGGCGCGGCACGTCGACGTAAGGATGGTGTGCGCAACCCACCGCAACCTTCGCCGCATGGTTCAAGAGGGGAGCTTTCGAGCAGACCTGTACTATCGCATCCACCGCCTCATCATCGAAGTGCCCGCCCTCCGTCACCGCACCGACGACATCGAGCCGTTGGCGATTCATTTTCTTTCGTCGATGGCAGGCGAAGTTGGTGTCAAGCAACTGTCGGCCGACGCGCTGTGGAGGCTTCGGGCTTA
>CAJHXN010000390.1_pt1 | contig 10629 bp, 9 predicted proteins | sample 9198401 | NCBI WGS metagenome assembly CAJHXN01 (sample SAMEA7708334, study PRJEB35096) | sediment metagenome | biome: marine neritic benthic zone biome [ENVO:01000025]; feature: sediment [ENVO:00002007]; material: shallow marine sediment [ENVO:03000034] sea grass bed [ENVO_01000059] ... | reverse complement strand
TCACATCCTGCTCGAGGGCGTCCCGGGCCTTGCCAAGACGCTCACCGTCAACACCATTTGCCAAACGATCGCAGCCAAGTTCCAGCGCGTTCAGTTCACACCTGACCTGTTGCCGGCCGACGTCATCGGCACGGTCATCTACAACCAACAGCGGGGCGAGTTCACAGCAAAGCGCGGCCCCATTTTCGCAAATCTGGTCCTGGCCGACGAGATCAACCGCGCGCCGGCAAAAGTGCAGAGCGCCTTGCTCGAGGCCATGCAGGAGCTTCAGGTCACCATAGGCGACACGACACACAAGCTCGGGGAGCCATTCATGGTCATGGCGACGCAGAACCCGATCGAACAGGAGGGCACCTACCCACTTGCCGAGGCGCAGGTCGATCGTTTCATGCTCCACGTGCGAGTCGACTACCCGAGCCAGGAGGAAGAGCGAAAGATCATGGACCAGATTTCCGACCACCTGCTGCTCGGCAAGGACGCGGCGTCTGGCCGAGGCATCGAACAAGTGGCAACCACGACCAAACTCCTCGAGGCACGCAAGACGGTCGGCCACGTGTACATCGACCCGAAGATCAAGGACTACATCGTGCAAATCGTCACCGCGACGCGGCACCCGGTTCGCGTGGGCCTCGGAGACCTCACCGATATGATCGCGCACGGAGCCTCCCCTCGTGCCTCGATCGCCCTCAACATGACTGCCCGTGCTCACGCGTTCATGCGACATCGAGGCTACGTCACGCCAGAAGACATCAAGGCGATAGGGCCAGATGTGCTTCGACACCGCATCATTCGCTCGTACGAAGCTGAGGCCGAAGAGATCACCAGCGACCAGATCGTCCGGCGCATCTTCGAAACCGTGGAAGTTCCGTAACCGAGGTCGATCGTGATCTCCCGCGAGCTCGTCAAGAAACTCAAGAAGATCGAGATCTACACCTCGAGACTCGCCAACGACCAGCTCGCAGGTAGCTACCACTCCGTGTTCAAAGGGCGCGGCATGGCATTCAGCGAGGTGCGTCAGTATCAGCCCGGCGACGACGTGCGCTTCATCGATTGGAACGTCAGCGCGCGGATGAATGACACGTACGTCAAAATCTTCACCGAAGAACGCGAGATGACGGTGATCTTGCTCGTCGACCTGTCGGCAAGCGAGCGATTTGGATCCGTAGCCAAGCCGAAGATTGAGACAGTGGCCGAGGTGGCCGCGCTTCTGGCGTTCAGCGCCATCAAGAACAACGACCGGGTAGGCTTGATCTTGTTCACCGACCGCATCGAGCGATTCGTACCTCCAAAGAAGGGACGCTCTCACGTCATGCGCGTCGTGACCGAGATCCTGAACGCGGCGCCGGAGGGACGCGGGACCGACATCGGAGTGGCGCTTGACCTCCTCGGCGGGATCGGCAAGCGACGGACCGTCGCTTTCTTGATCAGCGACTTCATCGCGGCTGGCTACGAAAAGCCTCTCAAGGTCGTGGCGGCAAAGCATGATCTAATTCCGATTCAAGTCGTCGACCCTCGCGAGGATGACCTCTTGGACGTCGGCCTTGCCCTGGTCGAGGACTTGGAAACCGGAGAGATCATCGAAGTGGACACCTCGAACGTGGATGTTCGGGCGGAGTACAGACGCGAAGCCCAAAAACAACGCGCGAGCCGGGAGCATCTCTTCAAGCGTCTGCAGCTGGATCACGTCACCGTCAGCACCGATCGCGACTATGTTCGACCTTTAACCGAGTTGTTTCGCTTGAGGCAGCGGCGACTGACAGGGTTTCGGTGAGGCGCGGAGGCCTCATCCTGGTGTTGAGCCTGTGGCTCTCACTTCCGGCGAGCGCCGACCCGGCAGTCGAACTCGAGGTGCCGCTTGAGACGACGCTCGGCGACCCGATTCCGGTCATTTTGCAAGTGACGACTGACGCGTCCGGCGACGCGGCGGTTCCGGAGCAATCGATCGCCCCCTTCGAGATGCTCGCAAAGAAAGTCACAGTCGAACCCTCCGCCGACGGGGCCACGAAGACGTTCACGTTCGAGCTGACGCTTCAGTGCTTCGAGGTGGGTGCGCACCAGCTTGGGCCGCTCCGTATACGGCTGTCGAACGTCGCGGGCGAGCTCGAGTACCTGGATTCGGACGCGCGAACCGTCGAAGTGCATTCGGTCTTGGCCAACGAGCCAAACGCGGAGCTCAAGCCGCCGACCAGCCCAGTCGTCGTTGAGCAAGATGACTACACATTGCTGATCGTGCTCGGCGCACTCTTGGCCGTACTCCTAGGCGTACTCTTGACGTGGCTCTTCATGCGATGGTGGCAGAAGCGCGATCGCCCCGAACCTGAGCCCCCTCCCCCGCCCCCACCGTGGGAGCTGGCCTTGGCGGAGCTTCGTTCCCTACAAGGCCGCCGAGCCACGGAGATCGAGGGCGGCCGCACCGAGCAATGGGTCGACGAGGTGAGCGACTCGATTCGCAACTACCTGGGGCTTCGATTCGGTTTCCATGGCCTCGAGAGCACGACCGACGAGATCGCGACCGAGCTCAGTCTAGCCAAGGCTCTGGCGATCCAACCCAACGAAGCCATCGTGTTCCTCGGTCAGTGTGACCTGGTGAAGTTCGCTAGGGCCTCGCTTGCTGACGAGGCGTCAGAGGACCTGATCGCTGAGGCGTTCGCGCTGGTGGATCGCACGCGACCCGTGACCCACGCCGATAGGGAAGGAAGCCCATGAGTCCGCCGCAACGCCGATTGTGGGCATTTGCGTGGTTTGGCGCCGTGGCGATCGTCGGTTTCGTCGTGAGCGTGCGCTATCTCGAAACCCGTTACCAAATCCTGATCAATGACGAACAATTCAGGTTTGAGCGCCCGTGGGCAGGACTGTTGTTGCTCGGCGCCGGATTGGTGTGGCTTGCCCGCGTGTGGGTGCAGCGATTGTCCAAACCCCGGCTGCAGTTCAGCCGAGGCACTGCCCTTCGCGTGCCAAAAACCAGTTGGCGAGCACGCCTCCGTGATTTGCCAAGTGCCCTTCGAACGGTGGCGCTTGCTCTCCTGGTGATCGGCCTCATGGGTCCGCAGAGCATCCATGCCCGTGACACCGCTGACGTCGATGGCATCGAAATCATGCTGACACTCGACATGTCGCGATCGATGGAAGCCGCAGACATTCGCCCAACGCGTTTTAAGGCGACCCAAGCGGTGGTTCGGGACTTCATCGACCGGCGACCCAACGATCGAATCGGAGCCGTGGTTTTCGGGGTCGAGGCATACACGCTTCTTCCGCTCACGACCGACCGTGAAGCTCTGAGGGGTGCGCTTCAGGGCCTAGCGCTCGACCAAATCGACGGAAGAGGCACAGCCATCGGAAACGCCGTTGGGGTTGGTTTGAACCGGCTCAAGCGGTCCCATGCAAAGAGCAAGGTGCTCATCCTTCTTACCGATGGAGAATCGAACGCGGGGAATGTGTCACCGTCGCAAGCAGCCGACCTCGCAAGCGCGATGGAGGTGAAGATCTTTCCCATCTTGATGGGCGTGAGCGACGAGGCCCGCGTGCAGAAAGGCGTTGGCATCTTCGGAAGGGCCCTGTGGAGCCGGGGCAACTATCCGGTCAACCCAGAGCTTCTTGAAGAGATGGCCGAAAAGACCGACGGGGAGTTTTTCCCAGTTAGCGATCGTGAAGGCCTAGAGCAGAGCTTCCACCAGATCCTGGACGCACTCGAGAAGAGCGAAATCGAAGATGCCGGACGCATGTACACGGAGCTCTTCCCTGCATTCACTGGGCCGGCGTTGCTCTTCCTGTTGATCGAGGTGCTGATCCTCCTTTGGTTGAAGAGGTGGCCGTGAGTTGGGCGGATGAACGGGCACTGTGGCTCTTGTTGTTGGTCCCCGCACTCGTGGGTGCGTATTGGTGGAGCGCGTCGAGACGGCGCCGTGCGACCCGCAATTTTGGCGACCACGCCACTGTTGACCCTTTGATCGTCGGTCATGCGCGGTGGTGGCGACTGGTGCGTGCGCTGCTGGTGACCATTGGGATCGCCTTGGTGATCATCGCCTTCGCTGGGCCACAGTATGGAAGCCGGACCCGAGTGCTCCGCAAGCGCGGCATCGATGTCGTCATTGCGCTCGACTTCTCAAAGAGCATGCTCGCCCAAGACGTTCACCCGAGCCGGATCAAACGAGCCAAGGCCGAGCTCGAACGCCTACTCAACGATCTCGACGGGGATCGCGTAGGGCTCGTCGCATTCGCCGGTGATGCAATGGCGTTCCCGATGACCGTTGACTACTCGGCGGTCCGTTTGTTCCTACGCGATCTCGGCCCGATGGACATGCCTTTCGGCGGAACTGCGATCGGCAAGGCACTCATCGCGTCCAAGCGGCTCATCGAAAGCTCTAACGAGGGTCGAAACAATCCCAATGAGCCGAATCGCCGGTCGAAGGTCGTCATTTTGTTCACGGATGGGGAGGACCACGAGGGGGACCCCATCCAGGCCGCTAAGGAGCTGAAGGCAGCTGGCATCCAGGTCTACACGGTCGGCATCGGTTCGAGTAACGGCGAACCGATCCCGAGCTACACTGCCGACGGAACACTCACGGGCCACGTGAAAGACTCGGCGGGCCGCCTCGTGATGACCGCGCTCACCACCGAAAACGAAGACACGCTCAAAGAGATCGCATCGGTCACTGGAGGTCAATACCTCCGGGCTCGCGAAGGGACCGTCGGGGTGGACCAGATTCGAGCTGCATTTGGCAAGCTGCAAGCATCCGAGCAGAAGGCCCGACGGGTCACCGTCCACGAGAATCGCTTTGCGTTGGTGCTGTTGCCGGCGTTTTTCCTCATCGTGCTCGAGGGGTTGCTTCCCGAGGCTTGGGTTGTCCGGCGGCGCCGGAGGGAAGCATGAAACGCACGCTCGTTGCGTTGGCTTGCGTGGTCGTGGTCGTGCTCGGCGCACCGACACACGCGCTCGCCTGGAGCCCGTTTCGAAGCGAGAACCCGGACGTGAAGAAGGGCAACGAGCTGATGTCCAAGGAGCAATACACCACTGCGCTCGAGGCCTATGACACCGCAGCGACAGCGCTTCCTGATTCGAAGGGGGTGCAACTCAATCGAGGCCTCGCGCTTCTCGCGCAGGGTTCGACGGAACAAGCCAAAGAAGCGTTCCTTGCTGCAGCGGATCCGTCAGCGCCGACCGAGACCCGCGCTGACGCGTACTACGATTTGGGAGTCGCCTACGCGCGCGAAGGGGATGCCTTGGCGCAGGAGGAAGATCACGAACGGGCGACGGCGAGCTTCCGAGAGGCGGCCGACGCATTCAAGCGTTCCCTTCGGTTGCGGCCCGGAGACCGAGACGCCGCGTGGAATCTCGAATACGCGCTTCAGCGGATCCGGGAGCAGGAAGAGAAGCAGCAGGAGCAGGAGCAGCAGCAGGAGCAGCAGCAGGAACAGCAGCAGGAGCAGGAACAGCAGCAGGAGCAGGAACAGCAGCAGGAGCAGGAGCAGGGGCAGGAACAGGAACAGGAACAGGAACAGGAACAGGAACAGGAACAACAGGAACAGGAACAGGGGCAGGAACAGGAACAGGAGCAGCAGGAGGGGGAGGAACCGCAGCAGGAGCAGGGAGAAGAGGAGCGGGGGGAGAACCCGGACAGGCGGGAGGAGCCAATGCCGCAGGATGACGTGCAGCGGTTTCTCGATGCGCTAGAGCAGAATGAGGAAAGCCTTCCGTTGCAGCGCGCGCGCCGTCGGAGCGCCGGGCGAAGACCGCCGGAGAAGGATTGGTGATACGGCCTTTCACGTTTGTGTGCTTGGTGGCGATCGGAGCTATGGCGCAAGGCGCGAGCGCACGGGCCGACGTCGAGGCGAAGGTCATTCTCAACGCGACACCGCGAGAAGTGCGGGTGGGTCAGACGTTTAGCCTGGAGGTTCGAGCCAATGTCAAAGGAGGAAGCCTTGAGGATCTCACGTTCGCCGACCTCAAGAAATATCCTGAGCTCAGCATCGTTTCACATCAGACGGCGCGACCAATGCAGGTCAGCTTCGGCTTCGGCTCGGGCATGAAGGTTCAGTCTAGTCTTTCGCACCAGTACGGCGTTCGCGCCCTTGCGGCGGGAACCTTCAAGTTTGCACCAGCCGTCGCGAAGGTCGACGGAAAAATGTACCGAAGCGACCCACTCACGATCGTCGTCTTGCCCGCGAACAAGGGCGCGACACCCAACCTTGCCACGCCCGCTCCCGTGCCCGACATCGGCCAAGAGCTTTCCGGGGCGCGCTACGACCCGCGCGCTTTCTTGCGGACCGTGGTCGAGCAAGAAGAAGTCTACATTGGACAGCAAGTGGATGTGAAGGTCTACCTCTACACCCACGTCAACGTCGCCGGTCGATCGGTCAACCCCACCAAGACAGCAATGGACGGATTCTGGGTGCACGACGAGCAGATCACGAGCCTCGAGGGGCCTGTCGTGCAAATCAATGGCGTGAAGTACCGCGCGTACGTGCTTCAGAAGTCCGCCGCGTTCCCGCAGCGGACCGGCGAGCTAACCATCGGCGCACCGAAAGTCACATTCGACATCGGCACAATGAGCCTGTTCGACTCCCCCGAGCGCGTCGAACGGGTGGGAGTCCCAGTGACGGTGATTGTCAAACCTCTGCCGACGCCAGGTCCAGCCAACGCGGTCGTCGGTGAGTACTCCATTCAAGCACGACTCGATCGAGTGAAAGTGAAAACGGGCAATGCCGTGACCCTGCGCGTCGACGCCACAGGCGTTGGCAACATCCAAGACATACGAATCGAGCTGCCATCGATCGCTGGCGTTCGGACACTTCAGCCCGTCATACGCGACGAACAGCGATTCGACGGAAAGGCACTGGCCGGCAAACGCTCTTGGGAATGGATTCTGATCCCTGAGGGCCCTGGACAGCACACGGTTCCCCCAGTCGAGCTCAACTACTTCGATCCTGTAAGCCAGCGATACGGTTCGGTCAGCACGAAGGCGCTCACGTTCACTTCCACGGGCGTCGCCCCGTCCACGGACGCCGAGGTATCGCCCGTAGAAGCGCCAGCAAAGGGAGAGTCGATCGCGTTTGGGCCCATCCGAATGTACAGCACGCTCGCTCGTGGAGCGGCCCCAGTCAGACAGCAGTCTTGGTTCGCCTGGATTTTGGCGTTGCCCCCCCTTGTCTTCATCGCGATCACCATAGGAGTCAGCGTCACGCGGCGGCGCAGACGCCGAAAGACCACAGCCGGGGCGGTCCAACGCATACTCATCGACGGTGCGCGGCAAGCTCTACGAGAGGAGGACCCACGGACTTTCTACGACAAGATCGTCGCCTCGATTACGCACGCTCTCGATACGCGGACAGCCGATCCCGTGGGTGGTTTACCGAATGCTGAGCTGAGGTCGCGCCTCGTGGCGGCCGGGTTCGATGACGACCTGGTGGAGCGAGTCATCAACGAGCTCGAGGGCGCGGACTTCGCAAGATTCGCTGCCTCCGGGGTGAGCACAGAAGAGATGAAACGCTGCCTCGAACGCACCGAGACCATGGTGGAGCGCATTCACCGCCTCAAAGGAAAGTCATGATGCGCCTCTTTTGCGTCACCTTGGTCATGTTGCTCGCAGCGGGCATCGTCTCGGCCCAGCAGCCCGTGTATCAAGGCCGTGCGGAAAAACTCGCAGACATCTTTGCATCTGCCAACTCGGCGGCATCTCGCGGCGACCACCCCAATGCAATCACGCGATATCGGGAATTGATCGCAGCAGGCGTGCACGATCCCGACGTCTACTTCAACCTAGCCACGTCGCTCGCGCAGTCCGGTGACTACCCACGAGCAATCCTCAACTATGAGCTTGTGCTCGCTCTCCGCCCAAGCGATAGCAAAGCATCGACGAACCTTCGCAATGCAGAGAAGGCTCTAGAAGAGACGCGAGCCGAGGCCGAAGGGGAAGCGTCGATTCAACGCAGCAGCTCAATCAGTGACGCGCTCTATCAGCGGTTTACCGAGAATGGGCTTGCCTATGCACTCCTCATCGCCAACTTGTTGTTCTTCGCCGCCCTCGCTTGGGCTTGGGCGCGCCGATCGCGCGGTCGCGGTCTCTACACCCTTCTGGTGTCTTCCGGGGTCGTTCTCCTCTTCTGCGCGCTTGGTTTGGCGGTGAAGGCCGGCATGCTGCGTGATGGGCCACGGGCAGTCGTCCTCGAAGATCGGGTTGCGCTTCGCGAGGGACCCGATCCGAGGGCCCGCGTACGTGGAGAGGCGCGTGGCGGAGATCGCTGTGAGCTCGTCGATCAAGACCGCGACTTCGTGAAATTGCGGGTGATCGGTGGTCCAGAGGGCTGGGCGTCGTCAACAGCGATCGGCCGCATCGACTCAAACTACGCAACGCATTGACAATGCCGAGCAACAAGCCGAGGATGCGACCCGAGCTTGCACAGCGAGGAGCGTAGTCCCGATGACGACTGACTCCGCGACCAAGATCCTGGTCGCCGATGATGACTTGGAAATATTGGCGCTCGTAGCACGACACCTGAGCGCACTGCCCGCCGAAATTGTCGAAGCTTCCGACGGTGAAGAAGCGCTCCGCCTTGCGCGCAAAGAGAAGCCCACCTTGGTCGTCCTCGACGTCATGATGCCTGGGATGAGCGGTTGGGAAGTATGCCGCGCGATCCGCGAAGACGACTCGCTCGGACACACCGGAGTGATCATGCTCACCGGGATCGGCGAGCGGCTCAACGAGATGACCTCCCCGCTCTACGGCGCCGATGGTTTCCTCGACAAGCCCTTCGAGTTAGACGACCTCGCTGAGAAGGTGCGCGAAGTCCTTGCACAGCGGGGCTCTGCCTGAACTTTGGCCTCGTTGCCGCGAACGCGCTATATGCTACCCGGCTGCTGATGTCTCGGAAAAGCGCGTTCATATTCGCGATCGCCGTGGCCTTTAGTGGGTGGGGGGGTTGCTCGAAGAAGGGGGAGCAAACTTCCGCGCCCGACGAGGAGTGGCCCAAGCACGGCTTGACCGAGGCGCAAGCAAATGAGGCGCTGGTGACCATTGGCGACCGAACGATCACCGTCGGTGAGTTCGCCGACCGCCTCGCGTCACAGTCGCCCTACCTTCAAGCACGCTTCGAAAGCCCGGAGCGACGTAGAGAGTTCCTCGACAACCTAGTGCGCTTTGAGTTGCTTGTGTATGAAGCAAAACGCCGCGGCTACGCCGAACGGCCTGAGATTCAACGTGCCCGGCGGACCGCGATGACGCAACAGCTCATCAAGAAAGAAATCGATGCGCAGTTGAAGCTAACCGACATCGCCGATGAGGAGATCCAAGCTGTCTACGATACGAATCCACACGAGTTCGATCGACCAGCGCAGGTTCGAGCCAGCGACATCCTCATCAAGGACCGCTCCGAAGCACAAAGAGTGCTCGCCGAGGCCCGGAAGTCGGACATCACCCAGTTTCGAAAGTTGGCGCGAGAGAAGTCCGAGGATGAGGCCACGAAGAGCGACGGCGGCGACTTGCAGTTCTTCGCGGCGGACGCCGAAGGCCCTCCGCCAAAGCCAGTGCGCGACGCAGCGTTTGCCCTGAAACGAGTTGGAGAGGTCTTTCCGAACGTCATCAAAACCGAAGAGGGCTATCACATCGTGATGCTCACAGGGAAACGGGCTGCTCTAGAGCGCACTTACGAGCAAGCCAAGCGGGCAATCCGCCACAAGTTGGCGCGCGAAAAGAAGCAAGCCGCGATGGATGCGCTCCTTGCAAGGCTTCGCAAGGACATCGAGGTTGAGGTCGACTACGACGCGCTCGCCGACGTCAAGGTCGACATCCTAAGGCCGCCAAAGGGTCCATGAAGGCGGCTCTGGTTGCAGCCTTGCTTTTGTCTTTCACTGCGTTCCCAGCGGCTCGCGCCGATGTCATCGAGCGGGTCGTCGCTACGGTAAACGACAAGGCCATCTTCCTGAGCGACCTGAGAAAACGCGCGGTCCCCTTCTTGCCGCAGGTCTCGGAAGCCTCCACGGATACGGAGCGAGCCGCCCGGCTCAAGGAGCTCTACAACCAGCTTCTCAAGCTTCTGATAGAAGAGGAACTCGTTCGGCAGCTCGCGTCTGAGTCCGGGATTGTCGTCACGGACGCCGATGTTGAATCCGCAATGGCGAACATTCGAACGCAGAACAACATGACCCAGGCGCAGTTCATCGAGGCTGTGAAAAGCCAAGGGATGAGCGAAGCTCAGTACCGCGCCGACCTCAAGAAACAGCTTGCGCGGTTCAAAGTGATCAACGAACGCGTACGGGCACGCGTCAACATCACCGAGGACGAGGTGCGTCGTCGCTACGAAAAGCGCGCCAGAGGCGAAAACCAAGAGCTACGCTTCAAAGTTTCGCACATGGTCGTGCCTCTAGACCCCGAAGCGTCGGCGACCGAGACAGCAGCTGTGCGCAAACAGGCCGACGTCGTTCGGGCCGCCCTCACTCCGGACAACTTCGAGGAGCGAGCCGAAGAGCTCGGCGGTGGAGAGCTAGGCTGGATCGCCGAAGGAGATCTCCCCGAAAACCTCGGCCGCGTGTTGTGGCCCCTAGGTTCTGGAGACATCAGCAAACCGGTTCGAGGTAGCGGAGGCTTCCACATCTTCTACGTCCAAGAACGTCAGGTCGGGTCGGACTTCCCTTCG
>CAJHXN010000211.1_pt1 | contig 10676 bp, 6 predicted proteins | sample 9198401 | NCBI WGS metagenome assembly CAJHXN01 (sample SAMEA7708334, study PRJEB35096) | sediment metagenome | biome: marine neritic benthic zone biome [ENVO:01000025]; feature: sediment [ENVO:00002007]; material: shallow marine sediment [ENVO:03000034] sea grass bed [ENVO_01000059] ... | reverse complement strand
GACGATGAGGCCCTCTTCATAGGCCTCCCACACATCGACGCGCCCGTTGGACTCTCGGTCACGCTCCGAGCGGGACACCCAGCCACCACTGCACCAGAGCCATGTATCGATGGCGTTGTCGAAGTCGGTGTCGAGCTCTTTGCGGGTCAGCTGACCAGACTCATAAAAGGACAGCTGGTCGATCCGGCCATCGAAGTCGAAATCGTGTCGTTCGTGGGCGATCGTCTTTCCGTCGTCTTCGTAGAATCGCTCCATGTCCATCTTGCCGTCGAAGTTCATGTCTGCTTTCGTGCAAAAGCGACGCCCGTTACGCCCCACATGTTCAATATCCGGCTGGCCGTCCTCGTTGATGTCGGTGAGGGTCACTTCACGGCCTTCGCAGGTGATCGCCGCCATCTTCGAGCCGCTTGGAAGCGATCCCGACGGGTCTTTCGCGCAGCCCGCCGCCATCAGGCATGCCACAGCGGCAAGCCCGAACATGGCACGCGCAAAAATGCTCATGTTTACAGACACTTTGGCTTTCCCCCGGAAGAACCAGCCGACATAAGATAGGGTCGACCCTGCCCCTGGCGCAAGTACCTGGCCTGGTGGTTTGACAATATATATGTTGCCATGTAGCTTCATGCCACGTTTTTGAGGGTCATCGATGGCGCGCAAGAAGATCTCGACCACGGTTTACATCACAGCCGAGCAGAACGAGCGGCTCAAGCTTCTGCACGAGCGAACCAAGGTGCCCGTCGCGGTCTACATCCGCGAAGGTATCGATCTTGTTCTCGATCGCCACAAAGACGAGCTCCCTGGGCAAATGTCGCTCGATGCGAGCTCCGAAAAATAGGTGCGCCACAAACCGACACCGGCGCATTGCTGCAACGATGTCCGGGGGTTAGAGAGGTCGCACGTTGAGCAGCGATCTCCAGCTGGTTCGTAACTTCTGCATCATCGCGCACATCGACCACGGCAAGAGCACCCTCGCCGACCGGTTTCTCGATGTGACGGGGGCGGTCTCCGCACGCGAGCAAAAGGAACAGCTCCTCGACCGCATGGAGCTCGAGCAAGAGCGAGGGATCACCATCAAGGCGCAGGGGGTTCGGCTGCCGTTCACCGCGGCAGATGGCCAAACGTATCAATTGAACCTCATCGACACCCCCGGACACGTGGATTTCAGCTACGAAGTATCGCGCTCCTTGGCCGCATGCGACGGGGCCCTTTTGGTTGTGGATGCGACCCAGGGAGTGGAAGCGCAGACCCTCGCCAATGTCTATCTGGCCGTTGAAAACGATCTCGAGATCATCCCTGTCTTCAACAAGGTCGACCTCCCAAGCGCCGACGTCGAGCGGGTTCGTCAAGAGGTCGAAGATGTGGTCGGGCTCGACTGCTCACACCTGCTGGCGTGCAGTGCCAAGACGGGCGAAGGCGTTAAAGAGATCTTGGAAGCCGTGGTGGAGCGCATCCCGCCTCCGGAAACCCTCGAGGGTGGCCCACTTAGGGCACTGATTTTCGACAGCTGGTACGACAGCTATCGCGGGGCGGTGTGCATGGTGCGCATCGAGGACGGCACCGTGTCGAAGGGCGACAAGATTCGACTCATGGCGACCGGGGCGGAATACGAGGTCACCGAGCTTGGGGTGTACACGCCGTTTCAACAGGAGCTCGACCACCTGGGCCCGGGAGAAGTCGGCTATCTCGCGGCCAGTATCAAGTCGATTCAAGACGCGAAAGTCGGCGACACGATTACCCTTGCCCACAACCGTGCCGAGGAACCCCTCGCCGGCTTCAAAGAGGTGAAGCCCATGGTGTTCTGCGGGATCTTCCCGACTGACAGCGATCAGTACACCGAGCTGCGCGATGCGCTCGAAAAGCTGAACCTCAACGACGCGGCGTTCTTCTTCGAGCCTGAGAGCTCAGATGCGCTTGGGTTTGGGTACCGCTGCGGCTTTCTCGGGCTGCTCCACATGGAGATCATCCAAGAACGGCTCGAGCGCGAGTACAACATCGGTCTGATCACAACCGCGCCAAGCGTGGTGTATCGCGTGCACACCGAAGAGGAGACGCTCGATATCGACAACCCCTCGCAGATCCCCGATGGTCGCATTCGGATCGAAGAGCCTTACTTCAAAGTGTCGATCCACGTGCCGGCGGAGTTCGTGGGAGCGGTCCTCAAGCTCTGCCAAGACCGGCGTGGGGAGCAAGAGGGCATCCTTTATGCGTCGTCGGATCGGGTGATCATCACGTACCAAATGCCGCTCGCCGAGGTGCTATTCGACTTCTTCGACAAGCTCAAGAGCGCGACCCGCGGGTATGCGTCGATGGATTACGAGCTCTCGGGGTATCGAGAGAACCCGTTGGTTCGTCTCGACATGCTCCTCAACGCCCAAAAGGTCGACGCGTTGAGCGCGGTGGTCCACAGAGACAAGGCGTATTACCTAGGCCGCGCCCTGGCCGCCAAGCTCAAGAAGATCGTCCCGCGCCAGCAGTACGAGGTGATCATCCAAGCCGCCATCGGTTCGAAGATCATCTCTCGCGAAACCGTGCGTGCACTGCGCAAGGACGTCACCGCCAAATGCTACGGCGGCGACATCACCCGAAAGCGCAAGCTCCTCGAGAAACAAAAAGAAGGCAAGAAGCGTATGAAGGCCGTCGGCAGTGTCGACATCCCGCAAGACGCGTTTCACGCAATCCTCAAAGTCGACAGCTAGCGATAGCGCGGGGGCGGTGGGGCGAGACCCTGCCCGCTATTCCACGAAGACCGTGTTCCAATCGTCTTTCATCGAGACTACGACCCAGCCGCGCTCCGGGGCTGCGTCGAGTGCTTGGTCGAGCCTGCCGAATGCCGAATCGCGGTCATAGGCGTACTCGCGCTCCGCGTCATCGTGATGGAGCAGAAGGCCGAGTCTTGCGCCGTCACTGCCGATGGTCGTCCATTGGAGCATTTCGAGGTCGCCGTCGGAGTTGCCAAACGCAAGGATCGGCTGCCGCCCGATGAACTGATGGATGCCGACTGGCTTTCCAGCCTTGTCATCGACGAAGGCGATCTCGGGCAATCGTAAGAGCGACGGCTTTCCGCCCTGAATCTCAAACCGGGTGGCCACGGCAGAGCCGACCACTTGCTCGGGCGGAATGCCATACGCTCTCTCGGTCCATGGCCGCATGAAGTCTACGCTGCCCCCCGACACGATGAATGTCTTGAAACCGTTGTCCCGGAGGTAGGCGAGCAGCTCGAGCTGGGGTTTGTAAGCGAGCTCGGTGTAGGGGCGGTCGAAACGTGGGTGGCGTGCCTTGTTCAACCAGTCGCGGACGGTCGTGTCAAACATCACAGCGCTCATCCCGGTGTGCGAGGCCAAGACGATCTCGAGGAGGCCTCGGCGCCCGGTCGCCATGACGCCCGCAGTATCGCCAGCCAGCAGTGACTTGAATGGCTCTTGTCGCTTCCATTCGGGATGTGTCGGGGCGAGGTCTTTGACGCGCGAGACGGCAAACGCGAGCTCGGTGTAAAGGGGCTGCTCAACCCAAAGCGTGCCGTCGTTGTCAAAGGTGGCAATTCGCTTCTGCTCCTCGACAAACGAGGGACTGTCGGGGTCGGTCACCCGGTTCACGAACTCGATGATCTGCGACTTGGCCGCGGTCGCGTTCCACGAGGGCAGCGGGTCCGGCGGCGCGGGCGCAGCAACCGGCTCAGCGGGCGCGGCCTGCGATCCCCCGCAGCCCCAAGCAAAAATCGCAAAAAGCACGGCACTTAGAGCCCCAGCTCGACTTCGAATCACGCGCATGGCGCGGAATGTAGGGGTGGGCCCAAAGCGAGTCAATGATGACGCTGGCACCGGCACTGACACTGGCGCTGGCACCGACGCTGGCGCTGGCACTGACACTGGCGCTGGCACTGCCACTGGCACCGGCACTGTCACTGGCACTGCCACTGGCGCTGTCACGGACACTGCCACTGTCGCTGCTTAAAAGAGTCGCCCGGTCGTTGGAGGGGGGAGACGTACGACCGGGCGAGGGCAACCGGCGGATTTATAGGGGGGGTCCACCGGATCATTTGTTTTGATGTCATGGGAACGCGCGCGTCCCCAAGGCTTAAAACGTAAACACCCGCAACGGAACCGTCAATGGCAGGTACGCCTTTTGGCTGTTTTTTACGGTGGATTAGCTCACACTTCGGTTCGAAAACCAGTGCCAACCGACGGTCCCTGCGGAGGCGCCAAGCGCATCGGCGAAGGCATCGGCAAGCTCGGGTGAGCGACCCGGCACGAACGCTTGGTGGATCTCATCCGAAATCCCCCAGAGCGCAGCCACCAATACCGCAAACGAAGCGGTGCGCCACGAGGCCGCAGAGGGCCAAGTGCGCGACGACGCGGCCGCACAAAGCCATCCAAGCACCGCGTATTCGAGGAAGTGAATGCCCTTGTCGCGTAGTGGGAAGTGCTGCAACGCCGGCGCGTGCACCTCGACGGACGAGACCAGGAAAATGAGGGCCATGTACGAAATCGCAAAGCGCCACAGGCGAAGGCGCTCCCACCCGACTTTGCTCGTCAGCTCGGGCCTCCCGCGTCGAGCACTGAAAGCCGCGTGCGTCGGCCGGGCCGCAGCAGGTGCTCCGCTCCAGTCATGTAGCCAGAAAGGCTGTGCCGAAACGGTGCGTCGACGGTGACGGTCACGAGCTGACCTGTTGGATCGACCCCGTCTGGGGCCACGAAATGGACGATCTCGTTTCGTTCGGTGCGCCCTGCGAAGCGACCCGAATCGCCTGGCGAGGGCCCTTCGACCAGCACGCAGGGATCGGTTCCAACCAAAGACCCGAGATGCGTTCGCTGCTGCTTCTCAACGACGGCAAACAGCCGAGCGAGTCGCTCATCTTTCACCTGCTCCGGCACCTCGGAGCCGAGCTGAAGCGCGGAGGTGTACGGGCGCGGCGAATACTTGAAGCCAAAGGCGGCCACGAAACCGACCTCCCGCACGAGCTCGAGCGTGCATTCGAAATCGTTCTCCGTCTCTCCAGGGAACCCGACGATGAAGTCCGACGACAAGGTGAGCCCAGGCTTGGCCGCCCGTAGTGCGCGCGTTCGCTCGATGTACTCCCTTGCGGTGTAGCGGCGGGCCATCCGTTTGAGAACCCGATCGGAACCCGACTGCACCGGAAGATGGACATGCGCGGGAAGCACGTCGAGCTCCGCATGTGCGGCAACGAGCTCCGGGGTGACGTGCCGAGGATGGGGTGAGGTGTAGCGAAGCCTGAGCAGGTTCGGGACGTCGCGCGCGATGCGACGCAGCAGCCCGGCGAACTCGGAGGTCGAGGGGGCCAGCTTGGAAGTCGGCTTTACCTGGGCGTCGGCCGCAGGCTCGTGCCATGAGTTGACGGTTTGGCCGAGCAAGGTGATCTCGCGAACCCCCCCGCTGACTAAATCCGCGATCTCGGCGACGATCTCGTCCGCGGCACGATAGCGCTCCGAGCCACGGGTATACGGAACGATACAAAACGTGCATCGCTCGTCACAGCCCTTCATGACCGTCACATACGCAGTCACCTCTCGGCGATCGTCGCAGGGCTTGGCGCGGAGGAATTGCGGATCGTCCATGTCGAACACCGTCCGGGTGATCGGAGGGGCGCCCTGCTCGACCTCCCGTAGGAGGGCAGGCAGCTCGGGGATGTTGTCAGGACCGAGCACAATATCGACAAACGGTGCCTTTTTGAGCAGTTGCTCACCCTCTTGCTGGGCTACACACCCCGCGACGGCCAACACCGTCCCGGGGCGAGCGTCCTTGAAAGGCCGATACGTCCCAAGCAAGCTCATCAACTTGTGCTCTGCCTTCTCCCGGACGCTGCACGTATTGATGAGGAGCAGATCGGCAAGCGCTGGCTCGGTGGCCTCCAAATACCCATCGGCCCGCAGCACCTCCTCGATCCGACGGGAGTCGTGGACATTCATCTGGCAGCCGAAGGTCTGAACGAAGTACTGCTTCATCGGTCGGGTGGCGGTAGCCTTAGCAGCCGGAGCGCGGAGCGCCAAACGACCGAAATTACGCCGATCGCTGGCCGAACGGGGGGTCGGCGCGCTACAAGTCCGTAGGTAAATGGCTCGCCCGCGATGCATCTGTCTGCTGCTCGTTCTGGCGAGCGGCTGCAAGACGATCCCAGAGGATGCCTACGGCATCGACAAGATACGTTTCAGCGGCACGGACGACCTCGATCCCGAAGCGCTTCAGGCCTGCTTGGCGAGCCACGCCCGCGACCGGGTGACCATTTCATTCGGGACAAACGCAGACCCCGAGTGTGGGGTCCCGCCGTTCGGTGGGAGGCGGGCGTCGTTCGACCTTTGGAGGAAGCTTCGCAAGGGATGGCCCACACTCGATTCGGCGGTCTTCGAGCGCGACCTCGACCGGATCGAGCGCTGGTATCAGGCCCGCGGCTACTACGACGCGGCGGTTATCAGCACAGAGTTCGACCCCCCTTCGGCGGCCACATCGGACCGCATCATCGTCGGACCCGACGGCCAGCCCCCATGCGAGAGGGCGGGTGAGGAAGAAGGTTGCGAGCTCGAGATCGGCATCGAGGTCGACGAAGGCTTACCCGTGCTGGTTCGTTCGATCGACGTCGTCGGCTACGAGACATGGAGCCCGGACAAACGTGCGAAAGTCGACAAGGCGATCGAGCTCGAGGTTGGCAGACCCTTCGACGAGGCGCTCTATGAGCGAAGTAAACGCGCGATTCGGCGTCAGCTCAGGGAGGCGAGCTACGCGTGCGGCCGCGCGTCGGGACGAGTCGAGATCGACCGCGACGCACGTGAGGCGTTCGTCCAGTTCAGCGTCGAGGCAGGCCCGACTTGTACCATTGGCAATGTCGTCGTGACGGGCAACGAGGACCTGCCCGCCAAGACAATCCTGGCGGTCGCAAACTTGAAGCGCGGCGAAGCGTACAGCCTCTTGAAGCTCGCCGATGCACAGCGCGCGATCTATGCCCTTGGCGCCTTGGCCTCGGTGAATGTCATCGACACGGCCCGGGTCGACGAAGATCGGGCCTGCATCGGAATCGTGGACATCAATATCGACGTCCAGCCAGGGAGGCAAATCCGATGGGGAATTGGGGCAGGCGTGCAGAGCGGCACCATCTCGACCCTCACACTCGAGCAAGACACGCGCATCTCTGACGTGCACTTACTTGGCCGGTTTGAGCATCGCAATTTCATCGACGGCTTTCGCAACTTGCGCATCGAGGACCGTCCCAAGATCGTGGCCACCGATCCGTTCTTTCGGTTCGGACGGGGGTTCATCCTCGGCAACGAGGTCAGGATCGCGTACAAGCGTCCGGCTTTCATCGAGCCCCGAACCACAGCCGCCATTGGATTTCGTCACGACTGGGGCCCGGACCCCTACGAGCTTTTTCGGCGCCACGACATTCAAGTGTCCGGTCAGCTCTCGCGTCCGTTCCTCGACGGGCGACTGCTCCTGAGTGGCGGTTTGAACTACGATGCCTATCTGGTGGTCGACCAAGACCCCCGTTTCCCCACGAGCTATCAAGCCGTCTTCTTCGACCAGCGCGTCATCGTCGACTTGCGAGATGACTCGCGAAGCCCCCGAGCTGGCTTCTTTTTCCAAGTGGGAAGTCAGCAGTCGCCGGCGAAGCTCAAGCGCTCTTGGCAATACGTGCGCGTCACGCCCGAGGTGCGCGGCTATGTCCCGCTCCCGTTGGCCTCGACGCTCGGCTTCAAGTTCGGGATCGGCGCGATGTTCCTCTTCTCGAGAGACTCCCAGCGACTCGATCTGATCGGTCAAGCGCTCGGACCCCAGAGCTACCGCTTGCGTTCGGGTGGTCCGACCAGCCACCGTGGGTTCTTTGGCGGCTTCTTGGGAGACCCTGGCAGCGTCGACTCTCTGACCCAAGAGGGCAACGATGCCCGAAACGACGGCGGCCTTCGCCGGTGGGAAGCGAGCGTCGAATGGCGCGTTCCCATCACACCGAACTTCGCCACCGCTGTCTTCATGGACTTCGGCGACGTCAATCGGGGTCGGGCGTACCGCTTCAACTACATCCGTGCAGCCGCGGGTTTCGGGTTTCGCTACTTGACCCCTGTGGGGCCTATTCGCCTCGACTTCGGCTTCCTCATTCCGAGGTGGCAGGTCGTGGGTGAGCCACCTCCGCCAAACGCGTTCAACATCTTCCGCTTCATCCGCGGTGGTGTTCCAGGCGCCATTCAGTTCACGATCGGCGAGGCATTCTGATGCGCTGGATCTCCCGACTGGTGGGTTGGTTTCTCGGTTGGCCCGCGCTCGCGGTGTTCTCGCTGATCGCGAGCGTCTTGTTTCACCTCGATACCAATTTAGGCCATCGGTTGGGCCGAGACCTCTTGAACGAGTTCGTCACGGGCGAGATGCAGGGTCGCCTGCAAGCGGGCTACATCACCCAGCTCCGACTTTGGAAAACGATCGTCAAGGACACGTTTGTGTACGACCTCGATGGGACTCCGATCATCTATGGCGAAACCGTCGAGCTCGGCATCGACCCAATCGCCGGACTCCGAGGCAAGCTACGCTTCTATTACGCAGACCTCACGAATGGATGGGTACGCCTCATCGACAACGGCGAAGGCTCCCCGACCTTCCTCGACGCCTTTGAGGCGGCCGATCAGACGCCGACGGAGGGAGAGCCCTTCCACGCGATCGTGGACGACATGGATCTCAAGAACATCGAAGTGTTTGGGGAGATTCTCGGCCTCCAAGGCCTCCGCATCATCGATCTGCACACGCGTGGCCGAATGGAGTTCTACCACATCACCGAGATCGAGATCTGGTCGGGCGACGGCCGGATCGTGAGCCCGTTCCCCTTCGAAGGGCAGATCAACAACGTCGTCGGGACCGTGTACACCGACATGCGGGGCACCCAAGTGCTCGCCGAGACCAGCAGGGGCACAGAGCACATGGTCGCCGAGGTTGTGTATCGCCCACCGTCAGGTGGTACGTACGATGACCCATTTGATCTAGACCTCTACGTTCGGGTCGAACCGGTGAGCTCGGAGACCCTTCGGGACGTCGGCTTCGAATGGGCTGAGTCTCTCAAAGGCAACGCGAATGGCTGGGTGCGGCTGTGGGGGTCGGAGAGCGACTACCGGCTACAAGCCGACCTGATGACCGCGGGTGGACGGACGCGTATCAAAGGAGAGCTACCGGACGAGGGCGTCACGACGATCGAAATCGCATCGAAAAGCCTACAGCTCGAGGAGCTCATCAATGGCGCGCCCGCTGTCGAAGCCAACGGGGTGCTCAAGCTCTCTGCCGATCCGGAGGATGAAGACATCGTTGGAGTCGAAATCGAAACCGAGGGTTTCCGCTACGAAGACATCCAAATCCCCGCCTTCACCACCAAGATCCGCGCGCGTCCAGATGGCGTCGACGTCAGGTCGCTCGAAACGCAGTACGCGGGCGGTCAGCTCTCGCTGGACGGACACTTCGAATACTCGGGCGTGTCCCAGATCCACGCGCGCGGGGCGATTCCCGACGTCACCGCGGACCCCAACTTCGTGGAGTGGGCACCGGGAGTCGAGGGCGGTGCCAAGTTCGATCTCGACATACGCACCAGCATGGCCGGGGACTTCGATACGCGCGGGTGGGTCCGATTCGACGACTTCAGTTACGGCGCATTCGATGCCCAGGTGCTCCGTCTGGAGGGTCGTGTGTGGGGCGATCCGAAGAGGCCGAAGATCGACGTGAAACTCGAGGGGTCAGAGATTCGGGTGACAGGCTATCCGATCGGGCAGGGAGAGGCGCTCATCACGGGCGGGCCCGACCTCTACACGGCCGATGGCTCCTTCGCCGCCCCAGGCGAGCGGCGGGCGGAATTCCAAGCGCGGGTCCAGGAAAACGATGGCGTCTATCGGCTCGATGTCGACACGATCGAATTGGCAGTGGCGGACCTCTCGTGGCGCGGCTCGGTCAACAACCTGGTTCTCGACCCGGTTGACGGCATTACCTTCGACCGGGTCCTCATGGGCAAAGGGGACCAACGCTTGGAGGCGAGCGGCGAATGGCAGTTCAACGGCCCCGACGACATCGAAGCCGATCTTCAGAATTTCGACCTCGCAGTGTTGAAGATCCTGTATCCCGAGAAGGCGCCCGACTTCACAGGTCGTGTCGATCTGCACTTCGAGTTCCGTGGGGATCTGGATCACCAACCCACGATCGTCGCCGAAGGCACGCTCACCGATGCGAACCTGTGGGATATCTCTCCTGTCGATGCGGCCTATCTGATTCACTACGACAACAGCAAGCTCGACGCAGACGCACAGGTGAACCTCGGCGGCCGCGGAAACTTCACGCTGAGCACGACCGGGCTCGTCGATCCCGGAGCCGGAAGCGTCCGCAACGCGCTACGCGGAGGCATCTACGAGACGACGTTGAGCACCGGCGCGATGGACCTCACCTTGCTCGAGCTCATCCTCGAAGACGACATGCCCGACATTAGCGGATATGCGGACGCAAGCATCACCCTCTCCGGGTCGATCGACGCCCCTTCGTTCGAAGGTCGGATCAGCGTTCCAGGACTGCGAGTCCAAAACTGGGGACCCGTCGCCTTTTCATCGAAGTTTCGCTACGAGTACGGCGCTCTGTTGGCCCAGGTGGGTTTCGCGGATGACCAAGGCTCGCTGTTCGACACCGAAGGAAGCATCCTGGTCGACCTCGTCAACCTG
>CAJHXN010000520.1_pt1 | contig 10712 bp, 11 predicted proteins | sample 9198401 | NCBI WGS metagenome assembly CAJHXN01 (sample SAMEA7708334, study PRJEB35096) | sediment metagenome | biome: marine neritic benthic zone biome [ENVO:01000025]; feature: sediment [ENVO:00002007]; material: shallow marine sediment [ENVO:03000034] sea grass bed [ENVO_01000059] ... | reverse complement strand
TTCCCAGGGTGAGTACAACGCGCTCGTCACCAATCACGGCACGATCATGATCTTCTGGGTCGCGATGCCGATGCTGATCGCGGCGTTTGGCAATTATCTCATCCCGCTGATGATCGGCGCGGACGACATGGTCTTCCCCCGGATCAACCGCCTTTCGTATCAGATCTTCTTGATCAGCGCCCTCGTGCTGATCGCGTCATTCTTCGTGCCGGGCGGGGGCTTTGGTGGTGCGTGGACCGCGTATCCGCCACTTTCGTCGAGTGCGCAGTACAATCTCACGCCACTTGGCGCGACGTTGTGGATCGTGGCCGTGGCGCTCGAGTTCGTGGCCTTCTTGTTAGGCGGCATCAATTTCATCACGACGCTGATGAATTCCCGCGCTCCTGGCATGCGGATGTACGACATCCCGATGGTGCTCTGGATGATCGTGATCGCGAGCATCCTGTTCATGGCGTCGGTCGGGCCGCTCATTGCGGGCGCGGTCATGCTCTTCATGGATCAGGTGGTCGGCACCGGGTTCTTCGACCCAAACCGCGGCGGTGACCCAATCCTCTGGCAGCATCTCTTTTGGTTCTTTGGGCACCCCGAGGTGTACGTGGTCCTCTTGCCCGCCATGGGTATCGTCGCCGACATCATCTGTACCTTCGCCAGGAAGAAGCTCTTCAACTACAAGTTGATCCTCTTCACGGTCTTTGCGACCGGGATCATCAGTTTCTTCGTATGGGCGCACCATCAGTTCGTCGCCGGGATCGACCCACGCATGGCCAACCTCTTCACGGTCACGACGCTCATCATTTCGATTCCAATCGCCGAGATGCTGTTCTTGTATATCGCAACACTCTATGGCGGCTCGATTCAGCTCACCACGCCCATGCTCTGGGCGTTGGCTTTCATCGCCGAGTTCCTAATCGGTGGCGTGACGGGCATTTTCCTCGGCGCGAGCGGGTCCGACATCTACTTCCACGACACGTACTTCGTGCTCGCTCACTTTCACTACACCTTCTTTCCAATCGCGATCATCGGTTTTTATGCCGGGATCACGTATTGGTTCCCGAAGATGTTCGGGAAGATGATGGACGAGACCCTCGGGAAGATTCACTTCTGGGGCACCATCATTTCCTTCAACTGCATTTTCATTCCGTTGTTCATCCTCGGTGCGGCAGGGCAGCATCGACGCATTTACAACTTCCAGAACTTCCCGGACCTGGCGGGGATGCAAGACATGCGTGTATTCGCAACGATGGCGCTGGTCGTCATGCTTGCCTTCCAGCTGGTCTTCCTGATCAACTTCGTGATGAGCCTCGTCAAAGGCAAGCCGGCGGGCAAGAACCCTTGGAAGGCGAACACCCTCGAGTGGACCGCGGCGTCGCCGCCGCCACACGGCAACTGGCCCGAAGGGCTCCCCAACTGTTACCGAGGCCCGTACGAATACAGCGTTCCGGGTCGCAAAGAAGACTACTGGCCACAAAACGTTCCACCGGACACGGCCCCGGCCGAATGATGAGGCACCGATGAGCACGAGACCCATTGCAACCACGAGAAGCGCTACCGGCATTCCGACCGGCAAGCTGGCCGTCTGGTGGGTGGTCGGCTCCGAAATCGTGATTTTCGGCGGGTTGCTCGCGTCTTATGTCATGCACCGGTTGGGGCATCCCGAGTGGGCTGAGTATGCGTCGCACACCAATCCGTGGTTCGGCGGCATAAACACGTTCGTGCTCCTCACGTCGTCCCTGTCCGCCGTGCTCGCACACCATGCGGCAGAGCATGGCGACGGAAAGAAGGCGGCCAAGTGGCTGGTAGGCACGTGCTTCGGCGGGCTGATCTTCATTTGTATCAAGGCGGTCGAGTGGACCATCGAGATCCAACACGGCTATACGATCACAGCCAACGGCTTTTGGCAGTTCTACTACACTGCCGCTGGGCTCCACGCGCTGCACGTGATCGCTGGCTGCGTGATCATGCTGATCATCGCCAACGATGCTCGAAAAGGGCGGGAGCTTCATCGCGTCGAGCTGATCGGGATCTATTGGCACTTCGTCGATATCGTCTGGATCTTTCTCTTTCCGCTTCTCTACATCGCCAAATGAGGATTCGAGAGGCTACCAACTATGGCTGAACACGAAGAACACACAGAACACGGCCAGGGCTTCTATGTGCGGATCTGGGGCATCCTGCTCGTGTTGTTGGCGATCAGTATTCTCGGGCCGATCGTCGCGCCTTACATCGAGGAGGTCGCTGCTGGGCTTGGGGCACCGTTTGTCAAAGGGTGGATGATCACCCTCATGACCGCGTTCGGGATCGCGATTTACAAGGCCTATCTCGTTGCGGCGAACTTCATGCACCTCAACATCGAAAAACGGTACATCACATACCTACTGGCGACCATGCTGACGCTCATGGTCTTGTTTTTTGCCGGAGTGGCCCCAGATGTCATGAAGCACAAGGGTCAGAACTGGGAGAATGTCGCCGCCGAAGCGGAGATCGATCGGGCCCTCGAGGCGCACGAGTCCGAGAGCCACGGCGAAGAGCATCACTAGGGAAAGGAGGAACAGCAGATGCCCGACGACGCACTAGGGCGGCCCTATCAGGTCCCGGCCAAGCGTGAGCCGCTCCTCCCCAACGGCGTGATGGGGATGCTGATCTTCGTCGCGACCGAGGTCATGTTCTTCTCCGGGCTCATCAGCGCGTTCGTCATCGGCAAGAGCAATGCGATTGGGGGCTGGCCGCCACCAGGTCAGCCGCGTCTCCCTGTCGAAGAGACCGCCTTCAATACCGCCGCACTTCTTGCAAGCGGTGTCTGCCTCTATTTCGCCAACCGGGCCTTTCGTGCGGGCGCGCCTCGCACCAAGGGCCTCCTGCTCGCGTCGATCCTTCTTGGTGGGTTCTTCGTAGTGTTCCAGGGCGCCGAGTGGGTCGCACTCGTGCGTGAGGGGCTCACCTTGACCTCCGGCCAGCTTGGCGGGTTTTTCTATCTCATCGTCGGGACACATGCGCTTCACGCGGTCGCCGGCTTTGCGATTCTGCTCTACACCTACCGTCAGCTCACGCGCGGAGACTTGAGCCGGTTCACCTTCTGGCCCGCGCAGGTTTTCTGGTATTTCGTCGTCGGCGTTTGGCCAGTGCTCTACTGGTTGGTGTACCTGTGAGGCGGTGGCTCCTATCGTTGGGCGCAGTGGCAGTCGGCTCGGCCGCGGACCTTGCACTGGCTTGTCCTTCGTGTGCCTCGCCCCTCGAAGAAAACCGCCAAGCATTCGTCGACACGACGATATTCCTGACTTTCGTGCCGCTGATCATGATCGGCGGGTTCATTTGGTGGCTTCGCAGAAGGTCGCAACAGCTAGAGCCACCACCCAAAATCGACGTCCCAGATACGCTTCTGCACGAGCTCGGACCGGTTTCGAAAAAACAGTAACGCCAGCACTATACTAACTGCGTCAACCGGTGAGCCGGGCCGGGCCGCCACCGATGGGGGCTTCGTCGGCCATTACCGGTACTGCGGTTGCCGAGACTTCCGACCGGTTAGAATCGTCTTTTATGCCGAGGCTACCGCTGGCTCCGCCCCCATAGGCGGCGGCGCGGCCCGGGTCACCTACTCCTCGAGAACAGGATCAGTGTCAGCGCCGGTGTCAGTGCCAGTGACAGCGTCAGTGACAGCGTCAGTGCCAGTGTCAGTGCCAGCGCCAGTGTCAGTGCCAGCGTCAGTGCCAGCGTCAGTGCCAGTGTCAGTGTCAGTGACCGTGACAGTGTCGGTGTTGGGGTTGGGGGGGCCCTCACACCCAGATGTCTTCGGCTGTTGCTGTGCTGTTGGTTAGGGTGAGTTGTACGTGGTGGCGTTTCATCGTGCCTTGTTTGATTCGGTGGCGGGGGACCTCTGCGGCGTTGATGTAGAGCGTGCCGTCTTTTTTGATCTGTCCGGGGCGGTGCTTTCCCGATTTGGTCCTTCGATGCATGTGCCCTGCGACCGTGGCGAGGACTGAGCGGCCTTTTTCTTTGGCGTGCAGAATCGCTTCCTCGAGGTCTCGGTCGCCCCAGTCCTCTTCCTGTTTGCGGAAGTCGCAGCCCCAGATCGAGTTGGCGCGGTCACCGAGGCCGTAGGGGCCGTTGTGCGCCAAGAACACGATCGGCGCATCGTCACATTGATCGACGAGCGCCTTCAAACGTGTGCTCGAAGCGCTCATTGAATTCACCCCGTACTTCTTTTTGAGGTAACGCATACAAGCCACCCGCCGACCGCCGATCGAATGCGGGCGGCACACCACGAGGTTGAACGCGATACCGGACAGCTCGAACTTGTGTTGGCTGTACGCTACGAGCTTCACCTTGCCGAGCGCTCGATCGAGGTTCTTGCAGCGCCAGTCTTGGCCTTGGCAAAACGCGTTTCGCAAACGATGGGCGCGCGGGGCTATCTCCGCCCCTAGCTGAAATGCGTGCAGGCCGTCGTGGTTGCCCGGGATGCACATGGCGGGGATCTGTAGGTTTCGAAGCGACCGCGCGACCCCGAGCCCGCGTACCTGGGTATATGCGGCCAAGTCACCAACGAAAAGGAGCATGTCGTAATTGCTTCGGTTGAAGAAAGCGACATCCTCGGCGTCCCAGAACAGATGAACATCACCGACCACACCGATCCTCGCCGCTTGCGTAGAGGCACCGTTCATGGGACGAAACTTAGCCGACCGAGCGCATCGCGCGAGGGAGAAGGGCCCGTTCAATGACCACTCCGACCATCCAACGCCGCGAACCTGCCTTCGTGTTGGTTCTAAGCATCCTGACCCTCGGCTTCTATCTGCCGTTCTGGTACCACGGCATCTACGAAGACCTCCAGGCCCTGGACGGCAAGACGCCGACAGGCAGAGGCTACTGGTTGGATTTCTTTTTCGTCATCATCACCTTTGCGATCTACGGAATCTGGGTCGACTACCAAATATCCCTTCAGATTGCAGATTTCGAGGAGCGCAATGGCTTGGGTCCTGTTCAAGACACCTCGATGATCGCAGTCCTTCTCGATGTCGCGGCGTACTTCACGGTTTTCTTCACCAACTTCGTCACAAGTGCGATTCAACAAGACCAGTTGAATCGTGTGGTCGAAAAGCTCGCTGCGCGCATTCCAAACGACGAAGCACTGCTTGCCTGATCGACGATGGTGTCCCACCAAACATACCTCGCCATCTTCGTTGGAGGAGAGTCGCGCCGCATGGGTGCGCCGAAGGGGCGCATCACTCTACCGGGCAGCTCACAGACGATCCTCGAGCGACTCGTCGAACGCGGTCGTGATGCAGGCCTCCTCCCGTTCCTCGTAGGCAATGCGAGCCCATATTCTGATCTCGTTACCGAGCTTGTCCGCGTGGCCGATGACCCTCCGGGTTCCGGCCCGCTCGGTGGATTACGCGCGGCGCTCGCGTATGCGCGGAACGCGGGCCAAAGGCATGTCATCAGCGTAGCTTGCGACATGCCACATGTGATGGTCGAAGCGCTCCTTCTCCTGCGCGATCATCCGAGCGAAGCGGTGGTGTTGGCTCCTCGCCGAGGCCCAGAGGCTCCGTGGGAACCGATGCTTGCGAGATACGACGCCGATCGTTTGCTCCCAGCCCTCGATGACCTCGTCGCCGGTGGTCGCCGATCGTTCCAGCAGCTCTTTTCCGAAGTTGAAGTCTGGCCGCTCGAGCTCACCGGCGCGATCGAGCATTCGCTAGCCGACTGGGACAAGCCCGAAGACGTGGTCCAGTAGGGTCACCCTGCTAAGCTCGGCGCGATGACCAACGTCTCCCAGGCGCTTCGCGACACCCTCCTCGCTCTGACCCGAGTTCCGAGCCCGATCGGCGAGGAGGCTGCGCTATGCGATCACGTCGAAGAGCGCTTGGCGCGCACTTTGGGGGTCGATGCGATCACTCGGTTTCACGACAGCCTCATCGTGCGTGCCGTCCACCGGGAGGGCGCGCCTCGAATCGCACTCGTCGGCCATTTGGACACCGTCCGAACCGAGCATGACGGACCTCCGCGGATCGAAGGCAACAAGCTCTATGGAGCCGGGGCGGCCGATATGAAGTCGGGGCTTGCGATCATGATCGAGCTGGTCGAGCGCGTCGATCGCGATGCCCTTCCCTGCGACCTGACGTTGATTTTCTATGAGCGAGAGGAGGGGCCATTCGAGGAGAACCGACTTGGTCCGATTCTCGACACCCATCCCGAGCTGCGCGGCCTGAGCTTGGCGATTTGTCTCGAACCAAGTGACAATCAGCTGCAGCTCGGCGCGATGGGTTCGGTCCACGCGACACTCACTTTTCGCGGGCGGACCGCACATAGCGCCCGACCTTGGCAGGGGGACAACGCCCTCTACAAGGCATCCGCATTCCTGCGCGAGCTCGAGAAGCGTGAGCCACACGATGTCGACATCGATGGCTACGTCTTTCGTGAGGTCATGACGCCGACGGTGATTTCAGGTGGCGGCGCGAGGAACGTGGTCCCAAGCCAGGTCGACATCAACCTCAACTATCGGTTCGCCCCGGGGAGAACGCCCGAAGAGGCCCTTGGCGAGGTGCGTGGGCTTGTCAACGAGGAGTGCGAAGTGCGAGCCACCGACTTGTCGCCTGCAGGTCGCCCCCATGCGACGCACCCTTTGGTTCAACATCTGATGACCTGTGGTGTCACCGAAGTGAGAAGCAAGCAGGCGTGGACCGACGTCGCTCGCTTCGATGGCATCGGCGTGCCGGGTGTGAACCTCGGGCCCGGCACCGCGGTTCAAGCGCACCAGCCCAACGAGTACACCGAGCTCGACAAGCTCACCGAAGGCTACGCGGTTTTCGAGCGCTTCCTTACCACCTTAGGTAGCAGCGCGGGGATCGAACCACGCGGGTAGACGCTATTCTTTTTTGCACTCGCCGAAGGCTTTGAACCCGCGCGCCGGCGAGTTGATTCGGCAGACGGTCTCTTCGGTGGCTTTTGGACCCACCGTGAGCGGAACCCGGGGCGAGGGGTCGACGTCGGTCCACACTTCGCACTTGAGCGTCACCTCACACCTGTTGGTCACGATCACGACATGCTTGTAGCCGAGTGCCCCGTATCGGGCCTCGCCGCGAACGTTGTAGCAATTTTTCATGTCGCCGCCGTCGTCTGCGCTCAGTGGAGCCGCAGGCATGGCCATGGCGAGCGCGAAGAGGGCGAGAGACAAAGACCTGACGATTGCTTTCATGATGACTAACATTGTCAGCAGATGAAGACGCTCTGCAAGTTCTCACTATTCATTGCGCTTGCCCTTGCCTTGGGATGTAGCACCAAGAGAGCAGTCCCAGAAAAGGCGGAAATTGCCGTCGAGTACGGTCAAGTTCAGGGCAAAGAGGCCGAAGTCGAGGAAGAGGGTTCACTCGAGAGCCGTTGTTTCGAGGGAGATCCAGAGGCCTGCGACGAGCTTGGCCACTAGACCACTCATTCGAGCGTCTTGATTTTCAGCTCTAAGAGCTGCTCAGGCTCCACGCGGGAGGGGGCGCGGGTCATCAGGTCGTTGGCGCGCTGGGTCTTCGGGAACGCGATGACGTCCCGAATGGACTCGGTCTCAGCTGCCAGCATTGCGATTCGATCCATTCCGAAGGCGATGCCGCCATGCGGTGGTGCTCCATAGTTCAACGCGTCGAGGAGGAAACCGAACTGCTCGCGTGCCTCCTCGTCGCCGAGGCCGATTACCTCGAAGACCTTCCTTTGGACGTCCGGGTCGTGTAAGCGGATCGAGCCGCCGGCGATCTCGAAGCCATTGAGCACGAGGTCATAGCGATAACAGAGCACCTTGCCGGGGTCGCTATCGAGGAGCTCGATGCACTCGTCATGCGGCCGCGTGAAGACGTGGTGTGCCGCATCCCAGCGCTTCTTTTCTTCATTGCGTTCGAACAGAGGCGGGTCGACGACCCACAGCAAGTTCCACTCGCCGCCGCTTCCCGTCTCGGGGACCAGGCCGAGCTTGCGCGCCACATGAAGCCGGAGGTTCGCCATCACAGTGTGAACCTTCGTCGTCGGTCCGAACTGGAAGAGGATCAGGTCACCATCTTTCGCGCCTACCGCTTCGTTGACCGCTTTTCGAAATTCGGGTGTCACCATTTTGGCAAGCGGGCTTTGCAGCCAGTTGCCTTCGGCGTCGACCTTGGCACGTGCAAGACCCTTGGCACCCATTTGCCCAACGAACTTCTCGAGGGCGTCGAGGTCCTTTCGAGAAAAACCATGCCCGGCGGGGACGACCATGGCCTTCACGATCTCCGTCGGTAGGTCTCGTCGATACACACCATCGGCAAACTTCTTCGCGATGGGCTCGAGCATGCCGATGCCCCCGCCGCCGTGCTCGACCGTCAGGTCGGTCAAGTCGACGTGTTCCATCGCGAATCGCATGTCGGGCTTGTCATTGCCAAACCGCTCCATCGATTCGGCGAATGGCAGGCGCGGGAAGCGTCGATCCGGGTAGAGCTTGCCCAAGTCAACCCCGAGCACCTCTTTCCACAGCCGGAAGATCAGCCCCTCGATGACGTTGAAAAGGTCGTCCTGATTGATGAACGACATCTCGACGTCGATCTGGGTGAACTCGGGCTGGCGATCGATCCGAAGGTCCTCGTCTCGGAAGCAGCGTACGAGTTGGTAGTATTTGTCGTAACCCGCCACCATGAGCAGCTGTTTGTAGAGCTGCGGGCTTTCGGCAAGCGCATAGAAGTGGCCACCGTAGAGTCGTGACGGCACCAAGAAGTTGCGCGCGCCACCCGGGGTGTACCGGACCATGAACGGGGTCTCGACCTCGAGAAACCCCTGGCCTTGAAAGTAGTCGCGCGTCTCGTGGTTGAGACGGCTCCGCATCATGAGGTTCTTTTGGAGGAGCGGGCGCCGGAGATCGAGGTAACGAAACTCCAAGCGTTTGTCTTCGTGCGTCGAGATGTCGTCTTCGATCTCGAAGGGAGGGGTGTCGGCTTTGTTGAAGACTGTGGCCTCTGCCGCGATCACTTCGATGGCACCGGTCGCTAGGCGGGGGTTTCGAAGGCTCGTCCCGTCGTCCTTGGCGCCTCGATCTCGGACCATGCCGCGGATGCCGAGGACCCACTCCGAGCGGGCGCGGTCCGCCGTTTCGAACGCTTCGTTGGCGGCGGTTTCGGGGTCGAACACGACTTGGGTCAGCCCCTCGCGGTCCCGAAGATCGATGAAGATACAACCGCCATGGTCACGGCGATTCTGCACCCATCCGAACAGGACGCATTCCTGCCCGATGTGGTCCTCGCGCAGCTCACCGCAGGAATGTGTTCGCTTCAACTCGTCGATAAAACGGGCCACTTCCGGCCTCCTTGTTGCCCGAGTTTCGGGCGGTGCGGGAAGGTAGCGGCCCCGGTCGTCACGTCAAGCCAGGGTGGTTTCCTTCGAATGTACAGGCAGTTGCGTTCGGCCTCGTCGCCGTGGACAATGCCTTCGGGGACACGCAACCAGCGGAGTGAGGAGATATGGCTGCCGATGAGATCGAGTGCCACGTATGTGGTGCACTCAACCCAAAGGGAACCGAGCGATGTCATGCGTGTGGAGCACGTCTTACAGAGCTTCTGGCCGAGCTCACCGAAGAAGAGGCTCATGCACGCAGGCACCAGCCAGATGCATTCGAGCTCCGTTGGGTGGCGATCTCGTTTTGCCTCTTCTTGGTGATGGCTGCGTTGGCCCTCGGGCTCTTGCCGCTTTTGATCCCGCCTTACGACCCGCAGGGGTTTGCAGGGATCGTCATCACGATTGCTCTTTGGTTCGTGGGCGCGGCAGCGATCAACTACATCTCTCGAGGAAAGAACTTCCTCGAGCCTCCCGTCGGCGGCCTTCTCGCGGCGATCCCGACATTGGCGTATCTCTCGAGCATCGCGGATGTCTATCAACTCTCGCTTGGGGCTTATGTCTTAGGCGCGCTGATGGCCACGATGATGGCGTTGATGGGGGCGTTCGTAGGCAACCTCTTGAAGAGTGGCGGCGGCGACGACACCCCCACGCCGAGACGCAGGAATCGATCACGGCGCCCCAAGGCTGCGTGAGCGCGCGGCTTTTCTAAAGCCGAAGACGAAGCGCAAAGGCTGGGATCAGAGCCACGCCGTTCTGCTTGAATCGGTTCTCGTCGATCGACCAGTGTTCGTAGGCGGCGGTGAGCTCGATCAAGGCATGGAACCGGCGCACGCCAAGGGCCATTCCAACGACCGGGCCAACCCGCACACCCCACCCGGACTCGTTGCCCTCGATGTCTGAAAATTCGAACTCGCCAATGACAGATTCCGCACCCGCCCGCGCACCGATCCAGAACTCGTAAATACCGCCGATGTCCACGCCAAAGGTAAAAGGCACTTCAAGCCCAAACCTTCCGCCTGCAGACTGCGGGCCACGCTCGGCAATCCAGCCACCATACGGTGCGATCCCGACGACAAGGCCCGTTCGCGTGGAGCCATCGCGGAGCACCGTTTCGTGGCGCGCATCGAGCCGCACCATCGTGCCCGCGACCAGGAGCCCGATGTCCCAGCTCTTGGGCAAGCCGTAGCGCGCGTACGCCACAGGGACGATGCCGCCCGAATTCGCGGTGGGCTGAAAGGCAGGCGGTTCACCGAAGCCCGGAGTTTTCAGCCCTCCAAGCGGCACACGGGCCGCCCCCCCCAAACCGATGTCGGTTCGATGCTTCGGTGTAGTCGAGCCGCCAACCATCGCCGGGACGGCTGTCGCGCAGCCGGACATGGCCG
>CAJHXN010000078.1_pt1 | contig 10808 bp, 10 predicted proteins | sample 9198401 | NCBI WGS metagenome assembly CAJHXN01 (sample SAMEA7708334, study PRJEB35096) | sediment metagenome | biome: marine neritic benthic zone biome [ENVO:01000025]; feature: sediment [ENVO:00002007]; material: shallow marine sediment [ENVO:03000034] sea grass bed [ENVO_01000059] ... | reverse complement strand
GCTCGTGGCGGCTACGACCGACTATGGCGGACGGTTTTGCTCGGCGATTGCGCACCAAAACGTGCTCGCTTGTCAGTTCCACCCCGAGAAGAGCCAACACGCCGGCGCACGCGTGATCGGGCACTTCCTAGGAGATGTGTCGTGGAGTTGATTCCCGCTATCGACTTGCTTGATGACAAAGTCGTTCGGTTGCATCAGGGGCGCTACGACAACGTTACCGTCTACGATGACGATCCCGTGGCGGCCGCGAAGAAATTCGAGGGGCAAGGCGCCAAGCGACTGCACGTTGTCGATCTCGAAGGAGCGCGCAGCGGTGAACCGGCACACACGTCCGTGATCCAGAGAATCCTTCGGGAAACCGGTCTTCAGGTCCAAGTCGGTGGTGGCGTTAGGAACGAGGACATTGCCGGGCAATGGATGGACGCAGGAGCGGCGCGAGTGGTATTGGGCACCATCGTGGTCAAGGCGCCCGATGAAGCGAAGGCCATTTGTGCTCGCTTCCCGGATGCCGTGATCGTGGCGCTCGATGCGCGTGACGGCAAAGTTGCGGTCGAAGGGTGGCAAGAGCAGAGCGTCCAAGAGGTCGTTGAGCTCGCTATCGAAGTCGACCGATGGAACATCGCTGGCGTTCTCTACACCAACATCAAAAAGGACGGGACACGCGAGGGTCCAGACGTCGAAGGCACCGCAAGTTTGCAAAGAGCGGTCGGCGCCACCGTGATCGCATCCGGCGGCATTGGATCACTCGACGATCTTCTCGCTTTGTCTCAGGCCGGAGTTCGCGCCGCGGTTTGCGGTAGAGCGCTCTATTCGGGCACATTTACGTTGTCTGAAGCGTTCGCGGCACTAGAGAGGGGATGATGCTGGCAAAGCGAATCATTCCGTGTCTCGACGTCAAGGGTGGACGCGTCGTCAAAGGCGTGAACTTCGTGGACCTTCGTGACGCCGGCGACCCGGTGGAGTCCGCACAGCGCTATAGCGAAGGAGGTGCCGATGAGATCACATTTCTCGACATCACCGCGTCACACGAGGAACGTCGCACTCTGTTCGATCTCGTCGATCGCGCGGCTTCGACCATTGCGGTGCCGTTGACCGTGGGTGGTGGGGTTCGGGAGCGCCGGGACGTGAGCGAGCTGCTTCACGCAGGGGCCGACAAGGTATCGATCAATAGCGCAGCGGTCGCCAACCCAACTTTCGTCGGGGACATGGCCGAGGCCTACGGCTCCCAAGCCATCGTCGTCGCGATCGACGCCAAGCGAGTCCAAGGTGAAGAGGGCAAGTGGACGGTCTACACGCATGGCGGCAGGCGTGATACCGGGCATGACGCGATCGCCTGGGCCAGGCGGGTGTCCGATCTCGGGGCGGGCGAGATCCTCCTGACCAGCATGGACCGTGATGGAACCCAAGATGGCTATGATCTGCTGTTAACTCGCGCAGTTGTGGATGCTGTCCCCATCCCAGTGGTCGCCTCTGGGGGTGTTGGTACCTTGGAGCACGTTCATGAGGGTTTGGCCTCTGGGGGGGCCGATGCGGCGCTTGCGGCTTCTATCTTTCACGATGGCCACTACACTGTGGCCGAGGTCAAGCGATACCTGCTCGACCAAGGGGTATGTGTTCGTCCGCCTGAGGCGGATTGAGGGGAAGCGATGAACATGGACGTGGGCGTGGGGCAACTGGTCGACGAGCTGGAGCAGCGCGGCGATCGTCTTCCCTTCGAGATCGGGGCGTTTGTGGCTCTCGAGGCGTGTGAGGGGCTCCTGCGACAGGCGGTCAAGCTAGATGCCGACGATGTGCGAGTGACTGCGGAAGGCTCGGTCGTCGTTGCAGCGTCGGCAGAGCGTGCCGACCCCGATGAGGCAGCGCGGTCGTTGTTGTCGGTGCTTTCACGGCTCCTCGTGGCTGCTGGGCCGGGAGTGCCGCCGCACTTGCTGGAACTGATCCGCGAGAGCATGACCGGGGAAGCGCAACGGGACCTACGCCATTTGCACGACGCGATCGAGGCGTCGTTGATCCCGATCAACCGCGGTGCCTCGCGTCGCGTGCTGGCGAGGCTGGTCCGCGAAAGCGACAGGCCTCCCGCCCATGAGGAATCCGCGATCGACCCACAGGAGCTCGACGCCGAGCTCGACGAGTTGTTGGCTGATCCGGCATCTCGCTCGCTCGAACCGCTGCCCGGGAGCGAGCCGCTCGTGAGCTCCGATGAGGCAGTAACCGCGAAGATCACGGTGCCTGAAGCGGTAACCGAGTCGGCGCGAGCCGCGGAACCGGACACCGGGTCGTTGGTCGTTTCGAAAGAGGTGAGGGTGGCTTCGGAGCCTCCCCCTTTGCCAAGGGCTCAAATTGGGGGCGCTTCGGCTGAGCCGGTGGCGATGCCAGAGCCTCACGATGAAGCGGTGACTGCCACGGTTCGGGTTCGGTTTCCTGTTACAGAGCCCGTGTCGGCTGAAGTGCCCGTTGAGAAAGCGGTCGCGGAGTCGGGGGCACATCGGGTGCCGAGCCAGGCCTCGGTTGCGGCGATCGACTCGGCCACCGCGACGACACAGCTCTGGCCCACCCCGCCGCCCGTCGAAGACCGACCCGGGCACACCCCCCCGGATCGACCGATTGAACCGCAAGCGTCGAGGCAGCGCGCATCCAAAAAGACCCCTTCCCTTAGGCCTTGGTTGCTCCTCCTCGGGGCCGCCATCGGCGTGTACGCACTAGGAAAGGCAGGCGTACTCGAGCGCTTTGCGCCGTCAGCGTCGCCTGCAGCATCAGAAGCCTCTCCTCAAACCGGCACCATCGAGGTGACCGTGACTCCGGCCGACGCGCAGATCTATGGCTTCGTGGGGCGAGGCCCCGTGGTTGTCGAACAGTTGGCGCTTGCCGGGCCGCACGAATTCGTGGTTTTTGACCAAGGGCTCGAACCTTCGAGGGCAGTCGTGCCCAAAGACGCAGCTTGGGCCACGACCGACAACGGCGCGAGGTATGAGCTGGCGGTTCAGGCACGGCCATTGGATGACCTCAGCGAACCGCGGAGTCTCGGCACTCCGTTGACGACCGGGTCTTCAGGGGCAGGCGAGCCCCACGGCACCGTGCGCGTGGTCACCAACCCACCGGGAGCGAAAGTCTACCGGTTCTTCGGGGTGGGGCCCACTGTCGAAATCCCAGCCGCGTCGATCCACGAGGGACACGAGGTGATGGCGTACCATCCGGAGCATTCCGCGCGCCGCGCGATCATCGGCCCAAGCGATTGGCGTGTCGCGCCCGGCCAGACCCAACACACCACGAGCCTCGAACTGGCGCTTCCAGAGCTCCAATCAGCCGGCGTCCCGGATTTGCTCGAGAACTGACTCGACTTCGTTCCGAATCGCGTCGAGGCGCGCTTGCGATTCCGCCTCGAACCGGAGCACCAAGACGGCCTGCGTGTTCGACGCTCGGACCAAGCCCCAGCCTCCTTGGAACTGGATTCGGGCGCCGTCGATGTCGACGAGCTCGTGGGTCGACTGGTAGTGCTCGACGATCCCTCGGACGACGTCGAACTTGAGTCCATCGTCGCACGGAACCCGGATCTCCGGCGTCGCGAAAGTCTCGGGCACATCGCTCAGCATTTCGTGAAGCGGCATGCTGCTGTTCGAGACGATCTCCAGAATCCGAAGCGCCGCGTAGATGGCATCATCGAACCCGTAGTATCGGTCGGCGAAAAAGATGTGCCCGCTCATCTCGCCTGCCAGCAGTGCGCCCTCGTCTCTCATTTTGGTTTTGATCAGCGAATGCCCGGTTTTCCAAAGCAGGCCGCGACCGCCGTGCGCTTCGATGTCGTCGTACATCGTCTGCGAGCATTTGACCTCGCCTATGATCGTGGCGCCAGGGTGCTGGGCGAGCAGTGCCCGCGACAGGATGATCATCAGGCGGTCGCCCCAGATGATGTCGCCACGCGCATCGATCACCCCTAGGCGGTCTGCATCGCCATCGAAGGCAAAGCCAAGCTCGAGCCCGTCCGACAACACTCGTTCTCGAAGCATTTCGAGGGTTTCAGGATCGGTAGGATCGGCGTGGTGCACCGGGAACCTCCCGTCCATCTCGCACAACATCGCGATCGGCCGCAGGCCGAGTGCGGTCATCGTCGCAATGGCCAACGGCCCGCCCGCGCCATTGCCCGCGTCGAGGGCGAACCGGATGTCGCGGCGAGCGAGGCGGATGTCTGCTTTTGCGTTTTGCACGTATGCCGGGGTTACATCGACGGTCTCGATCGTCCCCCGAGGCACAGCACCGAACTTTCGGGTCTGCATGATCTGACGTAGCTCGGAGATGTCGGCCCCGTACAACGACTCCTTGCCCACCATCATCTTGAACCCGTTCTCGTCGGGCGGATTGTGGCTACCGGTGATGTGCACACCCCCGTCGAGGTCGCGGCTGTGCACCGCGAAGTAGAGGAGCGGCGTCGGTCCGACCCCGATGTCGGTCAGTTGCAGCCCAGCATCGATGAGCCCACCCCCCAGCGCCTGGTGCAGCCTCGGAGAGCTCAGGCGGCAGTCGCGGCCGATGGCGATTCTCCGTAGCCCGCGACTGGAGTAAAATGCGCCAAGACTAAGCCCGAGCTCACGAACGAACGTGTCGTCGAAATCTCGCTCAGCGTGTCCCCGAATGTCGTACTCGCGAAAGACGTGCGGGTTCATAGGCTCACCTTCGCGGGTCTTTGCGCTCACGGAGCTTTTTGACCGCATCGCGAACGTCTTGGGCGCGACCGCGGGGCACGATCAGGAGTGCGTCGCCCGAATCCACCACCACCAGATCGTCCACGCCAACGAGCGCGACCAGCTTACCCGAGGGCGCGTGGACGTAGTTGCGATGCGCGTCGACGCAGACCCCGCTCTGTGGAACTACATTTTCGTCCTCGTCCTGCTGGGCGAGCTCCCAAGCTGAGGTCCAGCTTCCGAGATCGGACCAAGGAAATGAACCTGGCACCACGCTCACGGCTTCCACCTTTTCCATGATCCCGTGATCGATGCTCACCGCGGGAAGCTGGGCGTAGGTCGCGCGTACGGCGCTGGCCTCATCCCCGGCGCGCGCGGCTTCGTCATAGTGCTTGAGCTCGGTGCCGAGGCCCGGGAGATGCTGGTCGATCGCTTCGAGTATCCGTGATGCGAGAAAGAAAAACATACCGCTGTTCCAGAGAAACCTGTCGGACGCCACGAACTGCTCTGCCCTTTGGCGGTTGGGTTTTTCGACAAATCGACGCGCGCGAAACACGCCAGGGTCGAGCTCGTTCCCGACCTCGATGTACCCGTAACCGGTTTCGGCTCGGGTGGGACGGATCCCGATGGTGACGTAGTCGCCGTGGGTTGCTGCTTTGAGCCCTCGACGAAGGCTGTCCACGTATCCTTCGGTTTCGCTGATGTAGTGGTCGGACGGTAGCACCGCCATGATCGCGTTTTCGTCCTGCCGCAGGATATGACTTGCGGCCCATCCGATGCAGGGCGCGGTGTTGCGGCCGACCGGCTCGGCGAGGATCTGTCGGGTGTCGAGCTCGGGTAGCTCCTTTTCGACCAGAACTCGTTGGCTTTCCGCGGTTACCACCCACGTGCGGCTTGCGGGAATGACCTCCCAGACGCGCTCGGCAGTTGCCCGGAGGAGGGAGCGGTCATCGGGCCCAAGGGAGAGAAACTGCTTCGGGCGCGAGCTTCGCGACAAGGGCCAGAACCGTGTTCCTGAGCCTCCCGCCATGATCACCGCATATGCTTTGTCGAGTTCCGTCATCGTTGGCGGTAGGTCCTAGCGCGTCACGAGAAAGAGTCCGAGGGGCACGAGATAGAGAGCGAACATCCACATACGCCCCACAAAGATGATACGGCGAAGAATAACAAGCGCCACGTACCCCGTCACCAGTGCTGTTGCGCCCCCGATCCACGCTGAGCTCGCTATCGATCCGAGCTGTTCCTGGGCGACCGCTTCGAAACCGGCGGCCCCGATGATGGCGGGGATCGAGATGAGAAACGAGAACCGGAACGCCTCTGGGCCGCGCGCACCCAAAAACATGGCTGTGGCGATCGTGATGCCACTCCGGCTCAGCCCAGGGAGGACGGCAAACCCTTGGGCGAAGCCAATAGCAATTGCCATCCACCAGGTTACCTGGTCGCGCCCACCGCTCACGACGCCGCTTGCGAGAAGGAATGCCGCTGAGACGAGAAACCCGAGGCCGATGCGGCTCAAGTCCTCTGTGAACTCCTCGGCCGTGTGCCGCAAAGCCAGACCCATGACCGCCGTGATCACGGTTGCGACTAGAATCGCCACGAGCGTCCGGCCCTCCGCCGTCGAGGTCAGTCGACTCGGGCGTCGGATCGAGTACACGAACTCGTTCAGCAATCGGGTCAGGTCCCGCCTCAGGAACAGCATCGTGGCCAACAGCGTTCCCAAATGAAGGAAGACGGTGAGTGCAAGAGGGTTCTCGCGCATCCCAAAAAGCGAGGCGCCGACGGCAACGTGCCCGCTGCTCGACACCGGCAGGAACTCGGTCAGCCCCTGCAGTGCCCCCAGTGCGGCCGCGGTGATCGCATCGATCCCCTCCGACAAAGTGCAAGGCCATAGCGGCTGATTCGCCCGGCTGCAAGGTGTGGCGCCGGGGACTTCACGCCATGTGGGCGTAGCTGTTTGGGCTTGGTTCGACTAGGATGCGGCGGGCCTCATGCGAGAGACTTGGAACGCGGCCCGGGTCGGCCTGATGGTGGTCCTCGGGCTGATCGTGACCTTTGCGGTCTATCGCTACGTCGACGAACGTGCATCGACCGAGTCAGGCTATGGTGTCTACGCCTACTTTGACGATGTGCAGGGCCTCATCGCCAAGTCCCGCGTCTTGGTCGCCGGCATTCCGGTTGGCTACATCTCTACGATCCGCCTCGACGGAGACAGGGCTCGGGTCGATCTGCGGATCGAGGGTGGGGTCACGTTGTACGACGATGCGTCGGTGACGATGCGAAGTCTGTCGCTTCTTGGAGAACGCGTCCTGGTGATCACTCCAGGCACGCCGGGGCGCCCCAAGATTCCGGACGGCGGGGAGATCCAGGTCGCCTCCGAGGGTGTCCAAACGGACGACATTTTGGTGACCGTGAACGACATCGCGCAGAGCGTCCGGCGAATCACGACCCAAATGGAGCGCGCGTTTGGCACCGACGAAGCGGGTGAGCGAATGGAGAGCGCCCTTCGCAACCTCAGCGACGCACTCGAAAACATCAAGGTGGTTACCGATGAGGCCGGCCCACGAATCATCAACATCATGGAAAACGTCGAGATGGCGACCGGCGATCTCAACGAGATCATCCAGAAGCGAAAGGGCGACATCGATCGCGGAGTGGCCGAAGTGGACGACACCATCGCATCAATTCACCGCGCTGCCGACCAGCTCAATGCGGTGCTCGAAGATGTGAAAGAGGTGTCCGGCCGAACGGCTAGAGGCGAGGGAACGATCGGTCGGCTCACGCAGGACGAGGCTCTGATCGACGAAGTCGAGGGCGTTGCGGAAGGCCTCAATAATTTCGTCGGCGGGTTGAACCGCCTTCGCACAATCGTGGAGCTGAGGAGCGAGTACTACGCGCTTGGGAGCGCATTCAAGACGTACTTTTCGATCTACCTGAAGCCGAGAGAGGGGCGGTACTTCTTGGTTCAGGTCGTCGACGACCCGCGCGGGAGCGTGAGCGTGTCGGACACGATAATCCGCCAAAGCCCACCCCCGTTGTTCGAGCCGAACGAATTCCGCAGGACTGAGATCAGACGCACCAATCGCCTCAGGTTTTCGGCCGAATTCGGGAAGACAATTTCGTTTGCGACCTTCCGGTTCGGGATCATCGAATCGACCGGCGGCCTCGGGATGGACCTCGATTTTCTCAAGAACCGACTCGAGTTCAACGTCGACCTGTTCGATCTCGGCCGCTTTGCATGGCCACGGCTCCGCGTTCGGGCGGGGTATGAAGTTCTTCGGCGTTTCTGGTTATTGGCCGGGATCGACAACATCATCAATGGTGGGCGGGACTACTTCTTTGGTCTCCAGTTGCGCTTCGACGACGAGGACCTGAAGCCGCTGATCCCACTCGGGGCGGTGGCGCTGTGAAAGAAGTCATCAAAGGGGGGGCCGCGGTCGTGCGCTCGCCCCTCGGTTTCGCTCGCGGGTTGTCCTATGCGTTCCGAGGCATGCGTTTTGTCTACTTCCAGCATCCGACTTTGGTTCGGTACTGGGTATTTCCGATCTTGATCACCGGGGTAGCTCTGTTTGCGGTGTTCTACGGCACGGGGAGTTACTACGACGTTGCCAGCGACGCGCTTTGGTCGTGGCTGCCAGAAAGCTGGGGCGAGGCCACGGGCTGGGTTGCCACGCTGCTGGGGGTGCTTCGGTGGTTCATCAACCTGCTATTTGGGTTGCTTCTCGCAGTTCTCGGTCTGGTACTGGTGGTGCTCCTCTCGAGCATCGTGGCCGCCCCCTTCAACGACGCGCTCAGCGAAGCGGTTGAAAGCATCCTCACGGGGGAGCCAGCTCCGCCGTTTTCAATCAAGAGAATGGTTGCTGACATCGTCCGAACGATTCGGCTCGAGTTGCTCAAAGTGCTGATCTACCTCGCAGTGGTAGGTCCGATGTTTCTTGCGTCGTTCCTCATTCCTGGGATCGGCCAGCTCGTCTCGCTGGTAGGCTTCGCGCTTACCGCCATCTATCTGGGCGTGGACTACGTGGATTGGCCGGCAGCCCGCCGCGATTGGTCCGTCTCCGAGCGCGTCGCCTTTGCACGGCAGCGATTAGCCGCGGTCGCGGGCTTTGGAACCGGGGTTTGGGTGCTCTTGCTCGTGCCCCTCCTGAACCTCTTCTTCATGCCCGCCGCAGTGGCGGGAGGCACCATGCTTTTCATCGCCTCTGCGCCACCCGCCGAGGGCTGAGAAAAGGGCGACTGTCCCCTTTTCGTGAGGGTTAAGGCGTTAAGTTTTGGGGCAATTAGCCTGAGTGCTACCCTGATTTGCATGGGGTTTTTCGTTAAGAAGGGTTCATCGTACGGGGCGTTCCTGGTTGCCGGAGCACTGCTTTTTGGCGCTGGCGTCTACGCGGACAAGGGAAGCGCCAGCACCAGGTCGCCTAGCGCGCTCCAGGCGTCAATGGGTGACATCCAATGGGGTTGGTCGCCAAAGCAGGTGTACCGTCATCTGAAGAAAGAGATCGAGGAGTCGTACAAAGAACCGATCTCAAAGGCGACCGACGCGATCGAAGAGGATCGACTACGGCACAAGATGGCCGAGGAGAGCCGCCAAATCCGTGACTCGTACTTCGAGTTCGACGGAACGCCGAGCGCATACGATTCCGGATACCTGAAGGGCGAGTTCACTCAGGGCAACAACGAATCCCTTTTGCGCGTGCGCACCAAGAACACCCAGGACTACTTCTTCTTCATCAACGACCGGCTTTGGAAGCGCTACCGAGCATTCGATGCCTCGGTGTTTGAAGGCGCGACTTTCGAGCAGTTCGGAAAGGCGCTTCAGCAACGCTACGGCAAGGCCAAGAAGAGGAGTAGCGCTGCGGCCCCCGGCACGGAGCCGGGGCAATGGTACGAGTGGAGGGAGCCACGCGTGCTCGCTCGCGCTATCGATAACAACGAATTCTACGGCTTCTATTGTCTGGTCCTCGAAGACCCCAAGACCGCCGCCCGTCTCGGCAAGCTACGCAAAAACAAGCCCGCCCAGGGCGATGACGGCAAGTCGGTCGTGGATCTGGTAGGTGAAGAGGACGCCGACGATCAGAACGCCGACATAGCGGATCGGATCAGCGGCCAAATCCGCCGCCACGACGCCCCGAAAGTCGACGACAAGAAGTAGGCGCCAACGTAGGGGGGGGTGGGGTTTACAGCGCCCCTCGTCCTTCGCTAATTTGATCGATCCCTACTGACAGGGAGCCGGGTTGCGTTACCGCCTGCGATTTCTACTTCAAGAGTTCGACCTCGATCGAGACGAGGTTATCATCGGAAGAGGCTCGACTTGCAGAGTGACCATCGACGACCCGATGATGTCGCGCGAGCACGTGCGTATCGACCTTTCCGGCGATGAACCGGTGGTCGAAGACCTGCACAGTCGGAACGGCACAGTCCTCAACGGGCGGCCTCTCATCGGCCAGGCGAAGCTCGAAGATGGCGACCGCATCCGAATGGGCACCCAGGAGCTCGTATTCCTTGCGCTCGGGCGGCCGGGCAAGGCGCAGCGGACGACCGGCGCGTTGACCTTTTGTCCGGGATGCGCGATTCCGCATCCGAGCGCGAGTCCCTCATGCCCGCATTGTGGCGCGGTCTCAACCGAGCAGGGCGTCACGAGCGCGGTCAGGGACGTGGCCTCCTCCGGGTGGACGTTTCTTTTGCTCTCTCAAGTGGTCGAACGGGCCATCCAGCAAAATCGATTGGGCGATGCCGAGCGCATGATGGCCCGTGGCTTTGCCGAGCTCGAGGATCAGCTCGAAGAAGGGTTGGAAGTGGAGCCCAGCCGGATTCTTTGCGTGGCGGAATGTGCCGCGCGCCTTGGTTGTGCCCTTCGTGCCGCTCGGTGGCTCGATGCGAGTGCGAGGCTCTACGACAGGGTTTTCGAGGCGCCGTCACGCGAAATCCTGGCGCTGGTCGATCAACTGCCAATCGACCCGCATTTGAGCGACGCGATCGCTACGTTTCGGCAGGTTGCCGAGAGATCAAGCGAGCATCCGAGCCTTCACGCCGTCTAACTCGAAGCGACCACTTGTTCGAGACCCTCGAGTCGACTCACGAGGAAGCGTTCGGACGCCCCATAATCGGAGGACTGATCCTGGATAGCCGCTAGGT
>CAJHXN010000650.1_pt1 | contig 10825 bp, 8 predicted proteins | sample 9198401 | NCBI WGS metagenome assembly CAJHXN01 (sample SAMEA7708334, study PRJEB35096) | sediment metagenome | biome: marine neritic benthic zone biome [ENVO:01000025]; feature: sediment [ENVO:00002007]; material: shallow marine sediment [ENVO:03000034] sea grass bed [ENVO_01000059] ... | reverse complement strand
TGGAACTTCGGCATCGACGAAGAAGGCGTCGTCTTCTTCTCGGATGTCGACAGCGACCTGGAACGGCTGTCTAGCAAGCGCCTTGCCACCAAAGAGGTGGTCATGAAGGCGATTCATCTCTTCAAATGGATCCCATCGAACAAGCATGATGCACTCCTCCCTTGGCCTGCACGCGCACGCCCGGTGATTCGTCAAAGCGCCCCGACGCCACCATTGGCCCAGGACCGCCTTTCGACGTTTTCGCAAACTAAGCACGGAAACCACCGTGTCAACTTCCGAATTGACTGCCTTTTTGGGCGCGATACGCTGTCGGCAATGAGGGTTCCGAAAGCCGTGGTGTTGCTGGCGCTGACGGGGGGCGCAATGGACGCAGGCTGCATCAGAGATGAGCGCTTCAATCCGTCGGGCTGTGACGTACAAGTGCGCGGCCAGTGGTTCGTCGACGGTCAGAACCCCAACATGATGACCTGCGACGGCATTGCTCTGGTTGAGCTTGCGATCATCGACGACCCTGAAACCGAGTTCTGGTCGGCGCCGGAATTCACTCTCAAGTGCGACGCGGCAACCGATTCGAATGCCACTGTGATCGACGGCGGCGCCTTTCTCGACACGCTCACCGTCACCCGCAATCGGTGCGGTGGGACGGGCGCTATTCTCGAAGACCGGGTTGGGCCCTATAGATATCGCTGGCGTGCCACCACAAGTCAGAACTTCATCGTCGACTGCTCCCCGATTAGGGAGAAAGACATCGAACCGATCGACGGCGGGACGCAACTTCTGCTAGATCTCCCACCAGTGAACTTTCAAACAGCAGATGGCGGCGTCAATTGTCCGCTCCCTGGAATACCGTAGTTAGCCCAAACCGTGTTTCGTTTCCCGCCACTCACCCCGTTCGTCAAGAAGCTCTTGATCGCCTTGTTTGCTGCTTGGATCGGGCAGATCCTCCTGCAGAACTGGCTGGGGGTCCCCGTTTTCGATGCCCTGGCCCTCAATACTGTCGCGCTCGGAGTGCACACGCTTTGGCAGATCGGCACGCACATCTTCGCCGCGCCCACGGGGCCGCAATACGTGTTCTCAATGCTGATCACGTTGGTCTTTCTCTGGTGGATGCTCGCACCTTTCGAACAGCGATTCGGCCAGAAGCGGACCATCCAGTTATGTGTCGTTGCAGCTCTTTCGTCGGCCATTTTGGCAATTGTCGTGGGCCTGCTCTTGTCGAGCCCGCAGGCGTTATTTGGCGCCCAAGCGATCTTGCTCGGTTCGATCGCCGCGTTTGCATGGTCCTACCGCGGTCAAGGTCGGATGAGTTTCTTCGGCGTCATCGATATGAAACCGGTCCACATCATTTATTTGGTGTTGGCCTTGAGCGCCCTGATGTTCATCACATCGGGCAATGCGGTCTCATTCGCGGCCGATCTAGGGGCGATCGGTGGCGGCATGGGGTTCATCGAGTGGCTGCGCAAGCCTCCGGGCAAGCGTCGGCGTCGCAAGCGCAAAAAGAAGGGCCCTGTGGGCGTGATCGCCGGAGGTCGCACCGACGAGCCGCGCTGGCTAAACTAGGCCATGTCGTCCCGCCTGCTACTGGCCCTCGGGTGCCTCGGGCTTTGCGTCGTGATCGGATGCCGCAGTGAGGTCATATCGCAGATCTACGAGACGTGTTTCGACGTGGAAGATTGCGTCTTGACCGCCGAGCTTTGTGAGGAGCTGACGGTCGACTTCGCGGGTCTCTCGTACACGAATGCAATTTGTACCGTGACTTGCGCCGCCGAAGGCCCAGTCTCCACGGATTGCCCAAGAGCGTTCATTGGACGAAACGGAAGCTGCTATCCGTCGAGCGTCGCAGGAGGGTTGGACGATACACTGATTTGCATGGACCCTTGCGATGCCGACGGAGATTGTCTGCTCGGTTTCCGTTGCCTCGGGGCCTTGGATTTGTGCGGTGTAGACCCCACGTGCCCAGTCGGCGGGGCCGACCGGATTTGTGTCCCCGGACCTCTTTGACACTTTTCAGGCTCACCATACAGCCGCATGCTAACCCTCGGTCATGAACGTGCGTCAGATGACGCGGTTCCTTACCGCAATCCTCATACTGCTCATGGTGGGCTGCACCGGCCGTAAACAAGTGCCATTCGGCCTCGAGGAGCCGGAGACTGGCACACCCGATACGACGGAGGAGGCCGATCCGACAGCCCAAGAGTGGCAAGTTGGAGAGGTCTTCGAAGCTGGCCAAGTAGAGGTCCCGATCGAAGAGTCGACGATGGTGCTCGATGCGGGGTACGCACTCGCCGCACTCCGGCTGGACTTGGACGACAACGAAGTCACCGACGCCCTCGTCGTGTCGGCCGACCCCGAGGAAGTCCGGCTGCAGGCAGGGTATCCACGCGGGATGACCGTGAGCTCGCGGACACTCGACTCATTCATGGTGCCAGGGCATTGCGCCGAGCCGAACGCCGAAATATGGCAGCTCTCCGAGTTGCTGGTGGGCGTCAAAGTCGTGCACAGGTGTGAAACCGGCCCGCGTCAAAGTTTCTGGGTGGTCTCGGTGGAAGCTCAACCCCGGGTACGGGAGCGGATCACGGTCTTGCCCCCGAACGACGATTCCGCTGTTCCGATCGAGGTATCCCTCCGCATCGCGGATCACGACTCCGACGGATACGACGATCTGATCGCAGACACTCGGATCGGGGAGACCGTGGTGCCGTTGACCTGGCTCAATAGGCCCGGTGGTTTCGCCATGGACAGCTCACAGCCCGAAGCCACGTTGCAAGAGCTTGCGGACCAAGCAGCAGCCATGCTCGTCTCGGACCCGTCGGGCGCCGAGAAGCTTGCAGTGGAAGTTCTCGAAGCGTTTCGCGTGCTTTGTCGCGAGAGTGGGATGGCTCGACTCGGCCTTTCCGGTACTCAGGGGCTTCAGTGTCAGCGCTCGCCAGGCACCGCTCGGGCGTCGACAGTAGCCGCAGCTGCTTCAATCAAGAGAGGCGACTTCGTTCGCGCCCTCGAGCTCCAGCGATGGTGGAACCAACCCGCCACGCAACCAGCTGCCGAGGATCGAGACCGGGTTCATACGGCCTGGCAACGTACGAAGGCGCAAAGCACGGCGACTTGGAAGCAGCTGGACAGCGAAACGGCTCCGGTCCCGCTTCACTTCCTCGACTCGGACACCCTCGTGATTGGAGGGCCCGATCCTCGCAAGGTCCAGATCAGCACGGGGACGCGCTCGACCCTTTCGGAATCGGGCTCGCTCCCCGCAATTCGCGATCCAGAGGACCGCTTCAAGGTACTCGAGGTACGGGCAACCTGTGTCGGCTTCGAAGCAAAGGTGGGCCCGGTTCGTGGTAAGCGCACGCATCGGGTTCCGATCGACAGGGCCGCTGCGGGCACTCCGTGCAAGACCCCGATCGATCGTCCAGCGTCAGCCTTTGATTGGGCGGTCCTCGGCTGGGCGCCCCAGGGCCTTCTCGCTGCAACCGGCGATCGACTTCGGATCGTGCCTCTCGATGCCCTGGCTAAACCTGCGGGCCGTCCGATCGAGCTCGGCCCTGGAAGTCCATTGCCCGCGCCAATTCGAGGCGCGCGGATCACACCCGATGGGTCGCGCTACGTAATTCCCCATTCCCAGGGGATCGTGGTCCGGGACTGGAAAACCGAGGCGACTGGGCTATGGCTGAGGCCCCGGGATTGGGACAGCGTCCCCGGCGAGGTTCGCAGTGTTGCGATCAGCCCTGATGGTCGCCGCGTTGCGGTACAGAAAGGCAAGGAGATCCGGCTACTGACCTGGTGAGCGGGGCGACGCTTAAGCATGAATCGGCGATCACATAGTTTGGGCGTTTTGCTCTTGTTAGTGGCTGCGTGCAGCGGCGCGCGATCGCGACCATCGACGCCCTGTATGTCTGATGCGGAGTGCAGGGCAGATCGAATTTGCCATGAAGGGCGGTGTCGCTTTGTCGAGGAAGCGCTGGCTGAGCTGGGAATGCCGCCCGTCGACCCGACCGCAGCCGACTTGGACGCCGGAGCGATGCCAAGAAGCGCCAACGGTTTCATGGGGGATGCTGCCCACACCGGGCGAAGTGAGAACGCGGGTCCAGCCGAACTCCCGACTTCGTTGTGGACCTACAAGACTGGAGCGAGAGTATTCGCTTCACCGGTCGCGGGACACGACGGAACCATCTACGTGGGTTCGCTCGACGGACAATTCGTAGCGCTCAATGCCGACGGGACGCTGAAGTGGCGATATGCCGCAGGTCAAAAGATCTACCCAACCGCTCTGGTCGTGGGGAGCTCCGTCATTTTCGGAACGCACCAGGGAGAAGTGGTGTCGCTCTCGTTGCAAGGTCAACCGAGATGGAAGCTCCCTGTCCAAGATGTCGTCGACGCCTCCGCGACGCTTGGCCCAGACGGACGCGTGTACGTCGTGGCCAATGGCGCGCTTGCCGTGGACCTCTTGGGTCGACTGCACTGGCATAGGCCAACCGCGAATCACGTTCGAAGCGCCCCAGCCATCCATCCGGCCCAGCTGATCATCATCGGGACGAGCGAAGGCTCGCTGATTGGGCTTCGGTCTGACGGCTCGGTAGCCTGGGAGACCCCGCTCGGGGGAGCGATCGAAGGCGCTGCATCCGTCGACGACGAGGGCCGGATCTACGTCGGGACGGGGCGCGGCGAGATCGTGCAAGTCGACCAATCGGGCGGCATTCTATGGCGATTCAAGACGGGCGATGAGGTGCGTGCCACAGCTGCGATTGCACGAGATGGCACTATCGTTGCGGGGTCCTATGATGGCAACGTCTACGCAATTGCACCGACGGGCGCGCTTCGTTGGAAGGTGGCTACCGGCGGTAGAGTGCGGGCATCGGCTCGTATCGACGCCGACGGGCGTGTCTACGTAGGCTCACAAGACAACTTGCTCTATTGCATCGATCCGAACGGCTCGGTTCTTTGGCGCTACAACATCGGCCAAGACGTCGACTCTACGGTGGAAATCGCACCGGACGGAACACTCTACGTCGGATCGGATGATGGAGGGGTTCACGCCCTGCGGTAAACAACAATGAAAGAACAGATTCCTGAGAAAGACGCAATCCTGCGCGTCCTGCAGGCACATGCCCCCCGTGCGATGCACGTTGGAGAGCTGTGTGGACGCCTCGACGTCTCCCGAAAAGCGAAAGACGAGGTCGTCCGCCAGCTGTTGCTGCTCGCCGACGATAATGTGGTGGGTGAGATGCCGGGGTTGCGATTCCGAGCTCTTGGCGGCTCCAAGAACAAGAAGCGCGGTCGCCAGAAGCAAAAGGCGACCCGTGGACGCGGGCGGCGGGCTCAAGAACGGCTAGCAGAAGCTGCGGCAATGACTCCAATGCTCGAAGGTCGGCTTACGATAAATCGCCAAGGCTACGGCTTCGTGAACGTGTATGACGGAAATCCCGACGTCTTCATCCCTCCGGATGCAGTGGGCCCGGCTCTTCACGGAGACCAAGTCCAAGTGCGTGCGAAACCTTCGCCGAAGGGTCGCGATGGGCATGTCGTCGGGATCGTCGAACGACGTCCAGCCAGAGTTACCGGTACGCTTCACCCGCGAGGTCGTGGCGTCGTTTTTGAGCCTGACGATGAGCGACTTCGCGGACCGATGCGGGTGACCGGAAAGGTTCCAAAGCGCGGTGCGAAGGGCAAAGTCGCGCTGGCGGAGATCGTACGGTTTCCTCAAAAACAAGAAGACCGGCCCGAGGTTCGGATTGTCGAGCTGCTTGGAGCGGAGGGCGTCGCGCGAATCGAGGTCGAGAAGATCAAAATCCGGGAAGGGATCCGAGAAGAGTTCCCTGAGGACGTCCTGTTCGAAGCCGCGGCGCTTCCCGCGCGTGTCGAAAAGAGCGTGTCGAAGGGTCGTGTTGATCTTCGAGACATGGACTTGGTGACGATCGATCCAGAGACCGCACGCGATCATGACGACGCGATTTGGGTCAAGCGCGAGCGTGATGGATTTCGACTCGTCGTTGCAATCGCTGACGTGTCGCACTACGTGACGGAGGGAAGTGCAATCGACCGCGAGGCGATCGCCCGGTCCACCAGCATCTATTTGCCCGACCGCGCGATTCCGATGCTTCCGCCCAAGCTATCCACGGACCTTGCATCTCTGCTTCCCAATCGCGACCGCTTGTGCATGGCGGTAGAGATGCGGATCGATGCCAAGGCGCATGTGACATCGCATCGAATCTTCGAAGGTGTGATGCGGTCGCATGGCAAGTTGTCGTACGACGGGGTCGCGCGTGCTCTTGGGCTCACGAGCCACGGTGCCCGCGAGCCGGCGGCCGAAAAGCGCGTTCGCACGCTCAGGGTCCTTCTGGATCTGTCGCAACGTCTTCGCCAACGTCGATTGAAGCGGGGCGCCCTCGATTTCGACCTTCCGGAGCCCAAGATCGTCCTCGATGCCGACGGAGAGCCGGAGGCTATCGTCCAATCCCGCAAAGACCCGGGGATTCGGCAGGCTTATCAGATCGTGGAAGACATGATGTTGATCACAAACGAGGTGGTGGCGGCGCATCTCAAGCGCCACGCAGCACCAGGGGTCTTCCGAACTCACGGCAAACCAGACCCCGAGCGCGTCTCGGCGTTTTGTCAAGTCGCGAAGTCATTCGGCTACGAGCTCGACGAGGAGGCCGCCGCGACCCCCAAGCAGCTGAGCAAGTTCCTCCGCCGGATCGAAGGCACGGACGAAGCTCCACTGCTGCGGTACCTCTTGCTCAGAGCGATGCAGCAAGCGATCTACGACACCGACCCAACCGTTGGGCACTTTGCTTTGGCCGCAAAAGACTATCTGCATTTCACTTCGCCGATCCGTCGGTACCCAGACCTTCTGGTTCACCGAATCGTACGGGACATGATTCGCGACCGAAGCCTAGATGCTGCATCGCTTCGACCACGCCTACAACGTTATGCCGCGCAGGCAAGTGAGCTCGAACGAAGGGCCATGATCGTTGAAAGAGATGTCGTCGATGTGTATCGCACGATCTACATGCAGGCCCACGTAGGCGAGACTTTCGAAGGACGAATTGGCGGCTTCGCACCCTTTGGAATCTACGTTCAGATCGAAGACCCATTTGTGAGTGTGCTGCTTCCGTTTGAACAGCTTGACGACACGTTCGAACCGGACGCCTTGGGCATTCGATTGATCGGCGCACGAACATCGAAGATCTTCACGATGAACGATCCGGTCACAGTCCGGATCGAAGAGGCGAACGTGCAAGGACGGGACGTCATCGGCTCGTTAGAGCGTCACGATGTGGCAGATGCGCCAACACAAACGCGAAAGAGGCACCGGTCTCGGACCTCCAAGAAAAAGCCCCGGCGGCCCCGGCGTAAATCCTAGTGCCAGCCGGGCAAACATCGTTGGCGGTCCCCGAGCTCATCGTGCGCAAACGAGACGGTGGAAGCCTCACGAAAGACGAAATCGATAAGCTGATCGCGGGCTTCATGGACGGGTCGGTGACCGACTACCAAATGAGCGCACTTGCCATGGCCGTCTGCCTCAAGGGGATGAGCTTCGAAGAGACGGTCGCACTCACCCTCGCGATGCGCGACAGCGGTAGAGTGCTGAGCTTTAGCGAGGTGGCCGCGCCAAAAATCGACAAGCACTCGACCGGGGGGGTTGGTGACAAGGTCAGCATCTGCCTGGCTCCGATCGTGGCCGCATGCGGTGTGGCGGTCCCGATGATGAGTGGGCGAGGGTTGGGGCACACCGGCGGAACCCTCGACAAGCTCGAGTCGATTCCCGGCTTCCGCGTCGACCTATCGGTGAAGGAGTTTAGAAAACAACTGCGGACGATAGGCTGCGCCCTCATCGGACAAACCGGTGACCTCGATCCGGCCGATCGTCGTCTCTACGCCCTTCGGGACGTGACGGGTACTGTGGAGTCGATACCGCTGATCACAGCGAGCATCCTTTCGAAGAAGCTCGCCGAGGGCATCGACGGGCTCGTCCTCGACGTCAAAGTGGGAAGGGGTGCCTTCATGAAGACCCTGCCATCGGCCAAGGAGCTGGCACACAGCTTGGTGCGCGTCGGCCGGCTCGCCGGCAAACGGGTATCTGCATTGCTCACCGACATGAACAGTCCGATCGGGTACACGATAGGCAACTCGGTTGAAACGATCGAGGCACTCGAGGTCCTGCACGATGACGGCCCGGAGGATTTGCGGGAGATCACGTTCGCACTAGGGGCAGAAATGCTTCGCACGGCAGGCCTCACCAAATCCAAAACCGAAGCGATGCGACGCCAGAAAGCGGCCATTAGAGACGGCGCTGCGCTTCGTAAGATGCAGGCGATCGTGAAGGCGCAAGGGGGCGACGTCCGAGTCGTCGAAGAGCCGAATCGCCTGCAAGTCGCCCGCCACCGGACGACCGTGACCGCGCCGAAGGCTGGCTACGTACGCGAAATCGACCCACTGGAGCTTGGCTACGCATCAGTGGGTTTGGGTGCAGGGCGTACACGGGCCGAGGATCCGGTCGACCCAGGGGCGGGCATTCGGCTACACCTACAGCGTGGCGATCGGGTCGCGGCCGGTCAGGAGCTTGCAACGCTCTACTCCTCCGACCGATCGCGGCTCGAAAAGGGAGCCAAGCGCGTTCACGAATGCTTCACGATCGGCCAGAGGCGGCCCAAGCCACGCGACCGAATCATCGGAACAATTCGACGCTGAGGATGCACCGGTCAGGCTCTAGCGCCATGATCTGTTGGCCGAGCTCTTTGTCTGCGGCGTTTTCGACAAGACCCGTGCCTGGGAATCGGGCGCTGGACGCATAGCGCGTGCCAAGCTCAACCAGAAAATCCGAACCGGTCACCTCGTCGAGCACCGCAAGGACTTCCTCGGCATCGGCCAGGCCCTGGAGGCTCGACCAGTGGGGTTGCGCGAGGTCGAGGGCGCGGAGCAGTGTCATTTCGCCGCCACTCTCTTGCCGTAGTCGCAGGTCGGCTTCCAAGGCAAAGGCGGTCCCCGCCCAGTAAACTCGATAGTACGCCCCAGTGCGATGCATATCGCGAGTCTCGCTGGTCAAAATCCGGCCTGTACCCGAGCGACGGCCACGTTCGAGGCCTTCGCGAATGCGGTTCCAAGAAACCGTTGCACTTTGAAGGCCGCATCTCGCCCGCAGGACCTCCTGAAGATAAGTCGCAATCCCTTCGCTCAGCCATCGATCCTGACGACGAAGCTGCGGAAGCCAGAGATGAGAGAGCTCATGAATCGCAACCCAGTCTGCTTCGAGCTCTTGAGCGTTTGCACCGCTAGAAGCAATGAGCAGAACCGACAATCCCCCGCCCCGACGCACCATACCGAACAAAACTGGGCGATTCATACCGTCGACCGGAACCACTACGAAATGAAGCCGTTCGGCCGGGAGCTCGCCTCCGACCGAAGCCACCGCACCGATCGCGCGCGCGAGCCACTGCCGGGTAACCTCGTCTGCAGGCTCAGGGCCAAGGCGCGCAACCATGGCAGAAGTCGTGCCTACGGCAAAGAGGTCCTCAGCAAAGAAGCCAAAGACATTGTAACCGCCTCGGTAGAATGCGTCCCGCCGAGGATGGTAGACCGTTCCGTGACGGTCCCACGGAAGAAAAGCGAGAGCACCGGGAGGCAACGCAATTGAAACGGAGGCATCGAGGCCGGAAGGAAATGGCTCGGGACGCCAGAGCCATTCTGCCTGGGATACGACGACGGCGCTCGAGTCGCGGGTGCGAAATACTTCGTTGACGAAACGGGTCTCGTACGAAACGCACATTTCCCTCGTCGAGGCCGGAAGATCGATCCCACTTTCGTGAACGCGAAGCGCACCGCGCTCGGACCAGGCGCGAACCAGGCCGCGTGCCGCATCGTCATCCATGGGGGCGAGGCGGCTCGGTGCGAATCCATCGAAGCAAGCCTGGACCTCGGCGCGCTCGAAGTTGTCAAAGATTGTAACCGCGTAGCGAGCCCGCGGGACGCCCTCCGGGGCTGCAGGCGCGCCGGCGACATGGGCGCACCCAACCGATACTGCAAACACGGTGAATTTCCAATGGCGACGCATGCTGTAAATACGGGAAATCTATGGGGTATTATTCCCGAATGACCAGGGGCATTCGTCGCGCCCCGGTAAAACATGGAGGTCGTGAGCGTGTACCCCCGGTGGTTTTGAGGATTTCGTTTTTGGTTTGCGACGCGGCAACCGTTTCGCTAGCGTGCGCTATTGAGAAGCGGGGGTGCGGGATTGGTCCCTATCGCCGCATTGCATCGCGGGCAAAAAAGGTCCCGAGTGATGCGCATCCACGAAAGAGGGTAGAGAACTATGAATTCAGCACTCAAGCACACGATCATCGCGATGGCGACGGCGGCGCTGAGCGTGACTGCAGCATGCAAGTCGGACGACGGTCCGGACGCTGCTGAGGTTACGGCCGGTGCCGAGGAGGCAGCCGGTGACGCAGAAGCAGCTGCAGCAGACGCTGAAGAGGCGGCTGGCGAAGCCATGGACGCAGCGGGTGAGGCTTCGTGCGGCGAAGGCAGCTGCGGCGCCAAGTAAGCCACAGCTCACGCTGCTTCGCGAGCAGCATGGTATAGGAAGCCGCGGCGGCAATTGTCGTCGCGGCTTTGTTTTCTGAAGTGACCCAAAGAGTACAAGGAATTGGGCTCGGCCTTCGATATGACTTGGCCACGGAGCTCCTCGAACGACAGCCGAAGAGCGTTTCATGGGTCGAGGTTCATCCGGAGAACTACGTGGACCGCGGCGGACGCTACGGGGAGATTTTGGACCTCGCGAGGGAGGAGTGGCCGGTCGTCACCCATGGGCTCAGCACTTGCTTTGGTGCGCTCG
>CAJHXN010000080.1_pt1 | contig 10946 bp, 10 predicted proteins | sample 9198401 | NCBI WGS metagenome assembly CAJHXN01 (sample SAMEA7708334, study PRJEB35096) | sediment metagenome | biome: marine neritic benthic zone biome [ENVO:01000025]; feature: sediment [ENVO:00002007]; material: shallow marine sediment [ENVO:03000034] sea grass bed [ENVO_01000059] ... | reverse complement strand
GGTTGGCGCCGAAATCGCGGAGGCGCTGGCCGAACCGAGCCAACGCTTCGAGCGCACGAGCCTTGGATGCTTTGTCGAGCGAGCCGTCGTCTTGGAGACCCGCTGCGAGGCGCACTGGCTCGCGGATCCGGTCGACGATCTGTAGAGCACTATCGTCGAGCCGCGCGATCACCATGTGAAAGCTATTTGAACCGAGGTCGACGGCGGCCAACGACTCCATGGATACCCCGCGTATACTCTACATTAGTTTGCGGCAGACGCTGCTGCTTTTTGGAGCCAGTCCCCGGTTGCTTGGTCGGCGGGGAAGTACGACTCGATGCGTAGCTCTTGCGCGGTGACGTCCATCGGCGTGCCAAGGGTGGTGAGCGTCGTGAAAAAGGCGAGCTCGACGTCTCCCTTTTTCAGCTTCACGGTGACACACACCTCTGGCGGCGCGGATAGATCGATTTCGCGCAACCGCGACGACACACCGGGGTAGGCGAGCAACGCATCCATGAGCTTGCGGCTTTCGCTGGTCTCGAGCTCGACGATCGATTCACGATAGAGGCGGTCGAGCAAGATGCCCGCGACTTCCTCCCAGTTGACGACGTAGGGACGCACCCCTGCGGGATGAAACAGGGCGTGCATGGCGTTGTTGGTGACGATCGGATCGGGAGGTGGCGTCTCGAAGAAGAGCGCAAACAAACGCGCGAACGCGTTGTTCATGTCCATGAGGTCCCAGGTGCGGGTGAGGACGATGGCGGGGTATGGCTCATGATGCGCCAGGATCGTCTCGAAGGCGTGACGCACCGGCAACATCTCGGGGGCGCTGAGGTTGGTCTCCCGATAGACCGGTGCAAACCCGGCAGCCGAAAGCATCGAGTTGCGCTCGCGTAGGGGAAGGTCGAGCGCGCTCGCGAGGATGAGAACCATTTCGCGGCTCGGCGACGATTTGCCGTTTTCGACGTAGCTGATGTGGCGGGTGGACACTTCGGACTCGACGGCAAGCTGCTGCTGGCTCATGCGGCGCGCGGTACGCCATTGGCGCAGCAACGGACCAAAGCCAGCCGGAGCAATGGATGCGGATGGCATGGGTGGCATACAGGGGAGTCTACCCTGTGGTTTCGGGCTGCCCATGACCTCGGAGGTCATGGCCGTTCATCGCAAAAAGCCTCAAAGTGGCGATCACAAGGAGGTCGCCATGAAATTACGACTCTTTTTTCTGGGTGCCGTGTTTGCAGTGTTTGCGATTTATTCGACGACGGTTGTGCTCGAGCACGGTTACACCGGGTTCGTGGACGTCGCGATGAGCGGGGGCTGGGCCTCGCAGGTCTTCATCGACCTATGCATTGCCCTGATCCTCTTCGCGTTTTGGATGTTTGGCGACGCCAAAGAGCACGGCATCCTCGCCTGGCCGTACCTGATCGCAATTCTGATGACCGGCTCGATCGGCGCCCTCGCCTATCTCATCCACCGCACCCTCCGATCCAGCGGCCGCGCGATCGCGCCCCATCGGGCTACCACATGAGCCAGCCGCGTTAGCGCTCGATGTAGCCGATCGCTTCCAGATGGGCGGCGACATCTTCGTCGAGCTCTACAGAATCGGCGGTGATGGCGTCTTCGCGGGCGAAAGCGCGCTGCTTGACCAATGTCTTGGTGGTGGCGACGACCGCGTCGGTTTGGCCGTCCGCGAGGTTCTCGATTTCGCCGGGGTCGAGGTCGACTCGGTAGAGCTCGATGGGCTGAAGGCCCCGCGGGTTACCGGGATTGGCGGTGATGAGCTTGTACTCGTCGGTACCCCGAAGCTCGCGCACCGATTCAAGGACGTTCCCCTCGTGACTTTCTTCAGCGTAGATCACATCGGTGCCGGCGAACGCATCGCCTCCCTGCACGCCCTCGGGTACCGCGGCGTCGACCAAGCCTAGGACCGTCGGCATCAGGTCGATGCCCTGCACCCAGTGCCGCACCACGGTCCCGCCACGCTTGCTTTGCGGAAGCTTGACGAACAACGGAACATGGACCTGCTCATCGTACAGGGTCGTGCCGTGCCAGAACCCTCCATGGTCATCGAACTCCTCACCATGGTCGCTGGTAACGATGATCGTGAGGTCGTCATAGAGGCCACGTGCCTCGAGCGCATCGAGCAGCTTCCCGAGCTCCGTGTCCCAATAGCTGATCTCCCCATCGTAGAGGGCGCGCAAAGCCGGCGCTTCTGACGGGTCCGGCTTTTGGTGCGCTGCGCGTGCATACCCGCTTCCGTCGTACGGGTGCGCGAAGTACGGGTCGTGGGGGTCCATGTACCCGACAAAAAGAAACCAGGGGGCGGTGGCCGCGTCGTCGATCCAACCGAGCACGGCCCGATTGACCGTTTCGGCATCTTGATACGCGGTGCCGGGGAGCACATCCCCCTTGGCCGCTCGGAAACGCTCGATCCGCTGGCGAACGAACTGCATCAATAAGAGCTTGGCGCTTGCATCGTCGGCTCCGAGGACGAACGCCGGTTCGAGGTAGTAGTAGTCATCGAACCCTTGCTGGAAGTTGAAGTAGGGCGCGACATTGAAATTGGTCGCGTACCCAGCGGTGCGGTAGCCGTGGGGTTTGAGCGCTTCGGGCAATGTCACGAGCGAGTCGGGGAGCGCATCGCTCTTGGCCATGACGCCGTGGCTCGAAGGAAGTCGCCCGGTCAGGATCGACGCGAAGCTTGGGCGGGTCCAGCTCGAGTTGGTGAACGCCTGATCAAAGCGGACCGCGTCGTCGGCCAAGCGATCGAGGTTCGGGGTCGCCCCGGCATCATAGCCATAGCTTGGCAGGTGATCGGCTCGCAATGTGTCGACCACGATGAACAAGATGTTGTGTGTGCTGTCGGCACTTGGGGCGGCGTCCCCGGTGGTTCCTGTGCGAGAGACGCGATCGCCAAGGGCGATGTGGGCCCCAAGCCCAAGTCCGAGTAGCGCCAACAAGGCGATCGCGGTGGGCGCGTGCACCAACCGGCTGAACGGAGCCTTTTGCACCAGCGACCGAATGCCCCGTGCGAGGATCGCGCTCAGCCCCGACACCACAAACGCACAGCCAAGCAAGACCCCCAAGCCAATCGCGCTCTTCCAGACGAGCTCTTCATGAAAAACGTCGCGCCGAATCCGAAACGCGCCGAGCGCCAGCACGAACAGCCCAAAGATCGCAGCTGCGAAGTACCCGTACGCATTGTTCTCGGCAAGGGCGTGTCGTTTCATCCACCGACCGCTGAGCGCGGTGACGAACCCGAGGCCGGCCCCAAACACCGCGCAAAACAAACCGTACGCAAAAGGCCCGTACAAAAAGACCCGGGCCCCCGTCGCGCCCGCCGACGAAAACGCGATCGCAAGCGCCTCGGCGAGGCCGATCAACAACCCGGCAAGGATCCCCGCGCTGAGCCCGACCGAAAGCCCGCGCCACGGTTTGGGCCAAGCCTCGGGCGGGGCCTTGACGATCGCCTCTGTCGCGAGCTTTTCGCGGTCGGTATCTTCGACCCGGATCTTGGGGTCGTAGCCCGACCTTCGCAGCAGGAAGATCACGCCACCGAATGCCGACACGAACATCTCACACGCGAAACCAAGTGTCGGAATCAGAACGGCAACCGCGAGCGGCAAGCCCACTGCCGGCGACGTGTAAAGCGCAACCGCCGCGGCTTCGCGAAGGCCGATCCCGTTGATCGATGCAGGAACCAAGGTTGCGAGGATCTGGAGCGACGAGGCAAAGAACACCTCGCCAAGACTGAGCTCGACCCCAAGCGCACGCGCGGCACACACATAGATGAGGTTATTGAACGCGTGGGTCCCGACACCGAGAGCGGCCGCTTGGATGAGCAACCCCGCCTTTCCGCGATACGCGGCCACGGCGTCGATCAGCGTTTGGATGCGCGCGCGGATGCTATCGGGAACGAAGCGCGCAAAGAACAAAAAGAGCTGCGGCTGCGCCAAGAACACCAGGCCGACGACGATGACCCCGAGAAACACCGCGTTGACGAGCAACACCCCGTCGGTGCCGATGAAACGCATGCCAAAGAGGCTTCCGAGCATCACGACGACCCCGAACGCCAGCTGGCCGAGGATCATCTCGACGCCAATGGTGGCCGTCGCGCGCGCGGTTTTGCCGGTGTGCTTGGCCACGTCGTAGATGCGCCACCCGCCGAACCCGGTAAACCCACCCGGCGTGAACGCCCCCCAGAACCGCGCGATCATGATCGAGCCGCCAAGGAACCGCCACGGAGCGAAGATTCCTTGCCCTACCAACAGACGCTGCCAGCGGACGGTGCTGAAGCCAATGGCGATCAGCTGCATCGCGATCGCGGCGACCACCCAACCCCAATGCAAATCGCTCAGCCGGCTGAGGAGATCCTCGGCGCCATCACGCCGGATGACCTTTCGGAAAATGAAGGCCAGCATGCCGACCGAAAAGGTCAGTTTCAGCAAGAAGAAGGCGATTTTCTTGGGACTAGAGCGCACGTTCCCCCTGCCGGCTGCCGTACCCGGTGCACGCTAAAGGGTCAAATTGACGACGGCGCGATCACTTAGTTGCGCCCGGCCGCCGCGGTTGGTAGCGACGCAGCATGCGAGACTCCGCTGCGATACGACTCGGGCTTTGCGGACTGGTTTTCCTGATGGCGTGCGAGAGCGACAAACCTCGGCCGACCGAAGAACCCCCCCAAGCCCCCGAAGCCGCCCGCACCCCCGACACCCCGGAGCAAAAGCCGGCGGCGCAGCCTCAAACGACACGAGCCCCGTCGGACGCGCTCCCGAACGGCCTGCTTCTGGCGTATTCCCAGTTTGAAGTCGTCGATGGCAAAGCGACCGCGAAACCGGGGCCGGCGCGGTTGGAGATTCTCACCCAACAAGGAGGCGAGTGGACGACCCAAGTCATCGAAGACGTGGAAAGTAACGTCTTTCACAAGGCGATGGTGCTGAGGCCCAAGGGCCAGGCGCCGGGGATTCTCACCTTGGGCGGCTCGGGCGCGTCGGTGAAGCTTTGGCGAACAAAAAACGGAAAGCTCGCGCCGACCACCCTGTGGCAAGCCGAGTTCGGCGGCAAGTTCAACCGGATGCGCGATGCCGAAGTCGCTGACCTCTACGGAGACGGCACCCCCGACATCGCGGTCGCCACGCACGACCAAGGTGTCGTCGCGATCCTTCGCCAGCGACCCAAAGACAAATGGGAAGTGGCGCGTATCGACAAAAAGAAAGACACATTCGTCCATGAGATCGAGATCGGGGACCTCGACAAGGACGGCGTGCTCGAGGTGTACGCCACACCAAGCGACCCCAACAAGCTCGGCGCAGACGTACAGCACGGCGAGGTCGTTCGTTATGTGCCAAAGAAGAAGCGAGGCCGCGAGGTGGTTGCGGACCTTGGCAACCGACATGCCAAAGAGATCTACGTGGGGGACGTCGACGGCGATGGTACCGATGAGCTCTACGTTGCCGTCGAAGCGCTGACCCAAGGGCGCGGGAGCAGTCTTCAAATCATCGAGCCGGTCGAGATTCGCCGGTACGACGCAGACACCCCACCCGATGCCAAAATCGTCATCGCCACAATTCCGGATCGACTGTCGCGCTTTGTCACCGTGGGCGATGTCGATGGAGACGGCGAAAAGGAAATGGTCGTGGCGTCGTTCAGCAAGGGCCTGTGGCTGCTCCGCCCGGGCAAAGACCCGAAGTCCGAGTGGGGCATCGAAAGCATTGACCGCGACTCGGGGGGCTTCGAGCACGCGGCTCTTCTCACCGACCTCGATGGTAATGGCACCGACGAGCTTTACGTGGCGGCGGACAACCAGGGCGAGCTTCGGCGATACGTCTGGGTGCGCGGGCGACCCAAACGCGAGGTGATCAAGCGGCGGGAGATCGCGATGTCTCAAATGACCTGGAACATCATGCCGATCCCCGTCGACGCCGTGACCGTCCCGTAGTTACTAGCGCTCTTGGAGCCGCGGAATCAGCTCGGCAAAGTTACAAGGACGAAAGCGGATATCGAGCTGATAGCGAAGTATGCCATCCCAAGCGTCCTTACAGGCGCCCGGCGAACCGGGCAGTGCAAACATGTACGTGCCTCTTGCCACGCCAGCGACCGCACGCGTTTGAATTGTCGCGGTGCCGATGTGCTCGTAACTCAGCGACCGAAAGAGCTCGCCAAAGCCCGGAATCGACTTCTCCCACACCGCCTCGAACGCTTCGGGGGTCAGATCGCGTCCGGTTACCCCGGTACCGCCGGTCGCGAGTACGACCTCGACATTGGGCTCGTTGATCCAACGCCGGAGCTGAACTTCGATGCGCTTGCGGTCATCAGGAATGATGACCTTGTCCATGACGTGGTGACCTGCCTCTTGTGCACACTCCACCAAGAGTGCCCCGGACTTGTCGGTCTCCTCCGTCCGCGTGTCCGACACCGTCATGACCGCGATGCGAAGCCCCTTGAAGGGAATCGATTCGTCGAAGCTCGGACCGGACATGTTACCCCCCCATCTCCTTGTTCAGCGCCGCCGCAAGCTTGGCGGCTTCCTCCGGGTCGGCCTTCCCCGCCGGCCATTCGATGCCGAGCCCTTGGGCGACACTTGGCTTGGGGATGATGTGAAAGTGCACGTGAAACACCGCCTGGTGAGCCATCGGGCCGTTGTTTTGTAGCACATTGAACTGCTCCACCCCGGTGATGGCCTTGATCGCCCGACAAAGCCTCGGAAGAACCCGGCCAATGGCGGCGGAAGACTCGTCTGAAAGCTGGTCGAGGGTCGCAGCCGGTTCCTTTGGGATGACAAGGGTGTGGCCGTAACTCAACGGCCCAATGTCGAGGAACGCCAGCACGTGCTCGTCCTCGTAGACCTTGTGGCACGGGATGTCCCCGCGGAGAATCTTGGTGAAGATCGTGTCCGCCATGGCGCCGAGCTTATACGGTCGGCCGGGCGACGCCTAGCGCCTTGGGCTTTACCGATGGCCGCATTGGCTTTAGGGTCCGAGCCATGAAAAACCTTGGCTCTTTCCTTGTTCTGGCGCTCCCTTTGATGCTTGCCTGCGGAGGCGACGAAAACGTAAACGGCGCAGGTGGCACGGCCGGCACTCCCGGCACGGGCGGCGCAGGTGGCACCGGGCCGATCTTCTCAGCCGATCCGCCCCTCTTGCTCGATGAGGACGAACGTCCCGCAATGGTGGAGATCCCGTCCGACTACAACCCGAGCACGTCGTACCCGCTGGTCGTCGTCCTTCATGGCGCAGGGGTGACCGGCCGAATTCAAGCAGGCTTTTGGAGGATGTTCGACGTGATCGACGAAAAGCAGTTCGTGATGGTGTATCCGGACGGCATCAACAATGTGTGGAATGCGACCGAAGCCTGCTGTGACCCGACCGGTGAAGTCGACGACGTCGGCTACATCACCGGCCTCATCGAAGAGGCGCAAGAGGTCTACAACATCGACGCGGACCGCGTGTATCTAATGGGTCACTCAAATGGGGGCTTCATGTCGTTTCGCATGGCCTGCGAGCGGTCGGACTTGATCACCGCGATTGTATCCCTAGCCGGATCCACCTTTGATGACCCAGACGACTGCCAACCGGCCACGCCCCCTGTGAGTGTGCTCGTCGTCCACGGGCTCGAAGATCAAACGATCCCCTACGAGGGAAGTATGGCCGGCGCATTCAGCTTTCCGGGCGCGGTCGAGACGGTTGAACGCTTCGCTGTTCGGGCCGGCTGCAGCGTTGATGATACCGCCTCTTTGGACAACATCGATCTGACCGACGACTACGACGGTGCAGAGACCGAACGCGTCGCGTACGCAATGGGATGCAATGAAGGCTTAGATGCAGAGCTCTGGACCCTCGTCCAGGAAACGTGCGCCACGTCCGGATGCAACGCACACATCCCGGTTTTCACGGAGGTATGGGCCGACATGACAACCGATTGGTTATTCCGCCACAGCCGCTAGCACCTTTGGCTACAAGCGAGCAGCCTACCCCGTCGGCACGGCGCCGACCTTGGATTGCTTCGACCAGTAGAGGCGTGTGAGAGAAGGCAGGCGTGTGGTCTGAACTTCCCGAGCTCGGGCGAGCCAATCATCGATATGCGCTCGGTGCTCGCGCCAAACGTCCTCGGGGTCGACACGGGGTTCGAGACAGGCGGTTTGAAAGCGCTCGCGATCTTCGGCGAAGGTGACGCGACGCCTTGGGTAGTCGGCGAGGACCGTCCGGTGGAGGCGTTCGTGGGACCACCAGATCTCACGGTCGTCGAAGCTTGAATCGGCGATCGGGCGCGGGGCGAAGAGCTGCGGGCGAAACGGCGCGGGCTTGAAGACGCTCAGGCATGGCGAGGAAGTGCCGGTCGCCCAGACGGTCGGGCCGCTTTTGTCGAGGCGGGCGATGATCGACGACGTGGTTTGGGCCGCGGTCATGGTGGGCAACCAAGAGGCATGCGCGCAGGGCGACTCGCTTCGCCATGCTCGCCCCGGGTTCTTTTCACCATGGTCGGTGAGGGCTCGGATGAAATGCCGCGGCAACGGGTCTGCAATCCCTGAAAGCGAACGCGCGGTGCAAGCGCGGCGGGTGTTCGCGCCCGCCAAGGTCGTGATCGCGCGATTGGAAAACGCACGCGCAAAGCCGAAGCCCTCGCCTGACCGCACCCAACCTTGGTCTTTGGCGAATCGGTAAGCTCGCTCGTGGATGCGATCGAAATCGTCTTCGATCGAGAGCGCGTTTGAAATCGTCGCCACCCCCTGAACGCGTTTGGCCGCCCAGTATTTGCCAGCGGTTTCGAACACCCAAGCTGTATGTGCATCTGCGATCAGAAAGGAGCTGTGATAGCGAAACGACCGCTGCCGATGTCCCATCGGACCGCCCTGCGGGAACCCTTCGGTCAGCTCGATGAGTTGCTCGACCGCGTCGTCTGCAGTTCTTGATGTCGCGAGCGCCACCCGCTGAAAGTCCATACCGGAGTAACCGCTCTTTGGGACGCGCACCTTGGTGAACACCGCTTCGTTGCCGATCGCGACCCCGTGCTCGTTGACCCCCATCTCACAGCCCCACATCCATGCGGGCCGACTCACCAGCACGCGTGCATGGCCGTGCGCCTCAGGCAGCCCTTCGGGAATCCCTTCGGCGTTGGCGTTGGCTTCATGACACTCGAGGAACTGCGCTTCGCTCGGCTCGCGATCGCTGTTCTTGGCAAACCAAACCGGCCCCTCTTCAGGGACGACGACCACAGTGTCACACACGGTTGAACACCTCGCGTTCGGTGCGAAAAGCTAGCACGGACCACGCTGTCGACACGAGTACCAGGATCGACGCAACCCATCGGCCGATGGCCCGATAAGGAGGGTGTGTTGCAACGCGCAAGAACGATGGCCTTGACGTGTTACGTAACACGTACTAGTGTATCGTTGTGATCCGGTCTTTTGCTTCGAAGGACACGGAGGCGCTGTTCGATGATCTGGATGTACGCCAATTTCGTTCGTTCGAAAGAGCCGCCAGGCGTAGGCTGCTCTTCTTGCACCGCGCGCGGAAGCTCGACGATCTCAGGGCACCGCCCGGGAACCGCCTCGAATCTCTTCGAGGCGATCGAAAGGGGCAACACAGCATCCGGATCAGCGATCAGTGGCGGATCTGCTTTCGCTGGCACAACGGCAACGCATACGACGTTGAGATCGTCGACTACCATTGAAGGAACGACTCTTGCCTAAAGCGCTTGACCCTATTCATCCCGGCGAGATCCTCATGGAAGAGTTCTTGAAGCCGTTAGAGATCAGCTTGAATCAGCTGGCACGCGACATCGGCGTTCCCGCAGGGCGCATCAGTCAGATCGTTCGAGGGAAGCGCGCCATCACCGCCGACACGGCGCTACGACTGGGCCGATACTTCGCAGTATCACCGGAGACATGGCTCGACCTGCAGTCTGACTACGAGCTGCGTTTAGCCCGTCGGACGCACGGCAAAGACATCGAGCGTCGCGTCAAGCGGCGCGTCGCGTGACTGCGGTCAGTACATTTCGCGGCGCTTGGCGTTGGGATCGGTCTGCGGGGGCTTGCCATAGGCGCCGGTGACTTTTGTCACCAGGGTGTGTGCCTTGCACGGAGCCGGCTTGTCATCGAGATAGAGGACCGGGCATCGGCCGATTTCGACGACTTCCATCCCGAGCTCTCGGGCCTTGGCGACCGCGTCTCGGTGTCCGGTCCAGAACGAAAACCAAATGCGTTTGCAGCCGGCTTGATGGGCAAGGTCGACCGCAGCGGATGCGGTCGTCGGATGCACCCAGATCACCGCCAAGTCTCCGCGGTCATTGGGGAGCTCTTCGACCGAATGATAAACCTTGCTGCCTTTGGTTGGCCCCCGCGATTCGGGAAGCTCGCCCATGTCCAAGCAGTAGAAACTCTTCCCAGTCTTTGTGTACACGCTGTACGACATGCCGGGGAAGCGATTCTCAGAGGAATTGCCGATCAACACCAGGGGTGCAGAGTCGTTGATGACGCGTTCGAGGGGATGCATGCGAGCCTCCGGAAGTGAGTGACGTGGACGCTAGCATGTGCCGGTCTTCGATGACAGCGGCAGTGTCAGCGCCAGTGGCAGTGCCAGAGTCAGGGTCGGTGCCAGTGTCAGTGTCAGTGTCAGTGTCAGTGTCAGTGCCAGCGTCAGTGCCAGTGTCAGCGTCAGTGTCAGTGTCAGTGTCAGTGTCAGTTTGAGCTAGCTTGGGTCATCGTGATTTCCTTTCCGAGGAGCTTGGCCCCGGGCTTCGCCCTTTTGGGAGGGGCCAAGCCCCTCGGAAAGGAAATCACTCATGGGACTCATCGTTCAGCGAAAGGCATTTGAGGCAGCCAAGGGACTGCAACCGGTTCTTCCCATCATCAAAAAGCGCGATAGGGACCTCTTCGACCAGGTGCGGCGGGCTATGAATAGCGTGGTGCTCAATATTGCCGAGGCCGAGGGGAATGATGCAGGGACGGCCAGGGCTCGATTTGCAACGGC
>CAJHXN010000239.1_pt1 | contig 11023 bp, 11 predicted proteins | sample 9198401 | NCBI WGS metagenome assembly CAJHXN01 (sample SAMEA7708334, study PRJEB35096) | sediment metagenome | biome: marine neritic benthic zone biome [ENVO:01000025]; feature: sediment [ENVO:00002007]; material: shallow marine sediment [ENVO:03000034] sea grass bed [ENVO_01000059] ... | reverse complement strand
TTGAAGCTCCGCAACGCGTCCACCGAGGCAATGGAGTCCTGGGGCTACGGCGGAGGCTATCGCTACCCACACGACGAAGGCGGTTTCAGCGCGGACGAGACCTACCTCCCCGACGCGCTGGTCGACCGGAAGTACTATCATCCGACCGGCCAGGGCTTCGAGTCCCGCATTCGCGAACGACTTCGGGCCCTCCGCGCCCCGGCTACGACGAAGGGGGACGGGTCGGGCGGGCCCCGGGGAGGAAAACCCTGAAGATCGCTCCGCCCTTTTCGCCGTCTGCCTCGATCGTGCCACCTACGCCGTCGAGCACCACCGCTGCAGCGAAGAGTCCCACGAACCGACTATAGCGGCCGTCGGGGCGGCCCTTGAGCGCTTGCTGACCCTCGAGCGTGAACGCGGCTTTGCGAAGCTCGGGCGCGATGGCTTCGCCGGCGTCCTGAACCTCGATGACCACGTGGTTGCTTCGCTGGTAGACGCGAACCGTCGCGTGACCATCGGGAACGTTGGCGCGCGTGTTGTGAAGGAGAATCTCGACGACTTCCACGGCAACCTGTGCACCGTGCGCGTACAGCTGATCGTCTCTAGCGATCTCGACCGTCACCGGCACCGGGGTGTTCGCCCGCTCGAGCCGCTCCAAGAATACGCCCACATCCCCGTTGGCGGCCTCGAGCGGCACATGACCGGTGAGCCAGCGGCTGATCCACGCCAGCATGTCGAGGCCACGCCGCAGCTCTCCGACGCCGAGCCTGACGTCTTGCAAGGCGTCGTTCGAATCGTCGTCGGCAAGGCCCACCTCTTGGAGAAAATCCACGTTGGCGCTGATGGTGGCCGCGGGGTTGCGGAGGTCATGCACGAGGAGCCCCAACACATGGCCCATCTGGTCCGCATCGATCTCCTTGGGCTTCACCACCCGGTGCCCTTACCACGGGCTATAACTCAAGGGAAGAAGAGCACTTCGGCCTCGCCGTGCTCTTCGATGAGCGCAGCGATGTACGACAGAATTACGCTCCGGCGGTTCAGAACATCTGCGATTTGGGTGTCGGTCAAAAGAGGAGTCGTCTGCTGACTCGGGTCCCGGGCGAGCTCGTTGCGAATCGATGCTTCATCGAGGGCTGTAAGGTGAAGCACCACATCTTTGGAGAATCGCCTCGTACTGGTGAGGCCCTCGAGCAACTTCTGGTAGCGTCCCTCTAGGAGCGGCGTGGAAAACGCGCGATCGTTGTCTCGCAAGAAGGCTCGCTGCCGCTCTCGATCCGTGGGTAGGTTTCCACCGCTGAACCGATCCCAGTTGCCGATGAGCAGGTCGAAAACGGTCATCGTCGATAGGTCCCTCGCGAGCGCGGCTTTGCCCCCGGGAATTGCTCCGCCTCGAAGCCAGCCCTGCCAGCTTGCTTTGTTTTCGAGTCCGACCGAGCGGAGGCCTTTAATCCAATACACAGCAGCTCCGGGCGCTGAGCCGTCGTCGTCCCACAGAACCGCCCGTCGAATCGCTCCTCGGCGATCGAGCATGTCTTCGTGAAACCGCTGATTGATTTCTTTCCACGTCGCGCGCCGGTAAATGGCAGGCGGGACGTTATCGAGACCGAGCAGCCGACCGATCCGATACGCGGCGATCTCATACCGATAGCCGTCGGGGATCTCATGAACCCTGACCCTGAGACCGGCGGTCACGCGCGCTACCGTCCGCATCCGCAAGACGACTGAGCTGTGACCAACTGGCTTGAAGCTTCGGGAATCGGCCGACGAAATGACTTCGAGGATCTCGTCTTGCTCGACGTCGGTTCCGACGAACTTGGGAAGGGGCGCGGGCTCGGCTCTTGCCGTCGAGCTCGGCCAAAGGCCTGCGGCCAAGATGAGCGCGTAGCTAGCGAACGCCTGCGAACAGATTCTTCGCAATGACCATCCGTTGGATCTGGGAAGTGCCTTCGTAGATTTGGAGGATCTTCGCATCGCGCATGAGCTTCTCGACCGGGTATTCGGTGATGTACCCGTTGCCGCCGAAGACCTGAACCGCATCGGTGGCGACTTGCATTGCACTGTCCGCGCCGAAAGCCTTGCTGTAGGATGCCACGAGTGAGTTTCGGCCGCCCTGGTCAATCTGCCAGGCCGCCTTCCAGACCAGGAGCCGGGTAGCCTCGTACTTGATGCCCATCTCGGCAATCATCGCCTGAACCATCTGATGCTCGGCGATTGGAACCCCAAAGGTTTTTCGCTCGAGCGCGTAGGCGATCGATTCTTCGAGTGCGCGTCGCATGAGACCGCACGCACCGGCGCCGATGTCGGGGCGTGTACGGTCGAAGGTCTGCATCGCGAGCTTGAAACCGTGCCCTTCTTCAGCGAGCACGTTCTCGGACGAGACGCGAACGTCTTCGAAGTTGACGACGGCGGTGTTGCTGGCGCGTTGTCCGAGTTTGTCTTCGGTCTTTCCGATGGTGACGCCCTTGGCGTCGCGGTCGACGACGAACCCCATGATCCCGCTATGGCGAAGCGACGGATCGACCGTCGCAAACACGATGTACCAACTGGCCCATGCAGCGTTGGTGATGTAGACCTTCTCTCCGTTGATGATCCAGTCGTTGCCGTCCTTTCGGCAACGTGTTTGGATCCCGGCGGAATCGCTTCCCGCCACGGATTCCGTGATCGCATACGAGGCGAAGATCGGCTCCGACGTCAGCATCCCGAGGTACTTCTTCTTTTGCGCTTCGTTGCCGGCGATGAGGAGCGGGGTGGCCGCCAGCACGTTGGCGGTCATGCTGGTCTGAATGCCGGTGCAGCCGAAAGCGAGCTCTTCGGTCAGCAGCACGTGGTCGACTTCGCCCATGCCTGCGCCGCCGTAGGCTTCCGGAATGTTTGGCCCGACGAAGCCGAGCTCCCAGGCCTCTTTGAAGACGTCCATCGGGAACTCGTGGGTCTTGTCCGCCTCGGCGGCGATGGGAATGACTTTCTCGCGCGTGAAGCGGCGGCTCTCCTCCACCAGGGCCCTTTGTTCGGTGGTCAACTCGAAATTCAACATGTTGCTACCTCTCGATCAACGACGCCGCTCTTGCTCGCGACGCTCCAGCTCGGCCCTCACGGCCTTAGCTCCCATTCGAAACCCGAGCGCAAAGCCAATCAGCAGTATGCCCGGGATGTAAATGATGTGGGCAACGGATGGCATCAGCTGCCACCGCTGGCTCGAATCTCGGCACTGAGCCGCTCGAGCTCCTCCGCCGTATTGCGCTGCAGCCCTCGCACTCGCATCAAATACAGAAAGAGGAGCGCCCAAACGATGGCGTAGGCACCGAGCATGAGCACACCGCCGGGAACGCTCTCGGCTTCGGGCCCTCGGACTCCTACGAATTGTGTGGCCCTCTCTTCGGCCGCGTCTTCGTTCGTTTCGGCGGCGGCACTCCCCCCATCCAGCTCGGCCGGCTGCTCTTCTGCGTCGGCGAGCGGAGCGATGAGGATTGTGCATCCCAGCACGAGCGCCGCGATTAGTGCACGCATGGCTTTCCCTTCATCTGTGCATCAACTCGAATCGTAGTTTCGCGGTTTGTTCCCGCTGTCGTTCTGCGGACGCCCGCGCCCAAATCAGGAGAACGGCTAGACCCGTGAACGCGATGAAGCTGAGGCCGAGCGCCCAGTACATCTCGGACTCGAGGCCGCCCCCCTTACCCGTGATGACGGTCGGGTGGACGCCTCTCCAACGCTGCACGCTGTAGTGAATGAGCGGCAAGTCCACGACTCCGAACAGCGCGAGACCGGCGGCGAATCGCTTCTCGACTTCCCCAGCGTTGCCCATGGACCGAAGCGACAGGTACGCGGCGAAGATCATGCCAGCTAGCAGCGTCGTCGTGAGTCGGGGGTCCCATGTCCACCAAACGCCCCAGGCCTTGCGCGCCCAAAGAGGACCGGTGAGCAAAACGATGAGACAGAACAGCGAGCCGACCTCCGCCCCTGCGACTCCCAAGGCGTCCCATTTGGGGTCGCGCTTGAGGAGATACACCGCGCTGCCGACCGCCGATACGCCAAAGCCGATGTACATCGCGTAGGCGCTAGGAACGTGGAAATAGAATATCTTCTGCACGATCCCCATCTGTTGCTCGACAGGGGCAACGACGAAGATCGTGTACAGGGTCGCCGCGAAGAGCCCCAGGGTCGCAAACGACATCAGCGACCAGATGGTCGAGCTACCAGATTGATCGGGGCGGGTCATGATTGAGCTCGGTCGGACGCTAGCATGCGGCCGCTGGGGCGTCAGCCTCTCTAGGCGCCGATTTACTCCAATAGATTCGGTCGGGCTTGCTGCTTTTGCACTGCGCCGCTAAAGACGGCGCTGATGGATTTGCTCGACCGGCGGTTCCTTTTCGTTGTGGGCAAGGGCGGCGTCGGCAAGACGACCGTGGCCACCGGGCTGGCGCTTGCGGCAAGTCGCCGCGGCAAAAAGGTTCTCTTGGCGCTCGTCAACTGCCAAGAGCGCGTCAGCGAACTTCTGCATACCGATCCGATCGGCTCCGAAATCGTCACGATTCGTGAGAACCTCGACGTGGTGAACATGACCCCGGACGCGGCCCTCGAGGAATACGGGCTGATGATCTTGAAGGTGAAGGCCGTGTTCAATGCGGTCTTCAAAAACCGCGTCGTGCGAGCCTTCCTGAAAGGCACCCCCGGCCTCGAAGCATGGTCGATGCTCGGGAAGGCGTTCTACCATGCCTGCCCCCCACGCGGACAGCCGGACTACGACTTGGTCATCGTCGACGCACCCGCAACCGGGCATGCCCTCGACATGCTTCGGGTTCCGTTCGTCATCGAGAGCATCGCACCTCCAGGGCTGCTACGACGAGATGCAGCGCGCGCCGTGGACATGTTCCGAGACCCCGAACGATCCGGCGCTGTCCTGGTCACACTCCCCGAGTACATGCCCGCGAGCGAAACCGTCGAGCTTGCAGACGCTCTGTCGAACGAGCTGGGGATCCCGGTCCTGCGACTCGTGATCAACCGTGTCCTCAGCGTGTTGTTCGCCGAAAAAGAACGACCCGTTCTCGAAACCCTCCCGTCGGAGCTTGCAAACGATAGCGAGATCCGAGGGCTAGCGATCGCGGGAAAGCGACGCGTGCTTCGCGAAACAATCCAGGCGCGGGCGGTCCGGCAGGTGTGCACCCACATCGACGCCTCTTGCAGTGAGCTGCCCTATTACGATGGTCTAGAAAAGGACCCGTCGAGCATCGAGGCGCTGAGCGAAGCCCTGCAGCAGACCGTGTGATCGCTTGCGAGCCGTCGGCGATGCACTAGCTTCAAATCCGAGGTAATCATGCCAGGCTCGGCCACAACAGGTCTTTCGTTTCAGACACCGCTCATCTTCGAGCAGGGCTCTCCCGGTCGCCACGGAGCGTCACTTGGCGCCGACGACCTCCCGGACGTCGATCCGGAACGCGCGTTCGGCGACATGGCGCGGCAGAGCCCACCCCTGCTTCCCGAGGTGTCCGAGCCTGAGGTCGTCCGCCACTACGTTCGATTGAGCCAACAGAACTTTGCGATCGACATCGGGATGTACCCGCTCGGCAGTTGCACGATGAAGTACAACCCCAAGGTCAACGAGTGGGCGGCGCGCTTGAGTGGGTTCGCGGACCTTCACCCCTACATGCCCGAGGAGCTCGTCCAAGGCGCCCTGGAGCTGATGTGGCGGCTCGAACGGGGGCTGGCCGAGGTTTGCGGGATGGATCGCGTTTCGCTGCATCCTGCCGCAGGCGCGCAAGGCGAGCTGACCGGCCTGATGATGATCCGAGCCTACCACCGCGCTCAGGGGCGCGACCCCAAGAAGGTGCTGATCCCAGATACGGCGCATGGAACGAATCCGGCCTCGTGTGCCCTCAATGGTTTGCAGGCGGTGCCCTTTCCGGTCGGCGAGGAAGGGATCGTCACGACGGAAGCCCTCGCGCCGTTCGTCGATGACGACGTCGCGGCCGTCATGGCAACCAACCCAAACACCGTGGGCCTCTTCGAATCGGAGATGGCAGCCATCTCCGAGCTCGTGCACAGCAAGGGCGGGCTCGTCTACGGCGATGGCGCGAACCTCAACGCATTGATGGGCAGAGCACGGCCAGGCGACCTCGGGATCGACGTGATGCAGTTCAATCTGCACAAGACTTTCACCACCCCTCATGGCGGCGGCGGCCCAGGCTGCGGGCCGGTTGGATACAAGGCGCTCCTCGATCCCTTCGCACCCGCTCCGGTCGTGGAACGACGGGACGATCGTTTCGTCCTCGACTACGACAGCCGTCCGGCTTCCGTCGGCAGGCTGCGATCTTTTCAAGGCAACTTCGGCATGATGGTGCGGGCGTATGCCTACCTCCGGGAGATGGGCGCCGAAGGCCTGAAACAGGCTACGGATCTTGCGGTCCTCAACGCGAACTACCTTCGGGTCCGTTTGGGCGAGGTTTGGCACGTTCCTTACGAGCGAATCTGCATGCACGAAGTGGTCATCAGCGACCGCCATCTCAAGGATTCGCACGTCACCACGATGGATGTGGCAAAGCGGCTGATGGATTACGGCTTTCATCCCCCGACGGTGTACTTCCCCTTGGTGGTGAAGGGCGCCATGCTCATCGAGCCGACCGAAACCGAGAGCGTTCAAACCCTCGACGAGTTCGTGGATGTGATGAAGACGATCAGTGACGAGGCGATCGCCGAGCCCGACCGTCCGAAGGCAGCTCCACGGCTCACGCGTTTGCGTCGACTGGATGAGACTCAGGCTGCTCGGAAGCCTGTGCTGCGCTGGACAGCTCCCGGAACACAGCCCGAACCATAGTCTGCTTCTGGTGAAACGGCAGAAACGCCGCCTTGAAGCCGTTGATGATCACGCGGTGAACGTCGTCACGATCCATGCCCATCCGGCTGTGACATCGCCAGAGCTCGCGCGACACGGTCGTATCGGCAATCAGGCGGTTGTCCGTGTTGATCGTCACCCGTAGACCGAGGTCATGGTAGAGCTTGAGTGGGTGCGTTCGAAGGTCTTTGACCGCGCCCGTTTGGACGTTCGAGGACGGACAGCACTCGAGCGCGATGCGGTGGTCGTTGACGTAGTGAAGCAGATCGCCGTCCTCGCGAAGCCGACAAGCGTGGCCGATGCGGTGCGCGCCACAGACGTGGATCGCCTGGTGAATCGAGGCGGGACCATAGGCCTCCCCGGCGTGGATCGTCACCGCGATGTTGTTGTCTCGCACGAGCTTGAACGCTCGGAGATGATGCTTGGCCGGGTGATCGTACTCCGCGCCCGCCAGATCGAACGCGACGACGCCGCGGTTTTTGTAGGCGACGGCCAGCTGGGCCATTTCAAAAGATGACTCCGGCGAGATGTTGCGAATGCCGCAAAGAATCACGTTCGCGATGATCCCATGGTCTTTTTGTGCGTCCCAGAGTCCCGCTAGGACGGCTTCAACCACCGTCGTGAGCCGAAGCCCGCCACGCGCATGGAGGATGGGCGAGTAGCGCACCTCCATGTAGCGAACGTTTTCAGCGGCAGCGTCCTCGCTCAGCTCGTAGGCAACCCGGTACAGGGCTTCGGCGCTTTGCAGAACCTCGAGCGTCGTGTCGAACGCCTTCAGGTATTCGACCAGGGAACCCGCGTGCTCGCCGCAATGAAGGGCCTTCTTGAGGGCCTCGGGATTATCCGCGGGCAATCGGACTTTCTGCGCCTCCGCGAGCTCGAGCATCGTGGACAGCCGCAGCGAGCCGTCGAGATGAACGTGCAGGTCCGTCTTGGGAAGGGCGCGAATCTCGGAGAGCGTCATCTCCATCCCTTTGATTATACCGCGTTCGAAGCCCCCCCACCCGCGGGCTCCAAACCGCCCAAAACCTCAATGACTTCGGCCAGTCGCTTCGCCGCGACACTCACTCGCGTGGGCATCCCCCCGTTGAGGCCGAGGGCGCGCACCAGGTCGATTCCACTGTCGAAGCGTGCCGCCACGGTGACAGTGGTCTCGTCGTGCACCAAGGAAATCGGCGCGAGCCGCTGGCCGATCAGGAGCAGCTCGGTCTTGTCGTAGGGGCCGTCGCGCCGCGTTGCATCGCAGATCGCGAGCCGGCCGCGAACTTCGTAGCGGCCTGATAGCCGCTTGGCCTCGCGCTCTCTCTCTTCGAGGGCTTCGGCCACGACTTGGAATTCGCGATAGATCGAGGCGTCCTGCGCGCCGTCGGCCAAGTAGCGGACCATCAAGCCTCGGAGACCCTCGTCGCGCGGCCTTGCACGCAACGCGCGGTCGAGCACCCGGGCGCGTTCACTCGGCTCGCCGAGGCGCGTGTCGATCGCGCGGGCATCGGCGTCTGCTCCTTGGTAGGGCTCCAGCCCACCACGAATCCACTTGGCCGCCGAACAGAGCCCGTCGAAATCCACGTGGCAGCAGATCGTGTCGACGTCACCCGCCGCCGCCACTCGCTCGGGCGTGACCAATTCGGGGCAGGCCCCGTGCGCTGCTTTGGTCGTCAGAATGAAACGCGGGTCGCCGGCATAGTCCGCGTGCCGATCGTGGTCATGGTGATCGATCCACATCGCCAGTCGAGAGCCAAGGCCCTCGATGAACGGCAGCGTCGTCTTTTCGTAGCTTGCACCTCCTGCATTCGCCGCGAAGGCCACATCCAGCACCACCACACGCCCCGGCAGACGGCCAGGCTTGGGCAGCTTGCGGGGCGTCCCGTACGCCAAATGCGGGAAACTACTCATGATCCGAGCATGTGGCCGCACCCACTCGCGCGCAACTCGCGGATAGTGGGATCGGTTTTTCCCAAACCGATGCCTCGGGGAAACACATCGGAAATATGGCGCATCCATAGATCCCCTCGTGCCGCTGCCGAGGGTGCGCCGCGGCCATGACTAAGAGGTGCAAAGATCATGGAAGAACAACTTTCGGAACTGACAACGTATGCAAACGCATTGTGGGTTCTCGTTAGCGCCGCACTCGTTTTCTTCATGCACGCGGGCTTCGCCCTCGTCGAGAGCGGGTTCTGCCGCAAGAAAAATGCGGTGATGGTGTTAATGAAGAACTTCGGTGTCGTCGCGATTTCGTCGATCATCTTTTATTTGGTCGGCTATGGCGTGATGTTTGGCGAGGGCAACGCCTTCATGGGCCTCGCAAGCTTTTTCCCGAATAACGGGGGAGCTGACGCGGACCTGCCGCCCTACGTCTTCCTCTTCTTTCAGCTGGTCTTCGCGGCGACCGCCTGCACCATCGTGTCCGGCGCAGTGGCCGAGCGCGCTCGCTTGCTGACCTTCTTTTTCTTCACCGCGATCGCGACGATCATCATCTATCCGGTGGTTGGTCACTGGGTCTGGGGCGGCGGCTGGCTCTCTGAAATGGGCTTCATCGACTTCGCGGGGAGCACGGTCGTTCATGGGGTCGGCGGAGGCATGGCCTTGGCAGGCGCTCTGGTGGTCGGACCACGACTTGGGAAGTACAAGCCCGATGGCACGGTCAACCCGATGCCTGCGCACAACTTCCCGCTGGCCGCACTCGGTGTGCTGATCCTGTGGCTCGGATGGTTTGGCTTCAACGGCGGCTCCGAGCTCGCGATCGACGCTGAGGTCGGACGAATCGTACTCGTGACCAACCTCGCAGCGGCCGCTGGCTTCTGCGGAGCACTCACCTGGATTCGGATCCGCAGCGGCCTCCTGGACCTTTCGATGGCCCTAAACGGCGCGCTCGCGGGCCTCGTGGGCATCACCGCGGGTTGCTACAACATCACCGGAGGTTGGTCGATCGTGGTCGGCATCCTCGCTGGCATGCTCGTCGTCGAAGGCGTTCTTCTGCTCGACAAGATGAAAGTCGATGACCCGGTTGGTGCGATCACCGTTCACGGCATCTGCGGCATCTTCGGCACGCTCGCCGTCGGCCTCGTCGGCTACGGCAGCGCGGGAACGGGCGAAGAGCCGATCGGCTTGCTGGTCGGTGGCGGTGCTTCGCAACTGGTGAGTCAGGCCATCGGAGCCGGAGCCGGCGTGGCGTTCGCGTTCGCCGTGGGGTCCGTCGTTTGGCTTGCGCTGAAGTTCCTCGTGCCTGGCGGCGTCCGCGTCTCCGAAGCGCACGAGCTCGAGGGCCTCGACATCGCCGAGTGCGGGGTTGAAGCGTACAACGAGGAGCTCAAGGGCTATCACACCGGCTCGGAGACGGGCATGTCGGCGGCGCCCGCTGAGTAGTGAGCTTCGAGAGGAGGGGTGGAGCGGCTCCCCGGTCTGCTTTGCCCCTCTTCTCGACCCTTTTCAATGTTGAATTTGAATTTTTTGGATACGGATTTTGAGCGTGGAGACACGCTGGGAGTGGAGGTAGTGATGAGGAAGTTTCTTTCCCTGGCGGTGATGTGCAGTTTGGCATTCCCCGCAATGGCCCTTGCGCAGCCGGAGGCGCCGAAGGAGGCGGCCGACGACATGGAGGCGGGTGCGGAAGTGGCACCCGCAGCGGAAGCGGGGACCGAGGAAGCCATCATGGCGATGCCGGAGCCGCCAAAGGTGGCGATGGATGATTTGACCGAGGAGGAGCCCGCCGAGGGCGAGTCCTGGAAGGACGGCATCGACTGGATGGTCATGGCGAGCGCGTTTTACCGCGTGGGCGGGTACATCGGCGACGGCGTCCTTGCTGGCCCGGCTAACAACGTGGTCTATCCGTATACGAACTACAACGGGTTCGGCCTGAACTTCGTCGGCGGCGACTTCCAGTACACGGGCGAGAAGTTCGCGCTTCGAATCGACCTCCGCTTTGGCGAGGGCGCCGCTCTGTTGACCCCGATTTCAGCCTCTGGCTTCGGGGGTCTGAAGCAGGGCTACGTGAGCTGGATGCCGAGCGACAAGGTGTCGATCGACGTCGGCTTCTTCGACACGATCTTTGGCGGCGAGGTGGTCGACGAGTGGAACAACGCCAACTACACGCGCGGCGCGCTCTACTTCAACCGGCAGCCGTTCAACCACATGGGCTTACGCTCCGCCTTCGCGCTCTCTGACCAGGTAGGCATGACGCTCATGGTCACCAACGGCGGTGTCCTCGGTGGGACACCGGTC
>CAJHXN010000196.1_pt1 | contig 11112 bp, 8 predicted proteins | sample 9198401 | NCBI WGS metagenome assembly CAJHXN01 (sample SAMEA7708334, study PRJEB35096) | sediment metagenome | biome: marine neritic benthic zone biome [ENVO:01000025]; feature: sediment [ENVO:00002007]; material: shallow marine sediment [ENVO:03000034] sea grass bed [ENVO_01000059] ... | reverse complement strand
GGTTTGCTTGTGATGCCCTTGAACACCGGGCGGAATCACGACGTGCAAGGTCTCGCCCTCTTGAAGCTCCGGCAGGCTGTCGTCATCATCGGTTCGGTCGTCCGGGCTCGGCTCTTCGCCGGCAAGCTCGGTGCTCGCGCCATACACGGCCCGCCAGCCGGCGACTTTGAGGACGCTCCCGCTCGCGCGAAGCCCATAGACATGGCTCGCCGACTTAGCCTCGATCTCGACGCCTGTCTGGTCGAAGACGGCGGGAGTCATCTGTGAGGCGACGAATCGGTCCCAAATGAGCTTGTAGAGACGTCGCTGCGGGTCGGTCAGGTACTTGCTGACCTCCTCGGGCGGCAAATCGAGACGCGTCGGACGAATCGCCTCGTGGGCGTCCTGCACGTTTTGCTTCTTCGCCTTGAACGAGTTCGGCTTCTCGGGCACCGAGTCCTTGCCAAATTTCTTGGCGATGTACGCGCGGCACTCATTCACCGCGTCGGGCGAAAGGCGCACACTGTCGGTACGCATGTAGGTGATGAGCCCCACCGTTTCGGAGTTCTTACCCCGGCCGAGGGTCATGCCTTCGTAAAGTTGTTGCGCGATGCGCATCGTCCGCTTTGGCGGCATGCTCAAACGGTTGGCCGCGTCCTGCTGCAGTTTCGATGTCGTGTACGGAGCCGGCGCTTTTCGTGACGCTTTGCGCTTCGTAATGGCCTTGACCGCATAATCGGCGACTTTGAGGTCCGACACGTAGCGGGCCGAGTCCTTCTCGTTTAGGATCGCGAGCCGCGACCCGACCTTGTCGAGCTTCGTGCCGTCGACGCTTTGAAGCGCGGCCATGAAAGACTGCGGTCTCTCGCCCTTGAGTCGCGCTTCGACGAGCCAGTAGTCTACGGCCACGAACGCATCACGCTCGTGCTGACGGTCGACGATGATGCGAAGCGCGGGTGTCTGAACACGGCCGGCCGAAAGCCCAAAGGCAAGCTTCTTCCAAAGAAGGCTCGAGAGCGGGTAACCGCCGATACGATCGAGCACGCGACGGGTGCGTTGTGCCTCGTAGAGGTTCGAATCGAGCTCCCGTGGTTCATCGAGCCCTTTTTGAACACCGCGTTTGGTGATCTCTTCGAACAGGACGCGCTTGATCTCGGCTTCCTTGTTGGCCTTCTTCGCGACCTCCATCAGGTGATAGGCGATCGCTTCGCCTTCGCGGTCGGGGTCGGTTGCGAGCAGGACCTTGTCGGCCTTCTTGGCTGCGGCCCGGATGGCCTTCACGACCTCCGGCTTGCCCTTCTCCTCGAGCAGCTCGTAGGTTTCCTGGAAGCCCTTCTCGATATCGACGCCGCCTTTCTTCGGGAGGTCCTTGATGTGGCCTTTGGACGCAAGAACGTCATAGCCGTCGCCGACGTACTTCTTGATGGTCTTCGCCTTGGCAGGGGACTCCACGATGAGGAGGATTTTGGACATCGATCTCCTTTAGTAAGGCTGGCTCCCACTCCGGCAACGTTGATACCGGCCGCCGGGCTTCTCCTCGATCAGCCCCCGAACGAGCAGCTGGAGAATAGACTGCTGGACCTCGAACGCAGGAATTCCGGTCCGTTGGCAGAGGTCCTCCGGATGGCGGGCCCGGCCTCCCAGAGACTGGAGAATCGTTTGTTCTGGCTGGGTCAAGGTACTGAGATCGTGAGTTTTTTTCGTTTTCTTCGGGGACTCGGGCGGGCGCTCGCTCCCCTTCAGCGCCGTCTCCGATAGGACATCGGCGGGACGCGCGCAAATCCTCGCCCCCTTTAAAAGGAGGCTCAGGTTGCCCGAACCGCGCGGATCCCAAGGGGAAGCCGGAACCGCAAAAACCCGCCGGCCGAGCCGCTTGGCGAACCTTGCGGTCGAGAGCGCGCCCGACCGGAAGGGTGCCTGGACGACGATCGTCGAGCGCCCGAGCGCCGCAATCAAACGGTTGCGGGTGAGGAAACGCCCGGGCTGCGCAACGGCACCGTCCTCCACCTCGGTGAGCAGACAGCCGGCCTCGCGGACCCGGTCAAACAGATCGTGATTCGCGCGAGGGTACGGCGCATCGAGACCGGTGGGCAGCACCACCACCGTTTGCCCTCCCCCATCGATGGCGCCTTCATGCGCCGCCCGGTCGATCCCGATCGCACCCCCCGAAACGACCGGCAGCCCATGGAGTACCGCCTCCCGAGCAAGCGAATAAGCAAAGTCGAGCGCCTCGTCATCCGCGCGGCGGGTCCCGACGATGGAGATGGCGTGCTGAAGGTCGGGTAGCTCGCCGACGAGGCGGAGCTCGGCGGGCGGATCGGCGAGACGCCGCAGCCCCGCGGGATAGTCCGCACAAGCGGAGCTCAGCCGCCGAGCACGCCCAGGAAGTCCGACAAGCATCGCACGGGTATCGACCAGCCTCCGACACGGTTGCGCGGAGCCCAAGCCGGAGCTCGAGTCGTCAGCTCTCGCTGCGGTGCTTTTCGAACGCCGCCTGTTGCTCCGGCGTCGCTTCCCTTTGGAACTTCGCCTTCCACTCAGCGTACGGCATCCCGTATATGATCTCGCGCGCACCCGCCTTATCGAGGCTCAGGCCTTTCGCTTCGGCCGCCTCCTGGTACCAGCGCGACATGCAGTTTCGGCAGAAGCCGGCGAGGTCCATCAGGTCGATGTTTTGCACGTCGGTTCGCTCGCGAAGGTGCGCGACCAGCTTTCGAAACGCCGCGGCTTCGAGCTCGGTTCTCGTTTGTTCGTCCAACTCCATGGAGAGGAGCCTAAGGCCGTCAGTCGCCGAACGCCACGGGCATGCCGAAGAGCCAACCGTGCCCGTGCAGAATGCCGACGTAGACGACCACCCCAATCGCCGCCAGGAGCACATCCTGCCACCGAGGCGCGACCTTGGTAGAGCGCTCAGCGCCGCGCCGGTTGGCGGACCAGATGTCGAAGATGGCAAACGCTCCGAAGCTGCCAAAAAGAATCAGCGAAGCGAGGTCGCCATTGGCGAGCAGGTGTACCGCCGCCCACAGCGCCACGCCCAAGAGCATTGGGTGCCGAATGAAGCGCTTGAGGTTCGACGGCATGTACGCACCGATGAACAGTGTCAGCGCGACCGGCATTGTATAGATGGCGACCTGACGGCCCCAAGACGGTGGTGTCCACACCCCCACGAAAGGGGCTCGGCCCATTCCGACGATCACTAGAATCAGCCCAGTGAGCGCGGCGACGGAGAAGAGGCCCATGTACGGGCCCACTCCCAAACGGTCCCGCAGCCCGCTTCGGACCTGCGAGAACGAGGGCAGGAGGTGCACACCGATGAAGAGGAAGACCCCCGCGACCAAGACACCCATCGACGCAAGCATACTTGGCCCATCACCGATCCCTAATCCAGACAAATTAAATTACTTGACATAGTCCAGAATCGAGCCAGACTCTTCTGAGATGTCGGACGATGTCGAAAACGTACTGCGCCGCCACGCCGTACAGGTGACTGCTCAGCGGCTGGCCATCGTGAGAGCCGTATCGTCTCACCCGCACGCTACTGCCGACGAGCTGACCCATGATGTCCGAGCTGTGATCGGGTCGATCTCCCGCCAGGCGGTGTACGACACGCTCGGCGTCCTGGTCGACAAGAACCTCGTCCGCCGGATCCAGCCGGCCGGAGCTGCGGCCCGGTACGAGGATCGCGTGGACGACAATCATCATCACCTGATCTGCCGAGGCTGCGAGACGGTGGTCGATGTCAACTGCACCGTCGGGGCCGCGCCGTGCCTCTCGGTGGAGGATGACCACGGTTTCGTGATCGACGAAGCCGAGGTCGTCTACTGGGGACAGTGCCCGTCCTGCCAGAAGGCCGCCGAGGCGGCCGGTACACCGGACACTGCGCAGGACACGGATTCAAAGCGAGGAACACAGGATGACTGATCGAAAAACAGGGAGCGAAACCAAGTGTCCAGTGATGGGCGCCTCTCACAGACACACGGCGGCGGGCGCCTGGTCGAACTCCGACTGGTGGCCGAATCAGCTGAACCTGCAGATGCTTCACCAGCACTCTCCCTTGTCCAACCCCATGGACGAGACGTTCAACTACGCCGAAGCCTTCAAGAGCCTCGACCTCGATGCGGTGCGGGAGGAACTCTACGCATTGATGACCGACTCGCAGGACTGGTGGCCGGCTGACTACGGCCACTATGGACCGTTCTTCATTCGGATGGCCTGGCACAGCGCCGGCACCTATCGTGTCGCGGATGGCCGCGGCGGCGCGGGCGGGGGAACACAGCGCTTTGCTCCCCTCAATAGCTGGCCGGACAACGGCAACCTCGACAAGGCGCGGCGCTTGCTCTGGCCGATCAAGCAGAAGTACGGCCGCAAGCTTTCCTGGGCCGACCTGATGATCCTCGCTGGCAACTGCGCCCTGGAGTCGATGGGCTTCAAGACCTTCGGTTTTGCAGGCGGGCGCGAGGACGTTTGGGAACCCGAGGGAGACGTGTATTGGGGGCCGGAGACCGAGTGGCTCGGCGACAAGCGCTACAGCGGGGACAGGGAGCTCGCAAATCCTCTCGGTGCAGTTCAGATGGGTCTGATCTACGTGAACCCCGAGGGGCCGAACGGGAACCCCGATCCGATCGCATCCGCCCGGGACATCCGCGAGACGTTCGGGCGCATGGCGATGAATGACGAGGAGACGGTCGCGCTGATCGCCGGCGGACACACCTTCGGCAAATGCCATGGCGCGGGTGATGCGGCGCTCGTCGGCCCGGCACCCGAGGGCGCGAGCATCGAGGAGCAAGGCCTGGGTTGGAAGAGCGGTTTTCGCAGCGGCAAAGGCGGCGACGCGATCACCAGCGGATTGGAGGGCGCATGGACGACCAATCCGGTGCAGTGGGACAACAACTACTTCGACAATTTGTTCGGCTCCGAGTGGGAGCTGGTGAAAAGCCCTGCCGGTGCGCACCAGTGGGCTCCTAAGGACGGCGCTGCAGCCGACACCGTGCCCGATGCACACGACCCGTCCAAGCGGCACGCTCCGATGATGGCCACCACCGACCTCGCACTGGCGATGGACCCGATCTATCGGCCCATTTCGAAGCGCTTCCACGAGAACCCGGATCAGTTCGCCGACGCCTTCGCCAGAGCCTGGTACAAGCTCACGCATCGCGATATGGGGCCTCTGACGCGCTACCTCGGCCCGCTCGTCCCTCAAGAGGAGCTGCTCTGGCAAGATCCAATCCCCGAAGTCGATCACGCGCTGGTCGACGCGCAGGACATCGCCGACCTCAAAAGCAAGCTCCTCGCGTCGGGGCTGCCGCTTTCCCAGCTCGTCACGACCGCATGGGCATCGGCGGCGACATTCCGCGACACCGACAAGCGGGGTGGCGCAAACGGCGGGCGCATTCGTCTCGCACCACAGAAGGATTGGCCCGTCAACCAACCGGCCGAGTTGGCCACTGCGCTACAGACCCTCGAGAACATCCAGAAGGCCTTCAACGGCGCACAGACGGACGGCAAGAAGGTTTCGCTCGCGGACCTGATCGTCCTCGGCGGATGCGCGGGCATCGAGCAGGCCTTGAAAAATGCGGGGCACGACGTGACGGTTCCCTTCGCCCCTGGGCGCATGGACGCATCACAGGAGCAGACCGACGTGGAGTCCATGGCCGTGCTCGAGCCAACCGCGGACGGGTTTCGCAACTACCTAGGGGGCGGGCAAGACCGGCCGGCGGAAGAGCTGCTGCTCGATCGGGCCAGCCTGCTCACGCTCACCGCGCCTGAAATGACGGTGCTCGTCGGCGGCATGCGCGCCCTCAATGCCAATGTTGGACAGTCCGAGCACGGGGTGTGGACCAAACGGCCCGGCATGTTGACCAACGACTTCTTCGTGAACCTTCTAGACATGAGCACGACCTGGCAGCCGGTCGCGGGATCTGAAGACCTGTTCGAGGGACGCGACCGGGCGACCGGCGAGCTCCGATGGACCGGCACGCGCGTCGACCTCATTTTCGGCTCAAACGCCCAACTCCGAGCTGTCGCCGAAGTCTATGCAAGTGACGATGCAGAAGCGACGTTCGTAGAGCAGTTTGTCGCCGCCTGGGACAAGGTGATGCGCCTCGATCGGTTCGACTTGATTTGAGCAGGGGGAGGCGCCGCAGGCCCCCGTGGCAGGGACGGATCTTTCTTGTTGACGTTCCAATCGCGCCCCACGAGTGCTGCGGTCGAGATCGACTACGACGCGGACTAGAACAAACAGAACGCTACGTACGACCAACTGCTCTGCTTACTCGTCTTCGCGCTGCGGCATCTTCGTCGGATCTTCCAATCCGAACAGGTCCTGCTCGATCCACTCGCCCAAGACCCGCTTGAACGCAGCAGGGTGCACGTCGAGCGGCGCGCCGGTCATGGCGTCCTGAACTGCGTCTAGCCACGCGTCTCTAGTCGGTGCGATTCGCGCCTGACTCGCCCGAACCTGCCGTTGCACCACCGCCAACGCCCGACGAATCTGCGGGATTCGACCTTGCATTGCGTACGCTACGCGATGCGTCTCATCGGCGAACCCATCCCGACCCGCAACCGCGGGCGGCAAACTCGAAATTGCTCCTTGAGTCATCTCATCACCATCTGGATGGCGGAATCGTGCTCTGCTGAGTCGGTTTCCGCGGTTTGTCTGTCTAGCGTCCGCTGTCCTACCGAGCGGACAATCCCCCAACTCCAGGCTAACAAGCCGGAATTGCGTTCGCCACCCAGACGGCCAAGTCCCCCACCCATGACGACGCGAGGCGTCTCGTGCCAAAGAGCTCGAGCGCCTCACGCACCTCCGCCGGCACAGGCTCGAGCAGCTTTCCGAGCACCTTGCTTTCGGTGAGCGCTCTCACGAGGGGGTGAAGGGGCTCTCGACGAACCCATTGATCGATACGCTCAGGCTCGGTAGAAGGCACTATGGGCACCGCTTCGAAGCTCGCTCTGATAACTGGGGCGTCCAGTGGCATCGGGGCCGCCACGGCCAAGCTGTTGGCTGATGAGGGCTACCACGTGGTCCTGGTTGGCCGGCGGAAAGAAGCGCTCGATGCCGTGGCCGCCGACATCGGAACCTCCGCGATCGTCGAACCGTGCGATGCCGCGAATGGCGACGCAGTACTCGCCATGGCCGAACGCGTACGTCGGGAACACGGCGTGCCTGACGTCATCATCAACAGCGCGGGTGCAGGTCAGTGGAAGCGCATCGAAGATACGACCCCGGCCGAGTCCGTCGCAATGATGGGGGCGCCGCACTTTGCTGCATTCAACACCACCCACGCCTTCATGAAGGACATGCTCGACCGTGGAACTGGACTCTTGGTCCACATCACCTCCCCAGTGTCTCTGTTCGCGTGGCCTTCATCCGTCGGCTACGCAGCCTCGCGATGGGCCATGCGGGGAATGCACGAAGCGCTTCGTGCGGATCTCCATGGGACCGGTGTCCGCAGCTGCCATCTCGTCCTCGGCAAAGTGTCGACCGAATACTTCGAGCACAACCCCGGCGCAGAAGAACGAATTCCTGGGATCGCCAAGACGATTCCCACTCTTACCCCCGAGGACTGCGCCCGAATCATTGCGAGGTTGGTGCGCCGACCTCGTTGGCAAGCGGTGTATCCGTTCATGCTTCGCATGTACTATTGGACGTACCTCGTCTTCCCGAGAGCTGTCCGCGCACTGCTGAGAGTGACGGGTCATCGAGGCCGAGATTGACGAAACTGCGTTGCTAAACGACCTTCTCCCTTCAAATCGCGGTCTCCAACCGTGCTGCGACATCCAGTAATCTCGCCTCGGCACCGGGGGCGCACGCGAGCATGATGCCCGGCTTGAGACCAGTGGCGGGGTCAGCATGCCGATGTGCAGGAAGAGTAATCGCAGACAAGTTGATGTAGTTTGCAAAAGTTTCCGCGGTGAACAGACCGTTCACACCGGGCCGCAGGGAAACTCGGTTCATCGCACGATGCTTCGGCGCCAACAGGCCGAGCGTCGGCAGTATCATGATGCCATCTTGGCCCAGCAGGTCGTAACACTCACTACGTGCGGCCTCGTAGCGCTGGATGATGCGCGACAGCGTGCTCGACCGACGCGGACGCATCAAAGGCGACATCACGAACCACATGAAGAATCCCGGGTAGACTGTCGGTCGCCCAAGGGCTTGGCGGGCCATCTCAGCCGCGGGCTCGAATTTCTCGCCGTTCGAGCTCAGCCATTCGGTCCACGGTTCGATCATTTCCCCGGTTACGAGTCGGGGAATGTTCATATACAGCTTCGGCACGTCGGAAACGGTGTGGCTTTCCACGCTGAGGCCGGCTGTCTGCAGGCTTTCCTGAGCGTCCAGGTATGCGTTCTTGATACAGGGCGTCTTGTATCGGAGGCGGAAGCCGTTCGGCACAATCAATCGCAGACCCGTCACATCAGCTGGAGCTGGCAAGGACTGACGTGCGATCACGTCGTAGGCAAGTCGGACGTCGCGCACCGATCGCGCGATCGGGCCTATGCCATTCCAAGTCTCGAAGAACTCGCCGGATACAGGCCAGACCCCTGTCTTGTCCACGGCTCCCGAATGGGCGCGAAAGCCAACCAATCCGCACAAACAGGATGGTATGCGTATGGAGCCTAGGATGTCGGTGCCAAAACCCAGCGGTGAACAGCCTGAGCCAACCAGCGTTCCTTCACCGCCACTAGAGCCCCCGCAGGTACGCGTAGAGTCGGCCGGATGATTTGTGCGACCGTAGAGAAGATTATCGGTCTCCGCAGTCATGACGAATTCGGGCACATTGCTGCGTGCGATGACAATCGCCCCTGCCGCGCGTAGTTTCTTGACCGGCTCGGAGTCCTCGGTGCAGTGAATGGGTCGCATGCGACGCGATCCGATCGTCACCTCGCAACCCTCGATTCCATAGGTTTCCTTGAGGGTGATGGGCAGCCCCGATAGTGGGCCGGGTGCCGGGCTGTACGCCTCGGCTAATGCCTCGTCGCGAAAGACCTGAGTGGCGGCATTCAGCCTCGGCTGTTCACGCTCAATCCGGTCCAGGTGCTCGCACACGATGTCCTTGCTGCTGCGTTCTCCTGAACGCATTTGGCGCAGCAATTCCGTGGCGTCTGCAAGGTGATGTGCCTGAGTCAACTCTATCCCCTTGGTTCAATGAGCCATCCAACTACGACTGAGGGCGAGCATAGCGAATTCGGGCCAGCATCCGACCCGGCATCCGACCCCGGCAACTGCGGTGAGGTCGAGGAATCTCTCCCTAAATCCTCGGCAACTTCAGCGGGTGCAAGCCGCTGCGAGAATTGTGTGATTGCTCACATTGGCTCCGGCGGCGCTCGGCGCTCCGAGCTCCATTGCGGGAGGCAGGGCGCGGTGTACATCTCGAAAGATCTGTGGTTGTTTCGCGGGGATCCCGTTCCTCTTTTCCCCACAAGGAAGGCAGCCACTCTATGACCCGCTGTGTCCAATGGATGATTCTCATCTCAGTCGCCGCGCTCGGTGCTTGTACCAGCGGCGAGGGCGGTACTGCGGGCAACACAGAGCTGAATGTGATTGTGCCCAACGGGTACGACGCTGGGTCGTCTGCCCCGGCCCTGATCGACATTCAGGATGTGGAGTACACGATCGACTGCGCGGGGAACAGCGATACGTTCCTCGACAACAACGACAGCTTCGACGACGCGATCACCCTCAACGGGAACCTCGAAGTCCAGGACGGCCGCACCAACCCGCTCGCCATCTACGGCGACCCGGCCATCGACGGCCAGGCCGAGATCTGGCAGGGCTTCATGGACCTTCCCCCGGGCCCGTGCACCATCGAACTTCGTGCCCGAGACGATGATGGCGAAGTCATCTGCACCGCGCAGGAGCCCTTCAACATCGCAGCGGACTCGCTCACCAAGGTGAACATCGTCCTGATTTGCGACCTCAGCTTCCAGGCGCCGGTTGGCATGCTGGACCTCGACGGAACGTTCTCGTTCAATGTGGGTAACTTCTGCCCCGACCTGTTCATCTTGAACTGCGTCGACAGCTTTCCACAGGAGCAGGTCGTTCTGCCTCCGCCGAACCCGCCCCTTGCCGGCACCGGCTGCCAGGTCCGTTTCCGTGACGGCGACAGCACCTGTGGCGCGGGCTGCGACCCGCAGACCTGTATCCCGAACGGCAACGTCGGGCTCACCTGCACCCCGGGTCCGGACCCAGGCGTCTCGACGACGATTAGCTGCACCGACGCTTGGCTCGATTGCGAGGGCGACGGAGTGCCCGACCCCTCCTGCACCTTCACCGGTGACACCGAAGGCACGCTCGGACAGCAGCCGCCCTCCTTCCCGGGTCTGCCCGGCGACGGCGGCTTCTTCGTGACCTGCATCCCGCCGTCTCTCGGTGGCACCCCGGGCGCGGTCGCAACTTGCACGGCCGTGACAACCGACGGCGACGAGGATTGCAACAAGCAAAAGGTCGTCTCGATCAACTGCGTCGGCGAGGACTACTGTGGCCAGTTCGCGGCCGAGGACGGTTTCGCAGACGCGGATGCCGCGTGCCAAGCGCGGTCGGGCACGGTGTGTGTGGAAAGTGTGTGTGACGAGACCTTGAGTGGCGGCATCACCTGCTCCGGTGGCGTTTGCTGCGTGGATACGCCCGCGCCACCTGGAACGGACTGCTCGGGAGAGACCAGCCCGACCTGCGGTTTCCTCCCCATCGGCAGCTGCGATGGAGCGGGCGAGTGCCGTGCCTTCGGCTGCGCGAGCGATCCGGATTGCGACGACGGCAATGAGTGCACGACGGACCTGTGCGATCCTTTCTGCGGCACCTGCAATCCAGATGGCGGCCCGAACGACGGCAACGCCTGTCAGCCGGACCTGAGCTGCGGCCCCGCCGACGGCACCTGCGCGGGCGGCACCTGCGGCGCCAACGACGCCTGCACCGTCCCCGCCGACTGCCCGAGCACCCCGCCGCTCCCAGCGAGCCCGCAATGCGCGGCCCCGGTCTGCAACCCGGACGTCTGCGGCGCCACCTGCGACTTCGACCTCGCCGCCAACGTCGGGTCAGCGTGCGACTTCTTTGGACCGGGCGCGGGTGGCGGTGTCTGCACGCTGTCCGGCCAGTGCGTTTTCGCCCCACCCTCGTGCATCAATTCGGGGTTC
>CAJHXN010000194.1_pt1 | contig 11116 bp, 13 predicted proteins | sample 9198401 | NCBI WGS metagenome assembly CAJHXN01 (sample SAMEA7708334, study PRJEB35096) | sediment metagenome | biome: marine neritic benthic zone biome [ENVO:01000025]; feature: sediment [ENVO:00002007]; material: shallow marine sediment [ENVO:03000034] sea grass bed [ENVO_01000059] ... | reverse complement strand
GAAGCTCAAACCTCGACGCGACCGAGACCAAGCGCCCGTCGTGAGGAGCTCTTTTTGGACTTGAAAGGGCGCGGTCGCATCCGTGTGGTCGAGTACAAGGGGCCCAAGCGGGCCCCCACGTTGATGTTGCTCCATGGCCTTGCCGCGACCGGGCCGCTGAATTGGTACACCGCGTTTTCCGACCTCGCCGAGCGCTACCATGTCGTGGCGGTCGATCACCGCGGTCATGGCCATGGGATCCCAACGCGTCGCTTTCGATTGAAGGATTGTGCAGACGATGTCGTCGCCGTGGCGGACGCGCTCGGCATCGGCAAGTTCATCGCGGTCGGATATTCGATGGGGGGGCCCATCGCGAAACTCTGTTGGAGCCGGCACCCCGAGCGCGTGCGAGGACTGGTTCTTTGCGCGACGGCGAGGCATTTCACGCCAGAGCGGTACTCGGTCCTCACCCGAGCGATCTTGCCCGGCGCTGTCGTCGGTGCTCGGGTCTTGCCTAAGCTCGTGCTCGGCCAGATCATCGAGGGCATGGTCAGAGACATTCCGGCGCGGAAAGACAAAGACTACGTGCGCAAGGAGATGTCAGGCTCCGACCCCGCGGCGCTCGCGCAGGCAACGCGCGCCATCATTCGTTTCTCGTCGCGAAACTGGGCTTCGAACATCGCGGTACCGACAGCGGTCGTCGTAACCACCCGCGACAACATCGTACCCACGCGCCGCCAATACGCGCTAGCTGCTGCAATCCCCGGCGCCAAACAGTTCGAAGTCAACGGCGATCACTTCGCTTGCGCGAACCGCCAAAGCGATTTCGTGCCAGAGCTGGTTGCTGCCTGCGACCACGTCAACGCAGCCGCCGCCTAAGTGCCACCGTTCATGCTGCCGTGGCCGGCCTAGCATGGGTGTTGCGACGAGACTAAGGTGTGGGCCATGTACCGAACTGCAACCTCCATTCTGCTCCTCGCTATCGGGCTGCTCGGTTGTGGCGACGACTTCAACCCCGACAGGAAGGTCGCTTCAGAGGACTTCTCGGTCGAACGGCAGCTCGCGGACCAAACGCGTCTCGTGCTCGACGCAACGAACGGCACCGTCACCATCACCGGAGTTGCTGGAGCCGAGGTGGTCACGGTCGAAGGCACTCGCGAGGTTCGAGCCAAGACCCTCGATGAAGCACAGCAAGCCCTCCCTGAGGTCCAGGTCGACATCGAGGAATTCGCAGAAGAGATCGTCGTGCGGACCGTCCAGCCACCAGATGACGACCGCCGCAACTTCGTCGTGAACTACGAGATCAGTATCCCCGAGGACCTGGCGGTGGTTGTCACGAGCGTCAACGGCAATATCGCCGTTTCGTCGATCGAGAACAACGTCTCGATCCAGAACGTGAACGGCAATATCGAGGTTGGGGCAACTCTTCCCCCTGCCGGCCTCGTCGACATCACCATCGGGAACGGCGAAATCGATCTCTTCATACCCGTCGATACGTCGGCTGCGTTCTCTGCCACAATCGGCAACGGCAGCATCGAGGTTTCCAACCTCGAGCTCCAGAACCTGGTGAGGACCGACAAGACCGCGATGGGTGTACTGGGAGAAGGCAACGGAGCGATCACGCTACAAACCGGTAACGGACGCATCACGGCTTCGGGCTTCTGACGACCTCGAGCGAGTCCCCCAGCGACTCGACACTATCAAAAAAGGAATCGAATCCATGGACTACAAAAAGATGATTCTCGAACGCAACGGTGAAGTGACCACGATCACTCTCAACCGTCCGGAGCGTCACAACGCACTCGACAAGGAGCTCTCCGCGGAGCTCAACCATGCGGTACGGGAGGTGCGCGCAGACCGTAACTGCAGAGTGCTGGTGTTGCAGGGCGCTGGCAACACCTTTTGTGCCGGGGATGACATCCAGGACTTCGCAACCTGGACGTTGGAGGATCCGTACTGGCAGGTCGAGCTCTACCAAGAGACCGTGAACATCATCGAGGACCTCACTCCGGTGACCATTGCCGCGGTGGATGGGGTGTGCACGGGGGGTGGCCTCGAGTTGACCCTGGTTTGTGACTTCGTCATCGCGACGCCCAAGTCGCGTTGGGGCATGCCGGAGATCGATTGGGACATCACACCTGGCTGGGGCGGCATCTCGCGCATCTCGAGATTTGCAGGTCGCCGCAAGGCCAAGGAGTGGAACATGCTTGGGGCCCTATTTAGTGGAGAGACCGCCGAGAGGTATAACCTCGTGAATCGGCTCGTGGAGCCCGCGGATCTGGGTGACGAGGTTGGCAAGTTGATCGAGGTCGTTCTGGCGAAGAACCCGGTCGCACTCCGCCGCACCAAGTTTGCGCTCAACAAGAGTGCAGACATGACAGCCCACCAGGCGCTTTCGTTGGAGCGACCGATCATGCCGTTCCCCCTGGAAGCTGCCGGGATCCGCGACTTCCAGACAAAGGAAGGACGCACGGAGCGGCGCAAGCTCTCTAAGGACTTCTGGAACGATTGACTATCTGCGCATGAGGGTGAGCAGAGATCTGACCGGCAAAACCAGCGCCCTATTGCTCGATGCAAAACAACCGAAGGTTGACAGAGCAGTCCGGGGTTTGCGCGGCGGTCCAGAAGGTATTGGTAAACTGGGTGCTCCCGCAGAGCGACATGATTTCACTGGAGTTGCTGCGGAAGCCTTCGCAGTCCCCGTCCATATACGAAGCACCGCTCGGGAGGGTGCCAGTCCAGACGTCGCCCCCGCGTACCTGTCCGGCTGCATCGAGATTGATCGGTGCTTGAATCGAGTCATCGGTGAGGTCACCCCAGTTGTCGGCGACGCGGGTGCCGTCGACCAAGACGTAGGGGACATCGGACTGGAGCAGGCGATTGACTGCGGGTGAAGAAAGCGTCGACAGCCATGCCTTGAACTCTCCGTCGAGCCCCGCCATGTCGGCCTCCTCGGCACAAATCCCGTCGGCCCCGGGAATCCCTCCCATGTTGCCGTTCTGGACTGCGTTGGTGACGAAGATGCGGCGCTCGAGTGGGCCTGGGTCGCTGGCGTCGATGCCGGAGTCGACGCCACCTTCGATGACGGCGTCCGAGGATGTGCAGGCCCACAAACACACCAGCACCGAGACATGCACGAGTTTCATAGGATGGCTTTCCGGGTCAATCGAGGCACCGCCGTTCGAGTCCGTTGGCGCTTGCCCGAGTCTGCTCTCCTTTATAGTCTGGTTTCTCGTCATCGCTTCCCGCCCGCGCAGTGCCTGCACTTACCAGCGCTGTTCGCGCGCACGATGCACTCGGCCGGCCCGTTACATCTGAGAAGAACCGTTTGGCATCCCATTTGCCTCCCTGAACACGATCGAAAGGAGGATCACCATGACCCAACATCGAGGGTTTCCTTTTTGGGAGTTTCCAGAGCGTACAGATCTCGAGAAGAAGCTTGACGCTGGCGGATGGGGTCTATTCTTCATCTGGGTGGGCGTTGCCTGGCTCATGGAGGTTGATCTGGGCGTTACACTCATGGGAGTCGCCGCGATCACACTTGGAGCGCAACTTGTGAGGTGGCTCCTGAAAGTTGCGGTGGAACCATTTTGGATCGTCGTCGGTTCGTGTTTTGCCGCTGCCAGCGCCTGGAGCCTTCTCGGCACCGACGTGTCCCTGGTTCCAATCTTGCTGATTCTTGCCGGTGCTGCGCTGCTTCTCACCCTACTCAGACGCAGGCCGCGGGACCGATGAGAATCGCGATAACGAGGCGCGCCAATAGCTAACCGACATCAGTACGGCTAGGCCTGTTTGAACCGCCCATGTGGGGATCATATTGGCGAAGGGGATGAGGTTGGACGTGACCGCGTACACGCCAGCCAATGCCAGGCCGACGATCACGGGAAACACGGTGAGCAGTAGTATGCCCCGTCGTTCAACCGGTTTGCGATCAGCCCACAGGAGCAACACGGTCCATCCCACCATGAGCGAAGCCCCCAACCCCATGGCGTACCGATAGTCCTCGGTTGGGGTGAAGTCGGTTCTTCCATAGAGGACACTACCAAGCTCCGGGAAGAGCATGATCGCGGCCGCGAAGGCATCCGCAATCGCCCCTGCCCAATAGGACACCCTCAACCAGCGTACGGCTTTCGTCATGGCCTGACTGTATGCATGAATTAGGCCGGTTTTGTGGAAGTTCCAGGGCTTGACAGTTTTAGAGATTACCCTCTAATATGAGTCATGGACATCAATCTGCACGAACGACACTTCCCCGTCCCTCCCGAACAGGTCGGAGCCTTGATCGACTCGTTGGCGGGTGACGATGACGCCGTCTGGCCATCCGATCGCTGGCCTGCCCTCTGGTTGAAGAATGGTTTGCAACTGGGTTCGGTTGGAGGGCACGGGCCAATCCGCTACTCGGTCGACGAGTACGTTCCAGGCCGGCGAGTGCGATTCCAGTTCTCGGGGCCGCGTGGCTTTTTGGGATGGCACGAGCTGACGGTTGTGCCGGCACATGATGGCTGCGACCTACGCCACACCCTGTCGATCGATCCGCGCGGTCTAGCGCGAGTCTCCTGGCCTGTCGTGATTCGCCCGCTTCACGACGCCTTGGTCGAAGACGCCTTCGACAATGCGGCCACCACGCTTGGTCTCGATGGCATTCGCCCCCGATGGTCATGGTGGGTCCGGTGTCTACGCCGCGCACTTCGGGCCTATGGGTAGACCGCCTCGCTACTCCGCCGAACAGATGTTGGACGTGGCGAGGTCTCTCGTCGCTTCGGGGGGCGCCCAGACGTTGACGATGACCGCGGTGGCCGACCGGTTGGGCGCACCAAGCGGCTCCGTGTATCATCGTTTCGCGAGCCGCGATCACCTGGCTGCCGAGCTTTGGCTGCGGACGGTCGAGCGCTTCCAGGACGAGTTCATCGCGGAGCTCGACGCCGAAGGCGACCCGATCGAAGTCGCGGTCTCGGTCGCCCGGGGCGTGGTCGAATGGGCCGTCGCGCACCCAGATGACGCGGTCGTCCTCGCTCGATTCCGCCGACAAGAGCTGGTCTCCGGGGACGTCCCAGCCCAGGCTCGACGCGCCAAGGCATTGGCCCGCCGTCTCGACGACGCGTTCGTCAGATTCGCCGCCCGACTCGACCGCCCAGTAGACCTGGTGACGCTCGCAGTTGCCGGCCTCCCCTATTCCGTGGTGAGACCTGCGCTTGGGGTGGGGCGCTCCGTTCCGAGCTGGGCGGCCGACGGTGTCGAGCGAGCCGTCCGCGCGCTGCTTTGCTGATCAAAACGGAGCTTGCGCTACGACCAAAAAGTGACAACATCTCACTTTTTATTCCCGAGTAACGGTGTTACAACACGCCGACGGAGGGCGTATTGCCATGAGATTTGTTGTTTTTGCTTTAACCCTTTCAATCGTACCTTTTGCAATTGGCTGCGGAGATGACGAAGCTAACGGCGCCGGCGGTAGCGGCGCTACAGGCGGGACCGGTGGTGCAAATCCTGCGTTGGCCACGCGGCAAGCACTGCTCGCCGCGGCGGACGACTTCACGTTCGAGAATCCGCCGCCGACGGCCACCGACGACTGCACCGTAACGCTTTCGCCAAGCGGCGGTGGTGACTCCGCACAGGTAAACGACGCCGTCGAAGACGCGAGCAGCTGGGATGTGATCTGTTTTGGCCCCGGCACGTACATCATGGACAACAACGTGGCCGTCACCAACGTGGCGAACCTCACCGTCAAAGGAACTGGCCCAACACCCGCCGACGTCATCCTCGATTACGGCACGCAAGCTGGCGAAAAAGGGTTCGATGTCACTACGCCGGGTTTCTGGATCGAGAACCTCACGATCAAAAACACCAACGGCAACGGCATCGAGATCAAAGCCGATAGCACTCCCGAAAACCCGACAGTGTTCCGTAAGCTAAGCGTCTTTTGGGACGCAGGTTCGGTGATGGAAAACGGTGCGTATTCGGTCTACCCCACGCGCGGACAGTACGCGGTCGTCGAGTTCTGTGAAGTCCAAGGCGCGGCCGATGCCGGGCTCTACGTGGGACAGATGGTTGGATCCATCGTTCGGTACAACAATGTGCATGCCAACGTGGCCGGCCTCGAGGTGGAGAACTCCTTCGACGTGACCGTCTATGGCAACGAGGTCTGGGACAACGCCGGCGGTATCCTGGCTCTGCAAGAGGACGGGCTCATGCGATTGGCAAATGAAACCGTCCTCATCCGAGACAACATTGTGCGTGATAACAATCGCAATAACTTTGCAGTCCCCGGCACCACAGTCTCAAACATACCTTCAGGAACTGGGATGATGTCCTTTGCCGGCGTAGATATCGAGTTTCGTAACAACACCGTCACCGGCAACCAGTCGAGTGGCTTGCTCATCGTCAGCAACGTCGTGTTGGAGATCTTGTCGATCGAGGACCTCGAAAACAACGTGCAGATGGCAGTTGACATTCTTACCGATCCGAGCAGTTTCTTCTCGATGGGCTACGATCCGTACCCGGCTAGGATCTATGCCAACGGCAATACATTCACGGACAACGGCACATCAAACGCCCTCGAAACCTCGGCTGGCACCATCGTCACCGGGGGTGAGGCCATCATTTGGGATGGCATCGCAAGAGACGACGACGTTGCCGGCGCGGAGATTTGTTTGGGCAGCTCGCCAGCCTCGTTTCGAGCGCTCAACGTAGTCCAATCGATCCTCGATTCCGAAACCGCGAGCGGTTCGACCGACACGACTGTTCACGAGTGCACTTTGACTGAGCTCACGATCACAGACTTCCCATGAAGAAGTTTTCACTGTTGTTGTCGGGAATAGCGTACATCGCCGCCGTCAGTTGCGGCGGCGATGGCGAGCCCGCCGTCCCGCGGGCGGAGCCGCCGGTTGGCAGCAAGCCGGCAACTTTGGCTGAATGGACGCTTTTTGCTGACCCACCGACGCAAAAACCAGCCGGTGGCGTCATCCCGTACGAGATGCGCTCCCCGTTGTTCACGGACTACGCCCTCAAGCTCCGCTTCCTCTATCTCCCTGAAGGCGAGAAAATCGACTTCAAGACCGACGAAGCGTGGGAGTTCCCGGTGGGCTCGATCTTGATCAAGACATTCGCATACCCCAATGACGAACGTGATCCCTCGCTCGGGATTCACATGATCGAGACTCGGCTCGTCGTGCACGAAGAAGACGGTTGGAAGGTCTTCACCTACGAATGGAACGACGAACAGACCGTGGCGACGCGCCTGACGAGCGGGCGAAACTTCGAGTTCAGCTGGATTGGGTCTCAGGGCGAGACACGAACAGTGGACTACGGAATCCCGTCGAACGGGACGTGCCGTAAGTGTCACGGTACGGCACCCAGCACCCGAACACTTGGCCCCTCCACGGGCATGATGAACATGATGAACGACTATGGAGATGGCCCGGTGAACCAGATCGATCATCTGGAGTCGCTAGGTCTTCTCGACGAGACACCGCCTCCCTCAAGTGAGCGGCAGACGTTTGTCGACCCCGAGGATCCGAGCGCCGATGCAACCGAAAGAGGACGGGCCTACCTGCATGCCAATTGCGGTCACTGTCACTCGCCCGAAGGTGAGGATGCCGATCAGGGTTTGTTCCTCGACTACCTGAGTACTGATCCCGCGACGACCACGAACTTCCAAACGTGGGGTGTGTGCAAGATGGCGACGTCAGCTGGCAATGCCGAATGCACGTCATTCGTGGATGTCATTCCCGGCGATCCGGACTCGTCGCTAATGCCATGCCGCATGGAGATCGACGACGAAGCGGGCAAGATGCCACCAAGCGGCCGGAGCGTTGCACACGTCGAAGGCATTGAAATCGTGCGGAGTTGGATCGCGGCGATGGATTTGCCTGCCTGCGGAGAATAGACATGCGGGGGTGGTTGAATGCCGCCACGGTCGTCGTTGCATGCGTGTGTGTGTCGTCATTAGCGAGCTGCGCCGATCAGCCTGCGACCGTGATCTCGGACCATCCCCCGACACCCTGGCCTGTCGTTGCATTTCCAGAGCTCCCCCCTGAGGTGCAGGAAGTTCCCGACGCCAGGGTGGCGCTTGGAGAGATCTTGTTTTTCGACCCGATTCTCTCGAGGGATGGCGAAACCGCGTGCGGCACATGTCACAGCGAATTCTGGGGCATGAGCGACGCGCTCGACACCGCCGTGGGTCATGGCGCTGGACTCCTTGCGGGCCCCGGGCGGAAGGGACCCAACGTCCTGCGCCGGAACTCTCAGGGACTGTGGAACGTCGCGTTCCGCGGCGATCTCTTTTGGGACGGGCGCACCGCAACGCTCGAGGATCAAGCCATTGAACCGTTGCTGGCGGACGACGAGCTCGCGCGCGATCCCGCGGAAGTGGTGTCGGACATTGCCTCGATCGACGAGTATCGACAGTTGTTCCGCGCTGCGTTCCCCGAAGACCCGCACGTGACCATGGCGAATATGGCCTCCGCGCTTGCAGCGTTTCAGCGGACGCTCATCTCGAACAGCTCTCTTTACGACGGTTACCTTTCAGGCGACGAGGCCGCTCTCTCACCCCAGATGTTCGACGGGATGTTTCGCTTCGCCGAGTTCGAGTGCAATAGTTGCCATACGCCACCGCTCTTCGAGTCAGACGGTTTCTTCGATAGGAGCGTCCCGAACGCCGATGGCATCGACGACAAGGGCCGTTTCGAGGTCACCGGCGACAGTGCCGACATGAACGGCTTCCGGGTGCCTACGCTGCGCAACATTGCTTTCACCGAACCTTACTTCCACAACGGCGTGATGCGCCTCCTTGAAGACGCCGTGCGTCACGAGCTCACACTGAGCGGCCTGCCGTTTGACGAAGATGATGTGGAGCTGATCTCCACGTTTATCGACGAGGCACTCCGAGACGAGCGCAACGAGCCAGAACGGCCGCGCACGGTTCCAAGCGGCCTCCGCGTTCCGCTCGACGGTACGGTCATCGACCGCTCCCGGTTCTAGAAGTCCGTTTGGTCGAGTGGAACTGGCAATCCGCTCGGAACGGTCTGAGGCCGGTCAGGGTTGCGGCTCAAGTCCCGAAGTGCTCGGCTGATGAATGCGGTGATCAACCGAACGTCTTCGTCTGTGAAGCTCTCATGGTCCTCTGAAAGCTCGTGGGCAACGACCTCTTCAAGACGCAGCGTTGAGCCGTTGTGAAAGTAGGGTTCCGTAAAGACAATATTACGCAGCGTCGGCGTGCGGAACTTGCCGCGGTCCGTGGGTTGTTCGGTCGCCTCCGCGCGGCCGTCGTCCACCAGTCCCTCAATGGTGGGGACGTGCCGATTCTCGAAGCGCGCTGATTCGAAGAGCGGTGGCGTATGGCAACTATTGCACTCGAACTCGGCGAAGCGAAACATCCCTTCGATCATCTCAGGGCTCATCGCGCCCTCGTCACCCGTCACGTACGCGTCGTAAAGCGAGCGGTTGGATAAAAGCGATCGCTCAAATGCGGCGATGGCCAGCTCGAAGTTGCCGATCGTGACCCGTGGGTCATCGGGAAAAGCCTCGGCGAACCGGTTCACGTATTCTTCAATGTCTGCCAAGTCCGCAATGACTTCTTCAGGGCGGCGATCCAGCTCGACGCGTTCGAGTAGCGGCTCTGTCGCTTGTTCTTCGAGCGTCTTGGTTCGGCCATCCCAAAACAAGTCCTCACGGAATGCCAGATTCCAAAGTGCAAGTGAGTTCCGGCGGAGGACGTTGGGCCCCGAGCGCGAGGGGCCGGCGATGATGCCGGCTCCGTTCCCAACCGACCGGGGAAGCCCGTCGCTCATTCCCCAGATTTCGCTGTGGCACGTGACGCACGCGGTCTCACCGTCAACCGAAAGAATCGGGTCGAAGAAAAGGACCTCTCCCAGCTTGATCCGGGCCTCGGGCACATCTACGGCAGCGGGAGGAAGATCGGGGAACGCAACGAGCGGCCACGGAAGGTCAACGGGTGGCGGCTTGGTCTGCAGATCTTCTCCGCATCCAGTGCAACACAACAGCGCCAACAGAACTGAACGTAGTTTGAACAGGGTCGGCATCCTAACATGCAAGGCGTTGGTCGAAAAGTGAGGGAATCTCGCTTTTCAAGTTCTGGAGGTATCGTTATCCTGGGCCTTGCGATGCCGGAGATCCTGAGGATCACATCCTTTGTAGTCGTACTTCCCGCGCTCGCCCTTTGCGGATGCGGCGGTGATTCCGAAGCGGAAGCAAACGTCTGCAACGTTTCCGTTTCGAGTCTGTGCGCGGACTCCCTTGTCGCGGAGCTCAGCTTGCCGAGCGGAGAACGCATCAACAATGTTGCCTACTCGGTTACTGGAAACGGCATTGAAGAGATCGCGGGATGGATCAACACGGCGGCGCCGCGCGCCACCGCTTCGGCTTGGGTTGCTGGCATGCCACCAGGTGACGACTACGTCATCACGATGACCGCAATGACCATTGGCGGAGACCGCTCATGTCAGGGCACCGCGCGTTTCGACATGCTCGGGCCCGCAGGCCCCTCCGACCCGTCCCCGGACTGTGTTGGATCGCAGTTCATGGGCGGCGAGCGCGTTGGCGCAAACACCTGCGCGTCCCTAACGAGAGCCGTTGTCGCGCCCCTTCAAACGGCCAAAGGTCAACTCATCGACGTTGAAGTCAGTGGATCCGACGCAGACGGTGACCATGTTCGCTTCCAATGGGAAGCCACCACAGGGTTCTTCTACTATGACTACGAGAGCGACACTCGTTTCGAGTGCTTTGACTCAGACGAAGAGCTCATCACGATCGAAGTATCGGACGATAACTTCGAAACCTGCATCGATCGGCGGAGCGTGCGCGTGCGGTGCGCGGACTGAGAATCTGGGACTTGTCGGGTGGAGCTGTGCCAAAATGTGTCGCTGGCGCGCACATGGTGCACCTGCGACGGCGAGCGCGGGCGATTTTTCGCATGTTTTCATCGCTTGAAGCGTTGGCATGGAAACTGCCCTCCAAGTAGCGCCAGGGAGGACCATTCATGAAGATTCCTTTCACTTTCGTGTTTGCTGCGGTCTTTGTCTTTTCGTGCACTCCGGAATCAGGCTCCAAGCAAAATGGGCCGACACCGCCCGGCCAGGAGATCGCATCGTCGCTTGCACGCGACACAGCCCCCGACACGACG